>ERZ772820.13-NODE-13-length-173275-cov-10.453816_pt1 | contig 173275 bp, 154 predicted proteins | sample MGYA00511377_ERZ772820 | MGnify/ENA primary metagenome ERZ772820 (study PRJEB29015, sample SAMEA2737684) | human gut metagenome | biome: human gut; feature: human-associated habitat; material: faeces | place: China | collected 2012 ... | reverse complement strand
CCGTAGCGCCGATGGTAGTGTGGGGTCTCCCCATGCGAGAGTAGGGAACTGCCAGGCATCAAATTAAGCGAAGAGCCCAGTCGGAAGACTGGGCTTTTTTGCGTTGGTGCGGAATAAATGCCGGATGCGACGCTGGCGCGTTTGCTCCAGCCTACTCTTGCTTATCCGTCCTGCTTTTGCATCCACTCCACCACAAAATCAGCCAGCCCCTCAACATCATTAATATCCAGTAACGCGACATCAAGATTAAGCGGCACATCACTGGCTACAGCAATAACATGCCTGTCTATCACTAATTCTTCCGGTCGATGTCCGGCTCCATCGCGAAACAGCACAATCTTTGCGATCTCTTCATGCTTAAACCCTTCGACCAGAATCAAATCCAGCTTTGAGGTATCCATTCGACTTGCGAGAAAATGTAGATCCAGCTCTTCTTCGTCTGGTGTTTCTGTCATCAAGGCCCATCGCTGTTGGCTGGCAACGATGGTTTGCGCCGCGCCAGCCTTGCGCAGCTCATAGCTATCTTTGCCCGGTTTATCAACATCCATATCATGGTGCGTATGCTTAATCAGCCCCGGACGGATCCCTCTGGCGCATAATGCCGGGATCAATTTTTTCAGCAGCGTTGTTTTTCCGGTGCCACTCCATGCAGCAAAGGCGAGTAACGGTATCATCGTTTTTCCTGCCATCGGGCAAGCTCCTCTGGCGTATTCACGTTTATAAATGCCTCTTTACGATCGCTGAAATCAACCGCATGACCGCCAGCCAGACGCATAAATGCCATAACCCGGCGTTCTCCTGCTTGCAGATATTCCAGTAATAAAGGCTCAATTGCGCGGTTTACCAGAGCAATAGTCGGGTGATCGCGTTCACCGTCGTGGACCCACACGACAGGCGCATCTTTGCGCTGATGATTAAGCCGGGAGGCTAAATCATGGGGAATGTAAGGCGTATCGCACGGGCAAAACAAAAACCACTCACCCGATTCCTGCTGCATTACTGAAAGCATTCCTGCCAGAGGGCCAGGGTAATCCGCCAGTGAATCTTCAATCACTTTCAGACCGCTTACCTGATAGATTTCCTGATGACGATTAGCATTAACCACGACGTGAGAAAGCTGCGTCATAAGCGCGTCAGCGACATGTTGCCATAATGGTTTGCCGTTTAATTCAAGCAATCCTTTATCTACGCCGCCCATTCGTCTGGCTTTACCGCCCGCCAGCACAACGCCTGTTATCGTCGTCATCAGATTCACCGATATCGCCTCTTTTATTGTGGGATTGACCCTGCTAACGTGTCTGTCTCAAGAGTAAGGAGCATTACTATGAAATGTAAACGTCTGAATGAAGTTATTGAACTCCTCCAGCCAGCCTGGCAAAAAGAGCCAGACCTTAACCTGCTGCAATTTTTGCAGAAACTGGCGAAAGAGTCAGGTTTTGACGGCGAACTGGCGGATTTGACGGATGACATTCTGATCTATCACCTGAAAATGCGTGATTCCGCGAAAGATGCGGTGATCCCGGGTTTGCAGAAAGATTATGAAGAAGATTTCAAAACGGCACTATTACGCGCACGTGGCGTAATTAAAGAGTAAAAGCTTGTAAGCGGCGCAACCAAAATCATCGTGAAATGATATCCTTCATCATTCGTAATGTTTTCCGGATGATGGGATGAACAACAGCGCTTTTACTTTCCAGACACTACACCCGGATACCATCATGGACGCTCTGTTTGAGCATGGGATTCGGGTGGATTCCGGTCTTACCCCGCTTAACAGCTATGAAAACCGTGTCTATCAATTTCAGGACGAAGATCGTCGACGTTTTGTCGTCAAATTTTATCGCCCTGAACGTTGGACAGCCGATCAAATCCTCGAAGAACATCAATTTGCGTTGCAGCTGGTTAACGATGAAGTTCCGGTCGCAGCACCTGTGGCCTTTAATGGTCAGACTTTATTGAACCATCAGGGATTTTATTTCGCTGTTTTTCCAAGCGTCGGTGGTCGCCAGTTCGAAGCTGATAATATCGATCAGATGGAAGCGGTTGGGCGTTATTTAGGGCGTATGCACCAGACGGGGCGCAAACAGCTTTTTATCCATCGCCCGACCATCGGTTTGAATGAATATCTCATTGAGCCACGCAAGCTGTTTGAGGACGCTACACTGATACCTTCCGGGTTGAAAGCGGCATTCCTGAAAGCGACAGATGAGCTGATTGCCGCCGTTACAGCACACTGGCGGGAAGATTTCACCGTTCTGCGGCTACATGGAGACTGCCACGCCGGGAATATTCTCTGGCGCGATGGTCCAATGTTTGTTGATCTGGATGATGCACGTAATGGTCCAGCCGTTCAGGATTTGTGGATGTTGCTCAATGGTGATAAAGCCGAGCAGCGGATGCAACTGGAAACTATTATTGAGGCTTATGAAGAATTTAGCGAGTTCGACACCGCTGAAATCGGACTGATTGAACCTTTACGCGCCATGCGTTTGGTTTATTATCTTGCCTGGCTAATGCGGCGTTGGGCTGATCCCGCGTTCCCGAAAAATTTCCCGTGGTTAACCGGGGAAGATTACTGGCTACGACAGACGGCGACTTTTATAGAACAGGCAAAAGTTCTACAAGAACCCCCTTTGCAATTAACACCTATGTATTAATCGGAGAGAGTAGATCATGAAAAAGATTTGGCTGGCGCTGGCTGGTTTAGTTTTAGCGTTTAGCGCATCGGCGGCGCAGTATGAAGATGGTAAACAGTACACTACCCTGGAAAAACAAGTTGCTGGCGCGCCGCAAGTGCTGGAGTTTTTCTCTTTCTTTTGCCCGCACTGCTATCAGTTTGAAGAAGTTCTGCATATTTCTGATAACGTGAAGAAAAAACTGCCGGAAGGCGTGAAGATGACTAAATACCACGTCAACTTCATGGGGGGGGACCTGGGCAAAGAGCTGACTCAGGCATGGGCTGTGGCGATGGCGCTGGGCGTGGAAGACAAAGTCACAGTTCCGCTGTTTGAAGGCGTACAAAAAACCCAGACCATTCGTTCAGCATCTGATATCCGCGATGTATTTATCAACGCAGGTATTAAAGGTGAAGAGTACGACGCGGCGTGGAACAGCTTCGTGGTGAAATCTCTGGTCGCTCAGCAGGAAAAAGCTGCAGCTGACGTGCAATTGCGTGGTGTTCCGGCGATGTTTGTTAACGGTAAATATCAGCTGAATCCGCAGGGTATGGATACCAGCAATATGGATGTTTTTGTTCAGCAGTATGCTGATACTGTGAAATATCTGTCCGAGAAAAAATAATTCAATGTAAATTACATAAAGCCCGTGAATATTCACGGGCTTTTTTTATTATTTAATAAATATAAATACATTCTGATAATGCGTCCTGCTGCTGGACATTATTTCAGCATAAGTGGATATTCAAAGTTTTGCTGTTTTATCAGGGAATATTTATATGATACGTAAGTCAGCTACAGGTGCCATTGTTGCGTTAGCCGTAATCTGGGGTGGTGGCACATGGTACACAGGTACGCAAATTCAGCCTGGTGTCGAAAAGTTTATTAAAGGTTTTAACGATGCTAAAAAGAAAGGTGAACATGCCTACGATATGATGTTAAGTTATAAAAATTTTGACAAAGGCTTTTTTAATTCCCGTTTTCAAATGCAAATGACATTTGATAACGGTGCACCCGATCTCAATATCAAGCCAGGCCAGAAAATTGTATTTGATGTGGATGTTGAGCACGGTCCGTTGCCCATCACAATGTTAATGCATGGTAATGTCATCCCAGCACTGGCAGCGGCAAAAGTGAACTTAGTGAATAATGAGCTGACACAACCGCTATTTATCGCCGCGAAAAATAAATCGCCCGTGGAAGCGACATTGCGATTCGCGTTTGGTGGCTCATTCTCCACGACATTAGATGTTGCCCCTGCAGAGTATGGAAAGTTTTCTTTTGGTGAAGGCCAGTTTACTTTTAATGGTGATGATAGTTCATTGTCTAACCTGGATATTGAAGGCAAAGTCGAAGATATTGTTCTGCAATTTTCACCAATGAACAAAGTAACGGCGAAAAGTTTTACCATTGATTCTCTGACACGATTAGAAGAAAAGAAATTTCCGGTTGGTGAAAGCGAGTCGAAATTTAATCAGGTTAATATTATCAACCAGGGGGAAGTCGTTGCCCAAATCGATGCTTTCGTTGCAAAAACCAGGCTGGATCGCGTTAAAGACAAAGATTATATCAATGTCAATCTGACCTACGAACTTGATAAGTTAACAAAAGGGAATCAGCAACTCGGTAGTGGTGAGTGGTCATTGATTGCTGAATCTATTGATCCCTCAGCGGTGCGCCAATTTATCATCCAGTATAACATTGCGATGCAGAAGCAGCTTGCTGCACACCCTGAGTTAGCAAACGATGAAGTTGCTCTGCAAGAAGTGAATGCTGCATTGTTCAAAGAGTATTTACCGTTATTACAAAAAAGTGAGCCGACCATTAAACAACCAGTAAGATGGAAGAACGCACTCGGCGAACTAAATGCCAATCTGGATATCAGTATTGCCGACCCCGCCAAATCTTCATCATCCACAAACAAAGATATTAAATCGCTCAATTTTAATATGAAGTTACCGCTTAATGTCGCCACAGAAACCGCAAAACAGCTTAATTTATCTGAAGGGATGGATGCGGAAAAAGCGCAAAAGCGGGCTGATAAACAAATCAGCGGGATGATGACATTAGGTCAGATGTTGCAGTTAATCACGATTGACAACAATACCGCCTCGCTGCAACTGCGTTATACACCGGGTAAAGTTTTTTTTAACGGTCAGGAGATGAGCGAAGAAGAATTTATGTCTCGTGCCGGACGTTTTGTTCATTAAAATACTCACTCGCCTCTGCTCATTCAGAGGCGAGTAAAACTTACTTTTCCTGCCGCTGTGATGACATCAACGATGTCAGAAGCCGGTCTTTTTCCTGCCACAATGAGTTAAGCCATTGCTGAAAATGGCGCTTAAAGCTTTTGTCATTGATGTAGTCGCCATGTAACTCATCGGAAATAGGCTGCAAATCCACATGTACGACAATTCGCGTCAGTTTACCGCTTAACATATCGAAGAACGGCTGACGGTTATTGTCCGGATAACACAGCGTAACATTAAGCAGTTTATCGAATTGTTTACCCAGTACATTTAGCGCCATCGCAATGCCTGCCGCCTTTGGTGGCAACAAGTTTTGAAAAGTGGAGTGGGTTTGCTGATGTTTTTCTTGCGTGAAACGGGAGCCTTCAACGAAATTGACAATGGTGGTGGGATGCAGGCGAAACTTTTCACAAGAACGCCGAGTGGTTTCAACATCTTTACCACGTCGCTCCGGATGACGTAATAAATAAGCGCGGGAATAACGCTTCATAAACGGCATATCCAGCGCCCAGCACGCCAGGCCAAGAAAAGGCACCCAGGCCAGCTGCTGCTTGAGGAAATATTTATTCATCGGAATGTGCTTACGAAACAGCACGCACAGTACGACAATATCTGCCCAACTACGGTGGTTACAAATAAGCAGATACCAGTTCTTCTTACTTAACCCTTCCAGCCCGTGAACTTCCCATTGCAGGTGTGGGTTCAGATGCAGTAATACCGCCAGACCTTCACACCAGCAATACATCATAAAATCACAAAAACGCGAAACCTTTCGCCAAATGACTGGCACAGGTAGCAATAGTTTTACAATCCCGGCAATGATGATCGGGACGGAACAAAAAATAGTGACCAAAATGGTCAATACGATACTCAGCAAAAGGGTTATCGCAGCGAGTATTCTCGTCATAATGAATTTATTCAAAAGGTTAGCCATAGACAGTGCGCTAAAGAAGCGCAAGGCGCAGATTTTAGCAGAAAACGACCCAAATAACGGATGATCCTTAAGGAGAAAAATAATTCATATCTATCCACATTAGAAAAAATCCCATTATCTCAATTATTAGGGATGGCTTTATTTTTAACTGCATGAAAAACAAAGACAAACACCATGCTGTAAAAAGCATGATAATAAATTAAAAGCGATGTAAATAATTTATGCACAAAGTTATCCACATGACGATTTGCGAGCGATCCAGAAGATCTACAAAAGATTTTCACGAAAAGCGGTGAAAAACTCATGTTTTCATCCTGTCTGTGGCATCCTTTACCCATAATCTGATAAACAGGCACGGACATTATGGTTCAGATCCCCCAAAATCCACTTATCCTTGTAGATGGTTCATCTTACCTTTATCGCGCATATCACGCGTTTCCCCCGCTGACTAACAGCGCAGGCGAGCCGACCGGTGCGATGTATGGTGTCCTCAACATGCTGCGCAGTCTGATCATGCAATATAAACCGACGCATGCAGCGGTGGTCTTTGACGCCAAGGGAAAAACCTTTCGTGATGAACTGTTTGAACATTACAAATCACATCGCCCGCCAATGCCGGACGATCTGCGTGCACAAATCGAACCCTTGCACGCGATGGTTAAAGCGATGGGACTGCCGCTGCTGGCGGTTTCTGGCGTAGAAGCGGACGACGTTATCGGTACTCTGGCGCGCGAAGCCGAAAAAGCCGGGCGTCCGGTGCTGATCAGCACTGGCGATAAAGATATGGCGCAGCTGGTGACGCCAAATATTACGCTTATCAATACCATGACGAATACCATCCTCGGACCGGAAGAGGTGGTGAATAAGTACGGCGTGCCGCCAGAACTGATCATCGATTTCCTGGCGCTGATGGGTGACTCCTCTGATAACATTCCTGGCGTACCGGGCGTCGGTGAAAAAACCGCGCAGGCATTGCTGCAAGGTCTTGGCGGGCTGGATACGCTGTATGCCGAGCCAGAAAAAATTGCTGGGTTGAGCTTCCGTGGCGCGAAAACAATGGCAGCGAAGCTCGAGCAAAACAAAGAAGTTGCTTATCTCTCATACCAGCTGGCGACGATTAAAACCGACGTTGAACTGGAGCTGACCTGTGAACAACTGGAAGTGCAGCCACCGGCGGCGGAAGAGTTGTTAGGGCTGTTCAAAAAGTATGAGTTCAAACGCTGGACTGCTGATGTCGAAGCGGGAAAATGGCTACAGGCTAAAGGGGCGAAACCCGCAGCCAGGCCGCAGGAAACCAGTGTTGCAGACGAAGCGCCAGAAGTGACGGCAACGGTGATTTCTTATGACAACTACGTCACCATCCTTGATGAAGAAACACTGAAAGAGTGGATTGCGAAGCTGGAAAAAGCGCCGGTATTTGCATTTGATACCGAAACTGACAGCCTTGATAACATCTCTGCTAACCTGGTCGGGCTTTCTTTTGCTATCGAGCCAGGCGTAGCGGCATATATTCCGGTTGCTCATGATTATCTTGATGCGCCCGATCAAATCTCTCGCGAGCGAGCACTCGAGTTGCTAAAACCGCTGCTGGAAGATGAAAAGGCGCTGAAGGTCGGGCAAAACCTGAAATACGATCGCGGTATTCTGGCGAACTACGGCATTGAACTACGTGGGATTGCGTTTGATACCATGTTGGAGTCCTACATTCTCAATAGCGTTGCCGGACGTCACGATATGGACAGCCTCGCGGAACGTTGGTTGAAGCACAAAACCATCACTTTTGAAGAGATTGCGGGTAAAGGCAAAAATCAACTGACCTTTAACCAGATTGCCCTCGAAGAAGCCGGACGTTACGCCGCCGAAGATGCAGATGTCACCTTGCAGTTGCATCTGAAAATGTGGCCGGATCTGCAAAAACACAAAGGGCCGTTGAACGTCTTCGAGAATATCGAAATGCCGCTGGTGCCGGTGCTTTCACGCATTGAACGTAACGGTGTGAAGATCGATCCGAAAGTGCTGCACAATCACTCTGAAGAGCTCACCTTGCGTCTGGCTGAGCTGGAAAAGAAAGCGCATGAAATTGCAGGTGAAGAATTTAACCTTTCTTCCACCAAGCAGTTACAAACCATTCTGTTTGAAAAACAGGGCATTAAACCGCTGAAGAAAACTCCGGGTGGCGCGCCGTCAACGTCGGAAGAGGTACTGGAAGAACTGGCGCTGGACTATCCGTTGCCAAAAGTGATTCTGGAGTATCGTGGTCTGGCGAAGCTGAAATCGACCTACACCGACAAGCTGCCGTTGATGATCAACCCGAAAACCGGGCGTGTACATACCTCTTATCACCAGGCAGTAACCGCAACGGGACGTTTATCGTCAACCGATCCTAACCTGCAAAACATTCCGGTGCGTAACGAAGAAGGTCGCCGTATCCGCCAGGCGTTTATTGCGCCAGAGGATTATGTGATTGTCTCAGCGGACTACTCGCAGATTGAACTGCGCATTATGGCGCATCTCTCGCGTGACAAAGGCTTGCTGACCGCATTCGCCGAAGGAAAAGATATCCACCGTGCAACGGCGGCAGAAGTGTTTGGTTTGCCACTGGAAACCGTCACCAGCGAGCAACGTCGTAGCGCGAAAGCGATCAACTTTGGTCTGATTTATGGCATGAGTGCTTTCGGTCTGGCGCGGCAATTGAACATTCCACGTAAAGAAGCGCAGAAGTACATGGACCTTTACTTCGAACGCTACCCTGGCGTGCTGGAGTATATGGAACGCACCCGTGCTCAGGCGAAAGAGCAGGGCTACGTTGAAACGCTGGACGGACGCCGTCTGTATCTGCCGGATATCAAATCCAGCAATGGTGCTCGTCGTGCAGCGGCTGAACGTGCAGCCATTAACGCGCCAATGCAGGGAACCGCCGCCGACATTATCAAACGGGCGATGATTGCCGTTGATGCGTGGCTACAGGCTGAGCAACCGCGCGTTCGTATGATCATGCAGGTACACGATGAACTGGTATTTGAAGTCCATAAAGATGATGTCGATGCCGTCGCGAAGCAGATTCATCAACTGATGGAAAACTGTACCCGTCTGGATGTGCCGTTGCTGGTGGAAGTGGGGAGTGGCGAAAACTGGGATCAGGCGCACTAAGATTTGCCTGAACATGCCCTTTTTTCGTAAGTAAGCAACATAAGCTGTCACGTTTTGTGATGGCTATTAGAAATTCCTATGCAACAACTGAAAAAAAATTACAAAAAATGCTTTCTGAACTGAACAAAAAAGAGTAAAGTTAGTCGCGTAGGGTACAGAGGTAAGATGTTCTATCTTTCAGACCTTTTACTTCACGTAATCGGATTTGGCTGAATATTTTAGCCGCCCCAGTCAGTAATGACTGGGGCGTTTTTTATTGGGCGAAAGAAAAGATCCGTAATGCCTGATACGCCATGTTTATCAGGCCAACGGTAGAATTGTAATCTATTGAATTTACGGGCCGGATACGCCACATCCGGCACAAGCATTAAGGCAAGAAAATTATTCGCCGTCCTGCGTTTCTTCTACAGGCTGCATCTCGCTAAACCAGGTATCCAGTTTCTGCCGCAGCTTGTCCACGCCTTGTTTCTTCAGCGAAGAAAACGTTTCAACCTGCACATCACCGTTAAACGCCAGCACCGCTTCACGCACCATATTCAATTGCGCTTTACGTGCGCCGCTTGCCAGTTTGTCCGCTTTGGTCAGCAGTACCAGCACGGCGATATTGCTGTCTACCGCCCACTCAATCATCTGCTGATCCAAATCTTTCAGCGGATGGCGAATATCCATTAGCACCACCAGACCTTGCAGGCTCTGACGTTTTTCGAGGTACTCGCCGAGCGCGCGCTGCCATTTGCGCTTCATCTCTTCCGGGACTTCCGCATAACCGTACCCAGGCAAGTCAACCAGACGCTTGCCGTCAGCCACTTCAAACAGGTTGATAAGCTGGGTGCGCCCTGGGGTTTTTGAGGTACGAGCCAGGCTTTTCTGGTTAGTCAGCGTGTTCAGCGCGCTGGATTTACCTGCGTTGGAACGGCCTGCAAAAGCCACTTCAATTCCGGTATCGGAAGGTAGGTGGCGAATATCAGGCGCACTCATCACAAAATGCGTCTGTTGATAATTCAAATTAGTCAAAGCGGTCGTCTCCATCAGTCAAAGCTTTGCGGCGATTATACCTGAACCATAATAAAAGGCGGATTTTTCGGCGTGAGCGTTGTAAGTAAAAGCCATACGCTTTGTGAGACATTGCCGATAGTCTTTATGCGAAATAGCAGAGAAAATTCTGCGACGTATGTCAAATAAGCTATATAAATCAGTGAATTGCTTTTATATAAAACTCTGAAAATGTGCAAATACTGATGGCGGTTGATTGTTTATTTAAAGCAAAGGCGTAAAGTAGCACCCATAGAGCGAGGACGCTAACAGGAACAATGACTCAGGATGAGGGTCAGGAGCGCCAGGAGGCGAAGACAGAGGATTGTCAGGAAGATAAACGTCCGGAGACGTAATTAAATGGAAATGGAATCAACACGGATTGTTCCGGCTAATGGAAAAACAGGGTGTGTTGGCGGCCTGCAAGGATTGTAAGACCCGTTAAGGGTTATGAGTCAGGAAAAAAGGCGACAGAGTAATCTGTCGCCTTTTTTCTTTGCTTGCTTTCTGTTAGATTCCGCCGCAAATCTATACTGAATAAAACGGCTAAAAGACGAACCATTATGAAACCATCATCTTCAAACTCACGCAGCAAAGGTCATGCAAAAGCGCGTCGAAAAACACGCGAGGAGCTGGATCAGGAAGCTCGTGACCGTAAGCGTCAGAAAAAACGTCGTGGTCATGCGCCGGGCAGCCGCGCAGCGGGCGGTAACACCACGTCAGGCAGCAAAGGCCAGAACGCACCAAAAGATCCACGTATTGGCAGTAAAACCCCTATTCCATTGGGCGTGACTGAAAAAGTCACCAAGCAGCACAAACCGAAGAGTGAGAAACCTATGCTTTCACCGCAGGCGGAGTTGGAGTTACTGGAAACGGATGAGCGTCTGGATGCGCTGCTGGAACGTCTGGAAGCAGGCGAAACCCTGAGCGCCGAAGAGCAATCCTGGGTGGATGCCAAACTGGATCGTATTGATGAGTTGATGCAGAAACTCGGCCTCTCTTATGACGATGACGAAGAAGAGGAAGAAGACGAGAAGCAAGAAGACATGATGCGTCTGCTGCGGGGCAACTAACGGATTGCCGCCGTGGGCCTTCCCGTTCTGCTGATAACCCTTCCGGTTATATGTTATCTGGTGTGGTTATTCGTTAAACTACAGCGGTTGTCGCGGCGACAAAAGTGGCTGCGCAACCGGCTGATGACTCGAAACGGGCATCCGCCGGTACGCCGTAGCCGCCAGAGACGCCATCGGAAGGAGTGAGCATGTCTGTACAGCAAATCGACTGGGATCTGGCCCTGATCCAGAAATATAACTATTCCGGGCCACGATACACCTCGTACCCGACCGCGCTGGAGTTTTCAGAAGACTTCGGCGAACAGGCGTTTTTACAAGCCGTGGCGCGCTATCCTGAGCGTCCATTATCTCTCTACGTACATATTCCGTTCTGCCATAAGCTTTGTTACTTCTGCGGTTGCAATAAGATTGTTACTCGCCAGCAGCACAAGGCCGATCAGTATCTGGACGCGCTGGAGCAAGAAATCGTCCATCGTGCACCGCTGTTCGCCGGGCGTCACGTCAGCCAATTGCACTGGGGCGGCGGAACGCCGACGTATCTGAATAAAGCGCAAATCAGCCGTCTGATGAAGCTGCTGCGCGAAAACTTCCAGTTCAATGCCGATGCGGAGATCTCGATCGAAGTCGATCCGCGGGAAATCGAACTGGATGTACTCGATCATTTACGCGCCGAAGGCTTTAATCGGCTGAGCATGGGCGTGCAGGACTTCAACAAAGAAGTGCAACGTCTGGTTAACCGCGAGCAGGATGAAGAGTTCATCTTTGCACTGCTTAACCATGCGCGTGAGATTGGCTTTACCTCCACCAACATCGACCTGATTTACGGCCTGCCGAAACAGACGCCGGAGAGTTTCGCCTTTACCCTGAAACGCGTGGCGGAGCTGAACCCCGATCGTCTGAGCGTCTTTAACTACGCGCATTTGCCGACCATTTTTGCTGCTCAGCGCAAAATCAAAGACGCTGACCTGCCGAGTCCGCAGCAAAAACTCGATATCCTGCAGGAAACCATCGCCTTCCTGACACAATCGGGCTATCAGTTTATCGGTATGGATCACTTTGCCCGTCCGGATGACGAGCTGGCGGTGGCCCAGCGTGAAGGCGTGCTGCATCGTAACTTCCAGGGCTACACCACCCAGGGCGATACCGATCTGCTTGGGATGGGCGTTTCCGCCATCAGCATGATTGGCGACTGCTACGCGCAGAACCAGAAAGAGTTGAAGCAGTACTATCAGCAAGTGGATGAACAAGGCAATGCGCTGTGGCGTGGTATTGCGCTAACGCGTGATGACTGTATTCGCCGCGATGTGATTAAGTCGCTCATCTGCAACTTCCGTCTGGATTACGCCCCTATTGAGCAACAGTGGGATTTGCTCTTCGCTGATTACTTTGCGGAAGATCTCAAGCTGCTCGCCCCGTTAGCAAAAGATGGGCTGGTGGATGTGGATGAGAAGGGAATACAGGTGACGGCGAAAGGTCGCTTGCTGATCCGCAACATTTGCATGTGCTTTGATACCTATCTGCGCCAGAAAGCGCGGATGCAGCAGTTCTCTCGGGTGATTTAAATTGTGAATGGCGCTTCGTTTACAAAGTAGAAAACGAAAGCGCCATCAATGTGCTGAGAACAAGATTGCCTGATGCGCTACGCTTATCAGGCCTGCAAAATCTGTTGAAATTATTGCTTTTGTAGGCCGGATAAGGCGTTTACGCCGCATCCGGCAATCAACGCCTGATGCGACGCTGGTTGCGTCTTATCAGGCCTACGACTTTCTCCGCATCCGGCGTAAACAACGAGCTTCAGCTAAACAGACCAATCATCGCGGCACACAGCACGGCAGCAACAGCAGTTTGCGGTGTGTGGCTGTCAACTGCGCCACTCGATACCAGATTAATTATTGATTCCAGCATAATGACTCTCCCCGTTTTCCGGGCAAGATCATACTGAACTTATCGGAACAGTAAAGCGCAAAATACCAGCAATTTGCGCTCAATAATCAATCTTTACACACAAGCCGTGAATCACTCCATCCCCAGCTCTTTTAACTTACGCGTCAGGGTGTTGCGGCCCCAGCCAAGTAGCCGCGCCGCTTCCTGTTTATGCCCCTGCGTATGTCGCAGCGCGGTGGTCAGTAACGTCCGTTCCAGCTCTGGCTGTGCTTCGGAAAGCAGGTTTTGATGACCGGAACGCAGCGCTCTGTCTGCCCACTGTGCTAACAGCGTTGCCCAACTGTCCGGCTGCATGTGTGAAGTGCTTTCCGGTACGTTTGATTCAAACAGTTCGCCAGGCAAATCCTGAATCAACACTTCCTGCCCGGCGGCCATCACCGTTAGCCAGCGACAGGTGTTTTCCAGCTGGCGCACGTTGCCTGGCCACGCCAGACGCGTCAGCGCGGCTTCGGTTTCCGGATGCAGCAACTTCGCTTCTACGCCCAGCTCTCGCGCGGCAACCTGTAAAAAATGGCGCGCCAGACGGGGAATATCTTCCCGACGTTCGCGCAGCGGCGGCAGATGAACGCGGATGACGTTCAGGCGGTGGAACAGATCCTCACGGAACTTGCCTTCCTGCACCCGCTGTTCAAGATTCTGGTGAGTGGCAGCGATAATCCGCACATCTACTTTCACCGGCGCATAGCCGCCAACGCGATAAAACTGACCGTCTGCCAGCACGCGCAGCAAACGCGTCTGCACATCCAGCGGCATATCGCCAATTTCATCGAGAAATAATGTACCGCCATCAGCCTGTTCAAAACGCCCCTGACGAATGGTATTCGCGCCGGTAAATGCGCCTTTCTCGTGACCAAACAGTTCGGATTCGATCAAATCCTTCGGGATAGCCGCCATATTGAGCGCGATAAACGGCGCTTTGGCTCGCGGACTGTGGCGATGCAGGGCATGAGCGACCAGTTCTTTACCGGTGCCGGACTCGCCGTTAATCAGCACGCTAATAGAAGAACGCGAAAGCCGACCGATAATCCGGAACACGTCCTGCATGGCTGGCGCTTCACCGATGATATCGGTCGTTGGGCCGTTAAGCTGAACATTACGCGGCTGCTGCTGTTCCTGGTAATGACTGATGGCGCGCTCAACCAGCGCCACGGCTTCGTCGATATCAAACGGTTTGGGCAGATAATCAAATGCCCCTTGTTGATAGGCGCTGACGGCAGCATCCAGATCGGAATGTGCGGTCATAATGATGACCGGAAGCATCGGATGGCGCTGTTTAATCTGCTTGAGCAGCGCCAGCCCGTCCATTCCCGGCATACGGATATCTGAAAGCAGCACATCCGGCGTTTTGCTCGCCAGCGCCTCCAGTACTTCCGCGCCGTTCTCAAATGTCGTACAGGTTAAACCCGCTCCAGCGAGCGCACGTTCAAGCACCCAACGGATGGAACTATCGTCATCGACTACCCAGACTATCCCTCGTTGCATAAACGTCACCTTTATTTCCTGATAGGCAGGTAAACCGAGAACTCGGTATGACCTGGCCAACTGGTAAATTCAATTTTGCCTGAATGCTGATCAATCAAATTACGGGCGATGGATAAGCCAAGCCCGGTGCCACCTTCGCGGCCGCTGACCATCGGGTAAAACAGCGTATCCTGCAAATGAGGCGGAATGCCCGGCCCGTTATCTTCCACATCAATCCGCGCCGCCAGCCGATAGCGCTCGCCGTGTAAGGTCAGTTGAAACGCTGTGCGGGTACGTAGAATGATTTCACCACCCTCCGGCCCCAGCGCCTGTAGCGCATTGCGCACAATATTCAGCAAGACCTGTTCAATTTGATCCGGGTCGTGCGCCAGTTCCGGCAGGCTGGGGTCGTAATCCCGAATCAACCGCACGTTGTTCGGCAGTTCCATCGACACCAGCGTCACCACGCGTTCAGCCACTTTGTGAATACTTTCGGTAATGCGCGTACCGGGCAGCTGCGGCCCCAACAGACGGTCGACCAGATTTCGCAGCCGGTCCGCCTGTTCGATAATCACTTTGGTATATTCGAGTAGTGACAGGTCAGGTAATGCTTTGCTGAGCAGCTGCGCCGCGCCACGTAAACCGCCAAGCGGATTTTTAATCTCATGTGCCAGGCCGCGCACTAAATCACGGGCAGCAACCTGCTGGGCGTGCTGTAGCTGTTCCTGACTTAAGCGGCGCTGGTTATCCATCGGTGCCATCTCCAGCAGGATCATGCCGTCCGGCATACGCTGAGCCGTCACAGAAAGGATATGCGAGCGCCCGTCGATGACCAGCGTCACTTCGTTATCGGTAAAACCTTGCCCCGCCTCCAGACTTTCTTGCATCAGCTCGATATTTAATGAGAAGTAGCTCAACAGTTCCGGTAACGGCGTACCAAACAATTTGCGGGAGCTTTGGGCGAGCAGTTGTTGCGCGGCGGGGTTGGCGTAATGGATCGCCAGGTTGTCATCGATTAACAAAATACTGTTAATCAGCGAGTTGAGGATCTGCCCAGCATCGGGCTGCGTGCCTGTTGCCATAAAGCAGTCTCCTGAACAGGTTGCACCATTTTAGTGCATTATAGCTTTTTACGGATAAAAAGCGCGAAGCATCAGAGAATTGACGGAGAAAAAAGCCCATGCAGAGATGGGCTGAAAGTTTCCACGGCAACTAAATCCCGGCGTTGTTGCGCCGGGTAGTACAACTTCAACTATTAGACGCTGTAGTACAGCTCAAACTCTACCGGATGCGGAGTCATACGCACGCGGTCATCTTCTTCGCGACGCAGAGCGATGTACGCATCGATCGCTTCATCCGTGAACACGCCACCAGCTTTCAGGAACTCGCGGTCCAGATCCAGTTCGTTCAGTGCTTCTTCCAGAGAGCCTGCAACCTGTGGGATCTCTTTCGCTTCTTCTGGCGGCAGGTCATACAGGTTTTTGTCCATGGCTTCGCCCGGATGGATCTTGTTCTTGATGCCATCAAGACCGGCCATCAGCAGGGCAGCAAAGCACAGGTACGGGTTAGCCGCCGGGTCCGGGAAACGTACTTCGATACGACGTGCTTTCGGAGAAGAAACCACCGGAATACGGATAGACGCAGAACGGTTACGCGCAGAGTAAGCCAGCATTACCGGTGCTTCGTAGCCCGGGACCAGACGCTTGTAAGAGTTGGTGGTCGGGTTTGCCAGGGCGTTAATCGCTTTCGCGTGTTTGATTACACCGCCAATGTAGTACAGTGCCTGTTCAGACAGACCTGCGTATTTGTCGCCAGCAAACAGGTTGACGCCGTTTTTAGACAGCGACATGTGGCAGTGCATACCGGAACCGTTATCACCGAACATCGGTTTTGGCATAAAGGTCGCGGTCTTACCGAAACGGTGCGCCACGTTGTGCACGACATATTTGTAGATCTGAATTTCGTCAGCTTTTTTGGTCATGGTATTGAAGCGGGTAGCCACTTCGTTCTGACCTGCGGTAGCGACTTCGTGGTGATGAGCTTCAACTACCAGACCCATCTGTTCCATCACCAGACACATTTCAGAACGAATATCCTGAGCTGAGTCTACCGGCGGAACCGGGAAGTAACCGCCTTTCACTGCCGGACGGTGACCTTTGTTACCACCTTCATATTGGGTGGAGGAGTTCCATGCACCTTCGATATCGTCGATAGCAACGTGGGAACCGGAGATAGACGATCCGAAACGGATGTCATCGAACAGGAAGAATTCAGGTTCTGGCCCGAACAGTACGGTGTCGGCAATGCCAGTAGAACGCAGGTAATCTTCAGCGCGCTTCGCAATAGAGCGCGGGTCACGGTCATAGCCTTGCAGGGTGCCAGGTTCAAGGATGTCGCAACGGATAATCAGGGTAGAATCGGCGAAGAACGGGTCAATCACTGCGGTGGATGCGTCTGGCATCAGCACCATGTCGGATTCGTTAATGCCTTTCCAGCCGCCAATCGAGGAGCCGTCAAACATTTTGCCTTCTTCGAAGAATTCGGCATTCACCTGATGAGCAGGGATAGTGACGTGCTGTTCTTTACCTTTGGTATCGGTGAAGCGCAAATCAACAAACTTCACTTCGTGCTCGTTCAGCATCGTCAGTACGTGTTCAGCGGACATACTTTAACTCTCCTGGATTGGTCATTGTCGTCGTGGTAACGAAATCTGCAATTAAATGGGCCGTGTCGCCGTAAAAAAGATAAAGCGAAATCTGTGCCAACTTTTAAATTGCCCCTAAAAGGCGTTATCATGCTTAACATCGTGCAAAAGGGCTGCACCATGATGTGAATGTTGCACCAATATAGTGCTTCAATGGGAACATTAAGCACCATATTGGTGCAATGACCTTTGGATAACCCTTTTTATGCTCCGTGAAAGCGATCACAAAGGGACTCTGCAATACTTGTTTGCGGAGGATGTTTGTGATCCTGTTTTGTAGTGCGATTAATCCGTGTACAATAACGCGCTATTTCTAATGCCTGAGGCAAAGTTGTGATCGAAAAATTGCGTAATATCGCCATCATCGCGCACGTAGACCATGGTAAAACCACCCTGGTAGACAAGCTGCTCCAACAATCCGGTACGTTCGACTCTCGTGCCGAAACCCAAGAGCGCGTGATGGACTCCAACGATTTGGAGAAAGAGCGTGGGATTACCATCCTCGCGAAAAACACCGCTATCAAATGGAATGATTACCGTATCAACATCGTTGATACCCCGGGGCACGCCGACTTCGGTGGTGAAGTTGAACGTGTAATGTCCATGGTAGACTCAGTGCTGCTGGTGGTTGACGCATTTGACGGCCCGATGCCGCAAACGCGCTTCGTAACCAAAAAAGCGTTTGCTTACGGCCTGAAGCCGATTGTTGTTATCAACAAAGTTGACCGCCCTGGCGCGCGTCCTGATTGGGTTGTGGATCAGGTATTCGATCTGTTCGTTAACCTCGACGCGACCGACGAGCAGCTGGACTTCCCGATCGTTTACGCTTCTGCGCTGAACGGTATCGCGGGTCTGGACCACGAAGATATGGCGGAAGACATGACCCCGCTGTACCAGGCGATTGTTGACCACGTTCCTGCGCCGGACGTTGACCTTGACGGTCCGTTCCAGATGCAGATTTCTCAGCTCGATTACAACAGCTATGTTGGCGTTATCGGCATTGGCCGCATCAAGCGCGGTAAAGTGAAGCCGAACCAGCAGGTTACTATCATCGATAGCGAAGGCAAAACCCGCAACGCGAAAGTCGGTAAAGTGCTGGGCCACCTCGGTCTGGAACGTATCGAAACCGATCTGGCGGAAGCTGGCGATATCGTGGCGATCACGGGCCTTGGCGAACTGAACATTTCTGACACCGTTTGCGACACGCAAAACGTTGAAGCGCTGCCGGCACTCTCCGTTGATGAGCCGACCGTTTCTATGTTCTTCTGCGTTAACACCTCGCCGTTCTGCGGTAAAGAAGGTAAGTTCGTAACGTCTCGTCAGATCCTGGATCGTCTGAACAAAGAACTGGTACACAACGTTGCGCTGCGCGTAGAAGAAACCGAAGACGCCGATGCGTTCCGCGTTTCTGGTCGTGGCGAACTGCACCTGTCTGTTCTGATCGAAAACATGCGTCGTGAAGGTTTCGAACTGGCGGTATCCCGTCCGAAAGTAATCTTCCGTGAAATCGACGGTCGTAAACAAGAGCCGTATGAAAACGTGACGCTGGACGTTGAAGAACAGCATCAGGGTTCTGTGATGCAGGCGCTGGGCGAACGTAAAGGCGACCTGAAAAACATGAATCCAGACGGTAAAGGCCGCGTACGTCTCGACTACGTGATCCCAAGCCGTGGTCTGATTGGCTTCCGTTCTGAGTTCATGACCATGACTTCCGGTACTGGTCTGCTGTACTCCACCTTCAGCCACTACGACGACGTACGTCCGGGCGAAGTGGGTCAGCGTCAGAACGGTGTACTGATCTCTAACGGTCAGGGTAAAGCGGTCGCGTTCGCGCTGTTCGGTCTGCAGGACCGTGGTAAGCTGTTCCTCGGTCACGGTGCAGAAGTTTACGAAGGTCAGATTATCGGTATTCATAGCCGCTCTAACGACCTGACTGTAAACTGCCTGACCGGTAAGAAACTGACCAACATGCGTGCTTCCGGTACTGACGAAGCCGTTGTTCTGGTTCCGCCTATCCGCATGACTCTGGAACAAGCTCTGGAGTTCATCGATGATGACGAACTGGTAGAAGTGACTCCGACCTCTATCCGTATTCGTAAACGTCACCTGACGGAAAACGATCGTCGTCGCGCCAACCGCGCACCGAAAGACGATTAATTTCGTTTTTTAGTCATAAAAAAACCTGCCAGCGATGGCAGGTTTTTTTGCTTTTGTAGACCTGATAAGAGGCATCATGAACTGAACCCCTGCGCATAAAGAAAATCCGCAATCGCGTCAGTGTTGTTGTGACCGATAACGCAGTTAGAGCTGGCTTTTGCCAGAAAGCTACCATTGCCCATCGCAATACCTTTCCCTACCATCTGCAACATCCCCGCATCATTATCGTTATCGCCAAAGGCGATGATTTCATCCAGAGCGATATTTTGCTGCTGTGCATACCAGGCCAGACTTTTGCCTTTCTCACACCCCGCCTGTGTAATATCCAGTTGATGATGCCAGGACCAGCTACAGGCCAGCGATAATTCTTGCCGGGCAAATTCCTCAGCCTGGCGCAATAACGAAGCCTTGCGATGTACCAGGCTAATCTGCAAAACAAAATCATCATACGTATAAAAATGTGGCTGTAATGCCTGTTGTGAAAACCAGCGTCGTAGCCGTTCCACCTTGTGGATATCAAGCGGCAGCGGACGCAATATTTGCCGCTGGCGCGGATGATAAAGATAGCTGCCGTTACAGCAAATCATCGGCCCGGTTAACTGCAATTGCTGGTAATACGGCAGGGCTTCGCTGTGCGAACGTCCGGTGGCGAGAATAATCTTCACACCTACCTGTTGTGCGCTTTGCAGCGCCGAAACCGACGCAGGGGAAATCATCTTCTTGCTGTTCAGCAATGTGCCGTCTAGATCGAGCGCGATTAACCGGCAGATCATTAAGGGAAGATCCGAAAACAGCGTTCAGCATCAAATTGTGAGAGGGCCGGGATATCCTGACGCAGATGATAAGCCAGATAACAGTGGCAGTGCCTGGCCATACAGGCTGGAGATGAAAGTTGCTGCTGATATAAATTGCCGATTTTAATTTTGCTGATATTACAGGCGAAGAGATCGCCTTCGGCATTCATAAACACGCTCTTTTTGCCGCCGAGACAAAACGCAACATTGGCAGGCCAGAGGCTGGTTTCCAGATGATAAAGCGGGTCCAACCTCTGAAACTGGCTATTTCTTTCGTCGCTGGTGGGCCTTTTATCGCGCTCATTGGCGTTTAGCCAGAAATAGATATCGGCAGGAAGATGCGCGCGTAACCACTGGAATGCGTCATAGTCGGTTACGCTGGCAACGGCCCCCACACAACAGGCAATCCCTGCGTCCTTAATTGCCAGTATCTGTTTAAGGAAAACTTCTTTACTGACCTGGGAAGGATGAAATGAACACCACAGCCGCAGCTTTGCCAGATCGCCCAGATGATGTTGAAAAGTCGCAATTAACGCAGATAAATTAAACGAGGCATTGGTCTGAATACCCACCGCTTGCACATGGGAATAACGGCTGATTACCGCCATCGCCGCCATATAATACCGATAACGCAATGCTTCGCCGTAGGGCGTAATCAACACATTTAACGGTGAACCCAGCGCCGGTAAATGCTCAACCATGCGCCATAATGCCGCTTCATCCTGCTGCTTATCATTGCGGTCTTGTTTATGAAACGGACAATAGCCACAGCGATAATTACACGACTTTATCTCGCCGCGATAAATCAGCGTCTGGATCTGCTTGAGCGTCATCGTTTATGCGTCTCCAGCCTGCGAACTTCCGGGGAAATAAACAGCGGGCCAAGCTGGTCCGAAAGCGCCATACCCTGCGCGGTGAGCTGAATGCGATTATCCTGCTGGTGGCAATAATCTTGTTTGATAAAATCGCCCAGCAGGGGAAAATCGCTTAATACCTCAGAGGAGAACTGGCGCTGATAATCACGTAACGAAAGCCCTTTATAGAAAAAGAGATTCTTGATAACAAAACGCCGCTTCATCTCTGCTTGCGAAAGCACATAGCCGTGGTTAATAAGGGTTTTATCTTGTCGGGCGATAAAATCCGCGACAATTTGTCGCGATGCAGGCTGGTTTTGCGACCACGGCGTGCAGTAATGTAAATTGCCAAGGTAACTGCGCCCGCCCGCGCCAAGCGCCAGCGAATTTTCAAAGCCACAACTTTCAACCGCCGAATGATTATTCACCCGCACAAAACGGCGCATTGACGTTTGCGTATAACCTTCATGCAATAAGCGATCGCGGGCTTCAATATAGAGGCTATACATATCCGGCTGGCGAGGCATGTTATACAGTGGGTACAGAAACAGTTCGTCAGGTTGATAATCTAATGCCTGATTAAGCGACGCCAATAAACTTGCGGCTGTTTGACCGGGAATACCGTAAATAATATCAATATTGAGTATCGGGAAATTACCCGTGCGCAGTAGCTCCAGCGCCCGATGGGCATTTTTAGTGCTATGGCGGCGGTGTAATGTGGCAAGTTCCAGATCGTTAAAACTCTGAACACCAATACTGACACGGTTTACCGCAAGCTGGCGCAACAACGCGACTTTTTCGGCAGTGGTATCGGAAGGCGATGTTTCAATGGCCTTAAAAATCTGCGCATCGACCTGTAATTCGTCAAACACCCCGCGAAACAATCGCGACAGTTGCCCGACATTAAGCAGCAGTGGCGTACCGCCGCCAATGGTAAAACTGGCCCAGTCTACAGGCGCAAGTTGCATTTGCCGGGCCTGGACGATAATCGCCTCTATGTAGTTGTCGATAAAAGCATTGTCTGCGCCCGTGCAGGTAAAAAGATTACAAAACCCGCAGCGGCTCTGGCAAAAAGGCATATGAATATAGAGATGTGTTTTATGCTCGTAAATACGCGACTTCACATCTGCAAAAGCAATATTGTTTAATTCCCGATAAGCGGTCTTATGCGGGTAACTGTACATATATTGCTGATAAATCGATTCATTATTCATGGGTTTTGCCGTCTAACACAAAGTGAAAATAGGGTACGGTATTGACAATCGGATGGTTAAAACTGTGGAAATATTTACCGTCTTCCCCGTAGCAGGTACCATGATCGGAGCAGAGAATAACTAACGTCTCCCGCCCGGTTTGCCGAAAGATATCGAAAAGTTTTTCGATTCTCGCATCAATATAATGCAGGGCAGCGGCGTGAGTTTCTACCGTATCGCCAGGCTTGGCATTTTCAATATAAAAATGATTGGGATAATGAATGGTGTCGATATTGATATACATCATCAGCGGATGTTCAGCATTTACCTTTTTATTAATTAAGGTGAGTTGATTATCCATGCTCTCTTTTACCGTGCAGGAGAAATTAGGATACCAGTAACTCTCTTTAAACATCGCCGGGAACACTTTCCCCATCCCTGAACGGTTATTAAAAAAGGAGACGCCACCCACGCAGATAGTGCGGTAACCTTTGTTTTCCAGCCCTTTAATCCACGTCTCTTCGCTGAATGCGAACGCATTTTTTGGCCCTAAACGCCCTAAACCAATATCTTTCGGGAAAAAGAGCATTGAATGACCCGGTGCCGCTTCCAGCGGCTTAGGCATAAAACCAGAGAACATCGAATGATGCGAAGGCCAGGTAAAATTGCCAGCGGCTTCGCACTTGATCCAGCGACCATAGCGGTTAATGTTCGGCGTATTGCCCGCCTCTTGTTCCTGAACCGCAATATCAAAACGCAGGGAATCAAGCACTACAAACAGAACATTCGCCTCCCTGGCTATCAAATCATTCATATTGATTTCGCCATCGCAGGAATGGATTGCCGTGCGGGTATTTTCCGGTACTTCGTCTGTTACGTTATACATGGTGTTCTCTCATTACCTGAATCTGGCGTTGATAAATTATGTTTTGTTCGCAGGTGTCCTGATAAATAAGATCGCCCTGGCCGTTAATTTCGATAATATAGGGTGTTAAATTTTGCGTGAGTAATACGTCAAGCCCGGCAATGTGTACGTCCGGATAGAGTTTCATGGCGTTGAGACAAAGCGTGTCAATTTCAGCCACTTTTTCGGCGGGTAAATTAAGATCGGCAAAACGGATAGCTTCATTTTGCAGATGCAAATTGGTGATCGGCTGTGATGATGTTCTGACAACCCGCCAGACGATTTCGCCATTAACATACACGATGTGTAAATCGTAGCTTTTATTGCCCACTCTGGCTTTTGCCAGCCAGCGTTCGATAATATTTTCTTGTTGTAAAATAGTATTCACAATCAACGTAATATCATCGCTGTTTTCATAGCGGATAATGTGTTTACTGTTCACCAGCCTGTTACCTGCAACCTGGATGGCGCAATAAAGCACCTGACGGTTATCGCCGGGATGTAGACTCAAAGCCAGCACCCCGGCGGCCCCTGATCCGAAATTCGGCTTAATAAACACGCGATAAACCTTTTCGCTGCGCATACAGGCGATCAGTTGATCGTAGCTACGGATATCATCCGCTAATATCGGCGGTGTCGGGATCGCGTGTTCTATTAATCGCTGTTTACAGTGGCGTTTATCCAGAAGATGAATAATACTTTCTGGTGAGTTAATAAAACGGATTTCCCTTCGGTTAGCCATTTTTTGTAAAAAAGTAATATAGTTTTGGCTAACCGTATTAATTAAGCGAATATCTGTTTCCTGATGTAAGGGGGGATCGATTTTTACCATGCTTTTATTTAGCGGCAGGGTAAGCGCTTGATCATAGTTCACCACGTTGATATGTTCCTGTAAGCGTGACGCTGCCTGGCAAAAATAAAATGTGCGCTTGCTTTCAGGATGACCAATTAGCGTAATCACGAAGAATTCCTTTTCTGTGATAAATAATGGGAGAGATGACTCTCTCCCAAAAATGTTATTTATTCAGTAAACATCGGATTCATATAAACTTCGTCATCATAGACTTCAGGCGTTAGCGCTTCTGATAATTCAACAGTACATGTCAGTGTTTTTTGCAGTTTTTTCTGCATCGCTGTTGTCAGGTAATGATGATACAAATCCAGCAACTTTAGATGGCTAAGGCGATCGGCATGTTTGAGAAGATGCTCTGCACCTTCGTCGGTAAGCGTACCGCAGGAGAGTGCCAACACTTCCAGTTGCGGCAGAATGTCGCTTTCCAGCACGCGGCGGACGATTTCGTTTTGCTCTTCGCTGTTCACCAGACCAAGATGCGTCAGGCTTGGGAAGAGGGATTTCGACGCCAGTTTCATCACGATATCCAGCGATGTATCAAAACCATAATCCTCAACGCCAATATAAACGATAAGTGTTTTTAACGCAGGCAGTTGAGAGTTTTGCAATGACGCAAACACATTACACGGTGTACCGCCAGAGATGATTTCCAGGTGCTCCAGTTTGTCGTGGGCGATTTCTCCCAGTTCCAGGTCTTGAGTACCTTTAATCGTCAGCTTTTTGAGGTTCGGCAGTGCGGCATACAGACGAGAATAATCGCCTTGTTTTATCCACGAAATTTCACACTCTTCGCTTTCCATATCGCCGATAAACAGGGACTCAAGATGAGCAAAGCGTTCTGCATGTTCAGCAAACATGTCGATTATCGGTTGACAACTTTCCTCGTAGCATTCCCCCCAACGACTAATGACCAAAGAGCGAATTTTTACCAAGTCTTCATCAGCTAAAATATTATTAATAAATTCTTCTTGCGGGATCTCATTATTCCAATCTATAAAAAATTTCTTTTCCATTTTCTCATTCCTTGTGGGTGTTGCAGTGGAAAAGATCTTACCGGGTAGTCAATGGCTTTGATAGAGAGGATGAGGAATATTTTATAATCAATGGAGTTATATAATTATGGGGAGTTATTTATATTGTGAATATCTGTGTAAAAAGCCGCTTAAATATCAGCGGCTTTTTACATTTTCATATCAGAAGAAATACTTCGTTCCGATACGAATCTGGTTTTGCTCGCGGTGGTACGGCTCGACGTTGCGGTCTAACCAGCGCAATTCGAAATAAGGAAGCCAGTGTTCATTAATACGGTAACGGAAGGTGTTAGTGATTTCCCAATGATGATCTTTCCCGTTGCTACTATTAAAGTCATTCACTCGCATGAAGTAATGTGGTTCAAATGTATAGGAAAATTTTTCTGTTATTTTAAAGTTCCAGTAGGTGCCAACTTCATAGGTGTCGTTATTATCCAATTCGCCGTTCAAATCTGTAGAGCTGTAATTATTATGGTTATAGCGATTACGCACCGTCAGGTTAAACCACGGAGTAAATTTGTAGTTAACATCCAGATAAACAGCACCACCCGAACCGATACTCTTGTCATTAATTAAGCCACCGGGCTGGATGGTTAATTTATCGGTAGGTTTAAATAAAGGATACCAACCTTCAATTTCATTATAGCCATGTTTGAGTTCATCTTCTCGCTGAAAGGTGTAGGTATTGGTTAGCATAATACCCGCGCCCATATCGAAGTTATAACCCACACGTAGCATAACCTCACCCTGATCGGAGGCGAGATTATATGCTTCCCTGTTTTCGACGTATGCGCCAGCGAATACCGAGGCAGAGGTCAGAGAAGATAATAAAATTATTGCATTAATATTTTTCATAATAAGTCCATTTTTTAAACGTAGGGAGGCCGCCACCCATCAGGATGGAAATAGCGGCTATTGACATTTATAACGTTACGGAAGCCGTTTTTTCTTCTGTCTCAATTTCTTTATTTTTGCGTTGGTTAATTTCCTCAATAATCAGTGCAAACCGTTTCTCATTGAGCGTGTAAAAGAACCCCATCGTCAATGCAGCAATAATTGCCAGCGCACAAGGCCAGATAAAAATGAGCTGACGCAAACCCTGTAATGTTGCATCGCTTTGCGCGATGTTGGGAACATAACCGATTTGCGTCAGCATAATGCCTGGCAAGAAGCCAGCAAGTGCGGCTGAAATTTTACGAAAGAAGGTATAACCGGTATAAACAGAACCTTCGGCACGTATACCTGTTTTCCATTCACCATAATCTACGGTATCTGGTACCAGTGCCCAGTTCAGGCTGTTTACAAAGGCCGTGCCAAAAAAGGCGACACAAGAGAACATGACGAAAGTGAATGAGTTACTGCCCCAGCAATAATTCAGGATATCCCCCACCGCCCACAGCACCATGCCAGCCAGATAAACCTGTTTTTTACCAAAACATTTTACAGTTAGTGGCACCAGTAATACGCCGACGAGAATGCATCCCATACTAAAGAATCCCATCCACGACAATAAGTTAATATCATTCAGCACATACTGGGTGTAATAGACCTGAATCGCCAGTTTGATATTAAATGCCGCCAGGGTACACAGGTTAGCAATGCACAATACCAGCAAAGGTGGATTACTAAATATTGCGTAAAATGATTTGAGAATACTGGCCTTATGTCCGGTTGGCGTCGCGTCCACATAATGCTCTTTGACACCTCTGTAGCACAGCATCATAAAAATAAAGCCGCCAATGGAGAACATCAGTGCCGCGCAGGCGTAGCCGACGGTGGAGTCAGAAAATAGTGACTGCAAAGGAATAAACGCCACGGTACAGATCAATAGCCCTATGGTTGCACCACCCTGGCGGTAAGCAGCGAGTTGCGCGCGCTCATTCGGGTTTTTGGTAATGGCCGGGATCATCGCGCCATACGAGCAGTTCATCAGACTGTATGAAAGTCCAAACATCATAAACAGCGCGGTGGCAATCGTCGTTTTAACCGGCAAACTAAAAGTGGTGGCGATAAACTGGAGCGTTGCAATTAACGCCGCCGGAATCGCTGCGTATAAAATAAACGGCCTGAATTTTCCTTTAGGTCCAATATTTTTCCGCGAGTCGAGTAAAAATCCGGTGAGCATATCGGTAAATGCGGTAAAGAATTTCGCCACCAGAAAGATAATCCCGCCATAGTAAGCAGGCATCCCTAATTCATCGGTATAAAATTTGAGGAGATACAGAGTGCCGATGCTAAGCATTAAATTCGAACCGACGTCGCCCATACCATAGGCGATTTTTTCCCGCAGATTCAGTTTTAATGTCAGTGGATTATGGTTAGACATAATCACTCCTTATAACGCCCCGCAGGGCGTTGTTTATTATAATTACGCCGTGCGTTTACGGGCTTCTATCTCTTCAACAATGCGGACGTACATCTTCTCGTTCAGACTGTAGAAGCAACCCATTGCCACAATGGTGACTACTGCCAGTGCGCTTGGGTAGATGAAGATCAGTTGGCGCAACCCTTCGATAGTGTGGTCAGCCTGGGCGACGTTTGGCACATAGCCAATTTGCGTCAGCATCCAGCCTGGGAAGAAACCTGCCAGCGCCTGAGATACTTTGCGAAAGAAGGTGAAACCGGTGTAGACCGTACCTTCCGAACGCACACCGGTGCGCCACTCGCCATACTCGACGGTGTCAGAAACCAGCGCCCAGTTCAGGCTGTTAACAAACGCCGAACCAAAGAACGCCAGGCAGGAGAAAGCCACAAAGCTGACCGAGCCGCCGCCGAAGAAATAGTTGAGCAGATCGCCCAGCACCCAGATCAGCAGACCGCCGATATAGACCTTCTTCTTACCAAAACGTCTGACTGCACCAGGCATCAGGAACACGCCGATGAAAATACAGCCCATGCTGAAAAATCCCATATATGACAACAGGATGGGATCGTTAAGCACGTACTGGGTGTAATAGACCTGAATGGCGAGCTTGACGTTAAACGCCCCTAAGGTACAGAGGTTGGCAATGCACAAAATGAACAGTGGGCGGTTCCCCGCAATTGCGCGGAAAGATTGCAACAAGCCAGGCTTTTGCGCCGGATTGGTAGGTTGGGTTTCGACATAACGCTCTTTCACGCCCGAATAGCAGATCCACATAAACAGCAGGCCGAACAGTGAAAACAGCGTGGCGGCGAAGATATAGCCAAGTTGCTGATTACCCTCGATAAGATTCATAACCGGCACGAATCCCACCGTACACAGCAGCAGGCCCAATGTAGCGCCACCCTGACGCCATGCTGCCAGCGATGCACGTTCGTTGGGGTTTTTAGTAATAGCGGGGACCATCGCGCCATACGAGCAGTGCATCATGCTGAAAAACAGTCCGTAAAGCATAAACAGGATGGTGGCCATCACCGTTTTACCGGTGACATCAAACGGTGTGCCGACAAAGTTGGCGATCGCCAGCAGGGTGACCGGAAATGACGCATACAGAATAAAAGGACGGAACTTACCTTTTGGACCGATCTTGCGTCGGGAATCCAACATAATGCCGGTACCCATATCGGTAAAGGCGGTAAAGAATTTTGAAATCAAAAAGATAATGCCGCCATAGGTGCCAGGCAGCCCCAGAACATCGGTATAAAACTTCAAAAGATAAAGCGTGCCGATATCCAGTAGGATGTTAGAGGCCAGATCGCCGATACCGTAAGAGAGTTTCTCTTTAAAGGGCAGGCGTAAAGTAGCCGGATCTTCCGTTGTGATGTGACTCATCGTTGTTCTCCCTTTGCCCGTGAGTTTCCCCACGGGCGGATGTGATTAGATGCTTTTTAATGACGCGAACAGTGCCGCCCATTCGCTATCGGCGCGATAAAAGACCGGCGGTTTACCGATGGGCGCATTAACGGTAACTTCCCCGCCCCGGAACGCTTCACCCGTCCAGGCATGGACCCAGTTATCCTCCGGCAGATAGAGCGTCCAGTCGCTGCGACCTTCTTCGTGTACCGGGGCGACCAGAATGTCGCGGCCTAACAGGTACTGATATTTCAGGGTGTAGGTCTGTGCATCGTCTTCGTAATGCAGGAACAGAGGGCGCATAACCGGCAGGCCGGACTTCGCATTCAGTGCGACGGCCTCTTTCAGGTAAGGTTTCAGGGTAGTGAAGACGGTGGTCATACGGGCAAAATGGGCGATAGTTTCCGCGTCGCCGTCAAACTGCCAGTTGTCGCCAGGACGGTTACCTTCGTGGGTGCGCATCATCGGCGTGAAGGCGCTGAAATCGCACCAGCGCAGCAGCAGCTCTTTGCTGCGCTTCATCTCAAACAGGGTGGTGTAACCGCCAATATCACTGTGATGCAGGCCATGTCCGGTCATTGCCAGCGACAGCGCCGCCGGGACGACAGACGCCAGTCCATCGTCCAGACTCCAGTCAACGTTCTGGTCGCCCGCCCACATCATGGTGGAGTATTTCTGGCTACCGGTGGAACCGGCGCGCATAAAGAAGAGGATCTCGCCGAGCTTGCCCGTTTCTTCAAGGGCTTCGTAGTTACATTTCGCCCACAGCGCAGGCCAGGCGTTATGCATAATTTCGGCGCTGACGCCGTTATGCAGGTAAGTGTCGGTGGGCAGATACTCGCCGAAGTCAGCCATCCAGCCGCCGCAGCCGAGTTCAATCATGTTCTTTTTGATCACTTCCTTGAACCAGGCGTAGGCTTCCGGATTAGTGAGATCGACAACGCCGCCGTAGAACTCGCCAAACTCCACCAGATAATCGCCGCCGGCGGCATCTTTTGCCAGATAGCCGCGCTTTGCCGCTTCTTCGCAGAGGTCTTTATCGCTGGCAACATACGGGTTGATATAGGCAAGGAACTGTACGCCCTCTTTGTTCCACTGTTTGATACGTGAATCCAGTTGCGGGTAGTTTTCGCTGTTCCACTTCCAGTTCCACATTACGCGTTTGCCAAAAGAGGTCATACGAATACCGGACCAATCCTGCGCCCAGATGCCGTTGACCTTCACGCCCGCGTTACGCATGGTGTCCAGTTTCTTCTGGCACACCTCAGTGCCGCCCTGAATGCCGAGCGTTACTCCGTCATAAATCCAGTCGGGCAGTTCTGTCTGGCGTCCCAGCAGCGCGGTTAATTTTTCCAGCAGGGAGATGTATGTATCAGCACATTCAAAACGCAGTGTTGCTTTGTCTTCCCACAGCGCCAGTTCATGGTATTCCGGCGCGCTAAAGTCGAAGTTCATATAGCAACTGTTATCAACATGGCAGTAATACTTCTGCGTGCTAACAAACGTGGGTTGTGGAAAGAAGGTCCAGTAGTAATCCCCTCCCGCATTCTCTTTGCAGTCGGCCTGCCAGGTGACATAGGTTTGTTTGTTGCGACCAACGCCTTGTTCACTGGTCCACAGCGGGAACGGTTTGCCGCGCAGATCAAAGTAGGAGAATTGTTCGCCGCAGCCGTAGATATGATCTTCCGGCTGTGCGGCAAGGCGCAGCCAGATGCGGTTGTGGTTAAGGTTGTCGTTTTGTAGTTCCAGCAATAAACGGCCCTGATCGTCGGCAGAGATATTCAGCGTGGCGCTAATGTCAGAACCACGGCTGAAATGGATTAACCAGCCATCCGGTGACTGGCTGACGATGGCGTCGGTAAGCGCAATTTTCTCCTGCAATTTATCTTTAATGCTGAAATTACCGCGGAACATATCGATATCCGCTATACCTGAACCAATCCATAAACAAGGATTATCTTTGCTATGGATTAAAATAAGGCGGTCTTGAAAACGTAGAGTAAAACTGTCGTTATTCTGATGAAATTGAAAATCTAATAGCTGTGGGCGTGGCGTATCCATAAATAATCTCCATAGATATAAAACTAATATTTCATGCCATCCTGTTATTACAGGTTTCATTAATTAAAGAATGTGTGCGGGTATAAATTAAAACCCGCATAATGATTATTTACTTTCTTCCGCCCGACGGATTGCCGCCACTTTTTTACCAAATGCCAGTTGCAGTATAACTAACAAGGTAAACGGAGGAAGAAGTGCGGCAGCGGCGGGAATTCCCAGCGCGCCTTTTATCAACATAGAACCGGAGGCAATCAGCAATAAAAAGACCATCACACGGAACACTTTGACCGAAATGCGTTTATGCACATATTGTCCAACCAGTGAACCGAGGATCATGGTGGGAATACAAAACAGCACCAGTTTAAAGATAGAGACAGTCAAAATTCCGCTGGTCGCCAGCCCGCCGATCACCGCGATGTTGTTTGCGGTGAAGAAAGCGTTCAGAGTGCCGCGAAATGCCGCCGGGCCTAAGTTACGCAGCATACCGTAGATAACCATCGGCGGTCCGTTGGTTGAAAATGCTGCCCCTAACGCTCCTGCCACGGCGCCGATAGGTGCGGCGATCCAGCTACGGTCATAAATCGGCAGGCGTGGAATAAACATACTGTAAAAGGAGTACAGGATAAGGAATCCGCCTAAGCCCACTTTCATAAAATGGTCGGGTAAATACGACAGCGCATATAAACCGACGGGTATTCCCAGAAACGAGAAAATAATCAGTACCATTGCCGATCGCCAATCCGTTTCTTTACGTGACAGCCAGGTGGCGTACAAGGCGGTCGCGGTGCCGACAATCACCGAGAGCGGAGTTGCCATTTTTACGGGGAGCATTAACGTGACGAGCGGCATGGTGGTTAAACCACCGCCAAATCCCGCGCATATCCCCACAAAGGTATAAAGAAACATTAACGCGATAACGATACATACCACGTTTGTTTCCAGCATGACCCCATCCGGTGAAAATAACGTAAAAAAGTCCATAATATTTCCTGTTGTGTAAATACAACTCTAAACAATGATCTCGTTCTTTTCTTAATAAAATTAATTGTGCTGCCCGTGAATATTAAAAAACAGGCGGTGCGTTTTCCCTGGTTCCAGTAATAATAAGTCGATACCTGAATTAAAGGCGTTAGGCGGGCAACTCATTGGTTCAACTGCCAGTCCCTGACGTTGTAATTTTTCACCGCTATAAACCTGCACCCAGGGTTGATCGGAACAGAGGCTCACCGAAAGCGCCTGCTGTGGATGGGTAATAGTCATTTCCCACAAATCATTAGCGGTTTTAAAGGTGTGATCGATTTTTGTCGCGGCTATTTTTTTCGCCTGCGTGAAATTTAAATCCAGCTCATCAACGTGGTGAAGCGTTGTCGGATTAGCGTGCTCATCGATGGCATAAACTTGGTTTGCCGGAAGCTGGAACAGATATTCATCAACAGATGTTAAGTTGCAGGTTAAATAAGGGTGAATACCCACACCGTAAGGCGCTGCGACAGTGCCGATATTCTGGCTTGCGATCTCAACGGAAAGACCCGTGCGGGCGTTGAGCGAATAAACCACCTGCGAAGCCAGCATAAACGGGTAGCCGTAACTGGGTGGCAGAAAGGCGGTTAATGTGACGCTGGTGGCGCTTAATTCGCTGATTTGCCAGTCACGCCAGGCGAGCAGCCCATGAATAGCGGCTTTTGAACCATGTTCATTAATGGGTAACTGATATTCCTGCCCCTGATAGCGATAACAGCCGTTGGCGATCCGGTTTGGCCACGGAATAAGGACTTTGCCCAGATGTGCCAGCGGCATCTCTTCGGGTTTATGCGGAATAACTAAATGACAGCCCTGAAAGGTTAATTCAGCCAGACCTGCACCGACGGTCACAATGGTCGCGTGATAATCCCCCGCGGCAAGTGAAACGGTCTGTCCACTGCAATGCATGTTGGTGATTTGCATACGAGGTACCTTTATTGAATAACGACATACCCGGCGTGCAGCCTGATATGTCGTTTTTTTAGTCAGTTATTTCGCGTTAATATCCAGCAGACCCGCCGCAACCGCCGGAGCCAGGCCTGGCGCTAACGGGATACGTGGGATCACCAGACAATGCAGCAGATGATAAATATCCTGTTTGCCGTCCCAGACTTTGGTGGTGACCTTATTGTCCGCATCCAGCTCCTGCCACCATGAACCATTTTCGTAGTCCATCAGGTATTTGATGCAGTAGTCCCACCATGTCTGATACCAAGTTTCGTACTGGCGATCGCCAGTGACGGTGTAGAGCGCGTAGGCCGTACCCATCGCTTCGACGATAGGCCAACGCACACGTTCGCGGACCACCGGTTTTCCTTCCCAGTCAACGGTATAAACAATCCCGTCCGCGCCATCGGGTGCCCAGGCATCGCGCACGGTGGCGTTAAACAGACCTTTGGCATCTTCTAGCAGCCATGCTGGCGGTTGTTCGCAACGGGCTTCCAGGGCCGCGTGAATGTGCAGCATTAAACGGCCCCATTCGATCCAGTGGCCCGGAGTACCTCCGAACGCGCGGAAGCGGTGCGCCGGGTTATCTTTGTTGTAATCTGGCAGCGGATTCCACTGGGTATCGAAGTGTTCGTTAACGCGATAATGATTATTTCTGGCGACGTCGTGGATAATCACGGAAGCCACGCGAATCGCGCGATCCAGCCATTTTTTGTCATGGGTGACGTCATAGACAATCAGGAAGGCTTCCACCGCGTGCATATTGGCATTGCCGCCGCGATACTCTTCGGTTTTGCTGAAGGCTTCATCCCAGGACTCCAGGCACATCTGCTCTTCTTCGCTCCAGAAGTATTTCTCGATAATTTCAATGGTGTAATCGAGCAGCTTGCGCGCTTCCGGATGACCGGTAGTGACGGCGCTGGCAGCACCCAGCAGAGCAAAGAAATGTTGATAGCCCTGTTTGGAGGCATCCACCACGCCCTCGTCATTCACGCAGGCATACCAACCGCCATATTTTTTATCGCGCAGTGCGCCATTCATGGCTTTGATACCGTGATCAACCAACGAGTAAGCGCCAGGTCGGCCCATCGCCGCAGCAACGGAATAAACGTGCAACATACGAGCTGTGATCCACAGATGGGTGCCCATCTCTTCTTTGATTTGCCCTTTATTGCCTAACCAGCCAAATCCGGTCGGTACTACGGATTTTTTACCAAAATCAAAGATGCGATCGGTTTCCTGTTCCAGCCAACGGTTGTGACTTAAAGTGTTAAACCATTTCATTTTTGTATCCCCATCTTAACGGCGTTTAGCCATCATTTCGTCGACGATATCGCCAAGTTGTTGTAATTTCGGTGCGCAAACGTCACGCAGCATCAGCTCGTTGTCTGGTAAACCGACGACCGATGCCCAGACGGCACGACCAGCCAGGAAGCCCGATGCACCCGCTGTCATTGCCACGCGTACGGCACGCGGGAACAGTTTTTCGTCGACACCGGAAGAGAGGATCACCCACGGCATATTGATATGGTCATTCAGACGTTGTGAAGCACTGAGAAGCTCTTGTTGCGGACCTTTACCGTAAAGCGGCATTTCAACTTTGTAGAGATCAGCGCCACTGTCGCCCAGCTCTTTGGCTGCATCGATGATTGCTTGTTCGCGATCGAATTTATCGCCACGACGCGGTGGGCGGACGACTGGCTCAATGATGCTTACCAGACCGTGTGAGTGGCACATTTCGTTAAACTCTTTCACCATATCCAGGCGTTGCTGCGCATCTTCATCACTACGCCACAGCACCAGCAGTTTTAAGGCTTTGCCACCGTCTTGTTTGATTTGTAGCGGATTGATTTTGCGGTCAATGACCACGCTATCTACCGGAATACCGTTGCCAGGAATGAACTCATCGGCGGCGACAATCATGGCGCAACTTTTGGCAATCGCGTTTTGCTCAACCACCTGGCGGTAGCAGAATTGTTGATCTACCAGAATCGCCGATGCATAAGGTGAAAGAGTCTTCGCGGCGTTAACTTTGAAATCAGTTAAAACGCTATCGGCTACTGGAGCGGGTGCGCCAGCCGCGGCAAACATCATGCGCATGGCTTCGCGCTGATCGACCGCCAGCATGGCAAAACCGCCCGATGCGCGCGTAATGTCGTTGATGGTGTACTTATTCATTCATTTATTCCTTTATCCAGTCGTTACATTTTTACTTTGGCAGTCATCCCGGCACTGACACGGACCTGCTCCAGAATGGCGGACCAGTCCTGGCGACCGCGACCCGCTGCGCGCGCCTGGCTATAAACCTCCCGTGAGGCGGCCCCCAGTGGCATCGGCACATGCAACTGGTTGGCGACATCAAGGGCGATGCCAAGATCCTTATGGGCAAGATCGATCATGAAGGCGGGAGAAAGATCCCCGCTGAGGACTTTGTTCGGCCAGGAAGTGGTGAAGTGGCCTTTACCGGCGGCGGTACCGCTCATCACCTTGACGGCAACATCGAAGGGAAGATTCAGGGCTTCGCACAAAACGGCGGCTTCTGCCGACAACGCATTGAGCGCGATGCTCATGTAGTTGTTGATAAGCTTAACGCGGATCCCCATGCCCGGACCGCCCGCGTTGATCAACTCGCTGCCCATCGCCATCAGGATCGGCGTGGCGCGTTCAACTTGTTCAGCAGTGCCGCCAGCCAGCAGTAGCAGAGTACCGGTAATGGCATTTGCAGAAGTACGGCCTACCGGAACATCCATCATGCTGAAGCCTCTGGCCTGCATATCAGCAATCAATTTATCGGTTTGCAGCGGATGGATGGTCGACATATCAATGACCAGCGCATCGGAAGATAAGCTCTCACAGACACCGTTTTCACCGAACAACACGCTGCGCACCAGATCACCATTCGGCAACATGGTAATGATAAATTCGGCATCTTTAGCGGCCTGCGCCGGGTTGGCGGCGGGAGTCGCACCTTTGTCTACCAGATGCCGCACAGCTTCGGCGTTCACATCAAAGACGCGAAGTTGATGCCCTTGCTGCAATAAATTGCTCGCCATTGGCGAACCCATTTGCCCTAAACCGATAAACGCGATTGCTGCCATAACCCTCTCCTGAATACAGTAATGTCACTTTTTGTCATTTATGACATGCCTTGCTTGTCTGTTTTTGATCGTATTTGTAATTTATCGTCAAAAAATTGACAGCCGTCACTTTTTAAACAATTGGTGAAATTAAAATGAACGCATCCCAAAATGCTTAAGGAATGACCATGATTCGTGTTGCTTGTGTAGGAATTACCGTGATGGATCGCATCTATTACGTGGAAGGATTGCCGACGGAGAGCGGTAAATACGTGGCGAAAAATTATACGGAAGTTGGCGGCGGGCCAGCGGCTACAGCAGCAGTTGCGGCGGCCAGACTAGGTGCGCAGGTCGATTTTATTGGTCGCGTCGGTGACGACGACACAGGCAACAGCCTGCTGGCAGAGCTGGAATCCTGGGGCGTTAACACCCGTTATACCAAACGGTATAACGAGGCGAAATCTTCGCAATCCGCCATCATGGTGGATACCAAAGGCGAGCGGATAATCATTAACTACCCCAGCCCGGACTTGCTGCCTGACGCAGAGTGGTTGGAGGAAATTGATTTCTCTCAGTGGGATGTTGTGCTGGCGGATGTACGCTGGCACGAAGGTGCTAAAAAAGCCTTCACCCTGGCCCGGCAGGCGGGCGTGATGACTGTTTTGGACGGGGACATTACGCCGCAGGATATCAGTGAGCTGGTGGCATTAAGCGATCATGCGGCCTTTTCAGAACCGGGTCTGGCGCGCTTAACGGGGGTGAAAGAGATGGCCAGTGCGCTAAAACAGGCACAAACGCTCACAAATGGTCATGTCTATGTGACCCAGGGCAGCGCAGGCTGCGACTGGCTGGAAAATGGCGGGCGTCAACATCAACCGGCCTTCAAAGTTGATGTGGTAGATACCACAGGAGCGGGTGATGTTTTTCACGGCGCTTTGGCGGTGGCGCTGGCCACAGGTGGGGATTTAGCGGAGTCAGTCCGCTTCGCCAGCGGTGTAGCGGCGTTAAAATGCACACGTCCCGGTGGACGAGCTGGGATCCCTGACTGTGATCAAACCCGATCTTTTTTGTCACTTTTTGTATAAAATGCCAGGGTGATGGTTTTTCGAGGAATTTTCATGAGCCTTACCGAACTAACCGGTAACCCGCGGCACGACCAACTCCTCATGCTGATCGCCGAGCGTGGGTATATGAATATTGATGAGCTGGCAAATCTGCTGGATGTCTCCACGCAGACGGTCCGCCGGGATATTCGTAAATTAAGCGAGCAAGGACTGATTACGCGCCATCACGGTGGCGCGGGTCGGGCTTCCAGCGTCGTTAATACGGCGTTCGAGCAGCGTGAGGTTTCGCAAACCGAAGAAAAAAAAGCGATTGCCGAAGCGGTGGCAGATTATATTCCTGATGGTTCAACAATATTTATCACCATTGGTACGACCGTTGAGCATGTTGCCCGGGCGTTACTTAACCATAACCATTTGCGGATAATCACCAACAGCCTGCGTGTGGCGCATATTCTTTACCACAACCCGCGCTTTGAAGTGATGGTGCCTGGCGGAACGCTGCGTTCCCATAACAGTGGGATCATTGGCCCTTCAGCGGCGTCCTTTGTGGCCGATTTTCGCGCCGATTATCTGGTAACAAGTGTAGGCGCAATTGAGAGCGATGGCGCGTTGATGGAGTTTGATGTTAACGAAGCTAACGTGGTGAAAACGATGATGGCGCACGCGAGAAATATTCTGCTGGTCGCCGATCACACTAAGTATCATGCTTCGGCGGCGGTTGAAATTGGTAATGTGGCACAGGTCACTGCGCTCTTTACCGACGAGCTGCCGCCCGCTGCGCTAAAATCACGCTTACAAGACAGCCAAATTGAAATCATCCTTCCCCAGGAAGACGCGTAGAATTTTGTGACCGTTGACCTGGCTTCATACCTGGCCACATAGCCAAACCCATCCTTTCCCGCTACAGTTAATTTCTTGTGGCGCGAAAGGAGGCAAAAATGCTCTATATCTTTGATTTAGGTAATGTGATTGTCGATATCGACTTTAACCGTGTGCTGGGAGCCTGGAGCGATTTAACGCGTGTTCCACTGGCTACGCTTAAGAAGAGTTTCCACATGGGCGAGGCGTTTCATCAGCATGAGCGTGGGGAAATTAGCGACGAAGCGTTCGCAGAGGCGCTGTGTCATGAGATGGCTCTACCGCTAAGCTACGAGCAGTTCTCTCACGGCTGGCAGGCGGTGTTTGTCGCGCTGCGCCCGGAAGTGATCGCCATCATGCATAAACTGCGTGAGCAGGGGCATCGCGTGGTGGTGCTTTCCAATACTAACCGCCTGCATACTACCTTCTGGCCGGAGGAATACCCGGAAATCCGTGATGCTGCTGACCATATCTATCTGTCGCAAGACTTGGGTATGCGCAAACCTGAAGCACGAATTTATCAGCATGTTTTGCAGGCAGAAGGTTTTTCACCAGACGATACGGTCTTTTTCGACGATAACGCCGATAATATAGAAGGAGCTAATCAGCTAGGCATTACTAGTATTCTGGTGAAAGATAAAACCACCATCCCGGACTATTTCGCGAAGGTGTTATGCTAAAAACCATTCAGGACAAAGCCAGGCATCGTACCCGTCCACTATGGGCCTGGCTAAAACTACTCTGGCAACGCATTGATGAGGACAACATGACAACCCTGGCAGGTAACCTTGCCTATGTGTCGTTGCTCTCATTAGTGCCGCTGGTTGCCGTTGTTTTTGCGCTTTTCGCCGCTTTTCCCATGTTTTCCGACGTCAGCATTCAGTTGCGTCACTTTATTTTTGCCAACTTTCTGCCTGCTACTGGCGATGTTATCCAGCGATATATCGAACAGTTTGTCGCCAATTCCAACAAAATGACCGCCGTCGGGGCGTGCGGGCTGATCGTCACGGCGTTATTGTTGATGTACTCCATCGATAGCGCGTTGAATACCATCTGGCGCAGTAAACGAGCGCGACCCAAAATTTACTCGTTTGCCGTGTACTGGATGATTTTAACGCTGGGGCCGCTGTTGGCAGGGGCCAGTCTGGCGATCAGCTCCTATCTGCTCTCTCTGCGCTGGGCGAGCGATCTCAATACTGTCATCGATAATGTGTTGCGTATTTTTCCGCTGCTGTTGTCGTGGATCTCTTTCTGGCTGCTGTACAGCATCGTTCCTACCATCCGTGTACCTAACCGCGACGCGATTGTCGGCGCGTTTGTCGCCGCGCTCCTGTTCGAAGCAGGAAAGAAAGGTTTCGCGCTTTATATCACCATGTTCCCGTCATATCAGCTCATTTACGGTGTGCTGGCGGTGATCCCCATTCTCTTTGTTTGGGTCTACTGGACATGGTGTATCGTCTTGCTTGGCGCGGAAATTACTGTCACTCTCGGGGAATACCGAAAATTAAAACAAGCTGCTGAACAAGAAGAAGACGACGAACCATGATTGCATTAATTCAACGCGTAACCCGTGCCAGCGTCACCGTGGAGGGAGAAGTGACGGGCGAAATTGGCGCGGGACTTTTGGTGTTATTGGGTGTCGAAAAGGATGACGACGAACAGAAAGCAAACCGTCTGTGCGAGCGTGTGCTTGGCTATCGCATCTTCAGCGATGCCGATGGCAAGATGAATCTCAACGTGCAACAGGCGGGCGGCAGTGTGCTGGTGGTTTCCCAGTTTACCCTCGCCGCAGATACCGAACGGGGGATGCGCCCAAGCTTCTCAAAAGGCGCATCACCGGATCGCGCAGAGGCGTTATATGACTATTTCGTCGAACGCTGCCGTCAGCAGGAGATGAACACGCAAACAGGGCGCTTCGCTGCGGATATGCAGGTATCGCTGGTCAATGATGGCCCCGTGACATTCTGGTTGCAGGTATGAGCCAGCTTCCAGGTGTGTCACGGGAAACAAGAGAGAGTATCGCTATGTATCACCTTCGGGTTCCACAAACAGAAGAAGAATTAGAGCGCTACTATCAGTTCCGCTGGGAGATGTTGCGTAAACCCCTGCATCAACCGAAAGGTTCGGAACGCGACGCGTGGGATGCGATGGCGCATCACCAGATGGTCGTCGACGAGCAGGGTAATCTGGTGGCAGTAGGGCGGCTGTATATTAATGCCGATAACGAAGCGTCCATCCGTTTTATGGCCGTTCATCCCGACGTGCAGGACAAAGGGTTAGGCACGCTGATGGCGATGACTCTGGAGTCGGTGGCGCGTCAGGAAGGCGTTAAGCGCGTGACCTGTAGCGCCCGTGAAGACGCGGTGGAGTTTTTCGCCAAGCTGGGGTTTGTTAATCAGGGAGAAATCACCACGCCAACCACCACGCCGATTCGCCATTTTTTGATGATTAAACCTGTCGCCACTCTGGATGATATTTTGCATCGCGGCGACTGGTGCGCGCAGCTGCAACAGGCGTGGTACGAACATATCCCGCTAAGCGAAAAAATGGGCGTGCGCATTCAGCAATATACCGGGCAAAAATTTATCACCACCATGCCGGAAACAGGCAATCAGAATCCGCATCACACGCTGTTTGCCGGGAGTTTATTCTCGCTGGCAACGCTCACTGGTTGGGGGCTTATCTGGCTGATGCTGCGCGAACGCCACCTCGGCGGAACGATTATTCTGGCGGATGCGCATATCCGCTATAGCAAACCGATTAGCGGAAAACCCCATGCGGTAGCCGACCTTGGTGCCTTAAGTGGCGATCTCGACCGTCTGGCGCGCGGACGAAAAGCACGGGTGCAGATGCAAGTAGAAATCTTTGGCGACGAGACGCCGGGTGCAGTGTTTGAAGGCACGTATATCGTTCTGCCCGCGAAGCCATTTGGTCCGTATGAAGAGGGCGGAAACGAAGAAGAGTAGGGGCGTTTTACTTGACTGAAAAGGTTTTCAATCTGAAAACCTTTTCTGGGCCCTGGTCCGGAGTTACCTTCCCGCTCTCCAGGCAACATCCCGTAGCGCCGATCGCGCAGCCTCACTGATACCACCTAACTGAAAAAATCCGTGGATAACGCCAAGGTAGCGTTGGCAGGTGCATTGCACTCCTTGCCCTGTCATGCGGTGATACAACGCTTCACCTTCATCGCAAAGTGGGTCGTATTCAGCGGTAATGATATGTACAGGTGGCAAGCCATTGAAATCATTGCGCCAAATAGGGCTGGCTTCAGGATGCCTGCGTTCAATGCCTGGCAGGTACATCTCAAAGCCGCTCAGTAAAGTGTCGCGTGTGATGATGTAATCGTGACCATTGCGTATGTAGCTTTCGAAATGCGCAGTCGCATCAAGCATAGGATAAATTAAGATGAGTTGTGCTGGTTGCCACTCGCCAGCACGCTTCAATCGCAAAGCAGTTACCAGCGCCAGATGCCCTCCCGCACTGTCACCGGCAAGAGTTATTCGTTGTTTATCAACGCCGAGTTGTTCGGCGTGTTGCCGGACTAATTCTGCACCTCGTTGTGCATCATCATGGGCGGCGGGGAAAGTATGTTCCGGTGCCAGCCGATACTGGACGGCAATAATCCGACATTGCCCGTAATAGGCTAACTGGCGCAGCTGGTTGTCGTGAGTTGCGAACCCGCCGCTAACAAAACAGCCACCGTAGTAATAAATTATCGTCGGGAGTAATGTCGGGGCATTCAGCGGTGACACTATTCGTAAGGTCATCCCTTCAAGTTCGATAGTCTGAATATCTACCCGCGTTTCTGTCTCACCCGCAAGGACAGCGCTGGCGATATAGCCCTCTCTGCGCTGCGTAATACTTTGTTGGCGCGATGAGGGGCGACCCGCAGCGATAAACTCTTCGACTAACTCTGCAATTCCTTTTTCCAGTGCCATAGTAGAACTCATTTTGCTGTATGAATGTACAGTTTTATACACCCGTTTTTGCTGGATGGATACAGGGAAATTCACGGGCGTGAAAAATCTGGAAAGCACCTCGCAAATGTAAAGACAAACCCGGCAGAGACGTGGTTTTGCTGGAGCACTATCAGTAAGCTAGTGGTTTCAATGGTACGTCAATGACGTACAAAAAGGATTGTTACTCTAAGCCAATGGTGTATAATTATGCTCTTCATCGAAACGGAAATTTTTACTGAAGATGTTCAAAAACTGCTGAACGACGATGAATTCAGTCGTTTTCAGTTTTTCCTGGCCTTGAATCCTGACTATGGTGAGGTAATACCTGAAACTGGTGGGTTAAGAAAGGTTCGATGGGTCTCAGGAGGAAAGGGGAAACGTGCTGGTGTCAGGGTTATTTACTTTCATCAGGTTAAACATTATGAGATCAGATTACTGCTTATTTATCGTAAGGGTATTAAAGATGATCTGTCTCCCCAGGAAAAAGCAATGCTCCGGTTGTTAAATACGAGGTGGTAAATGGATAAGGCACTTTTTGAGCGGTTGACTCACAGCATGGCCCAGATGAATGAAATTATTGAAGGAACGCGACAGCCTTCACGTACTTTTGAAGTTGATGCTATGAAAATCAAAGAAATACGCCGCGCTTCAGGGTTGTCACAATCTAAATTTGCCGATCTTATTTCCGTAAGCGTAGACACGTTGCGTAACTGGGAGCAGGGGCGACGTTCACCGACCGGGCCTGCAAAGGCTTTGCTGCGAGCGATTGCCAATGATCCGCAACATGTGCTGCAAGCACTTAACCGTTAGAGGCATGGTTATGCCATACAGAAAGCACCAGCATTCAGAACTCCTATGAAAGCGGCATAGTGCCGCCTGCTCAGGAGTTTTGCTATGACCCGTAATCGTGCTGAACGTCGCCATCATATGGTGCGATTAAAAAAAATCCGCTGTCGTTATCGCACTGCAGGCGATGGAAGCAAAAAAGCATCAGGTATTTGCTTTCGTACTCCCTGTATTTGTTCTTGTTGGATGTGTGGGCATCGACGCTATCATAATGGTCCCCGCGTATCGGAAATTCGTGCAAAAGCACGCTATGCGAATTAAGGGAAAATGATGAACTATTTTAAGGAAGCACATTTTTAGAACTCTTAACAGGAGACTAAAAATGTCCACGTTTAATACGCGTAAAGATAGGGATCGTAATGGTAAAGCGAAGCCGCATAAGCATTCAGGGATCCCAACACTTACAGGTAAATGGCGTCACCCTTCAATGGATTGTTGGGTAAACTACAGTACACCGGGCGATCATGAATGGAAGCGGCTCTATACTACGCTTCGCCGTCGCGCAGATGATCGACGCCAATGTCATCGGGTAATGCAGGGGGATGATCCGGAAGGAATCGTCTGGTTCCCGGACTGTTATCCACAAATTTACTACTACTAACAATTAAAGACCGGTTGGTGCGGCACTGACCGGTCGTTATGAATGGTAGATTTCACCTTAAACCCTGGTGCGGTAAAGCTGCTGACTTTTTCGGGTACACCATCCTGATGAAGCAAATGAAGACCCAATCAAAAAATATTCTTGAATATAAAATATTTATAGCATCCATAATTCATCCTTATTATTTGTTGTTTCTTTTCTGTAGATGTGCCCCCGCTTAATTAAAAGTAATAAACCATTTTTGAGTAACAATTGAAATAACTGAAACTGTTACATTATCTTTGGATGCCGTCTCGCAAAAACAAAACAATATGAAAAAATCCGCTTTCGTTAATTAACTTTCCGGCGTAATTTTCGCACATACATTAATGAGTAATATATGTAAGGTGGTGGTAATGGCGATGAATACGGTTTTTCTTCATTTATCAGAAGAGGCAATTAAACGGCTGAACAAGCTTCGGGGATGGCGTAAGGTTTCGCGCTCTGCAATTTTACGCGAAGCGGTAGAGCAATATCTGGAGCGGCAGCAATTTCCGGTGCGTAAGGCAAAAGGCGGCAGGCAAAGGGACGAGGCAGTTGGTGTTGAAGAACTATGTAAGCAGCATAAGGAATGACAAAAGTTTTTTTATTCATGAATATAAAAAACCAGATGCCCTTATTCTGGTATTAATACAAGGCTGTTTTACTTGAACTTATAATAACTGCAACTGTTACATCATATCTGGAAAACGCCTCGCGAAATACGAGAGATTTTGCGGGAATAGCAGGTGTCGTCACACCCTATGAGCTGTAATCCGGGCGACCAGCGCCACCCGGAAAACGTCAGAGATTACTCCCCTTCACCCGGAAACAGGAACGGGTTAATGGAACTACGGGCATAGCCTTCTTGCTCCATTCGCGCGTCCAGTACCAGAGAGGCGAGGTCATCTGCCACGGCTTCAACTTTCGGTTCTTTTTCCTGATAAAGAATCTTCAGGTAAGTGCCGCAGTCATCGCAGCTTTCGGCTTTAATCGCGGCCTGTTCGTCATCCAGCGACCAGTAATGCAGTTTGCCGCTTTGTTCACAGTTGCTGCATTTTACGCGCACTACGTGCCATTCAGTTTCACACAGGTTGCAGTGCAGGTAACGCAGACCCTGAGTGGTGCCAATTTGCACCATGCTGGACACCGGCATAGAGCCACATACCGGGCAATATTGACGTTGTTCGCCGTATTCAGCGCGGGCTTTGCCGGGGATCAGATTAGCCATCTGCGCCCAGTAGAGCGACAGCGCAGCCCAGATAAACGGCGCTTTATCGCTGCTGACGGACGAGAAATCAGAGGCAAACAGTGCGCTGGCCATATCTTCCAGCTCCTGAGTCGATGCCTTCTCCAGATTCTCAATCACTGCCAGCGCCGGGCCGCTCATTTCAGGTTTCAGCTCAGCAATCAGCGCCATCAGCAGCTTTTGCCAGTGCTTATCACGCGGCAGAACGTGAATATCCAGCGGGGGCTTGCCTTGTGCGCTGGCTTCTTTAATGCGCGTGGTCAGATCCATCTCCAGCGGATGGTCGTACAGCACCACTTCCTGGGCGTGGGCGATAAGCGCAGCAAAGCGCAGGTAATCACCCAGCGGATTATTTTCTGCCAGCTCGCGCAGACGCTCGGCGCGGCGGTTGTATAAATTCTTGAGCCGAGGGAACAATAACGGCGGAATCATATCCGCCGTACGTTTCTCGCTCGAACCCAGCTCATCTTGCGGGATTATGCGAATACTCATTCAGCTTTCTTTTCCGTTGTCTTGCGGACCTCACGGTACCAGCGCGGGTGATGTTTCTTTGCCCATGCGCTGGTCACCCATCCTTCCACCATGGCGGTAATCGTGCCTTTCACCCAAAGGGCGGCGTAGATATGCACCATGATAACCACAATTAACGCCACTGCGGCAAATGAATGCAGCATTAACGCGAATCGGATCACCGGGATTGAGAAAGCAGGCGCAAAATAAGGACGCCAGATAATCACGCCGCTCACCAGCAACAGGACCAGGAAAATAATCGCCGCCCAGAAAACGCATTTCTGACCGAAGTTATAACGCCCGGTGTCACCTACTTCCTCGTTGACGACGATCTTACGAATATTCTTCGCCCAAAAGATATCATCCCGATTGATTAGGTTGTGATGCCAGTAACGGAAAAACATGATGATGAACGAGGCAAACATAACCACGCCGACAAACGGGTGCAGAATTCGCGCCAGCTGCGGTGTGCCCATGATTTGCATCAACCAGTTGAAGGACGGGAACAAAAAGCCCAGCCCGCTCACCGCCGCCAGGATGAAGCAGAAGGCGGTGATCCAGTGGTTGATACGTTCCGGCGCGGTGTAGCGCACGATGGTGTCACGTCGTTTCATTTGCGCTCCTCGTCTTTCTCTTCGTGCAGATTATTCTCTTCCTCATCCGCACGGTTCGGACCGACACCCACGTAGTGGAAGATACTGGCTGCGAAGGTAGCCGCAAAGCCAACAGCTGCGAGCGGTTTCCAGATGCCTTTCCAGAATTTCACGGTTTCGCTGATTTCCGGGTTCTCCGGCAAGCCATGATACAGATTTGGCTTGTCAGCATGGTGCAGCACGTACATAACATGTGTACCACCGACGCCTGCCGGGTCGTACAAACCCGCATTGTCGTAACCACGGGTTTTCAGCTCCGCCACGCGCTCGCTCGCCAGCGTTTTCATCGACTCTTTCGTACCGAAGTGAATCGCGCCCGTTGGGCAGGTCTTCACGCAGGCCGGTTCTTGCCCAACCACCACGCGGTCAACGCACAGCGTACATTTGTAGACGCGGTTGTCTTCCGGGTTGAGGCGCGGAATGTCGAACGGACAGCCCGCAATGCAATAACCGCAGCCGATGCACTGCTCGGACTGGAAGTCGACGATACCGTTGGCATACTGAATAATTGCCCCTTCCGCCGGGCACGCTTTCAGGCAGCCTGGATCGGAACAGTGCATACAGCCGTCTTTGCGGATCAGCCATTCCAGTTTGTCGTTCTGCTCCACTTCCGAGAATCGCATCACCGTCCACGATTTGGCACTTAAATCATTGGGGTTGTCGTACACCCCAATGTTATTGCCGACGGTATCGCGAATGTCGTTCCACTCTGAACACGCCACCTGACAGGCTTTACAGCCGATACAGGTGGTGACGTCGATGAGTTTCGCCACTTCTTCCTGGAAGTCCCGCGCCTGAGGCGCGGGGGTCAGACCGTTAGTCGCGGAACGACGAATGATATCTTGCGATTGATAAGCCATATGTCGTCTCCGTTACACCTTTTCCACATTCACAAGGAAGGACTTAAACTCCGGCGTCTGCGTGTTCGCATCACCGACGAATGGCGTCAACGTATTGGCAATAAAGCCTTTTTTCGCAACACCTTCATAGCCCCAGTGAATCGGAATACCGATGGTATCGATATCTTTGCCGTTTGCTTTCAGCGTGCGAATACGTTTGGTCACTACCGCTTTGGCTTTGATATAGCCACGGTTGGAGGAGACTTTCACAGTATCGCCCTGGGCAATGCCAAGTTTATTCGCCAGCGACTCCCCGATTTCCACAAACTGCTCTGGTTGCAAAATCGCGTTCAACAGCGCGTGTTTGGTCCAGTAGTGGAAGTGCTCGGTCAGACGATAGGTGGTTCCGACATACGGGAACTTATCGGCTTTACCTAATGCTTCGGCATCGTCTTTAAAGATACGCGCCGCCGGATTCGAGATAACGTTTGGATGCAGCGGGTTAGTTCCCAGCGGCGTTTCAAACGGCTCGTAGTGTTCCGGGAACGGACCTTCCGCCATCTTATCGAGGGCAAACAGACGTCCCATGCCTTCCTGCTGCATGATAAACGGCCCTACGCCGCTGCCCGGAGGCGCTGCGCTGTAATCCGGAATATCCCAGCCGGTCCACTTAGTGCCGTCCCATTTCAGCAACTGACGCTTCGGATCCCACGGGTTACCCTGCGGATCTGCGGAGGCGCGGTTATACAGAATGCGGCGGTTAAGCGGCCATGCCCATGCCCAGCCCAGCGTGTTACCGAGGCCAGACGGATCGGCGTTATCACGACGCGCCATCTGGTTGCCTTCCGGCGTCCAGCTACCGGCGAAAATCCAGCAGCCACAGGAGGTTGTGCCGTCATCGCGCAGTTGGGCGAACGAGCTAAGTTGTTGGCCTTTCTTGACGATAACCGCACCGGTTGCCGGGTCGGTAATATCGGCCAGCGCTTTGCCGTTGCTCTCCATTGCCACTTCTTCTGAAGATGGCTCATGCGGAATGGCGTAGTTCCAGGTCATGTTCAGCACCTGGTCCGGGTTCGCGCCACCCTGTTCGGCATACATCTTGCGCAAGCGCAGGAAGATACCGGAGAGGATCTCGCCATCAGTCAGCGCAATCCCCGGGGCGTCCGCACCTTTCCAGTGCCACTGTAACCAGCGACCTGAGTTAACGATAGAACCGTTCTCTTCCGCGAAGCAGGTCGATGGTAGACGGAACACTTCGGTCTGGATCTTCGACGAGTCAACTTCGTTCAGCTCACCGTGGTTCTGCCAGAAGTTAGAGGTTTCAGTGTTCAGCGGGTCGATAGTCACGAGGAATTTCAGCTTCGACAGACAGCCGATCACTTTGTTTTTGTTCGGGAATGAGGCAACAGGGTTAAAGCCCTGGCAGATATAGCCATTGACCTTGCCCTCTTTCATCATCTCGAAGTATTGCAGGACGTCGTAGCCTTTATCCCACTTCGGCAACCAGTCAAAGCCCCAGCTATTTTCCGCCGTCGCTTTATCACCAAAGAAGGCCTTCATCATAGAGACGAAGAATTTCGGGTAGTTGCCCCAGTAGTTGACCTGGCCTTCCAGCAGTGGTTTTGGCGTGTTGGCAGCGAGGTAAGTTTGCAGATCGGTCTGCTTCTCGCTTGGCAACGTCATGTAACCTGGCAGACTCTGCGACAGCAGCCCCAGGTCGGTCAGCCCCTGAATATTGGAGTGACCGCGCAGGGCGTTAACGCCGCCGCCTGCCATCCCCATGTTGCCGAGCAGCAGCTGGATCATCGCCATCGTACGAATGTTTTGCGCACCAATGGAGTGTTGCGTCCAGCCGAGCGCGTAAAGGAACGAGGCAGTTTTATCGTGAGCACTGGTCTCTGCGATGTATTCGCAGACTTTCAGGAACGCGTCTTTCGGCGTACCACAGATGTTTTCAACCACATCTGGCGTATAACGGGAAACGTGCTGTTTCAGCAAGTTCCACACGCAGCGCGGATGTTGCAGCGTGGTATCGCGTTTGGCGAAGCCGTTTTCGTCCAGCTCGTAGGTCCAGCTGGATTTATCGTACTTGCGTTTTTCCGCGTCGTAGCCGGTGAACAGGCCATCTTCAAAGCCGTAATCCTCACGCACGATCAGGCTAGCGTTGGTATAGGCTTCGGTGTATTCGCGGTTGAATTTTTCATTGTTCAGCAGGTACAGCAATACGCCTGACAGGAAAGCAATGTCAGTCCCGGAACGAATAGGGGCATAGTAGTCAGCCACCGCCGCCGTACGCGTAAAGCGAGGATCGATCACAATCAGCTTCGCGCCGTTGTGAATTTTGGCTTCCATCGCCCAGCGGAACCCGACCGGGTGAGCTTCAGCGGCATTACCGCCCATCACCACGACGAGGTTGGCATTCTTGATGTCGACCCAGTGGTTGGTCATCGCACCGCGACCAAATGTTGGAGCAAGACTTGCTACCGTTGGTCCGTGTCAGACACGCGCCTGGTTGTCGACCGCGAGCATACCCAGCGCGCGGGAGAATTTTTGCGTTAAATAGCCGGTTTCGTTACTCGACGCGGAAGCACACAGCATCCCGGTGGAGAGCCAGCGGTTAACAGTCACGCCTTCGGCGTTTTGCGCAATGTAGTTCGCATCGCGGTCTTCTTTCATCAGTTTGGCGATGCGATCAAACGCCTCTTCCCAACTGATTTGTTGCCATTTATCAGAACCTGGCGCACGGTATTCCGGAAACTTCAGACGGCTTTCGGAGTGGATGAAATCCACCAGGCCAGCGCCTTTCGGACAAAGTGCTCCGCGGTTGACCGGGTGATCCGGGTCACCTTCGATATGGAAGATAGATGCTTTGGCGTTTTTTGCTCCGTCACCGAGGCTGTACATCAACAGCCCACAGCCTACGGAACAATAGGTGCAGGTATTACGGGTTTCGCGGGTGCGCAGCAGTTTATACTGCCGGGTTTCCGCGAGTGCTACGCTGGGTGCAAAACCCAGTGCCGCTGCCGTGGTGCCTGCCATACCGCCAGCGCAGATCTTAAAGAACTGCCTTCTGCTGACCTGCATGGATTGCTCCTTGTTTCGACATTGTCACGTCCCATTTACATTCGCTTGCTGCGTGTGCAGGGAGTGGGAGTTATTTTTCTTTGCGGAAGGGGCCGCAAAGGTCCAGAATTGGCTCAATTTCCCTCCATCCAGGAAGGGTTTGTAACAGAATACCATAATGTTGGTGTGTGTGTTCTTATCTGGTTAAGAGAAAGTGAAAAAAACACAGCAAAAAGAAATCGAAAATGTGACAAATATCACAGGTGTTCGTCAAATTGAGTTATGGCGGCGTGATGATTTACAACACCCACGGTTAGATGAGGTGGCGGAAGAGGTTCCCGTTGCGCTGGTCTACAACGGCATTTCGCATGTAGTGATGATGGCGTCACCCAAAGACCTTGAGTACTTTGCGCTCGGTTTTTCGCTTTCCGAGGGGATTATCGAAAGTCCGCGCGATATCTTCGGTATGGATGTCGTTCCTTCCTGTAATGGTCTGGAAGTGCAAATTGAGCTTTCCAGCCGCCGCTTTATGGGGTTGAAGGAGCGTCGCCGGGCACTGGCGGGACGTACGGGATGTGGCGTGTGCGGCGTGGAGCAACTTAATGACATCGGAAAACCGGTGCAGCCGCTACCGTTCACCCAGACGTTTGATCTCAACAAACTGGATGATGCATTACGTCATCTCAATGATTTTCAGCCAGTGGGGCAACTGACCGGTTGTACTCACGCCGCCGCCTGGATGTTGCCATCTGGCGAACTGGTCGGCGGGCATGAAGACGTGGGTCGCCATGTGGCGCTGGATAAACTGTTAGGCCGCCGGTCACAAGAAGGGGAAAGCTGGCAGCAAGGTGCGGTGCTGGTTTCCAGCCGTGCCAGTTATGAAATGGTGCAAAAGTCGGCGATGTGCGGCGTAGAGATTTTGTTTGCGGTGTCTGCCGCGACCACGCTTGCTGTAGAAGTGGCTGAGTGCTGTAATCTGACACTGGTAGGTTTTTGTAAACCGGGTCGGGCAACGGTTTATACCCATCCGCAGCGTTTGAGCAATTAATTAAAATAAGTCCTGCGATATATATTAAATTACAGGACTTATTCATTTCGTGAATTTTGTTATTTTTTTATAAACAAAACGCGTGTAGTGGCGTTAACGCCTGCGCTGCAACCTATTGATGGCGTGGCGGTGAGTTATATTGATGCTGCCGTAGCGTTGGGTAATACCATTAACGAAATGGATAAATATTACACCCAGGAAAATTATAAAGACGATGCGTTTGAGAAAGGGAAAACATTCCACTACTACTCTCTGGCAGTCATGATTTCAGCGAAACAAATTAATAACCTGATATCGCAAGATAAGTTTGATGCAGAAGCGGCAATGAAGAAAGTGTCTGAACTGGAAACGCTGGTGGCGCAGGCCAAAGAAGCGGATAAAAGCGGCATGAATTTCTCGTTTATTAATTCGGCAGGCCAGTATCAACTCGAGGCTAAAAAATACGTTCGCCGCATCAGAGATAAAGTCCCGTACTCTGACTGGGATAAAGAGCAACTTCAGGACGCAAACTCAAGCTGGATGGCCGAAGACTCATTTCCACGAGCGTTATGCGATTACAACGAAATGGTCGATGAAATATTTCAGTTAATTGTAATCGCGGGGCGGGTTTGTGATGAGCACGGATATGTCACGAAGTCGTAACAATATAAAGCAGAGTGAAGGATAAATTTTGTGAATAAAGTATCATTATTTAATGATTTTGTGAATGTTAAAATGTCTCAGATAATTTGTTTAAGCGTTATTTATATTTGTGGCTTATGAGTCAGCGTGAATCATATCTAATATTTTTTACGATATTTAGTTAAAAACGGCACTATTGTTATATTCCTCACGTTCCAGGAAATCAGCGGATTTACTCATATTATGCGGCGGGATACTATCCATCGGCCTGCTGAAGTTGGATTAAAAATTCGAAAGTGCACACCTTATATTTCTCTATATACGTATTCCTTTTGGAAAGCGTAGGGTCTCCTTTATTTCAGGGAACGTAAATAATGAAAAAATCGACATTATCTTTAGCCATCGGTTTATTATTGGCATGTAGTACCGGTATGGCAAAAACACAGCATTTAACGCTGGAACAACGCATGGCATTGCTGGAAGAACGCCTGGAAGCGGCAGAAATGCGGGCAGCAAAAGCAGAGGGGCAGGTTAAACAGCTTCAGACACAACAAGCCGCCGAGATCCGCGAAATTAAAACCGCACAGGGCAACACGCCGGTAAACGGTCAATCAACGACGGAGTCAGAGAAGAAAAACGCCACCCCGCCTAATCTCCTGCTTTCAGGGTATGGCGATTTAAAAATCTACGGTGACGTAGAATTTAATATGGATGCGGAAAGTAATCATGGCCTGCTGGCAATGACCAACGCTGATGTGAATAGCGATCCCACTAATGAACAGTGGAATCTCAATGGTCGTATTCTGTTAGGTTTTGATGGTATGCGAAAACTGGATAATGGCTATTTCGCTGGGTTCTCCGCACAACCGCTGGGGGATATGCACGGTTCAGTAAATATCGATGATGCGGTTTTCTTCTTTGGCAAAGAAAACGACTGGAAGGTCAAAGTAGGCCGTTTTGAAGCCTACGATATGTTCCCGCTGAATCAGGATACCTTTGTTGAACATTCCGGTAATACTGCGAACGATCTTTATGACGATGGCAGCGGTTATATCTATATGATGAAAGAGGGCCGCGGACGTTCTAACGCTGGCGGTAATTTCCTCGTCAGCAAACAACTCGATAACTGGTATTTTGAATTAAACACGTTACTGGAAGACGGAACATCTTTATATAACGACGGTAATTATCATGGACGCGATATGGAACAGCAGAAAAATGTTGCTTATCTGCGTCCGGTAATTGCCTGGTCGCCGACGGAAGAATTCACCGTTTCCGCAGCGATGGAAGCGAATGTGGTAAATAATGCTTATGGTTATACCGATAGCAAGGGTAATTTTGTCGATCAGTCCGATCGTACCGGTTATGGCATGAGTATGACCTGGAATGGCCTGAAAACCGATCCGGAAAATGGCATCGTGGTTAATCTTAATACCGCCTATTTAGATGCTAATAATGAAAAAGATTTCACGGCAGGGATTAACGCGCTGTGGAAACGTTTCGAGCTGGGTTATATCTATGCACATAATAAGATTGATGAATTTAGTGGCGTGGTTTGTGATAACGATTGCTGGATTGATGATGAAGGAACATACAACATTCACACCATTCATGCGTCTTATCAGTTCGCTAATGTGATGGATATGGAGAACTTTAATATTTACCTCGGCACGTATTACTCCATTCTGGATAGCGACGGCGATAAGATACACGGCGACGATAGTGATGACCGTTACGGCGCACGCGTTCGCTTTAAATACTTCTTCTGATGAAAGGGCGGTGCTGGATATTTTCCGGCACCGCAACTCATTAAGGCAGGTAAAACACTTCTTGCAGTTCGCTACTGACTGGGCTGTTATCCGCATTAGCGGGCATAACGTCGGTCATATATTTCCACCAACGTTGGCAAACATCTGTACTGGCAACCGCATTCCACCGTTCTTCAGATTCAATCTCTACCGTGGCAAATAGCAGATTATGCGCTTTGTCGAGATAGATGGCGTAGTTATGCGCACCGTGAGATTTCAGCACTGCTTCCAGTTCCGGCCAGATTGGATTATGCCGACGCTGATACTCTTCGTGGGCGTCGGGGTTAACCTGCATGACAAAGGCTTTGCGGATCATGTTTGCTCCTTACAGCGCCAGCGCACTGGCGAGTGGTGTAACGCCGAAACGCTGGCCGAGCGCTATCAACTCTTCACGGCTGATGGTCTGTTTCATGCCGCCCATCGAATAAACCTTCACTAATATTTGTGCTGATTTTTCTGCGGTGTCGATTAAACCGAAGGTTTCATCCAGTGTCGGTCCGGAACCGAACACACCGTGGAAGGGCCACAACACCAGCGAATGTTTTTGCATCTCTTGTGCAGTTGCCTGGCCGATTTCGTCCGTGCCGGGTACCATCCACGGCAGAATGCCAACGCCATCCGGGAATACCACCAGACACTCGGTGCTGCCTTCCCACAGTTGGCGAGTGAAGACCGCGGTGTCGTTTTCCAGCACGTAGGTGAGAGCGATCAGGTTGGTGGCGTGGCAGTGTATGATCACCCGATCTTTGCCGTTGGTGGCTTTAATGCGCTCGCAGTGGGAGAGAAAGTGAGCCGGAAGTTCGGAAGTGGGGACGGCTTCGTTGGTTAACCCCCAAAGAATGTGGTAGCCCGCGCCGTCGCTGTCGACTTTTACGATGCCTAAGTTAGCCGCAGGATCAAGCTGGACGTTACGGAAGAATTTGCCGGAGCCGGTGACAATAAACGGTGTATTTGCCAGTAAAGGCATGGGCTGGCTGAGCGGGATATAGCGCGGTTGTTGGTGAAAATTGTCGTGATATGGTGCGATATCGGCGTCATCCAGGCGCAGCGTCAGGTTGCCGCCGTTGCGCTCGTCCCAGCCTTTCAGCCAGGCATCGGTGGTGGCTTTGATCATTCCCTGGACAAACCAGGACTGGGTTATGTTTTGCATGTTCTGTGTTCCTGTTAATTGGACGTCCGTGCCTGTTGCCGGATGTACGATCTGTAGGCCGGATAAGGCACTTGTGCCGCATCCGGCAATCAATGCCTGATGCGACGCTGTCGCGTCTTATCAGGCCTACAACTATTGCCGACCTGTAGGCCGGATAAGGCACTTGTGCCGCATCCGGCAGTGTTTACCCGCGGCGACTCAAAATTTCTTTCTCATAAGTCCGCACGTTCTCCAGCCATTCGCTACCCGCTGGCGTATCGTGACGCTGACAATACATTTCCCATACCGCCTGCCACGGCAACGATTTCTGCTCTTCCAGTAGCGCCAGACGCGCAGTGTAATCGCCCGCCGCTTCCAGCTTGCGTAGTTCAGCGGTAGGTTCCAGCAACGCACGCAGCAGGGCTTTTTTCATATTGCGTGTACCAATGACCCACGCGGCAATGCGGTTGATAGAGGCATCGAAGAAGTCGAGGCCGATATGCACCCGGTCGAACAGATCGTGACGAACAATCTCACTGGCAATCGCCTGGGTTTCATCATCCAGCAGCACTACGTGATCGCTGTCCCAGCGAACCGGACGGCTGACGTGCAGCAGCAACTGCGGCACATACAGCATGGCGGCGGAAATCTTGTCGGAAATCACTTCAGTCGGGTGGAAATGCCCGGCGTCCAGGCACAGCGCCGTCTGGCGGCTGGTGGCATACCCCAGGTAAAACTCATTGGAGCCAACCGTGTAGCTCTCCGCGCCAATGCCAAACAATTTGCTCTCAACGGCGTCGATATGGTGCGCAGGGTTTAGCTTCTCGCTGATCACTTCATCCAGTGCTGCCAGCAAACGCTGACGCGGGGCGAGGCGGTCAACGGTGATATCTTTCATGCCATCCGGGATCCAGATGTTCATCACCGACGGTGTGCCGAGTTGCTCACCAAAATAGGCTGAAACACGGCGGCTGGCTTTACAGTGGTCAATCCAGAACTGGCGAATGCGGTCGTCGGCATGGGAAAGCGTAAAGCCATCGGCGCTTAGCGGATGTGAAAAACAGGAGGGGTTAAAATCCAGACCGAGCTGATTGGCTTTCGCCCATTCAACCCAGTTTTTGAAGTGCTCTGGTTTGATCTGGTCGCGCGAGACTGGCGTGTCTGATTCCAGATAGATGGCATGTAAATTAAGCCGTTTCGGCCCTGGAATCAGCCGCATAGCCTGTTCCAGATCGGCACGTAGCTCACTGGCATTACGCGCTTTGCCCGGATAATTACCAGTAGCCTGAATACCACCGGTCAGCAAACCTTCCGGGTTTTCAAAACCGGAAACATCATCGCCCTGCCAGCAGTGCATTGAAACGGGTAAACGATCAAGTTGGCGCAGTGCCTCCTCGACATCAATCCCTACTGCCGCGAAACGCTGTTTCGCAAGCTCCCAGGCCTGTTCCAGTTGAGTGGTCATGCGCAAAGCTCCTTTGTCTGTCGTGTAGAGTGAATCTGCGCCACATAGTGGGCAATTTCACTGTCAGGATTAGGGGTAAAGGTGGTCAGATTCGCGGTAGTGCTGACGACCTGACGGAAATCATCCACATTGTTGAGTTCATCCAGCGTCATTAACTGGATGCCGATATTGCCGAGCGTCGAGGCTTCAACAGGCCCTGCGATCACCCGAATACCGCAGGCATCGGCACACAGCTGGTTGAGCAGCGTGTTCTGGCAGCCGCCGCCGACAATATGCAGTTGCGAGAAATCTTCACCACGCAGCTGCGCCAGCTCATGCAACACATCGGCATACAGCAGCGCCAGACTGTCGAAAATACAGCGCGCCAGTTCAGCATCACTTTCCGGGATCGGTTGCGCCGTTTCCCGACACGCAGCCTGAATTTCGCTGCACATCTCGTCAGGATTAATAAAGCGATCGTCATTGGGATTGATGATGAAGCGGCAGGCCGGAAGTGCCTGTGTTGCGGCGATAAGCGCCGGAAGATCGTTGATTTGCCGCTCCTGAAGCACTCGCTGAAGCAGCCATAAGCCCATAATATTTTTCAGCACCCGATAGCGACCTTCCGCCCCGCCTTCATTGGTGATATTGGCTGCCAGCGCCGTGTCATTGGTAAATGGCGTCTGGCTTTCGAAGCCCATCAATGACCAGGTGCCAGAAGAGAGATAAGCGGCGCGTGAACCGTTTAACGGCGAGGCGATAACCGCGCTGGCGGTATCATGGCTGGCAACGGCGACCACCGGAATCTCATTACCCTGCGGGCAAATCCAGTGACCTATGACATTACCCGGATGCGTCGGGCGACCAAACCAGGCTTTGTTGGCACCGCTCCACGCCAGTAGCGACTCGTCCCAGTCGTCGCTATTGATATTGACCAGTTGCGTGGTCGTGGCGTTGGTATATTCCCAGTTCATCTTGCCGGTCAGGCGATAACTAAAGTAATCCGGTATCAGCAAAGCGTGAGCAATGTGTGGAATAAGTTCTGGTTGCTGCTCTGTCAGTGCACGTAGCTGATAGATCGTATTGAAGGGCAGAAACTGGATGCCGCTACGTTGATAAATATCGCGTTTGCCGAGTTGTTGTTGTGCCTGCGCCATTAGGCCATTGGTGCGGCTATCGCGATAAGCAACGGGCAGGCCCACACGCTGACCCTGTTGGTCGAGCAGCACAAAGTCCACGCCCCAGGTATCAATCCCAATGCTATCGATACGAATCCCTTCCTCGCACACCTTGTTTAATCCAAGGCGAATGGCACTTTCCAGGCTATCCACATTCCAGGTGACATAACCGTTCTGGCTATGCAGGCCATTGTTAAAACGATGGATTTCGCGCAGCGTCAGGCTGCGGCATTCACGCTCGTAACGCGCCAGCATCACGCGCCCACTGGATGCGCCGAGATCGACGGCGACACAATTGCGAAAGGTCATAATGTGATCCTGCTGAATTTCATTACGACCAGTCTAAAAAGCGCCTGAATTCGTGACCTTCTCGTTACTGACAGGAAAATGGGCCATTGGCAACCAGGGAAAGATGAACGTGATGATGTTCACAATTTGCTTCATTGTGGTGATGTGATGCTCACCGCATTTCCTGAAAATTCACGCTGTATCTTGAAAAATCGACGTTTTTTACGTGGTTTTCCGTCGAAAATTTAAGGTAAGAACCTGACCTCGTGATTACTATTTCGCCGTGTTGACGACATCAGGAGGCCAGTATGACCGTATTATATAGTGTGGATTTTTTTCCGTCTGGTAACGCGTCCGTGGCGATAGAACCCCGGCTCCCGCAGGCGGATTTTCCTGAACATCATCATGATTTTCATGAAATTGTGATTGTCGAACATGGCACGGGTATTCATGTATTTAATGGGCAGCCCTATACCATCACCGGTGGGACGGTCTGTTTCGTACGCGATCATGATCGGCATCTGTATGAACATACCGATAATCTGTGTCTGACCAATGTGCTGTATCGCTCGCCGGATCGATTTCAGTTTCTCGCCGGGCTGAATCAGTTGCTGCCACAAGAGCAGGATGGGCAGTATCCGTCTCACTGGCGCGTTAACCACAGCGTATTGCAGCAGGTGCGACAGCTGGTTGCACAGATGGAACAGCAGGAAGGGGAAAATGATTTACCCTCGACCGCCAGTCGTGAAATTCTGTTTATGCAATTACTGCTCTTGCTGCGTAAAAGCAGTTTGCAGGAGAACCTGGAAAACAGCGCATCACGTCTCAACTTGCTTCTGGCCTGGCTGGAGGACCATTTTGCCGATGAGGTGAATTGGGACGCTGTGGCGGATCAATTTTCTCTTTCATTGCGTACGCTGCATCGCCAGCTTAAGCAGCAAACGGGGCTGACGCCTCTGCGTTACCTGAACCGCCTGCGACTGATGAAAGCCCGACATCTGCTACGCCACAGCGAGGCCAGCGTTACTGACATCGCCTATCGCTGCGGATTCAGCGACAGTAACCACTTTTCGACGCTTTTTCGCCGAGAGTTTAACTGGTCACCGCGTGATATTCGTCAGGGACGGGATGGTTTTCTGCAATAACGCGAATCTTCTCAACGTATTTGTACGCCATATTGCGAATAATCAACTTCGTTCTCTGGCCGAGGTAGCCACGGTGGCGCATCAGTTAAAACTTCTCAAAGATGATTTTTTTGCCAGCGACCAGCAGGCAGTCGCTGTGGCTGACCGTTATCCGCAAGATGTCTTTGCCGAACATACACATGATTTTTGTGAGCTGGTGATTGTCTGGCGCGGTAATGGTCTGCATGTACTCAACGATCGCCCTTATCGCATTACCCGTGGCGATCTCTTTTATATTCATGCTGACGATAAACACTCCTACGCTTCCGTTAACGATCTGGTTTTGCAGAATATTATTTATTGCCCGGAGCGGCTGAAGCTGAACCTTGACTGGCAGGGAGCGATTCCGGGATTTAGCGCCAGCGCAGGGCAACCACACTGGCGCTTAGGTAGCGTGGGGATGGCGCAGGCGCGGCAGGTTATCGGTCAGCTTGAGCATGAAAGTAGTCAGCATGTGTCGTTTGCTAACGAAATGGCTGAGTTGCTGTTCGGGCAGTTGGTGATGTTGCTGAATCGCCATCGTTACACCAGTGATTCGTTGCCGCCAACATCCAGCGAAACGTTGCTGGATAAGCTGATTACCCGGCTGGCGGCTAGCCTGAAAAGTCCCTTTGCGCTGGATAAATTTTGTGATGAGGCATCGTGCAGTGAGCGCGTTTTGCGTCAGCAATTTCGCCAGCAGACTGGAATGACCATCAATCAATATCTGCGACAGGTCAGAGTGTGTCATGCGCAATATCTCCTCCAGCATAGCCGCCTGTTAATCAGTGATATTTCGACCGAATGTGGCTTTGAAGATAGTAACTATTTTTCGGTGGTGTTTACCCGGGAAACCGGGATGACGCCCAGCCAGTGGCGTCATCTCAATTCGCAGAAAGATTAATTCGCCATGCCGATGCCGACGATGTTAGCGGCGACAATAATCACCACACAACCGAGGCTCAACACCGTTACCGGACGGCGTCCTGCATTGTTCCACTCTTTCAGCACCAGCCCGACGATACCGCCGCACAATACATAGAAGCTCATATGCAGCATCCAACTGATGTAGTCATACTGCGCCGGAATGCGGGCGTGGCCCCAGGCATAGAAAAAGAATTGCAGATACCACATCAACCCGCCCAGTGCTGAGAGTAACACGTTGTGAATGATCAGCGGTTTTGCCAGCGAGAAGTCGGCTTTTAGCGACAAATCCTTCACTTTTGCCAGACGAATAAAACAGAAACCGAGGTTAATGATCGCGCCGCCTCCCATGATGACAACATAGCTTGGCAGAGCGACATACAGGGGATCGACGCCCAGTGCGGCAGCGGCTTCATGCATCGGTTTTGCGGCGTTCATCGCAAAGGACATCCCGGCAGAGAAAATGCCGCACATCACCGCCAGCACCAGCCCTTTTTTCAGGTTGAACTCTTCGGCTTTAATGCCCATCTTGCGCTCTTTCAACTGCCCGGCGCGAGTCACAATCCCTACGCCAATCAGCGCCACCAGAACGCCGAGCAACGTCATGCGTCCGCCTTCGGTATTAATCAGAACATCGAAATTGCCGTTGATAATTGGCGTCATCAGCGTACCGACAATCAACGTGATACCAATGGCGATACCAATCCCCATCGACATGCCGAGATAACGCATGGTCAGGCCGTAGTTGATATTACCGATCCCCCACATAGCGCCGAACAGAAAAACAGGCAGCAGCGTAGAGAGACTAAACGAGCTGTAATACGCCCAGAAATTCGGCAGTAACAGGGCGCTGATGGCCCACGGCAGGATAATCCACGAAACAATCCCACCAACTGACCACATGGTTTCCCATGACCATTTTTTTACTTTTTTGAACGGAGCGTAAAAACAGGCTGCACTGGCCGCGCCGATCAAATGCCAAAATATCCCCATCGTAATCGCGTTACTCATCTTCTTATCCTCATCATTTTTTCGTCGCGTCACATCTCCGACGAGATGAGTGTAAAAATTGAGCTGTCGATTAACCTTTCGCCTGTTGCCGCCGCTGCCGATTTACTGGCAATCACGGCATTAAGTGGGTGATTTGCTTCACATCTCGGGCATTTTCCTGCAAAACCATACCCTTACGAAAAGTACGGCATTGATAATCATTTTCAATATCATTTAATTAACTATAATGAACCAACTGCTTACGCGGCATTAACAATCGGCCGCCCGACAACACTGGAGATGAATATGAGTTATACCCTGCCATCCCTGCCGTATGCTTACGATGCCCTGGAACCGCACTTCGATAAGCAGACCATGGAAATCCACCACACCAAACACCATCAGACTTACGTCAACAACGCCAACGCGGCGCTGGAAAACCTGCCAGAATTTGCCAACCTGCCGGTTGAAGAGCTGATCACCAAACTGGACCAGCTGCCAGCAGACAAGAAAACCGTACTGCGCAATAACGCTGGTGGTCACGCTAACCACAGTCTGTTCTGGAAAGGTCTGAAAAAAGGCACCACCCTGCAGGGTGACCTGAAAGCGGCTATCGAACGTGACTTCGGCTCCGTTGATAACTTCAAAGCAGAATTTGAGAAAGCGGCAGCTTCCCGCTTTGGTTCCGGCTGGGCATGGCTGGTGCAAAAAGGCGATAAACTGGCGGTGGTTTCTACTGCTAACCAGGACTCTCCACTGATGGGCGAAGCCATTTCTGGCGCTTCCGGCTTCCCGATTCTGGGCCTGGATGTGTGGGAACATGCTTACTATCTGAAATTCCAGAACCGCCGTCCGGACTACATTAAAGAGTTCTGGAACGTGGTGAACTGGGACGAAGCAGCGGCACGTTTCGCGGCGAAAAAATAATCATTTGACGCCTGCTGCAATGAGGCGTTTACGCCGCATTGCAGCTTAAAAAATGAACCATCGCCAACGGCGGTGGTTTTTTTGTGATCAATTTCAAAATAAAAACAATGATCCGATAAAAATAAAACAGCATTTCAATTGATGTGGTTTTGATCACTTTTATTGATCAAATGAATGTCTATCTTCGTTTCCATCAACACTGATGCTCCGTTGAGGAATGACGCATCAGCCCTTAAAAATATGCCGACAGGTGATGGAAATGCAGATAAAACGCTCGATTGAGAAAATCCCGGGGGGATGATGCTCGTCCCGCTATTCCTTGGCGCACTGTGCCACACCTTCTCGCCGGGGGCGGGGAAATATTTTGGATCATTCACCAACGGGATGATTACCGGTACGGTGCCCATTCTGGCGGTGTGGTTTTTTTGCATGGGGGCGTCAATAAAATTAAGCGCGACGGGAACGGTACTGCGTAAATCCGGTACGCTGGTGGTAACTAAAATTGCCGTCGCGTGGGTGGTTGCGGCAATTGCCTCGCGCATTATTCCGGAACATGGTGTTGAAGTTGGATTTTTTGCCGGACTTTCAACGTTGGCGCTGGTGGCGGCGATGGATATGACCAACGGCGGACTTTACGCTTCCATCATGCAGCAGTACGGCACAAAAGAAGAAGCTGGGGCATTTGTGTTGATGTCGTTGGAGTCCGGGCCGCTCATGACGATGATTATTCTGGGCACTGCCGGGATTGCCTCGTTTGAACCGCATGTTTTCGTCGGCGCAGTATTGCCGTTCCTGGTGGGCTTTGCCCTGGGGAACCTTGACCCTGAGTTACGAGAATTTTTCAGCAAAGCGGTGCAGACGCTGATTCCATTCTTTGCCTTCGCACTGGGCAATACCATTGATTTGACTGTAATTGCCCAGACAGGTTTGCTGGGGATCCTGTTGGGTGTGGCAGTAATTATCGTGACCGGTATTCCGTTGATTATCGCCGATAAATTGATTGGCGGTGGCGATGGCACTGCCGGAATTGCTGCTTCCAGTTCCGCAGGGGCCGCGGTAGCGACACCTGTGCTGATTGCTGAAATGGTGCCTGCGTTTAAACCGATGGCTCCGGCAGCAACTTCGCTGGTCGCGACGGCGGTCATTGTGACTTCGATTCTGGTGCCAATTCTTACCTCTATCTGGTCACGTAAAGTCAAAGCCAGAGTGGCGAAAATCGAAATTTTAGGCACGGTAAAATAAACCTGCTTCCTTAATCCCCACAGCCGGATGAACTAACGTTCGTCCGGTTTTCAATTGCGTTTCTGCCTGGATACTTACCGCGAAAACAGCACGCCTGACATAAAATAAATATGGTCTAATGGGAAAATTTCTCGTGGAGAGGGAACAGATGCGATATCCGGTTGATGTATACACAGGCAAGATTCAGGCTTATCCCGAAGGCAAACCCAGCGCAATTGCCAAAATCCAGGTTGATGGTGAGTTGATGCTGACGGACCTGGGGCTGGAAGGTGACGAACAGGCGGAGAAAAAGATCCACGGCGGGCCAGACAGAGCGCTGTGTCATTATCCTCGTGAGCATTATCTCTACTGGGCGCGGGAATTTCCGGAACAGGCGGAGCTGTTTGTTGCGCCTGCGTTTGGCGAAAATCTCTCAACCGACGGTCTGACGGAAAGTAATGTTTATATTGGTGATATTTTCCGCTGGGGAGAGGCATTAATTCAGGTCAGCCAGCCACGCTCACCTTGCTATAAACTCAATTACCATTTTGATATCAGCGATATAGCGCAGTTGATGCAAAACACGGGTAAAGTGGGGTGGTTGTATAGCGTAATTGCACCAGGGGTGGTATCTGCTGATGCGCCGCTGGAGTTGGTTTCCCGTGTCAGCGATATGACCGTGCAGGAGGCTGCCGCCATCGCATGGCATATGCCGTTTGATGACGATCAGTATCACCGTTTACTCTCCGCCGCAGGGTTATCGAAAAGCTGGACGCGAACGATGCAAAAGCGCCGACTTAGCGGCAAGATCGAAGATTTTTCCCGCCGTTTGTGGGGAAAATAACCCCGGAGTGTAGGCCTGATAAGACGCTATCAGCGTCGCATCAGGCATCCTGCTCAAATGCCGGATGCGGCGTAAACGCCTTATCCTGCCTACAAAACCCATAAATTCAACAGGTTTTGTAGGCCTGATAAGCGTAGTGCATCAGGCATTTTTTTTACCTGAATGTTGACGTTATGACCGCTTATACAGCGGCAACCAAATCACCAGCCGTAAACCGCCCAGCGGGCTGTCTTCTGCCTTCACCCAGCCACGATGCTGCTGAATGGCGGTTTCTACAATCGCCAGCCCCAAACCTGTACCGCCAGATTCACGATCGCGTGCTTCATCGGTCCGATAGAACGGACGGAAAATCTGTTCGCGATCTTCCGGGCTAACGCCAGGACCATCGTCGTCCACCGTAATGGTGATACCGTCTTTATCTACCGCAAAGCCCACTTCAATCTTCGTATGGGAATAACGCAGAGCATTACGAACAATGTTTTCCAGCGCACTTTCCAGGGCGTTCGGGTTGCCGTACAGCGGCCACGGCCCAGGTGGGAAGTTAACCGTCAACGACTTGCCCATTTGCTCGGCTTCGAACGCCGCGTTATCCAGCACTTCACTCCACAACTGGTTGGCTTTGATGGTCTCGCTAACCAGCGCATTTTTCTGCTGATTACGTGACATCACCAACAGATCGTTGATCATGCTGTCCAGACGTTGCGCTTCGGTTTCAATACGCTCCAGTTCCTTGCTTTCACCGCTACGACGGCGCAGTAACGCCGTACCCAGTTGCAGACGCGTCAGCGGGGTGCGCAGTTCGTGAGAGATATCAGAAAGTAGACGCTGCTGAGAGGTCATCATGCGCTCCAGCGCGGTGACCATCTGGTTAAAACTGGCACCGGCGGCAAGGAATTCCTGTGGCCCCGCTTCCAGTTCCGGGTGCTGGCGTAAGTTTCCCTGGGCAACTTCATCGGCAGCGTTTTTCAGCTTACGCGCCGGTTTTGCCAGACTCCAGGCCAACCACAACAGCAGCGGCGTACTGACCAGCATGGTGACAATCAGCAGTAATAGCGGGCGGTCAAACAGTAAGTTAATGAAATCGGATTGAGAACTGCTGGCCGGACGAATCAGATAAAGTTGGTAATTATCTTCGCCATCACGCACGGAGAACGGACCGACCAGTTCCACGCGGCCATACTTTTTCTTCTGCGGATGATCGGCGTTATCGGCCTGACCAATAAAGTTACGAATGATCTGCATTTCGCTGCGTTCAGCGCCGATCACGCGGCCTTCGGTGGTCACCAATAACAAACGCTGTCCTGGCGGTGCCCACTTATCAATCGCCCGGAACAGACGCCGCCACCACATTAAATCGTTGGGCGGATCGTTCGCCAGCTCCGCTTCGACATGCTGCTCAATCATCAGACCCTGACGCTGTTCGCTATCCAGAAGCTCGGTCATCTGGCGTGAATCGAGCTTGGGTAACATCAAAACCAACATCAACACCAGCGCCAGCGTCAGCCAGAAGATGGCGAAGATGCGCGCGGTTAAGCTGCCTATCATGAAGCAGAAACCATCAGATAGCCGCGACCACGCAAGGTTTTAAACCACGGGTGACCATCTTTACGATCCGGCAGTTTACGACGCAGGTTGGAAATGTGCATATCGATAGCGCGGTCGAAAGGCGTCAGGCGCTTGCCCAGCACTTCCTGGCTTAAATGCTCACGGGAAACCACCTGACCCAGATGCTGTGCCAGCAAATAGAGCAGGGTAAACTCAGTACCGGTTAACTCCAGTGTTTGCCCGTCGAAGCTGGCTTCCTGGCGACCAGGATTGAGACTTAAGGCATCAACTTCCAGTGTCGGTGAACCGTTGTCGTTGTTTTGCTGTTGTTCGCTCCAGTGCGAACGGCGCAGGATCGCGCGAATACGTGCCACCAGCTCACGATCATTAAACGGTTTCGGGAGATAGTCATCTGCGCCCAGCTCAAGGCCGAGAACGCGATCAAGTTCACTGCCGCGCGCCGTCAACATAATGACAGGCGTCTGGTGTGTCTGGCGAAGTGCTTTTAATGTGTCGATACCATTTTTCTTCGGCATCATTACATCAAGCAAAAGTAAATCAATGCTGTCGTCCAGAAGATCAAGCGCCTGTTCCCCATCGTGGGCAACAATCACGTTGAAGCCTTCCATCTCGAGCAGCTCCTTTAATAGGGAAGTCAGCTCTCGGTCATCATCAACTAACAGGATTTTATTCATTGTTTAAATACCTCCGAGGCAGAAATTACGTCATCAGACGTCGCTAATCCATGACTTTACGTTGTTTTACACCCCCTGACGCATGTTTGCAGCCTGAATCGTAAACTCTCTATCGTTGAATCGCGACAGAAAGATTTTGGGAGCAAATGATGCGCATAGTTACCGCTGCCGTCATGGCCTCAACGCTGGCAGTCAGTTCATTAAGCCACGCTGCTGAAGTCGGTTCAGGCGATAACTGGCATCCGGGTGAAGAACTTACGCAGCGCAGTACGCAGAGCCATATGTTCGACGGCATAAGTTTAACCGAACATCAGCGTCAGCAGATGCGAGATCTTATGCAACAGGCCCGGCACGAACAGCCTCCTGTTAATGTTAGCGAACTGGAGACAATGCATCGCCTTGTCACCGCAGAAAATTTTGATGAAAACGCTGTGCGCGCACAGGCAGAAAAAATGGCGAATGAGCAAATAGCTCGTCAGGTTGAGATGGCAAAAGTCCGCAACCAAATGTATCGCCTGTTAACGCCGGAGCAGCAAGCGGTTTTAAACGAGAAACATCAACAACGAATGGAGCAGTTGCGCGACGTGACGCAATGGCAAAAAAGTTCATCGTTGAAGCTATTGAGTAGTAGCAACTCACGTTCCCAGTAGTAAACCCTGTTTTCCTTGCCATAGACACCATCCCTGTCTTCCCCCACATGATGTGGGGGTTTTTTTTATCAATCACTTACATCAGTTTCCGTAAGAAAACAGTAACTTAAGAAAACCTATAAGGGACTGGAAGGGCTACAAAGTTCTGAGAGTGTGGACACTATGTGGACACTCAGAAGGGAAATTTATAACGTCACTCCGCCTTTTAGAGGATTCAGCGCGACGGCATTTTGCAGGTAGTCAGGCGCAAGGTGCGCATAGGCCATCGTCTGCTGAATGCTCGCATGTCCCAGAATCTGTTGCAGTGCGATTATATTGCCCCCATTCATCATGAAATGGCTTGCGAATGTATGCCGCAGGATGTGGGTTGCCTGATTGGGTGGTATATCTGGCTTCACTCTGCGTAAAATCCCGCAAAACTTCTCATAATCAACTTTGAATAATTTAGCGCTGGCCTCCTCTTTAACTTTTTTCTCCAGTTCCTCAGAAATCGGCACGGTTCGCTTTTTACCGTTTTTGGTTTTCAGGAAGGTAACCCTGCAATTTGTAATCTGTGCTGGTTTTAGCGTGGCAACTTCCGTCCATCTTCCTCCAGTGCTCAGACATAAAAGTGCGACAAGTAAGTCATCACCATCCAAAACATTTAACAGTTTTTCGATTTCTGCTTTTTCCAGGAACGTCATTTCAGGGTTGGCCTCCGCCAGTGGCGGCAGTCCGTGAATTGGGTGTTGCCCGGAAAATTCATCCAATTGAATTAATTTTGTGAACATGCCGGATAATCGGTACATGTCACGGTTTATCGTTGCGGCACTGATACCATCACGTAGTCGCATGGAACGATAATCCATCAAAGCTCTTTTGCTCATCCGGCTCACTGGTATATCACCTATGCCGCTGATGGTTTTGAGCAGATGATTAAACTCTTTTGTTCCATGCTCGTGGTTTTGCCCGTGATATTTCCACCAGATGTCCAGCAACTCACTCAAAGTTCTGCGATCTGCTCGCTGACCTGCCCATTCTTTCTGGCTGGCGTAGGCGATTGTGTATCGCTCAAATGCTACAGCCTCAGCTTTTCTTTCAAATTTCCTGCGGATGCGTTTTCCGTCGCGACCGCGAGGTCTAATGTCCACTTCATAGCGTCCATCATCGAGCTTCTTAATTGACATAAGAAAGCCCTCTGACGCTGTATTCACCATCTTGGTAACAAATGGTGAAAATATAATGTTTATAGAGTGTTAACCAGTCTGTTTTTCGGAGTGGTCTGATTCTGTTGGTTTTTGCCCAATGTGTGCGAGAGCCGGCGCGATCTGACCAGCTTGTGGTGACGTATCACCAGTCATTAACCAGAGCGTATATTTTTTAAATAAAGGCGTATTTGTGACTCGCATAACGATGCTGAGACCAGGGTCTTTATGCCCACTTTCGTAATTTTTGACTGTTCCTAGAGCTATCCCGCTAATTTCGCTGAATTTCGCCTGTGTTAAGCCTTCTGCTTTCCTAATCGCTTTCAGTTTTTCGAATGTCTGCATTTGACAGTAACCTATTGGTGACTTATATTCCCGTCAAAAGGTTGTGTATTGGTGACCTTTTGAGTGTGTTAGCCAGTCCCTAGAAAGGACAGGGGCGACCTAGAAGGGACTGGATCTAATAAGGGTAACACGAAAGCAAAAAGGGCTAATCAATGGAAGTCAATGACTATGTGATTCAGTACCCGATTGATGCGGTACATACGGTTAAGTTTGCAGAGTTACTTGGTAAGCCAGAAACGGCTGTAGTCAAGATGGTAAAAGAGAATAAATTGCCAGTTATTGAGCTTCGTGATCCAAGTAAGCCGAACGCTCGTGTCGGTGAGAAGTGGGTTTTCATTCCAGAGTTTAATCGCGCTGTACGAGAGGCGTTTTATAACCGACCAGTTGAACAGCGTGATGCATGGCTTTTGTGGATGGGGTTGTGATTATGAGTGAACCGCGTTGTATTGCTCAGTTACTGCGTAACGAAAGCCCAAGGGCGATTGACTTCACCATCACCCACGGTAAGGGGCGTAAGGGAATCATTATCCGCACCAAAAAACAGAGTCCGTTAAAAAAGGCTCTGACCTTTCTGAAAAGCCGGAGGGTATGGAAATGACAGTGATGACGCTCAATCTCGTTGAAAAACAGCCAGCAGCTATGCGCCGGATAATTGGTAAGCATCTTGCCGTTCCTCGCTGGCAGGATACATGTGATTATTATAATCAGATGATGGAGCGCGAACGGCTAACGGTTTGCTTTCATGCGCAGTTAAAACAGCGTCACGCAACGATGCGTTTTGAAGAAATGAACGACGTCGAACGTGAACGGCTGGTTTGTGCAATTGATGAATTGCGTGGGGCATTCTCAAAACGCCGTCAGGTTGGCGCAAGTGAGTATGCATATATTAGTTTTTTAACAGTCAGTCAGCGTCGCACTTTATTTATGCATGCCGGATTGACTGAAAAAGAATTCAACCAGCCATACTGGCGAATTAATGAAGAGTCATGTTACTGGCGTGATGCTTTATTCCGTGCATTACGTGAATTATTCAGCCTGTTTGAGTATGCACCGACAATTCTGACGTCGGTAAAACCAGAGCAATATCTGCATTAAGTAATTAACCAGAGTTTTTAACGCACTTAATTGTGCGGGGCTTCTTTTTGCCTGGAGAAAGTCATGCATACAGTTTCTGAAAATCAGTGCGGTAAATACGCATTACTGCTGCAACAGGCCAGAACCGAAGCACAGGCCGATGCAGCGACGCGCTTTTCTTCTCATCTTGACGCCATGATTCGCCACATCACAAAGGCGGAGTTATCCCGCGTGGAGATAGTCGAGCTGCTCAGTCAGGAGTCGGAAAAATTTCACAACATCGGATTGTCTCGCGGGGAGGTGCTTTGATGTCCTGTTCTCGTTCAGTTGTTTTACTGAACAATGCCTTAAAAATCGCCGTTATGAAAAATGGCGATTTGTCTCTTATTCAACTTGGTCTTGATAAAGAAAAACGCGAAATAACTGAATCTGTTATCGCGATTTATCAGAGTGAATTAAACCTCCTGTCTGATGTGGTCAATTTACTTGTTAAACGCGCTGTATTTCACAAGCAAATTTCCTCCGTGGATGAACTGACGAAATTAACGACAGAAATCGCCAGCTATTGCGCTGATGAATTTAAAAAACTGAACGACAAAAGGAACTGGTAATGCCGGACAACGTAGATTTTATTCAGGAACAACAGGCTGAATTACTGGAGCGCCAGATTAACGCGGCAAGGGTAAAACATTGCGGTGCTTCTGCGCTGGTTTGCGAAGAGTGTGACGCGCCAATACCTGCTGCCCGTCGTGCGGCTTATCCGTCAGCCACGCGTTGTGTTTCCTGTCAGTCAGTCTTTGAAGCAAAAAACAAACATTACCGGAGAACGGCATGAGTATTCGTATTGAAATTGGCGAACGTTATGTCGTTACCAGTGACAGCTTTCAGTTTGTTCTCCACGAGAAAAAGAGAGCGGAAAGCGGTAAAAACGCCGGTCAGGAATGGCTGTCGGTGGTTGGTTATTACCCGAAATTAAGCCAGCTCGTTTCCGGCCTGATGCATCACGATATTCTGACCGGAAGCGCAAAGTCTTTTGCTGATTTAAACGCGCAGGTTGAGCAACTCAGCAAGCGTTGTTCAGAGGCTTTTGGCTCATATGGCCGTTAAAGCCTCCGGGCGTTTTGTCCCTCCGTCAGCATTTGCCGCAGGCACCGGTAAGGCGTTTACCGGTGCTTATGCATGGAACGCGCCACGCGAGGCTGTCGGGCGCGAAAGACCCCTTACACGTGACGAGATGCGTCAGGTGCAAGGTGTTTTATCCACGATTAACCGCCTGCCTTACTTTTTGCGTTCGCTGTTTACTTCACGCTATGACTACATCCGGCGCAATAAAAGCCCGGTGCACGGGTTTTATTTCCTCACATCCACTTTTCAGCGTCGTTTATGGCCGCGCATTGAGCGCGTGAATCAGCGCCATGAAATGAACACCGACGCGTCGTTGCTGTTTCTGGCAGAGCGCGACCAGTATGCGCGCCTGCCGGGGATGAATGACAAGGAGCTGAAAAAGTTTGCCGCCCGAATCTCATCGCAGCTTTTCATGATGTATGAGGAACTCTGCGATGCCTGGGTGGATGCGCATGGCGAAAAAGAATCGCTGTTTACGGATGAGGCGCAGGCTCACCTGTATGGTCATGTTGCTGGCGCTGCACGTGCTTTCAATATTTCCCCGCTCTACTGGAAAAAATACCGTAAAGGACAGATGACCACGAGGCAGGCATATTCTGCCATTGCCCGTCTGTTTAACGATGAGTGGTGGACTCATCAGCTTAAAGGCCAGCGTATGCGCTGGCATGAGGCGTTACTGATTGCTGTCGGGGAGGTCAATAAAGACCGTTCTCCTTATGCCAGTAAACATGCCATTCGTGATGTGCGTGCGCGCCGCCAGGCAAATCTGGAATTTCTTAAATCGTGTGACCTTGAAAACAGGGAAACCGGCGAGCGCATCGACCTTATCAGTAAGGTGATGGGCAGTATTTCTAATCCTGAAATTCGCCGGATGGAGCTGATGAACACCATCGCCGGAATTGAGCGTTACGCCGCCGCAGAGGGTGATGTGGGGATGTTTATCACGATGACCGCGCCGTCAAAGTATCATCCGACACGTCAGGTCGGAAAAGGCGAAAGTAAAACCGTCCAGCTTAATCACGGCTGGAATGATGAGGCATTTAATCCAAAGGATGCGCAGCGTTATCTCTGCCGTATCTGGAGCCTGATGCGTACGGCATTCAAGGATAATGATTTACAGGTCTACGGTTTGCGTGTCGTCGAGCCACACCACGACGGAACGCCGCACTGGCATATGATGCTTTTTTGTAATCCACGCCAGCGTAACCAGATTATCGAAATCATGCGTCGCTATGCGCTCAAAGAGGATGGTGACGAAAGAGGAGCCGCGCGAAACCGTTTTCAGGCAAAGCATCTTAACCGGGGCGGTGCTGCGGGATATATCGCGAAATACATTTCAAAAAATATCGACGGCTATGCACTGGATGGTCAGCTCGATAACGATACCGGTAAGCCGCTTAAAGATACTGCCGCGGCTGTTACCGCATGGGCGTCAACGTGGCGCATCCCGCAATTTAAAACGGTTGGACTGCCGACAATGGGGGCTTACCGTGAACTACGTAAATTGCCTCGCGGCGTCAGTATTGCTGATGAGTTTGACGAACGCGTGGAGGCTGCACGCGCTGCCGCAGACAGTGGCGATTTTGCGCTGTATATCAGCGCGCAGGGCGGGGCAAATGTCCCGCGCGATTGTCAGACTGTCAGGGTCGCCCGTAGTCCGTCGGATGACGTTAACGAGTACGAGGAAGAAGTCGAGAGAGTGGTCGGCATTTACGCGCCGCATCTCGGCGCGCGTCATATTCATATCACCAGAACGACGGACTGGCGCATTGTGCCGAAAGTTCCGGTCGTTGAGCCTTTGACTTTAAAAAGCGGCATCGCCGCGCCTCGGAGTCCTGTCAATAACTGTGGAAAGCTCACCGGTGGTGATACTTCGTTACTGGCTCCCACACCTTCTGAGCACGCCGCAGCAGTGCTTAATCTGGTTGATGACGGTGTTATCGAATGGAATGACCCGGAGGTCGTGAGGGCGCTCAGAGGTGCATTAAAATACGGCCTGAGAAGACCAAACCGTCAGCAAAGAAACGGAAGCCCGTTAAAACCGCATGAAATTGCACCATCGGCCAGACTGACCCGGTCTGAACGATTGCAAATCACCCGTATCCGCGTTGACCTTGCTCAGAACGGTATCAGGCCTCAGAGATGGGAGCTTGAGGCGCTGGCTCGTGGGGCAGAAGTTATTTATGACATGAAAAAATTTGTTTATCCGCCTTGTTGTGATTGGCCGGGTTTTAATGATTTCCCTTGATTTGTTTTTCAAATGTAGTACTGTGTATGTATACAGTATTATGGATCAATTGACTTGTAAGGGGTTGCAAAAGCTGAAGTTTTGGAATTCGAATGTTTTAGTATAGAATGTGACAAATACTTGATTCGTTATTTCAATAGGTTACGTTTCCCTGAGCTATGTCTGGGGTGGAGGTTAAATGAATAATTTAATGCTCGATATAGAAACATTAGGTGTGTCAATGGATGCTCCTTTGATTTCAATCGGCGCTGTGTTCTTTGAGCCTCTGACTGGCAAGTGTGGGGATGAGTTTTATAGAGTTATAACCCTATCATCTGCATTGGAAAATAGTTTTGTAGACCCAAAAACTTTACAGTGGTGGATGATACAAAGCGATTCTGCAAGGGCGGTTTTTAATGACCCGTCTGCTGTTGACTTACATGAAGCCTTACAAGAATTTTCTCTATTTGTACGAAGTCGTAGTAACGATGACGTACAAGTTTGGGGGAATGGGGCAAGCTTTGATAACGCTATATTGGCAGCGGTTTACCGTAAACATGCGCAAAATATCCCATGGCGTTTTCGAAATGATCGAGACGTGCGTACCATCGTTGAACTAGCTAAAAGCCTTAAGAATATTGATGTAAGGGCAAATTTTTCCATTAATGTTACTGATGCGCATCATGCGCTTCGAGATGCAAAGTTTCAGGTAGCTTATGTTAGTGCTGCTTTCCGTGCATTAGCTGGGTAACCGTAAGATATGGATATCAATTTAATAGATGTAACTAGTTGGCGTAAAGATGATGAGCATGGCATTTTTCCTCGAGGAGCGAGGGATAAAAAAATGCTTTGGTCACCGAATGATGCTCCTGAGGGGATAAAACCGGAATGGCCTTATCTTTTTAAACTCTCAAGAGATGCTTATCCCGATCAGTACTGGATGGAAACCGTTGCTTATATAGTTGGAGATGTTATGGGCGTTCCTGTTCCTAAAGCATTGCCAGCGCGAAGAATGATGGAGAACGGTGAATACGAATATGGAGCTTTGCTTGAGTGGTTTTACGATCAAAGTAGCCAGTTATTTGTTCATGCGTCTGATTTTTTTCATGTGTTGATATCGGATTTTGATGACTCTTCCGGAAGACACCATAACCTTGTTGATCTACGCTTAATTTGTAGGGCTTTTAGTATCCGCGGCCTGATCTCTCCAGACTGGATCCAATGGCTTTACGATATGCTGCTTTTTGATGCGCTCATCGGTAATAGTGATAGACACCAAGAGAATTGGGGTTTTGTTTTTGTACCTGAATCTGCACCAGGCATAACGCCACCTAAAGTGAAGGGATATCTCGCACCATATTTCGATAATGGTACTAGTTTGGGGCATGAAAGGTATGTAGAGAGGATCAGAGGATGGAACCATCAAAATGTAGATGAATACATACAGCGTGGTTGTCATCATTTGCGGAAGAATCGGGCAGACACGCATGAACGATTAGGTCATATTTCTTCTATACAGGATTTGGCTCTTGATGAGCAGTCAAAAGCGTACTTGGCCCGGAGACTTGAATTTGATTTTCAGGAACTGGTCGACAAGATAGATTCACTTTGCGAAATTAGCTCCGATGTGCCGTTCACTAGGGAACGAGCGGATTGGACGATTCGTTTATTGAGGCGTAGATACCTAAGGTTATCACTGATTCTAAATATGCGTACTATAAACAGAATAATGGAGCCTACTCGGTTGCTTCTTACATGGCAGCCACCCACAGGCGGTACTCGTTATGTTGTTGGTCAGATTGATCGTCAGCAAGGGGATAACTACGTCTTCACATACCATTTTCAGTCAGAAGATTATGCTAAAGCCCAAGAGAAAGGGTTTGCAGGACATCCCGCATTTAGTCTGAAAAGTGAAGAACATACGAACAACGTGCTTGACCCGTTTGTTCGGCGTTTACCACCACGGAAAAGAAAAGACTTTGCTGAGTATCTGGCTCAACATTTGCTCCCCCATCCATTTGAAGGCTCTGATTTTGCGCTGTTAGGATATACAGGAGCAAAATCACCTGGCGATGGTTTTTGTTTGGTGCCAGATCCAGAAATTCTTAATAGTGAAGGTGAGCTTCTTTTTGAAGTGGCAGGAACTCGTTATCAGGAAGGGCTTGATTTGTCGAAAGTAATGGTCGGTGATTTGGTCAAGCTTGTTCCTGAAGAGGATAACCCGGTTGATCCACATGCTATAGCTGTTGTTCATGAGAGCGGGAAACTTGGTTATATAAACAAAGTGTTATGTAAAAAACTCAAGCAAAAAATAGCAAAACACAAAATATCTGCTTTTGTTGCAAAGAAGAATGGGACGCCAGAACGTCCATTAGTGTACCTTTTAGTTGAATGTAGATCTTAATCCAATGGGATAACATAAACCGCCTCTTTGAAGGCGGTTTTTTTTGCGCTTGATTGCATGATTTTGCACGTCAATAAGTTCGTATTGACATATCCATAATGTCTGTTCTGGCGCGGATTCAGCTAATGCGGGCAACTGCATTAAAATCGTCCCACGAAGCGGGCGGGCGAGGCGGGGAAAGCACTGCGCGCTGGCGGTGGTGCTGATTTTATTTTTTCAGCGTCTGAGCGCGTCGTGACGGCGTTTAGATTGTTCGCCGGGGCGTTGGTGTGTCTGCGGGATGTTTTGTGCGGTGATGAGCGTGTGAGGGCGTGATGGCGGGGTGTAAAAAAGCCGCCCGCAGGCGGCGATGTTCAGCCGTTGTCAGTGTCCAGTGAGTAGTTTTTAAAGCGGATGACCTCCTGACCGAGCCAGCCGTTTATTTCCCGAATCCTGTCCTGTAACGGGATAAGCTCATTGCGGACAAAGACCTTTGCCACTTTCTCAATATCACCCAGCGACCCGACGTTCTCCGGCTTGCCGCCCATCAACTGAAAGGGGATGCGGTGCGCGTCCAGCAGGTCAGCGGCGCTGGATTTTTTGATATTAAAAAAATCGTCCTTCGTTGCCACTTCACTGAGGGGGATAATTTTAATGCCGTCGGCTTTCCCCTGAGGGGCATAGAGAAACAGATTTTTAAAGTTATTGCGGCCTTTCGACTTAACCATGTTTTCGCGAAGCATTTCGATATCGTTGCGATCCTGCACGGCATCGGTGACGTACATGATGTATCCGGCATGTGCGCCGTTTTCGTAATACTTGCGGCGGAACAGCGTGGCCGATTCATTCAGCCAGGCAGAGTTAAGGGCGCTGAGATATTCCGGCAGGCCGTACAGCTCCTGATTAATATCCGGCTCCAGCAGGTGAAACACGGAGCCGGGCGCGAAGGCTGTCGGCTCGTTGAAGGACGGCACCCACCAGTAAACATCCTCCTCCACGCCACGACGGGTATATTTGGCCGGTGAGGTTTCCAGTCTGATGACCTTACCGGTGGTGCTGTAACGCTTTTCCAGAAACGCATTACCGAACACCAGAAAATCCAGCACAAAACGGCTGAAATCCTGCTGGGAAAGCCACGGGTGCGGGATAAATGTCGAGGCCAGAATATTGCGTTTGACGTAAATTGGCGAGCTGTGATGTACGGCAGCACGCAGGCTTTTTGCCAGACCGGTAAAGCTGACCGGTGGCTCATACCATCTGCCGTTACTGATGCACTCGACGTAATCCAGAATGTCACGGCGGTCGAGTACCGGCACCGGCTCACCAAAGGTGAATGCCTCCATTTTCGGGGCGCTGGCGGTCATTGTTTTTGCCGCTGGTCGCGGTGTTTTCCCTTTTTTCTTGCTCATCAGTAAAACTCCAGAATGGTGGATGTCAGCGGGGTGCTGATACCGGCGGTGAGTGGCTCATTTAACAGGGCGTGCATGGTCGCCCAGGCGAGGTCGGCGTGGCTGGCTTCCTCGCTGCGGCTGGCCTCATAGGTGGCGCTGCGTCCGCTGCTGGTCATGGTCTTGCGGATAGCCATAAACGAGCTGGTGATGTCGGTGGCGCTGACGTCATATTCCAGACAGCCACGGCGGATAACGTCTTTTGCCTTGAGCACCATTGCGGTTTTCATTTCCGGCGTGTAGCGGATATCGCGCGCGGCGGGATAGAACGAGCGCACGAGCTGGAACACGCCGACACCGAGGCCGGTGGCATCAATCCCGATGTATTCAACGTTATATTTTTCGGTGAGTTTGCGGATGGATTCCGCCTGGGTGGCAAAGTCCATGCCTTTCCACTGGTGACGCTCAAGTATTCTGAATTTGCCACCGGCCACCACCGGCGGTGCCAGCACCACGCATCCGGCGCTGTCGCCACGGTGTGACGGGTCGTAACCAATCCATACCGGGCGGGAGCCGAACGGATTGGCGGCAAACGGCGCATAGTCTTCCCATTCTTCCAGCGTGTCGACCATGCAGCGTTGCAGCTCCTCGAACGGGAACACCGACGCCTTGTCGTCAACAAATTCACACATGAACAGGTTTTTAAAATCGTCGGCGCTGTTTTCACGTTTGAGCTGCTCAATGTCGAACAGCGTGCAGCCACCTTTCAGGGCGTCCTCAATGGTGACAATCTGCCGCCACTGGCCGTCCGCACAGAGAAGCCCACCGGCAAGGGCGTTATGACTGACGTCGATTTCCACGCGTTCGGCGGCGCTGGCGCGTCCCCGGTTGAACAGTTCACCCGACCAGAACGGGTAGGCGTCGTGCGCCAGCGTGGACGGGGTGGAGAAATAGGTCGAGCGCAGGTGACTCTGTGAGGCCATACCTGATGCCACCTTACGCAGTACCTGAAAATTCGGGATCCAGAAAATCTCATCGACGTACAGGTCGCCGTTATGGCTCTGTGCGGTGTTGGAGTTGGTGCCGAGAAAAATCAGTTTTGCGCCGTTATTGCCCAGGACAATCGGGTCACCGGTCAGGTCAACGTCAACCAGCCGGGCAAAGGCGATGATGTATTCACGGAACACATACGCCTGCGTTTTACTGGCCGACAGAAAAATCTGGTTATGACCGGTTTTCAGGGCGCGCAGCAGCGCCTCGCGGGAAAAATAAAACGTCGCGCCAATCTGGCGGGATTTCAGGATATCGCGGATGCGGTGCTCAAGCCCGGCGCGATACCAGTGCAACTGATAGTCGAAAGACTGCTCAAAGAAAATCTGCTCCAGCTTTTCGATGGCCTCGTCACTGAAAAAATTCTTTTTCGGTTTGCGACGCCCGCCTTTGTTGCGGTTAGCGACGTTCGGATTAAGGTCTGCCTCGTTGCCGGTCTGACTGTAACGGTTTACCCGTGCCAGTCGTTCAATCTGGCGTCCCAGCAGGTCAATTTCCTTGAAGTCACCGCCGGTTTTCTGCGGTTTGATGATGAGCTGGGTCAGCCGCGCTTCCAGACTCATTTCGACACGGCTGATGGGGGCAACGCTGTCCCAGCCGTCGCGCTGTTTCCAGCTCTGCACCGTCGGGCGTTTCATCTGCAACATGGCGGCAATCTGCGGCACGGAAAACCCCTGCCAGTACAGCAGCGCCGCCTGACGACGCGGGTCGTGTAAAAGAGTGGTGTCTGTGGTGATGGTCATGAATACCTCGCCGTGATGAATACACGGCAAGGCTACTGAGTCGCGCCCCGCGATTCGCTAAGGTGCTGTTGTGTCAGTGATAAGCCATCCGGGACTGATGGCGGAGGATGCGCATCGTCGGGAAACTGATGCCGACATGTGACTCCTCTAATCACTATTCAGGACTCCTGACAATGGCAAAAAAAGTCTCAAAATTCTTTCGTATCGGCGTTGAGGGTGACACCTGTGACGGGCGTGTCATCAGTGCGCAGGATATTCAGGAAATGGCCGAAACCTTTGACCCGCGTGTCTATGGTTGCCGCATTAACCTGGAACATCTGCGCGGCATCCTGCCTGACGGTATTTTTAAACGTTATGGCGATGTGGCCGAACTGAAGGCCGAAAAGATTGACGACGATTCGGCGCTGAAAGGCAAATGGGCGCTGTTTGCGAAAATCACCCCGACCGATGACCTTATCGCGATGAACAAGGCCGCGCAGAAGGTCTATACCTCAATGGAAATTCAGCCGAACTTTGCCAACACCGGCAAGTGTTATCTGGTGGGGCTGGCCGTCACCGATGACCCGGCAAGCCTCGGCACGGAATACCTGGAATTCTGCCGCACGGCAAAACACAACCCCCTGAACCGCTTCAAATTAAGCCCTGAAAACCTGATTTCAGTGGCAACGCCCGTTGAGCTGGAATTTGAAGACCTGCCTGAAACCGTGTTCACCGCCCTGACCGAAAAGGTGAAGTCCATTTTTGGCCGCAAACAGGCCAGCGATGACGCCCGTCTGAATGACGTGCATGAAGCGGTGACCGCTGTTGCTGAACATGTGCAGGAAAAACTGAGCGCCACTGAGCAGCGCCTCGCTGAGATGGAAACCGCTTTTTCCGCACTTAAGCAGGATGTGACTGACAGGGCGGATGAAACCAGCCAGGCATTCACCCGCCTGAAAAACAGTCTCGACCACACCGAAAGTCTGACCCAGCAGCGCCGCAGCAAGGCCACCGGTGGTGGCGGTGACGCCCTGATGACGAACTGCTGACCGGCGTCAGTCAGTCCGGGAAAACCTTCACGATTAACCCTTAATTTCAGGAAAAACTATGCGCCAGGAAACCCGCTTTAAATTTAATGCCTACCTGTCCCGTGTTGCCGAACTGAACGGCATCGACGCCGGTGATGTGTCGAAAAAATTCACCGTTGAACCGTCGGTCACCCAGACCCTGATGAACACCATGCAGGAGTCCTCTGACTTTCTGACCCGCATCAACATTGTGCCGGTCAGTGAAATGAAAGGGGAAAAAATTGGCATCGGTGTCACCGGCTCCATCGCCAGCACCACCGACACCGCCGGTGGCACCGAGCGTCAGCCGAAGGACTTCTCGAAGCTGGCGTCAAACAAGTACGAATGCGACCAGATTAACTTCGATTTTTATATCCGCTACAAAACGCTGGACCTGTGGGCGCGTTATCAGGATTTCCAGCTCCGTATCCGTAACGCCATTATCAAACGCCAGTCCCTTGATTTCATCATGGCCGGTTTTAACGGCGTGAAGCGTGCAGAAACCTCTGACCGCAACAGTAATCCGATGTTGCAGGATGTGGCGGTCGGCTGGCTGCAGAAATACCGCAATGAAGCCCCGGCGCGTGTGATGAGCAAGGTCACTGACGAGGAAGGGCACACCACCTCTGAGGTCATCCGCGTGGGTAAGGGCGGTGATTATGCCAGCCTCGATGCACTGGTGATGGATGCGACTAACAACCTGATTGAGCCGTGGTATCAGGAAGACCCTGACCTTGTGGTGATTGTGGGGCGTCAGCTGCTGGCGGACAAATATTTCCCCATCGTCAACAAGGAGCAGGACAACAGCGAAATGCTGGCCGCTGACGTCATCATCAGCCAGAAACGCATCGGTAACCTGCCGGCGGTACGCGTCCCGTACTTCCCGGCGGATGCGATGCTCATCACGAAGCTGGAAAACCTGTCCATCTACTACATGGATGACAGCCATCGCCGCGTGATTGAGGAAAACCCGAAACTCGACCGCGTGGAGAACTACGAGTCAATGAATATTGATTACGTGGTGGAAGACTACGCCGCCGGTTGCCTGGTGGAAAAAATTAAGGTCGGTGATTTCTCCACACCGGCCAAGGCGACCGCAGAGCCGGGAGCGTAACTGATGACGAGTCCCGCACAGCGCCACATGATGCGGGTTTCGGCAGCGATGACCGCGCAGCGGGAAGCCGCCCCGCTGCGACATGCAACTGTCTATGAGCAGATGCTGGTCAAGCTGGCCGCAGACCAGCGCACACTGAAAGCGATTTACTCAAAAGAGCTGAAGGCCGCGAAAAAACGCGAACTGCTGCCGTTCTGGTTGCCGTGGGTGAACGGCGTGCTGGAGCAGGGCAAAGGCGCACAGGATGACATTCTGATGACGGTCATGCTGTGGCGTCTGGATACCGACGATATTGCCGGTGCGCTGGAGATTGCCCGTTATGCCCTGAAATACGGTCTGACCATGCCGGGTAAACACCGCCGCACCCCGCCGTATATGTTCACCGAGGAGGTCGCGCTCGCGGCCATGCGCGCCCACGCGGCCGGTGAGTCTGTGGATACCCGCCTGCTGACGGAGACCCTTGAACTGACTGCCGCTGCTGACATGCCTGATGAAGTGCGCGCAAAGCTGCACAAAATCACCGGTCTGTTTCTGCGTGACGGTGGTGATGCCGCCGGTGCGCTGGCTCACCTGCAACGTGCGACACAGCTCGACTGTCAGGCAGGCGTCAAAAAAGAGATTGAGCGACTGGAGCGGGAGCTGAAACCTAAGCCGGAGCCGCAACCCAAAGCGGCCACCCGTGCCACGCGTAAGACCCGGAGCGTGACACCGGCAAAACGTGGACGCCCGAAAAAGAAAGCCAGTTAACAACCGAATGCGCCCCGCGCCAGGGCGGCACGCCGGTCAGTGAGGGTGAATCACCTGACACTGCACCGGCGTCCACCGCCCGACTTTTCAGAGGTAGTCATGATGACGCTGATTATTCCGCGAAAGGAGGCTCCCGTGTCCGGTGAGGGTACGGTGGTCATCCCGCAACCGGCAGGCGACGAGCCGGTGATTAAAAACACGTTCTTTTTTCCCGATATCGACCCGAAGCGCGTCCGGGAACGTATGCGCCTTGAGCAGACCGTCGCCCCCGCCCGTCTGCGTGAGGCCATCAAGTCAGGCATGGCGGAAACAAATGCGGAGCTGTACGAGTACCGCGAACAGAAAATTGCCGCCGGTTTTACGCGTCTGGCGGACGTTCCGGCGGACGATATCGACGGTGAAAGTATCAAAGTTTTTTACTACGAGCGCGCCGTGTGTGCGATGGCGACCGCGTCGCTTTATGAGCGTTACCGCGGCGTGGATGCCAGTGCGAAAGGAGACAAGAAGGCCGACAGCATTGACAGCACCATTGATGAGCTGTGGCGGGATATGCGCTGGGCAGTGGCGCGCATCCAGGACAAGCCGCGCTGCATCGTGAGTCAAATCTGATGAAGACCTTTGCGCTACAGGGCGACACGCTCGACGCCATTTGTGTCCGGTATTACGGGCGCACTGAGGGCGTGGTTGAGACCGTGCTCGCCGCAAATCCGGGACTGGCTGAACTGGGTGCGGTGCTGCCGCACGGCACCGCCGTCGAACTGCCCGACGTTCAGACCGCGCCCGTGGCTGAAACTGTCAATCTGTGGGAGTAACGCATGACAGCAGAAGAAAAAAGCGTCCTGTCGCTTTTCATGATTGGGGTGTTGATTGTTGTCGGCAAGGTGCTTGCCGGTGGTGAACCCATCACCCCGCGTCTGTTTATCGGGCGCATGTTGCTCGGTGGTTTTGTCTCGATGGTTGCCGGTGTTGTTCTGGTGCAGTTTCCTGACCTGTCACTGCCTGCGGTGTGCGGCATCGGCTCCATGCTGGGTATCGCCGGTTATCAGGTGATTGAGATTGCCATTCAGCGCCGCTTTAAGGGCAGGGGGAAACAGTAATGCCGGTAATTAACACGCATCAGAATATCGCCGCCTTTCTCGACATGCTGGCCGTGTCCGAAGGGACGGCGAATCATCCGCTGACGAAAAACCGGGGCTATGACGTGATAGTCACCGGACTGGACGGAAAGCCGGAAATTTTCACCGACTACAGTGACCACCCGTTCGCGCATGGCCGACCGGCGAAGGTGTTTAACCGTCGCGGTGAAAAATCCACGGCCTCCGGTCGCTATCAGCAGCTTTACCTGTTCTGGCCGCATTACCGCAAACAGCTTGCCCTGCCGGATTTCAGTCCGTTGTCACAGGACAGACTTGCCATTCAGTTGATCCGCGAACGCGGTGCACTGGATGACATCCGGGCGGGACGCATTGAGCGCGCCATTTCACGCTGTCGCAATATCTGGGCGTCCCTGCCGGGTGCCGGTTACGGTCAGCGTGAGCATTCACTGGAAAAACTGGTCACCGTCTGGCGTACCGCTGGCGGCGTACCGGCTTAAACGGAGTAAACACCATGAAGAAATTATCCCTTTCACTGATGCTGAACGTGTCGCTGGCGCTGATGCTGGCACTGTCCCTGATTTACCCGCAGAGCGTGGCCGTCAGTTTTGTCGCCACCTGGGCGATTCTGGCGACGGTTATCTGTGTGGTTGCCGGTGGTGTCGGTGTGTATGCCACGGAGTATGTACTGGAACGCTACGGGCGGGAGCTGCCACCGGAATCGCTGGCCGTGAAGATTGTCACGTCGCTGTTTTTGCAGCCGGTGCCGTGGCGCAGACGGGCGGCGGCTCTGGTGGTGATGGTGGCGACGTTTATCTCGCTGGTCGCTGCCGGGTGGATTTTTACCGCGCTGATTTATCTCGTGGCGTCGCTGTTCTTCCGGCTGATACGTACGGCCTGCCGTCAGCGTTTTGAGGGGCGGGAACCATGTCAAAGCTGATGATTGTGCTGGTCGTGTTGTTATCGCTGGCGGTGGCGGGTCTGTTTCTGGCGAAGCATAAAAACGCCAGCCTGCGCACCTCACTGGACAGGGCAAACAACGTAGCCAGCGAGCAGCAGGCGACCATCACCATGCTGAAAAATCAGCTTCATGTTGCGCTCACCAGGGCAGACAAAAACGAGCTGGCGCAGGTGGCACTGCGTCAGGAACTGGAAAACGCCGCGAAGCGTGAAGCTCAGCGCGAGAAAACCATCACGAGATTACTCAATGAAAACGAAGATTTCCGCCGCTGGTACGGCGCTGACCTGCCTGATGCTGTGCGCCGGTTGCACCAGCGCCCGGCCTGCGCAGACGCCAGTGATTGTCCACAACGCCTGCCCGAAAGTGAGCCTTTGCCCGATGCCGGGCAGTGACCCGCAGACGAACGGCGATTTAAGTGCCGATATCCGGCAGCTTGAGAACGCGCTGGCACGCTGTGCCAGCCAGGTAAAAATGATTAAACACTGTCAGGATGAAAACGATGCTCAAACCCGACAGCCTGCGCAGGGCGCTGACTGATGCCGTCACGGTGCTGAAAACCAGTCCCGAGATGCTGCGGATATTCGTGGATAACGGGAGTATTGCCTCCACGCTGGCGACGTCGCTGTCATTCGAAAAACGTTACACGCTCAATGTCATTGTGACCGACTTTACCGGTGATTTTGACCTGCTCATCGTGCCGGTGCTGGCGTGGCTGCGGGAAAATCAGCCCGACATCATGACCACCGACGAAGGCCAGAAAAAGGGCTTCACGTTTTATGCAGACATCAACAATGACAGCAGCTTTGATATCAGTATCAGCCTGATGCTGACCGAGCGCACGCTGGTCAGTGAGGTGGACGGCGCACTGCATGTGAAGAATATCCCGGAACCCCCGCCGCCGGAGCCGGTCAACCGCCCGATGGAGCTTTATATCAATGGCGAACTGGTGAGCAAGTGGGATGAATGAGTTTAAGCGTTTTGAAGACCGGCTGACCGGACTGACTGAATCGCTGTCACCGTCAGGGCGTCGGCGACTGAGTGCCGAACTGGCGAAGCGCCTGCGGCAGAGTCAGCAGCGTCGGGTGATGGCACAGAAAGCCCCGGACGGCACACCCTACGTGCCACGCCAGCAGCAGAGCGCCAGAAAAAAGACCGGTCGTGTTAAGCGAAAAATGTTTGCGAAACTTATCACCAGTCGTTTTTTGCATATCCGCGCCAGCCCGGAGCAGGCATCAATGGAGTTTTACGGCGGGAAGTCACCGAAAATCGCCAGTGTGCATCAGTTCGGTCTGTCGGAAGAAAACCGGAAAGACGGTAAGAAAATTGATTATCCGGCGCGCCCTCTGCTCGGCTTCACCGGTGAGGATGTACAGATGATTGAAGAGATTATCCTGGCTCACCTCGACCGTTAGTTGTGCCATTCCCGACACCTCATCGTCACATTGCCGCCGGTATGACCCGGCGGCATCCTTCCCGTTATGAACACTCTCGCAAATATTCAGGAAATCGCGCGCGCACTGCGCAACATGATCCGCACCGGCCTTGTCGTCGAAACCGACCTTAACGCCGGTCGCTGCCGAGTGCAGACTGGTGGCATGTGCACTGACTGGCTTCAGTGGCTGACCCATCGCGCCGGGCGTTCGCGCACATGGTGGGCACCTTCCGTGGGGGAGCAGGTGCTGATTCTGGCCGTGGGCGGTGAACTCGACACGGCGTTCGTTCTGCCGGGGATTTATTCCGGCGATAACCCCGCGCCGTCTGCGTCGGCGGATGCCCTGCATATCCGTTTCCCTGACGGGGCGGTGATTGAATATGAACCCGAAACCAGTGCACTCACGGTAAGCGGAATTAAAACGGCCAGCGTGACGGCTTCTGATTCTGTTACCGCCACGGTGCCGGTGGCCATGGTGAAAGCGTCAACCCGCGTCACTCTGGACACACCGGAGGTGGTCTGCACCAACAAGCTGACTACCGGCACGCTGGAAGTGCAGAAGGGCGGGAAGATGCACGGCAACATCGAGCATACCGACGGGAAATTCACTTCTAACGGCGTTCAGGTGGATGACCACGGTCACGGTGGTGTTAAGTCAGGAGACAACTGGACACAGGGGACAAAATGACAGCGCGTTATCTCGGAATGAATCGCAGTAATGGCCTGACGGTCACTGACCTTGAGCATATCAGCCAGAGTATCGGCGATATCCTGCGCACACCGGTCGACTCACGGGTGATGCGTCGTGATTACGGCTCGTTGCTGGCATCAATGATTGACCAGCCGCAGACCCCGGCGCTTGAGTTGCAGATTAAAGTCGCCTGTTACATGGCAGTGCTGAAATGGGAACCCCGCGTCACCCTGTCATCCGTCACCACGGCGCGCAGTTTTGACGGGCGAATGACGGTCACGTTAACCGGCCAGCACAACGACACCGGCCAGCCACTTTCGTTAACCATCCCTGTGAGTTGAAACCATGCCGATTATCGACCTGAACCAGCTACCCGCACCGGATGTGGTCGAGGAGCTGGACTTTGAAACCATTCTCGCCGAACGCAAGGCGACACTGATTTCCCTTTACCCGGAAGACCAGCAGGAGGCGGTCGCCCGTACCCTGACGCTGGAATCGGAGCCTCTCGTCAAACTGCTGGAGGAAAATGCTTATCGTGAGCTTATCTGGCGTCAGCGTGTGAATGAGGCCGCACGGGCGGTGATGCTGGCCTGTGCTGCCGGTAATGACCTTGATGTGATTGGTGCCAATTACAACACCACGCGCCTGATTATCACCCCGGCAGATGATTCGACTATCCCGCCGACACCGGCAGTGATGGAGTCTGACACCGATTACCGGCTGCGTATTCAGCAGGCGTTTGAAGGTTTAAGCGTCGCCGGGTCGGTGGGTGCCTATCAGTATCATGGTCGCAGTGCCGACGGGCGTGTCGCGGATATCTCTGTCACCAGCCCGTCTCCTGCCTGTGTCACCATCTCTGTGCTGTCACGTGAAAATAACGGCGTCGCATCCGAAGACCTGCTGGCTGTGGTGCGTAACGCCCTTAATGGCGAGGACGTCAGGCCGGTGGCCGACCGCGTGACCGTGCAGTCTGCCGCCATCGTTGAATACCAGATAAACGCCACGCTTTACCTTTACCCTGGTCCCGAAAGCGAACCCATCCGCGCTGCCGCTGTGAAAAAGCTGGAAGCGTATATCACGGCACAGCACCGGCTGGGGCGCGACATCCGTCTGTCTGCCATTTATGCCGCTTTGCATGTGGAAGGTGTGCAGCGTGTCGAACTGGCTGCACCACTGGCCGACATCGTGCTCAACAGTACGCAGGCGTCTTTCTGTACCGAATACCGCGTCGTGACCGGAGGCTCGGATGAGTGATTCGCGACTGCTGCCGACCGGCTCATCACCGCTTGAGGTCGCCGCCGCAAAAGCCTGTGCGGAAATTGAAAAAACGCCGGTCAGTATTCGTGAGCTGTGGAACCCGGACACCTGCCCGGCAAATCTGCTGCCGTGGCTGGCGTGGGCGTTTTCGGTCGACAGGTGGGATGAAAAGTGGCCGGAAGCGACAAAACGCGCCGTTATCCGCGATGCGTATTTCATCCACTGTCATAAGGGCACGATAGGTGCAATCCGGCGTGTGGTGGAGCCGCTCGGCTATCTCATCAACGTGACGGAGTGGTGGGAAAACAGTGACCCGCCCGGCACCTTCCGGCTTGATATTGGTGTACTGGAAAGCGGTATCACAGAGGCAATGTATCAGGAAATGGAACGGCTGATTGCCGATGCCAAACCCGCAAGTCGCCACCTTATCGGTCTGAACATTATCCAGGACATTCCCGGCTATCTGTATACAGGCGGTGTGGTCTGTGATGGTGATGTTATTACTGTTTATCCCGGATAAGTGAGAAACAATGAGCACGAAATTTAAAACCGTTATCACTACTGCCGGAGCCGCAAAGCTGGCTGCCGCCACTGTCCCCGGCGGGAAAAAAGTAAACCTGTCTGCAATGGCCGTGGGTGACGGTAATGGCAAATTGCCGGTGCCGGATGCCGGTCAGACGAAACTGGTGCATGAGGTCTGGCGTCACGCTCTGAATAAAGTCAGCGTGGATAATAAGAATAAAAACTATATCGTGGCTGAACTGGTTGTACCGCCCGAAGTGGGCGGCTTCTGGATGCGTGAGCTTGGTCTGTATGACGATGCCGGAACACTGATTGCGGTATCCAACATGGCAGAAAGCTATAAACCAGAACTGGCTGAAGGCTCCGGACGTGCGCAGACCTGCCGCATGGTTATTATTATCAGTAACGTGGCGTCTGTTGAGCTGACTATTGATGCCAGCACAGTGATGGCGACGCAGGATTACGTCGATGACAAAATCGCAGAGCATGAGCAGTCCCGCCGCCATCCTGACGCCACGCTGACAGAAAAAGGTTTTACTCAGTTAAGCAGTGCAACAAACAGCACCAGTGAAAAGCTGGCGGCAACGCCAAAGGCAGTAAAAGCAGCCTATGACAATGCTGAGAAACGTCTGCAGAAAGACCAGAACGGTGGCGATATTCCAGATAAGGGCGCTTTTCTGGACAATGTTGGCGTTACCAGCCTGACGTTTATGAAAAACAATGGCGAAATGCCGCTTAATGCTGATCTGAATACGTTTGGTCCTGTTAAGGCTTATTCAGGTATCTGGTCTAAAGCAACATCCACCAACGCAACACTGGAGAAAAACTTCCCGGAAGATAATGCTGTCGGTGTGCTTGAGGTTTTTGCTGGCGGCAATTTTGCAGGCACGCAACGCTATACCACACGTGACGGAAATTTGTATACCCGCAAACTCATTGGAACATGGAATGGTAATGATGGACCATGGGGAGCATGGCGCCATGTTCAGGCTGTAACGCGTGCTCTAAGTACGACCATTGACCTTAACTCTCTCGGTGGCGCAGAACATTTAGGTCTATGGAGAAACAGCAGTTCAGCAATAGCTTCTTTTGAACGACATTACCCTGAGCAGGGAGGAGACGCGCAGGGCATTCTGGAAATTTTCGAAGGTGGGCTATATGGACGCACGCAGCGTTATACAACCCGTAACGGGACTATGTATATTCGCGGCCTGACAGCCAAATGGGATGCAGAAAATCCACAGTGGGAAGACTGGATCCAAATTGGTTATCAGACCAGTAGTACCTTCTATGAGGATGACCTGGATGATTTGATGTCTCCGGGTATTTACAGTGTGACAGGCAAAGCGACCCACACCCCAATCCAGGGGCAGTCTGGTTTTCTGGAAGTCATCAGGCGCAAGGATGGTGTCTATGTTTTGCAACGTTACACGACCACAGGAACCAGCGCAGCTACAAAAGACCGTTTATATGAGCGAGTGTTTCTTGGTGGCTCATTTAACGCGTGGGGGGAGTGGCGACAGATTTATAACTCAAACTCTTTGCCGTTAGAGTTGGGTATCGGTGGCGCAGTGGCAAAACTCACCAGCCTGGACTGGCAGACATACAATTTTGTGCCGGGCAGTCTGATAACCGTTCGGCTGGATAACATGACCAATATTCCCGACGGTATGGACTGGGGCGTCATTGATGGCAACCTGATAAACATCTCAGTCGGTCCGAGTGATGATTCTGGTTCGGGGCGCTCAATGCATGTATGGCGCAGCACTGTAAGTAAAGCCAACTACCGCTTTTTTATGGTGCGTATTTCAGGAAATCCGGGAAGCCGCACGATCACAACAAGACGAGTACCAATCATTGACGAAGCCCATACATGGGGCGCGAAACAGACATTCAGTGCTGGCCTTTCTGGTGAACTGTCCGGCAATGCGGCGACAGCAACAAAGCTGAAAACAGCCCGTAAAATTAATAACGTTTCGTTTGATGGAACATCAGATATTAACCTGACGCCGAAAAATATTGGTGCATTTGCTTCAGGAAAAACAGGAGACACCGTTGCGAATGATAAAGCCGTTGGATGGAACTGGAGTAGCGGAGCCTATAACGCAACTATTGGTGGTGCATCAACGTTAATTCTTCATTTTAATATCGGTGAAGGAAGTTGTCCCGCCGCCCAGTTCCGCGTTAATTATAAGAACGGCGGTATTTTTTATCGTTCTGCTCGTGACGGTTACGGATTCGAGGCTGACTGGTCTGAGTTTTATACCACAACGCGAAAACCTACAGCGGGAGATGTCGGTGCCCTGCCGTTATCTGGTGGTCAATTGAATGGTGCTCTGGGTATAGGAACATCCAGTGCTCTTGGCGGTAATTCGATTGTTTTGGGTGATAATGACACGGGCTTTAAACAAAATGGTGATGGTAATCTGGATGTTTATGCTAATAGCGTCCATGTTATGCGCTTTGTCTCGGGAAGTATTCAAAGTAATAAAACCATAAATATTACGGGGAGTGTTAATCCCTCGGATTACGGTAACTTTGATTCCCGCTATGTGAGAGATGTCAGACTTGGCACACGTGTTGTTCAGACCATGCAAAAAGGCGTGATGTATGAAAAATCAGGCCATGTAATCACGGGGCTTGGTATTGTCGGTGAAGTCGATGGTGATGACCCAGCAGTATTCAGACCAATACAAAAATACATCAATGGCACATGGTATAACGTTGCGCAGGTGTAAATTATGCAGCATTTAGAAAACATTAAGTCAGGTAATCCAAAAACAAAAGAACAATATCAGCTAACAAAGAATTTTGATGTTATCTGGTTATGGTCCGAAGACGGAAAAAACTGGTATGAGGAAGTAAGTAATTTTCAGCCAGACACAATAAAAATTGTTTACGACGAGAATAATATTATTGTCGCCATCACCAGAGATGCTTCAACGCTTAACCCTGAAGGTTTCAGCGTTGTCGAGGTTCCTGATATTACCTCCAACCGACGTGCTGATGACTCAGGTAAATGGATGTTTAAGGATGGTGCTGTGATTAAGCGGATTTATACGGCAGATGAACAGGAGCAACTGGCGGAATTACAGAAGGCAGCTTTGCTTTCCGAAGCTGAAACTATCATTCAGCCACTGGAACGCGCTGTCAGGCTGAATATGGCAACAGATGAGGAACGCGGCCGACTGGAAGCATGGGAACGCTACAGCGTTCTGGTCAGTCGTGTGGATCCTGCAAATCCCGAATGGCCGGAAATGCCGTAATAAGTTGTATGATCTCTGGTGTGAGCTTACATATCTATGGCACAGAGTAAAGCCTAATCTGACAGTCCGCTATGTGCCAGAAGCGGACGTTGCGGGACGTCAGATATCTAAAAAAACTAATGGTCCGCTTGGATAGATACTTACACAGGATGCAATAAAGAGTTTCTATTTCTTTGTGGTAGCAAACTTTGATTTCTGAAGGATAATACCTCCAATAAGTTGAAATCACATATATCGCTAAAGACTCTATACAACAACCAAGAGAGACCGCAATGGATAGTGTCAGTAGTGTTGAGCGTTTAAGAACAAAAGCTTTTTATCAGTTGCTTGTGGATAGGCTTGGAACTGAGGCCTGGGCTGCTCGCAAAGCTGCATATTTCAAGCGCATAAGAGAGAAGGAGGCTAAGTTTAACATCAATCTGCCGATAGAGCCCCAGCTCTTCATACCAGCAGAAGATGACATCGACTGGTACATTCTGGCGTCGTATCTGTCTCATGATTTTCCATATAGTGATGCTACTTACAGCAGCAGACGTATCTACCCCTATGCTATGGCCATCGGAGCTGTTGCAGACCAGCTTCGCAAAGTCCCATACGTCGATGATGTTCTGGACAAAATGCTAGCAAATAACAATAAACCAGAAACTCAAATTTTTGAGCTGCTGACGGCATCGTTCTACCTAAAGAACGGCTATGAGGTTGCCTTCATCCCAGAAAGCAGCATTGTTTGGCCCGATGGAAAGACCAAAAAATCACCGGATATGCTCGTCAAGTTAGGTGATCTGGAGTTCTACGTCGAGTGCAAAAGGTCGGATAAGCAAACCAAGTACTCAAAGACAGAAGAGCAAGCCTGGGCCAACATCTGGCATCAATTGAGCCAACATATGCTCAAAGTCGCACCATGGAACATTGTCGATATAATTTTCCATGAGCAGGTCGCCAGTGTGACTCCGGCAGACGTTATTAAAGCGGTGAATCTAGCCATTAAAGGGGGGACGGGAAAAGCTAATGAAGGTTCAATCAGTGTGGGAATACGAGCCATCGACAAATTAGGTCTCAGACGTCACTACAGAAAATTTTCAGTCAGAGCCAATAGCCCACAGCATGAATTGCTGGTATTTGGGGATCTAGATAGCAATGAGAAACGAAGTATCTCGACTATCGCTCAGAGAGTTATTCGTCCTGGCACCAATAACGATATTCTCAACATTTTTGTAGAGGATGTTGCAAAGTGCGTTGGAGCTCAGTGGTGCTGCGATCATGAGATTTCTCTTGGCCTCAGATCCAAGCATTTCAAGAGCTTGCTCAATGATGGAGTCATGCAGATTCCCCCTGATCGTGCTGGCGTGGTGCATATTTGGTATGAGACTTGCGAAGGCATAGATATTGAAGAACTACGTAGGGATAAAAACATGGAGCATATCTCGGCCTACGATGCCTCTAAAACAACCGTGTTGGGTGCTTTCCTGCATGCCGTTAATTATTACCCATTAGAGGACAACTATGAGTGGGCTGAGACTGTTCAAGACTTTGCCCGTGTCCCGGATTTGATGGGGCTCTTCCTTAGACAGCCATTGATGCTTACATCTGACTCGACGCGTGGGGTCGAAGGTGTCACACATTGGGAGCAAGATAAGACCGCAAAAAGCATGCGTTGAAAGTGGCTGGAATATGGCGATACTGGGAACATAACTATTCACCGCGTTTCATAACCCACTCTCGGCTGATTAACACACGTTATCGTTGGGGGAAAGGACCAATTCCCTACGTCCGCTCCTCGCTCTCAGCGGACCTTCAGCTCAGTGATATCGTCCGCTCTGTGCCATGAGCGGACGTTGCTTGCATCGATGGATCTCAATTAATAGGGTTAAAGGCTATAGCGCAATACTATCCAAAAAGGTATTTTGGGTGAAACAACAGCTATGGACACAGAATAAATGAGTATATTTTCAATTGATGAGTCTGGTTACACTGGGCGAGATCTTCTTCAAAAGTCACAACCTTGGCAAGGGGCCAGCGCTGTAAAGATTAGTCATGACGATGCTCTTCATCTTATCAGACAACATTTTCCTAAACACAAAGCCCCTGAATTGAAATTTAGCTCTCTTAAAAAGCGAGATAGTTATCAAAAACCAATTTTTACTTTGCAACAGGAACTACTTGCCAATTTTCCATGTGTTACTTGTGTTGCCGATAAACGTTTGATTCTAATTCAAATGTTTATTGAGTATGCGGTAGAGCCTTTTTACTATGACCATGGGATAAATCTATACGAAAATGGTGGAAACGTTTCTATGGCATCAATGGCTTACTATGTCTGCCAAAGCTACTTTGGTAGAGATTTTGATAATATCCTAATATCTTTTCAAAATGCGATGCATGAGAAAACGCACACAGCAGTAAATAACCTTATTGCGAACGTTAGGGCCGTGAATTGGCGTCTATTACCGGAAGTGCTGGGGCCACTAGCTTTAGAGCATCCAGATTGTATTACGGCAATAACTAATCCAAAAATTTCTACTGATGCAGCATTTGTTATTCTTCAAGCACTAATATCACGCACTGAATTAATGTCAGAGGGACCGTATAGCATTGAGCATGATCGTTCTAAAAATCTTTTACAATACAATGAATATCTTTCGATGCTTATCAAATGTCAGACGCCAGCCGAGTTTAAGATGTCTGAAATCGCCAGTATTAAATTCCCATTAAAGCTTGAGCATGTTCACCAAGTTGATTCAAAACTAAGCCCGGCAGTTCAATTATGTGATATTTTGATTGGTAGTGCTATAACAGGAGTGCGTCAATTATTGAATGATAAATCATTGTCATTTTATTCTCCTTTAAAACTGTATGAAGATAACCAAATAATTCATTTTTCACCTAATTTAGATTTCGAAGGGCAGCAAAAATTCAGGCATAACGGCCAAGGTAATGAGTATATTGATTTCATTGCTGAACAATTTAATAAGTTTGGAAAGTGATTTCAGTGGTGGGTATCAACTCTGACACATATAAATAGTGATATGATGACCCATGACGAATATTTACTGTTTCGTGACAATGATTCACATGCACTTATTTATTTCCCCTGTGCAATAAACTCTGACTAGAGTTGCGGACAGAGACGGCACTTAATTATCTGAGCTATAGCAACTATAGATTTCCACTAAAAGCCACTACTCTGACAGACATCTATTTGTTTAGCGATTCTGCATCCTATTCTATGCTGATTACAGTGTAAGGCCTGCTTCTCGCTCAAAGCAGACTGTCAGATTTGATAGCGTTTTGGCTATGTAAATTGTCAGTCGGGAAATAAGTGAGTACAAATCAGGACAGGCGAGCGAATTGCCCGCCTTTTCTTTACCGGTGGTTGTGCTGTCGATTAGCCAACCGGGACAAATAGTCTGACATCTCGGGTACAACTGAAAATACCACTCACCCATTAACCACGGAGTTAAACGGATGAGTGACTATCATCACGGCGTGCAGGTGCTGGAGATTAACGACGGCACCCGCGTCATTTCCACCGTATCCACTGCCATTGTCGGCATGGTCTGCACGGCCAGCGATGCGGATGCGGAAACCTTCCCCCTCAATAAACCGGTGCTGATTACCAATGTGCAGAGTGCAATTGCAAAGGCCGGTAAAAAAGGCACGCTGGCGGCATCGTTGCAGGCCATCGCTGACCAGTCAAAACCGGTCACCGTTGTCGTGCGCGTGGAAGACGGCACCGGCGATGACGAAGAAACGAAGCTCGCGCAGACCGTTTCCAATATCATCGGCACCACCGACGAAAATGGTCAGTATACCGGACTGAAAGCCCTGCTGGCGGCAGAGTCGGTAACCGGTGTTAAACCGCGTATTCTTGGTGTGCCGGGGCTGGATACCAAAGAGGTGGCTGTTGCACTGGCATCAGTCTGTCAGAAGCTGCGCGCTTTCGGATATATCAGCGCATGGGGCTGTAAGACCATTTCCGAGGTGAAAGCCTACCGCCAGAATTTCAGCCAGCGTGAGCTGATGGTCATCTGGCCGGATTTCCTCGCATGGGATACGGTCACCAGTACCACCGCCACCGCGTATGCCACCGCCCGTGCGCTGGGTCTGCGCGCTAAAATCGACCAGGAGCAGGGCTGGCATAAAACGCTGTCCAATGTCGGGGTGAACGGTGTTACCGGCATCAGCGCATCTGTATTCTGGGATTTGCAGGAGTCCGGCACCGATGCTGACCTGCTTAACGAGTCAGGCGTCACAACGCTGATTCGCCGTGACGGTTTCCGGTTCTGGGGTAACCGTACCTGCTCTGATGACCCGCTGTTCCTCTTTGAAAACTACACCCGCACCGCGCAGGTGCTGGCCGACACGATGGCTGAGGCGCACATGTGGGCGGTGGACAAGCCCATCACCGCAACGCTGATTCGCGACATCGTTGACGGCATCAATGCCAAATTCCGTGAGCTGAAAACAAACGGCTATATCGTGGATGCGACCTGCTGGTTCAGTGAAGAATCCAACGATGCGGAAACCCTCAAGGCCGGAAAACTGTATATCGACTACGACTATACCCCGGTGCCTCCTCTTGAAAACCTGACCCTGCGCCAGCGTATTACTGATAAATACCTGGCAAATCTGGTCACCTCGGTTAACAGCAATTAAGGAGCATGACCGATGGCAATGCCGCGCAAACTCAAGTTAATGAACGTCTTTCTGAACGGCTACAGCTATCAGGGCGTTGCAAAGTCCGTCACGCTGCCAAAACTGACCCGTAAGCTCGAAAACTATCGCGGTGCGGGGATGAACGGCAGCGCACCGGTAGACCTCGGCCTTGATGACGATGCGCTGTCAATGGAGTGGTCGCTCGGGGGCTTCCCGGATTCGGTTATCTGGGAGCTTTACGCCGCAACCGGTGTGGATGCCGTGCCGATTCGTTTTGCAGGCTCTTACCAGCGCGACGATACCGGCGAAACGGTGGCCGTCGAAGTGGTCATGCGTGGACGTCAGAAAGAAATCGACACCGGCGAGGGTAAACAGGGAGAAGACACCGAGTCGAAAATCTCCGTGGTCTGCACCTATTTCCGGCTGACGATGGACGGTAAGGAGCTGGTCGAAATCGACACCATCAACATGATTGAGAAGGTGAACGGCGTCGACCGGCTGGAGCAACACCGCCGAAATATCGGCCTGTGATTTTCATCCGGTCAGCCTGGCTGACCGGTTAACCCTGATTCAGAAGTGAGAAAACCATGAACAAAGAAAATGTCATTACCCTGGACAATCCGGTCAAGCGTGGTGAGCAGGTTATCGAACAGGTCACGCTGATGAAACCCAGTGCGGGGACGCTGCGCGGTGTCAGTCTGGCTGCGGTCGCAAACTCAGAAGTCGATGCACTGATTAAGGTGCTGCCGCGCATAACGGCACCGATGCTGACCGAGCAGGAAGTCGCCGCGCTGGAACTGCCTGACCTTGTGGCGCTGGCCGGTAAGGTGGTCGGTTTTTTGTCGCCGAACTCGGTGCAGTAACGTTCCCGAAAAATCTGTCGGTCGATGACCTGATGGCGGATGTGGCAGTGATATTTCACTGGCCGCCATCAGAACTGTATCCCATGAGCCTGACCGAACTCATCACATGGCGCGAAAAGGCGCTCCGGCGAAGCGGAAACACGAATGAGTAACAATGTAAAATTACAGGTATTGCTCAGGGCTGTTGACCAGGCATCCCGCCCGTTTAAATCCATCCGCACAGCGAGTAAGTCGCTGTCGGGGGATATCCGGGAAACACAAAAATCACTGCGCGAGCTGAACGGTCACGCATCCCGTATTGAGGGATTTCGCAAGACCAGCGCACAGCTTGCCGTGACTGGTCATGCACTTGAAAAGGCACGGCAGGAAGCCGAAGCCCTTGCCACACAGTTTAAAAACACTGAACGTCCGACCCGTGCTCAGGCGAAAGTGCTGGAATCCGCAAAGCGTGCGGCGGAGGACTTACAGGCGAAATATAACCGCCTGACAGATTCCATTAAACGCCAGCAGCGGGAACTGGCCGCTGTGGGAATTAATACCCGCAATCTTGCACATGATGAGCAGGGACTGAAAAACCGTATCAGTGAAACCACCGCACAGCTTAACCGTCAGCGTGACGCGCTGGCGCGTGTCAGTGCACAACAGGCAAAACTTAACGCAGTAAAACAGCGTTATCAGGCCGGAAAGGAACTGGCCGGAAATATGGCCTCAGTGGGCGCTGCCGGTGTGGGGATTGCTGCTGCGGGAACGATGGCCGGAGTTAAGTTGCTGATGCCCGGTTATGAGTTTGCGCAGAAAAACTCAGAATTGCAGGCTGTGCTCGGTGTGGCAAAAGACTCCGCCGAAATGGCTGCACTACGCAAGCAGGCGCGCCAGCTCGGCGACAATACCGCAGCCTCGGCAGATGATGCAGCCGGTGCGCAGATTATTATTGCGAAAGCCGGTGGGGATGTTGATGCCATTCAGGCGGCAACGCCGGTCACGCTGAATATGGCGCTGGCGAACCGTCGCACGATGGAAGAAAACGCCGCCCTGCTGATGGGGATGAAATCCGCCTTTCAGCTTTCAAACGATAAGGTCGCTCATATCGGGGATGTTCTCTCCATGACGATGAACAAAACCGCCGCCGATTTTGATGGCATGAGCGATGCGCTGACCTATGCCGCACCTGTGGCAAAAAATGCTGGTGTCAGCATTGAAGAAACCGCCGCAATGGTCGGGGCGCTGCATGATGCAAAAATTACAGGCTCAATGGCGGGGACGGGAAGCCGTGCCGTGTTAAGTCGCCTGCAGGCACCAACGGGAAAAGCATGGGATGCACTCAAAGAGCTTGGCGTGAAAACCTCAGACAGTAAAGGGAATACTCGACCAGTATTTACCATTCTGAAAGAAATGCAGGCCAGTTTTGAGAAAAACCGGCTCGGTACTGCCCAGCAGGCTGAATACATGAAAACTATTTTCGGGGAGGAGGCCAGCTCAGCCGCCGCCGTGCTGATGACTGCCGCCTCAACTGGAAAGCTGGACAAACTGACCGCTGCGTTTAAAGCCTCAGACGGGAAGACCGCCGAGCTGGTAAATATCATGCAGGACAATCTCGGCGGTGACTTTAAAGAGTTTCAGTCCGCTTATGAGGCGGTGGGGACTGACCTGTTTGACCAGCAGGAAGGCTCGCTGCGTAAGCTCACGCAGACGGCCACAAAGTATGTGTTAAAACTCGATGGCTGGATACAGAAAAACAAATCACTGGCGTCAACCATTGGCCTCATTGCCGGTGGCGCGCTGGCGCTTACTGGCATCATCGGTGCAATTGGTCTTGTAGCCTGGCCGGTTATCACCGGCATTAATGCCATCATCGCGGCAGCAGGCGCAATGGGGGCAATCTTCACGACGGTTGGCAGTGCTGTTATGACCGCCATCGGGGCGATTAGCTGGCCGGTTGTGGCTGTGGTGGCCGCTATTGTCGCCGGGGCGTTGCTTATCCGTAAATACTGGGAGCCTGTCAGCGCATTCTTTGGCGGTGTGGTTGAAGGGCTGAAAGCGGCATTTGCGCCGGTGGGGGAGCTGTTCACGCCACTGAAACCGGTGTTTGACTGGCTGGGCGAAAAATTACAGGCCGCGTGGCAGTGGTTTAAAAACCTGATTGCCCCGGTTAAAGCCACCCAGGACACCCTGAATCGTTGCCGTGACACGGGCGTCATGTTCGGGCAGGCACTGGCTGACGCGCTAATGCTGCCGCTTAATGCGTTCAACAAACTGCGCAGCGGTATTGACTGGGTACTGGAAAAGCTCGGGGTCATCAACAAAGAGTCAGACACACTTGACCAGACCGCCGCCAGAACTCATGCCGCCACGTATGGCACCGGTGGTTATATTCCGGCGACCAGCTCTTATGCAGGCTATCAGGCTTATCAGCCGGTCACGGCACCGGCTGGCCGCTCTTATGTGGACCAGAGTAAAAACGAATATCACATCAGCCTGACGGGTGGTACTGCGCCGGGGATACAGCTTGACCGCCAGTTACAGGATGCGCTCGAAAAATACGAGCGGGATAAACGTGCGCGCGCTCGTGCCAGCATGATGCATGACGGTTAAGGAGGTGACGAAAAATGATGCTCGCGTTAGGTATGTTTGTTTTTATGCGCCAGACGCTGCCACACCAGACCATGCAGCGTGAATCAGATTATCGCTGGCCGTCAAATTCCCGTATCGGTAAACGGGATGCCTTTCAGTTTCTCGGTGTTGGCGAGGAAAACATCACGCTTGCCGGTGTGCTTTATCCCGAACTGACCGGCGGAAAGCTGACGATGACCACGCTCAGACTGATGGCAGAGGAAGGTCGGGCGTGGCCGTTGCTGGATGGCACCGGCATGATTTACGGCATGTATGTCATCAGCAGGGTGAGTGAAACAGGGAGTATTTTCTTTGCAGACGGCACACCCCGAAAAATTGATTTTACGCTGTCGCTCACCCGCGTTGATGAATCACTGGCCGCGCTTTATGGCGATATCGGTAAACAGGCAGAATCGCTCATCGGTAAGGCTGGCAGTATGGCGACTAAATTCACGGATATGACGGGGGCGGGATAATGCTGGATGCACTGACATTTGATGCAGGCAGTACGCTGACGCCGGATTACATGCTGATGCTCGACAGCAGGGATATTACCGGCAATATCAGCGACCGTCTGATGAGCATGACCCTGACGGATAACCGGGGCTTTGAGGCTGACCAGCTTGATATTGAACTGAACGATGCCGACGGGCAGGTCGGGCTGCCGGTTCGTGGCGCTGTCCTGACGGTGTATATCGGCTGGAAAGGTTTTGCCCTGGTATGCAAAGGGAAATTTACCGTTGATGAGGTTGAACACCGGGGCGCGCCGGATGTGGTTACCATCCGCGCCCGGAGTGCAGATTTTCGCGGGACGTTCAATTCCCGCCGGGAAGGCTCATGGCATGACACCACGCTCGGTGCGATTGTTGAGGCGATAGCCTCCCGTAACAGGCTGGAAGCCAGTGTCACTCCGTCACTGGCCGGAATTAAAATCCCGCACATCGACCAGTCGCAGGAGTCTGATGCGAAATTCCTGACCCGTCTTGCAGAACGCAACGGCGGTGAGGTGTCGGTAAAAATGGGAAAACTGCTGTTTCTCAAAGCGGGGCAGGGCGTGACGGCCAGCGGTAAAAAAATCCCGCAGATTACCATCACCCGCAGCGACGGCGACTGTCATCATTTTGCGATTGCTGACCGCGGAGCCTATACCGGCGTAACGGCAAAGTGGTTACACACCAAAGACCCGAAGCCGCAAAAGCAGAAGGTAAAACTGAAACGCAAAAAGAAAGAAAAACACCTGCGCGCACTGGAGCACCCGAAAGCGAAACCGGTCACGCAGAAGAAAGCGCCAAAAGTACCTGAAGCGCGCGAAGGTGAATACATAGCCGGTGAGGCTGACAATGTTTTTGCCCTGACCACGGTATATGCCACAAAAGCGCAGGCCATGCGTGCCGCTCAGGCGAAGTGGGATAAACTGCAACGGGGTGTTGCGGAGTTCTCCATCAGCCTGGCTACCGGTCGGGCAGATATTTACACGGAAACACCGGTCAAAGTGTCAGGCTTTAAGCGTGTCATAGACGAGCAGGACTGGACAATCACTAAGGTGACACATTTTCTGAATAATAGCGGCTTCACGACGTCTTTGGAGCTTGAGGTAAGGCTTTCTGATGTGGAGTACGAAACAGAAGATGATGAGTGATGTGTTTTATTTATCTGTTTGTTTTGTAAGTATAAATTAACTAAAATGGCAACATCAACAAAACCGGAAGAGGTGCTCGCGATGTTTCATTGTCCTTTATGCCAGCATGCCGCACATGCGCGTACAAGCCGCTATATCACTGACACGACAAAAGAGCGTTATCACCAGTGTCAGAACGTGAATTGCAGCGCCACGTTCATCACTTATGAGTCGGTACAGAGATACATCGTGAAGCCGGGAGAAGTCCACGCCGTAAGGCCGCACCCGTTGCCGTCAGGGCAGCAAATTATGTGGATGTGATCACAAAAATAGCCCCTCAGTCGAGGGGCTTATTTATGGTCGATGTGGACGCTATGTGGACAGTGGTTGATATAAATCCATTTATATCATCAGGTTAGGTGCTTTTTTGTGACACCATCCCTGTCTTCCCCCACATGATGTGGGGGTTTTTTTTATCCTCAATTTGCCTGCTGCTTAATGCATTGCAGATGATTTGCTTCCGTTATACTACCGTCAGTTGATAGCGGGAGTATTTATGAATCAATCTTATGGACGGCTGGTCAGTCGGGCGGCGATTGCTGCGACGGCGATGGCTTCGCTGCTATTGCTGATTAAAATTTTTGCATGGTGGTATACCGGGTCGGTGAGTATTCTCGCCGCGCTGGTGGATTCGCTGGTGGATATCGGCGCGTCGTTGACGAATTTACTGGTGGTGCGATATTCCCTGCAACCTGCCGACGATAATCACTCGTTTGGTCACGGTAAAGCTGAGTCCCTCGCGGCGCTGGCGCAAAGTATGTTTATCTCCGGTTCGGCACTATTCCTGTTTTTGACGGGTATTCAACATCTGGTATCTCCAACACCGATGACAGATCCAGGCGTCGGGGTTATCGTGACAATTGTGGCGCTAATTTGTACGATTATCCTTGTCTCGTTTCAGCGTTGGGTGGTGCGCCGGACGCAAAGCCAGGCGGTGCGGGCTGATATGCTACATTACCAGTCTGATGTTATGATGAACGGCGCAATTCTGCTGGCGCTGGGGTTGTCCTGGTACGGCTGGCATCGCGCCGATGCTCTGTTTGCATTGGGAATCGGCATCTATATTTTATATAGCGCGTTACGCATGGGATATGAGGCGGTACAGTCATTACTGGATCGCGCATTACCTGATGAGGAACGGCAAGAAATTATTGATATCGTGACTTCCTGGCCGGGTGTTAGCGGCGCTCACGATCTTCGCACGCGGCAGTCAGGGCCGACCCGCTTTATTCAGATTCATTTGGAAATGGAAGACTCTCTGCCTTTGGTTCAGGCACATATGGTGGCGGATCAGGTAGAGCAGGCTATTTTACGGCGTTTTCCGGGATCGGATGTGATTATCCATCAGGACCCCTGTTCCGTCGTACCCAGGGAGGGTAAACGGTCTATGCTTTCATAATCAGTATAAAAGAGAGCCAGACCCGCATTTTGTGTATAAAATACCGCCATTTGGCCTGACCTGAATCAATTCAGCAGGAAGTGATTGTTATACTATTTGCACATTCGTTGGATCATTTCGATGTGCAAGAAGACTTCCGGCAACAGATTTCATTTTGCATTCCAAAGTTCAGAGGTAGTCATGATTAAGAAAATCGGTGTGTTGACAAGCGGCGGTGATGCGCCAGGCATGAACGCCGCAATTCGCGGGGTTGTTCGTTCTGCGCTGACAGAAGGTCTGGAAGTAATGGGCATTTATGACGGCTATCTGGGTCTGTATGAAGACCGTATGGTACAGCTAGACCGTTACAGCGTTTCTGACATGATCAACCGTGGTGGTACGTTCCTCGGTTCTGCGCGTTTCCCGGAATTCCGCGACGAGAACATCCGCGCCGTGGCTATCGAAAACCTGAAAAAACGTGGGATCGACGCGCTGGTGGTTATCGGCGGTGACGGTTCCTACATGGGTGCAATGCGTCTGACCGAAATGGGCTTCCCGTGCATCGGCCTGCCGGGCACTATCGACAACGACATCAAAGGCACTGACTACACTATCGGTTTCTTCACTGCGCTGAGCACCGTTGTAGAAGCGATCGACCGTCTGCGTGACACCTCTTCTTCTCACCAGCGTATTTCCGTGGTGGAAGTGATGGGCCGTTATTGTGGCGATCTGACGTTGGCTGCGGCCATTGCCGGTGGCTGTGAATTCGTTGTGGTTCCGGAAGTTGAATTCAGCCGTGAAGACCTGGTAAACGAAATCAAAGCGGGTATCGCGAAAGGTAAAAAACACGCGATCGTGGCGATTACCGAACATATGTGTGATGTTGACGAACTGGCGCATTTCATCGAGAAAGAAACCGGTCGTGAAACCCGCGCAACTGTGCTGGGCCACATCCAGCGCGGTGGTTCTCCGGTGCCTTACGACCGTATTCTGGCTTCCCGTATGGGCGCTTACGCTATCGAGCTGCTGCTGGCAGGTTACGGTGGTCGTTGCGTAGGTATCCAGAACGAACAGCTGGTTCACCACGACATCATCGACGCTATCGAAAACATGAAGCGTCCGTTCAAAGGCGACTGGCTGGACTGCGCGAAAAAACTGTATTAATGATTTCGGAAAAAGGCAGATTCCTTTAGCCTGAAACCGATGACAGAAGCAAAAAGGCCTGATGCGCTTCGCTTATCAGGCCTACATGAATTCTGTAATCTATTGAATTTGCAAACTTTTGTAGGCCGGATAAGGCGTTTGTGCCGCATCCGGCATGGACAAAGCGCACTTTGTCAGCAATATGAGGCGGATTTCTTCCGCCTTTTTAATCCCCCAACATATACTCGCAAGTTATAGCCAATCTTTTTTTATTCTTTAATGTTTGGTCAACCTTCTGGCACGCTTTGCTCATCACAACACAACATAAGAGAGTCGGGCGATGAAAAAGTGGGGCGTAGGGTTAACATTTTTGCTGGCGGCAACCAGCGTTATGGCAAAGGATATTCAGCTTCTTAACGTTTCATATGATCCAACGCGCGAATTGTACGAACAGTACAACAAGGCATTCAGCGCCCACTGGAAACAGCAAACTGGCGATAACGTGGTGATTCGTCAGTCACACGGTGGTTCAGGCAAACAAGCGACGTCGGTAATCAACGGTATTGAAGCTGATGTTGTCACGCTGGCTCTGGCCTATGACGTGGACGCAATTGCGGAACGCGGGCGGATTGATAAAGAGTGGATCAAACGTCTGCCGGATAATTCCGCACCGTACACTTCCACCATTGTTTTCCTGGTACGTAAGGGTAATCCGAAGCAGATCCATGACTGGAACGATCTGATTAAACCGGGTGTTTCGGTGATCACGCCTAATCCGAAAAGCTCTGGTGGCGCGCGCTGGAATTACCTGGCAGCCTGGGGCTACGCGCTGCATCACAACAACAACGATCAGGCAAAAGCACAGGATTTTGTTCGGGCACTGTATAAAAACGTCGAAGTTCTGGATTCTGGCGCGCGCGGATCCACTAACACTTTTGTCGAGCGCGGAATTGGCGATGTACTGATTGCCTGGGAAAATGAAGCTCTGCTGGCAGCGAATGAACTGGGGAAAGATAAATTCGAAATCGTCACGCCGAGTGAGTCTATCCTCGCAGAGCCAACCGTGTCGGTGGTCGATAAAGTGGTCGAGAAAAAAGACACCAAAGAGGTGGCGGAAGCCTACCTGAAATATCTCTACTCGCCAGAAGGTCAGGAAATTGCAGCGAAAAACTACTACCGTCCGCGCGACGCTGAGGTAGCGAAAAAGTACGAAAATGCGTTTCCAAAATTGAAGTTATTCACCATTGATGAAGAGTTCGGCGGCTGGACGAAAGCGCAAAAAGAGCATTTTGCTAACGGCGGTACGTTCGATCAGATCAGCAAACGCTGATTTCCCCAGGATAATTATCAAGCCCGGTGGTTTCTCGCCACTGGGTTTTTTATTTGTCACGATTTTGCGTTACCCTTGCATCTCTTTGAGGTACAGGGAAAAAAAGATGAAAAAAGCGGGTCTTCTTTTTTTGGTGATGATAGTTATCGCCGTTGTGACTGCCGGTATTGGTTACTGGAAATTAACCGGTGAAGAGTCAGACACGTTACGTAAGATTGTTCTTGAGCAATGTTTGCCCAACCAGCAGGAAAACCAAAACCCGTCGCCATGTGCGGAAGTCAAACCCAACGCCGGATACGTGGTTTTAAAAGATCGTCATGGCCCACTGCAATATCTGTTGATGCCAACGAACCGTATTAACGGTACTGAAAGCCCATTGTTGACCGATCCGTCAACGCCTAATTTTTTCTGGTTAGCCTGGCAGGCGCGTGATTTTATGAGCCAAAAATACGGCCAGCCTGTTCCCGATCGCGCGGTATCTCTGGCGATCAACTCCCGCACCGGGCGTACGCAAAACCATTTTCATATTCATATTTCTTGTATTCGTCCTGATGTGCGCGAACAGCTGGATAACAATCTGGCGAACATCAGTAGCCGCTGGTTGCCACTGCCAGGTGGTTTGCGTGGGCATGAGTACCTGGCGCGTCGGGTAACGGAAAGCGAACTGGTACAACGCAGCCCATTTATGATGCTGGCGGAAGAAGTGCCTGAGGCGCGGGAACATATGGGAAGCTACGGGCTGGCGATGGTACGGCAGAGTGATAACTCATTTGTATTGCTGGCGACACAACGAAATCTACTGACGCTGAACCGTGCTTCAGCCGAAGAAATCCAGGATCATCAGTGTGAGATTTTGCGTTAAGGCGAGGAGTTTAGGAAAGTAAGTGCCGGATATGAAATCCGGCACCTGTCAGACTTAAGCCTGTTTAGCCGCTTCTGCAGCTTTAACGATCACGGCGAAAGCGTCAGCTTTCAGAGAAGCACCGCCAACCAGCGCGCCGTCGATGTCTGGCTGAGCAAACAGTTCTGCAGCGTTAGACGCGTTTACAGAGCCGCCGTACTGAATGATCACTTGTTCAGCGATGTTAGCGTCAACTTTAGCAATGTGGTCACGGATGAATTTGTGAACAGCCTGTGCCTGAGCCGGAGTTGCAGATTTGCCAGTACCGATTGCCCATACAGGTTCGTAAGCGATAACCGCACCTTCGAATGCCGCAGCACCCTGAGTTTTCAGTACCGCGTCGATCTGACGTGCACAAACTTCTTCAGTTTTGCCCGCTTCGTTTTCCGCTTCGGTTTCACCGATGCACAGAACCGGAGTCAGTCCCTGCTCTTTCAGCACCGCGAATTTTTTCGCGATCAGTTCGTCAGATTCTTTGTGGTAAGTACGACGTTCAGAGTGGCCGATGATGATGTACTGTGCGCCGATGTCTTTCAGCATAGCAGCAGAGGTTTCACCGGTGAATGCGCCGGACAGGTTCAGGTCCACGTTTTGCGCACCCAGCATGATGTGGCTGCCTTCAGCTTCACGCTTCGCCATATCGATGTACATTTCCGGTGGTGCGATTGCAACCGCACAGCCAGCAACACCTGCCAGCTCTTTACGCAGGTTAGATACCAGCTCGTGAACCATGTGGCGGCTGCCGTTCAGTTTCCAGTTACCCATCACTAAAGGATGTCGCATTTTAATTCTCCACGCTTATAAGCGAATAAAGGAAGATGGCCGCCCCGCAGGGCAGCAGGTCTGTGAAACAGTATAGAGATTCATCGGCACAAAGGCTTTGCTTTTTGTCATTTATTCAAACCTTCAAGCGATTCAGATAGCGCCAGCTTAATCGGTTCAACAGCGAAGGTCAGCCCCTTTTCGCCGTTGTCCGCGACAACATAACGCAGTGCACCTTCTGTCTCGGTGTAATAACGTTTGTTTTTCCCCGCCGTTAGTAGCGACTGCAGTTTTTTCTGGCTTTGAGTTTTGGTCATTAATGGGGTGAGTGTGCGGATCACCGCTGCCATGTATGCCTGAGCTTTCGCTTTCGCGGCTTTTTGCTCTGGCCCCTGGATGGGTAGCCAGGTTATTTGAATGCTTTTGATTTTTAAGGTACCGCGCTCCAGCGCAGTAGAAGCATACAAGTTCTCGTTAATTTTACTTGCTGCACGAGTGAGATTGGCTTTGTCGGGACTGCTGTCGATGGCACGAAATTCGTTCAGTGGCAGGCTGGGATTCTGGCTGTTAAAGTCTTCTCGAAACTGGCTGATGGAGAGATCGAAAGTAGGGGCTCCAGCCAGCAGATAAGGCGCGGTCGTTGCCGTATCTGGTGTTTGTGCATGCGCCGTTGTTGTAACGGTTAATGCAGAACATAAGAGAAAAAACAGCGTACACCCTGGCTTCATTGACAGTACCTTTTGTTATGACTGGCTCCGATTAAAACGATATCTGTCGCCCTTGTCAAAAGGGTAGAATCCTGGAAAAGACAACCATCAAGGAACTTACATGACCATACAGCAATGGTTATTCTCATTTAAAGGGCGTATTGGACGCCGTGATTTCTGGATTTGGATAGGCCTGTGGTTCGCAGGCATGCTGGTGCTTTTCTCACTGGCGGGTAAAAATTTACTCGATATTCAGACCGCGGCGTTTTGCCTTGTGTGCTTGCTTTGGCCAACAGCGGCAGTAACCGTTAAGCGCTTGCATGATCGCGGGCGTTCCGGCGCATGGGCATTTCTGATGATTGTGGCGTGGATGCTGCTGGCGGGTAACTGGGCAATTTTACCGGGTGTCTGGCAATGGGCGGTGGGGCGTTTTGTCCCGACATTGATTCTGGTGATGATGCTTATCGATCTTGGTGCGTTTGTTGGCACACAAGGCGAAAATAAATATGGTAAAGATACCCAGGATGTGAAGTATAAAGCCGACAATAAATCAAGTAATTAACCTTTAATATATCTCTTATCGCTATTTTTTTCCGGGATTGTTATTTCCACGATGCAAGTGACAATGCCCGGAAAATCCTTCTGAACTCTTCACCTTAAGCAATATCAAAAAAAATGGTAATCCATAAGATCATTACTTGTTTGTTCTTCCTTTAACGGCGCATTATTCTTAAGTCGTAATCGACAGAGAGGCGAATATACAGAGGTGCCCTATGAAAGATGTCGTAGATAAATGCAGTACTAAAGGATGTGCGATTGATATCGGTACGGTGATTGATAACGACAACTGTACCAGTAAGTTTTCGCGCTTTTTTGCCACCCGCGAAGAAGCAGAGTCCTTTATGACCAAACTGAAAGAGCTTGCCGCCGCTGCATCCTCTGCAGATGAAGGGGCCAGCGTGGCCTATAAGATTAAGGATCTGGAAGGGCAAGTTGAGCTTGATGCGGCCTTCACCTTCTCATGCCAGGCCGAGATGATTATTTTTGAGTTATCACTGCGTTCGTTAGCTTGATGGAGTTGCTTCAGAAGGAGTTAAACATGGCTTATAAACACATTGGCGTGGCAATTTCCGGGAATGAAGAAGATGCCTTACTGGTGAATAAAGCCCTGGAGCTCGCCAGACATAATGACGCTCACCTGACGTTAATTCATATTGATGATGGCTTAAGCGAGTTGTATCCGGGTATCTACTTCCCTGCAACAGAAGATATTCTTCAATTGTTGAAGAATAAGTCGGATAACAAGCTGTATAAACTGACGAAAAATATTCAATGGCCGAAGACAAAACTGCGTATTGAACGCGGAGAAATGCCGGAAACACTGCTGGAAATTATGCAAAAAGAGCAGTGCGACCTCCTTGTCTGTGGTCATCACCACTCATTTATCAACCGTTTGATGCCGGCATATCGCGGGATGATCAATAAGTTGAGTGCGGATCTCTTGATCGTGCCGTTTATCGACAAGTAACCGCTTACCAGTAATGCTCCGCTGTCATATGGCCCGGTCGGCGACGTAAATGTTTCGTCATCTGCCGGGTCTCCTTCAGCAACTGTTGTGTATCGCGCACCATCTGTGGATTGCCGCACAGCATCACATGGCTGGTTTCTTTATTCATCGGCAGGCCAACCGCGCTTTCCAGTTCACCACTTTCAATTAACGCCGGTAATCGCCCAGTGAGCGAACCCGCAGCCGTTTCCCGACTGACCACCGTCTGAATGCGCAGTTTCCCCTCGTAGCGTTTTTCCAGTTCCTGCATCAGAGGTAGATAGCTTAAGTCGGCGGCATATCGTGCGGCGTGAACCAGCACCATGTTTTTGAAGCGTTCTAAATCTTTGCCCAATTGCAGAATCGATAAATAAGGGCCAATCGCTGTACCGGTTGCCAGCATCCATAGCGTTTCGCAATCTGGTACTTCATCCAGCACAAAGAAGCCAGCGGCTTCGCTAACCACCTGCACTTCATCGCCCGGTTTCAGTGCCGCCAGTCGTGGACTTAATTTGCCATCGGGGACGGTGACCAGGTAAAACTCCAGATCCGGATTATCGGGCGAGTTAACATAGGAGTAGGCGCGCTGAACGCGTTCGCCTTCAATTTCAAGGCCAAGTTTGGTGAATTGCCCGGCGGTAAACGGAAGCACGGGAGCGTGAACGGTGAGACTAAACAGGGCGTCGGTCCAGTTCTGCACTTTAGTGACTTTGCCTGTTACCCAATCAGCCATGTTTTTCTCCTGTTTTGATTGACTTGCCTTATCTTCGTTCTCCGAACAAAAAAATTCCAGTCCCGAAGGACTGGAAGGCTCAATCGATCAAATCAATCAGAGGATGTGCACCTGCATTTCCGGGTCTTTACGATCCAGATAGTGGATGGACTGAATGCGACGAATGGTGCGTGATTTACCACGGATCAGCAGCGTTTCGGTGGTGGCGATATTGCCTTTGCGGCTAATACCTTCCAGCAGATCGCCTTTGGTAATACCGGTGGCAGAGAAGATGACGTTGTCGCTGCGCGCCATATCGCCCAAACGCAATACTTTACCGGCTTCGATGCCCATCGCTTTGCAGCGTGCCAGCTCCTGCTCGCCAATGCGACGATTCTCTTCGTTGTCGCCTTTGACGTCATGACGCGCCAGCAGACGACCGTTCATGTCACCATCTAATGCGCGGATCACCGCCGCAGAAACCACGCCTTCCGGCGCGCCGCCAATGCCGTACAGTACATCGACTTCACTGTCCGGCATACAGGTGAGAATTGAGGCCGCAACGTCGCCATCCGGAATAGCAAATACGCGTACGCCGAGTTGTTGCATTTCTGCGATAACGGCATCGTGGCGAGGTTTTGCCAGAATCGTTACCGTCAGTTCGCTCAACGGTTTGCCGAGCGCCGCCGCAACATTGCGCAGGTTATCCGCCAGCGGCAGGTTCAGATCAATGGTGCCTTTGGCTCCCGGTCCGACGATCAGCTTCTCCATATACATATCTGGCGCGTTGAGGAAACAGCCTTTATCGCCTACTGCCAGCACCGCCAGCGCGTTAGCCTGGCCCATCGCCGTCATGCGCGTGCCTTCAATCGGATCAACAGCAATATCTACCGCGTCGCCGCGACCAGTACCGACTTTTTCACCAATGTAGAGCATCGGTGCTTCGTCGATTTCACCTTCACCAATGACGATGGTGCCGTCAATGTTGACCTGGTTGAGCATAATACGCATGGCGTTTACCGCCGCGCCGTCCGCGGTGTTTTTATCGCCGCGTCCTAACCATTTGTAGCCAGCCAGCGCTGCTGATTCGGTGACGCGGGAAAATTCGATGGCAAGTTCTCGTCTCATAGCAAACTCTAAGCAGTAAGGAATGGCGCGAAGTGTAGCACAGGGGAAGGGCGGGATTATTGATGTGTGCGGGGTTGCCCCCGCACGGTTTCAGAGTCTGTGTGATGCCGGATGTGTATCCGACTCGTAGGCCTGATAAGACGCGCAAGCGTCGCATCAGGCAATCATTATTACTCGTCGTGTTCTTCCCATGCCATCGCGCGTTTGACCGCTTTTTTCCAGCCTGCGTAACGGTAATTACGCTCAGTGGTTTCGATGCCAGGACGGAACTCGCGTTCAATCACCGCTTTCTCTTGCAGCTCGTCAAGATTCTGCCAGAAGCCAACCGCCAGACCAGCAAGATAGGCCGCACCCAAAGCGGTGACTTCGCGCACTTCCGGGCGCTCAACGCGCGTACCGAGAATATCGGACTGGAACTGCATCAGGAAATTGTTTGCTACTGCGCCGCCATCCACGCGCAGGGCGTGCAGTCGAATACCAGAGTCGGCCTGCATTGCTTCCAGCACGTCACGCGTCTGATAAGCAATAGACTCCAGCGTCGCGCGTATAATGTGGTTAGCGTTCACCCCACGAGTCAGACCGAAAATCGCCCCGCGTGCATACGGATCCCAGTATGGCGCACCCAGCCCGGTAAAGGCCGGAACCACATACACACCATTGGTGTTTTGCACTTTGGTGGCGAAATATTCGGAATCGTAGGCGTCGTTAATCAACTTCATCTCATCGCGCAGCCACTGAATGGACGCGCCCGCCATAAACACTGCACCTTCCAGCGCATAGTTCACTTCGCCAGTCGGGCCGCAGGCGATGGTGGTCAGCAGGCCGTTTTCTGATTTCACCGCTTTCTCGCCAGTGTTCATCAGCATAAAGCAGCCAGTGCCATAGGTGTTCTTCGCCATTCCTTCTTTCACGCACAACTGACCAAACAGCGCCGCCTGCTGGTCACCGGCGATCCCGGAGATTGGAATACGCGTGCCGCCTTTGCCGCCAATGTTAGTCTGACCGTATACTTCGGAAGAACGACGCACTTCTGGCAGCATCTCGCGTGGAATATCCAGCACCTCCAGCATTTTGTCGTCCCAGTCCAGAGTATGGATGTTAAACAACATGGTACGAGAGGCGTTGGTGTAATCGGTCACATGGACACGGCCCTGAGTCATTTTCCAGATAAGCCACGTATCAACCGTACCAAACAGCAATTCACCACGACGCGCACGCTCGCGAGAGCCTTCCACATGGTCGAGGATCCACTTCACTTTGGTGCCAGAGAAGTACGGGTCAATCACCAGACCGGTGTTGTTACGAATGTACTCTTCCATGCCATCGCGTTTGAGATGTTCGCAGATCTCGGCGGTACGACGGCACTGCCAGACAATGGCGTTATAGATAGGTTTGCCGGTTTCTTTTTCCCAGACAATAGTGGTTTCACGCTGGTTCGTAATACCGATAGCTGCAATTTGATCGGAACTGATATCGGCTTTCGCCAGCACTTCTACCAGCGTGGAGCTTTGGGTGGCCCAGATTTCCATTGGGTCGTGTTCTACCCAGCCTGGTTTTGGGTAGATTTGCTCAAATTCGCGCTGCGACACGCTAATGATATTGGCATCGTGATCCATTACGACCGCGCGGGAGCTGGTGGTGCCCTGGTCGAGCGCAACGATATATTTTTTTTCAGTCATGTTTAATTGTCCCGTAGTCATATTACAGCGAAGCTTTTTGTTCTGAAGGAGTTGTGGTCTCCTTTTCTTCCACAACACAGATATCGCAAGGCAAATGGCGACCAATCAGTTTGCGGTAGGCAAATGCACCTACAATCGCGCCAACGATAGGGCCAAAAAGCGGCACCAGGAAGTAAGGAATGTCTCTGCCGCCGGTAAAGGCGACATTGCCCCAGCCCGCCAGCCAGGCAAAGACTTTCGGACCGAAGTCACGCGCTGGGTTCATGGCAAAGCCCGTCAATGGGCCCATAGATGCGCCAATGACCGCAATCAGTAGACCAATCAGCAAGGGAGCCAAAGGGCCGCGTGGTACACCGTTGCCATCGTCCGTTAACGCCAGGATCAGCCCCATCAGAATAGCGGTAATCACCATCTCAACTGCGAAAGCCTGCACAAAATTGATATGAGGATTAGGGTAAGTAGAGAAAGTGCCAGCCAGATCAACACTTTCAACGCTGCCGCGAACAATGTGATGAGTCTGCTCGAAGTCGAAAAATAAATTGTAGTAAAGCCCGTAAACTAAAGCCGCAGCACAGAAAGCGCCGGCAACTTGTGAAACGATAAAAGGAATAACTTTGCGCTTGTCGAAACAGGCAAACAGCCACAATGCAATGGTAACAGCGGGATTAAGATGCGCGCCGGAAACCCCTGCGGTCAGGTAGATGGCCATTGCCACCCCCAGTCCCCAAATGACACTGATTTCCCACTGACCAAAAGACGCACCAGCGACTTTTAGTGCTGCAACGCAACCCACACCGAAAAAAATCAACAACCCGGTACCGAGGAATTCAGCAATGCACTGGCCTTTCAAGGTTGATGTTTGACTCATAATCGGATCCTGAAGAGTTAATGTTTGTTGTATGCGTGAAAGTCACGGACCTCCACGATGCTTGTAGGCATGCTGTAAACTTATCGTTAACGAGCAAAAACGAGAAATATCGAACTTAAAATGTGTGTGCTTCGTCATAAAATGAGCGTTATCGCGCCATTTATTCCATCTGATTGTACATGATGCATGTTTGTTAGATCATTCGCGCAACAAATTTATTAACATTTTCGATTGATGTGGATTATGTCACCAGGAGAAGGATGAAAAGTGTGGCAAACCGTAATCTGCAAGGCGTGCCGCTGGACAGCGATGGCGCGGCTTCATACAATCGGAGCTAACTAAAGTGCGCTCGTATTTATTAAGGCGTCACCGGTAATCGGGACGAGGATTTTTATCCATCAACGCCTTGCAATTCAGGAGAGGTATGACAATGTCATTAGAAGTGTTTGAGAAACTGGAAGCAAAAGTACAGCAGGCGATTGATACCATCACTCTGTTGCAGATGGAAATCGAAGAGCTGAAAGAAAAAAACAACTCACTGTCGCAGGAAGTTCAAAATGCCCAGCATCAGCGCGAAGAGCTGGAGCGTGAGAACAACCATCTGAAAGAACAGCAGAACGGCTGGCAGGAACGTCTGCAGGCCCTGCTGGGTCGCATGGAAGAGGTCTGATTACACTTCATCTTTCGCGTAATTTCTTTACTGTGTAGGCCAACAGGTAACGCAGAAAAAAGGCACCTTGCGGTGCCTTTTTTATCATTCAATATCCAGCGGATCTTCTGAAAGAATAATCCCGGTATTGTCGGCATAAAGATGGTCGCCGGAGAAGAAGGTGACACCGCCAAAATTGACGCGGACATCGCTTTCGCCAATGCCTTCGCCAGCGGCACCAACCGGAATTGCCGCCATCGCCTGGATGCCGATATCCAACTCTTCCAGGTCATCTACCTGACGCACCGCGCCGTAAATGACCAGACCTTCCCATTCATTTTGTACTGCCAGACGCGCCAGTTCAGCATCGACCAGTGCGCGACGAACAGAACCTCCGCCATCGACGACAAGAACACGACCACGGCCATTCTGTTCGAGCAGATCGTACAGCAACCCGTTGTCCTCGAAACATTTTACCGTGATTATTTGTCCGCCAAACGACGCCCGTCCGCCAAAGTTGGAGAACAGCGGTTCCACGACGTTAACATCTTCTTGATAGATGTCACAAAGCTCGGAAGTATCGTATTTCATAGGCTTAACATTCAGTTGCTGCGAGAATTTTCAGTATATCGCGCTATGTGGGCTGTTGGCAAAATCATCAATTGTTAATTGATATTTGTCAGTTATGCTGCCCACTGGCTTAGGAATATCCCTAAAACAAACAGCAGGTTAGTCAGTAACGCTCCTTTGACAGTGCGTTCCAGCATTGGTCGCATCGCCACCGGGTCCATTTCGCGCATCACATAACGAGCTTGCTTCACCAGCAACGGTGCCGCCAGCAGGAACAGCCAGCCCCACAGGCTATGCAGCGAAAAGAGATTAAACAGCGCCAGACACACCAGTGAGCCCATCAGCAGGCAGGCATGATAACGACGCGCGTTTACTGCGCCTAAGCGCACCACCAGCGTGTTTTTGCCGTTTTCGCGGTCGCTATTGATATCACGCAGGTTATTAATGTTCAGTACTGCCGTTGCCAGCAGGCCGCATGCGGTTGCCGGAAGGATCAGTGCCGGAATCAATGTATGAGCCTGTAAATACCAGCTCCCCATGACGCTCAACCAGCCAAAGAAAACCAGTACGGAAATATCACCCAAACCGATATAACCATAAGGACGATTGCCCACGGTGTAGGTGATAGCGGCAATGATCGACAACCCGCCAAGAATCAGGAAACCGACAAAATCGGCCAGCGTATGGCACGCCACTGCAACCAGTGCCAGCCCGGAAAGACAGATGAGCACAACGGTAATAATGAGCGCCCGTTTCATCTCTTGCTGGGTAATGACCCCTTTTTGCATGCCGCGTAGCGGCCCAATGCGGTCAGGTTTATCGCTGCCTTTTACCGCATCGCCGTAATCATTGGCGAGGTTAGAAAGGATCTGTAATAGCCCGGCGGTAATCAATGCCAGCAGGGCGACCAGTGGATCGAAGTGACCTTGCCACCATGCCAGCGCCGTCCCGACGATAATTGCAGCAAAGGCGAGGGGGAGGGTTTTAGGTCGTAAACTTTCCAGCCACGCCTGAGTTCGGCTAATTTGTTGTTCAGTCATAATACGCGCCAATAAAAATGGGGCCTTTCAGCCCCATCAAACAATGATGAAAATGATTGAACGCGATTATAGGATAAAACGGCTCAGATCTTCATCTGCCACCAACGCATCCAGATGTTTGCTCACATAATCTGCGTCAATAGTGATAGTTTGACCGCTTAAATCGCTGGCGTCGTAGGAAATCTCTTCCATTAAACGCTCCAGAACGGTATGTAAACGACGAGCACCGATGTTTTCGGTAGATTCGTTCACCTGCCATGCCGCTTCCGCGATGCGCTTAATACCGGAGTCGGTAAACTCGATATTTACGCCTTCAGTTGCCATCAGTGCTTTGTACTGCACAGTGATAGAGGCATTCGGCTCGGTCAGAATACGCTCGAAGTCGCTGGTGGTCAGTGCCTGCAGCTCAACGCGGATTGGCAGACGACCTTGCAGTTCCGGGATCAGGTCAGATGGTTTCGCAATCTGGAACGCGCCAGAAGCGATAAACAGAATGTGGTCAGTTTTGACCATCCCGTGTTTGGTGGAAACAGTGCAACCTTCTACCAGCGGCAGCAGGTCACGCTGAACGCCTTCACGAGAAACATCCGGACCGGAAGACTCGCCGCGCTTACAGATTTTGTCGATTTCGTCGATAAACACGATCCCGTGCTGCTCAACAGCGTCGATAGCATCTTGCTTCAGCTCTTCCGGGTTCACCAGTTTCGCCGCTTCTTCTTCAATCAGCAGCTTCATGGCGTCTTTGATTTTCAGCTTACGCGCTTTTTGCTTCTGACCGCCCAGGTTCTGGAACATGGACTGCAGCTGGCTGGTCATCTCTTCCATGCCCGGAGGAGCCATAATTTCAACGCCCATCGGTGCTGCGGCAAGATCGATCTCGATTTCTTTGTCATCAAGCTGGCCTTCACGCAGTTTTTTGCGGAATGCCTGACGAGCAGCGGACGGTTCCTGCTGCTGTTCGGTCTGTCCCCAGTTGTTTTTAGCCGGTGGGATCAGTACGTCGAGAATACGTTCTTCTGCCAGTTCTTCAGCGCGATAACGGTTTTTCTCGATAGCCTGGACGCGTACCATTTTCACGGCGGCATCGGTCAGATCGCGAATAATAGAATCCACTTCCTTACCGACATAGCCCACTTCGGTGAATTTGGTCGCTTCAACTTTGATGAACGGCGCATTCGCCAGCTTAGCCAGACGACGGGCGATTTCAGTTTTACCGACACCGGTCGGGCCGATCATCAGGATATTTTTCGGGGTCACTTCATGGCGCAGCTCTTCGTTGAGCTGCATGCGACGCCAGCGGTTACGCAGAGCAATCGCCACGGAACGCTTGGCGTTGTCCTGGCCGATGATGTGCTTATCCAGTTCGCTGACGATTTCGCGTGGGGTCATTTCAGACATGGGAGATCCTTACGCTTTGTAGCTTAATTCTTCGATGGTGTGGAAATGGTTGGTATAGATGCAAATGTCGCCTGCAATATCCAACGCCTTTTCAGCAATTTCACGGGCGCTAAGTTCAGTGTTTTCTAACAGCGCGCGCGCCGCAGCCTGGGCGTAAGGGCCGCCGGAGCCGATAGCAATAAGATCGTTTTCTGGCTGCACCACGTCACCGTTACCGGTGATGATAAGCGATGCAGTTTCATCCGCGACTGCCAGCAGTGCTTCAAGTTTGCGCAGCATGCGATCGGTACGCCAGTCTTTCGCCAGCTCAACGGCGGCTTTGACCAGATGGCCCTGATGCATTTCCAGTTTACGTTCAAACAGTTCGAACAGCGTAAAAGCATCCGCAGTACCGCCCGCAAAGCCCGCGATGACTTTGTCGTTGTACAGACGGCGGACCTTTTTCACGTTGCCTTTCATTACGGTATTGCCCAACGTGGCCTGACCATCACCAGCGATGACCACATGGCCGTTACGGCGTACGCTTACTATAGTTGTCACGAGCTGACCCCTTGGTTACGAATACAGAGTACAAACCCCGTACAAAAGTACGGGGCATAATGCAATTATAGATGGGGGGGATTTTGAGGGTTTCAACCCCCGGCGGCGAGCCGAATGCAGTTTGTATGACCCGCCATCTTCAAGCGATTGAGGGTGCTGTCTGCGTTCTCTTTGCCTTTCACCGGGCCAATCACCACACGATTCCAGCCATTGTTGGTGGTAATTTTTGAGTCAAAGCCTTCGAACGCCAGCTGAGCACGTACCGTCTCTGCCTGTTCCGCGCCTCTGAACGAACCGCACTGCACCATCCAGCGGCGTTCGTCTTTTTTCTCCGCCGTCGGTTTTGGCGCGTCAGCGGCACGAGCAACCGGCGCAGCTTGCTGCGGCTTCGACTGCGCGGTCGTGTGCGCAGGGGTTTGCAGCAGATCCTGGTACGGCTGCTGAGTATAAGCCGGTTTAGACTGGCGCGGTTGCGCCTGTACCGGCGCGGCTTGCGACGTACGCGTCTGCTGCTGCCAGCTTTGTTCAGTCGTACGCGACTGCTGAACCAGGCGTTGCTGCTCCGCTAATTGCTGCGCCTGACGCTGGCGCTGTAGCGTTTGCTGACGCTGTTCCGGCGTCTGTTCATTCCACGGAACTTCAACCAGCTGCGTTGGCTGCTGGCGCATATCAGCCTGCATTTGCTCAAGAAGCTGGCGTTGTTCTGGTGTCAGTTGCTCCGGCGTTTTCACTTCACCACCGGCAGAAGGTTCTGTAGGCGCACGCACACCCGGCTGGCGACTTTCCAGCTCTTTGATGTAGCGCCAGCGTTCTTCTGGTTTTGGTGGTAGTCCGTTTCCGGTCACTTTCTGGCTTTGCAGCGTCTCGGACTCTTCTTTCTTGTGATGCGTAATGAAGTACAGACCACCGATAAAGGTCACAAGAACGGCGGCAGCAATAGCGACCATAGCGGGAGAAACCGCAGGCAGATTTCGTTGCTTTTTCCGTGAGGTGCTCTTTTTTCGCCGCGAAGGTGCCGGTTGGCTGCGGCGTACATAATCTCGTTGTGCCACTATCGTTTCGCTGTATTTATTCGTTCGTCAGCCCGCCATGTTACTTAAGCGGCGGGCCTTTGACCAGTCACGGCAGTCTTAAAGGTTTACTTTAAGGTAACGCGCGTGTTGATCCCCGGATGATAAGTTCGCAGTCCATTAAACGAGAGCCACTGCCAACGTGTTGCCCCTGCATTTGATCAAGCAATAACAGCATAGCTTCCCGACCGATTTCGTAACGCGGCTGCGCGATGGTTGTCAGCGGCGGATCACAAAATTGCGTCAGGTCGATGTTATCAAAACCGATTATGGAAAGGTCTTCCGGGACTTTCAGCCCCTGGCGTTTTGCCTGAGAAAGTGCGCCGAGCGCCATCACATCGCTATGGCAGAAGACAGCAGTAGGCGGTTGTGGAAGATCAAGCAGCTGCTGCATTGCTTTGCTTCCAGCTTCGAAGGTGAAGTCGCCACGGGCGATGTATTGCGGATCAACCATAATGCCGCAGCGACGCAGCGCCTGAACATAGCCTTGCAGGCGGTAGTGACACAGCGGCATCTCTTCGGGACCGGCTATACAGCCAATCCGATTATGCCCTTGCTCATATAAATAATTTACTGCATCAAATGCGGCGGTCAGATTGTCGATATGAACGGTAGGCAGCTCCAGTTCCGGTGCAAATTCGTTCGCCATCACCATCGGCGGCAGATTACGCTGTTCCTCAATGCTGGCATCAAACGGCAGCCTTGAACCCAGCAACAACATGCCATCAATTTGCTTGGTGATGATCAAATCGATAAAGGTTTTTTCCTGCTGATTTTGATGCGCACAGTCGCCAATCAGCACCAGATATCCGTGATTTGCCGCCGTAACTTCGATACCGCGAATAATTTCGCTAAAGAAGGGATCGCAGATATCCGGGACAATCACCAGAATGGTACGGGATTCATTACGCTTGACGTTGCGCCCCATAGGCTGTGGTAAATAACCCACTTCCCGGGCCGCTTTTTCAACCCGATTACGAGTGGCCTGGGAGACTTTATCGGGATTCATTAATGCTCGGGAGACGGTCGCTGTAGAGACTTTTGCCTTGAGGGCAACGTCTTTCATGGTCGCGGCAGTTTCCTGCTTCTTCGCTTTCACACTCACTCCTCGCCTGGCACGGCAGGCGTACTACTTCCATGTTTACTTCACATCGGCAACATTTTTAGCAGATAGCGCGTGAAAACGGTTACAGAATTTTCATGAAAAGTGTGATGAATATTGAATTTTTCGATCCGCCTCGCATCGTTTGCGCATTAGCCCTCGATGGGATCGACATCCAGCACCCATTTCACCTTACGGGAATCCGGTATTGTATTAATAAGCGCCAGCGTACCATTGATGATGTGCTGTAATCGCACGCGGGAAGGGTGCTGCAACAAAATTTGCCAGCGCCAGCGGCCACCACGCTTAGGGGCCAGTGCCGGAACCGGACCGAGAACCCACAGTTTGTCGTCTGCAAGCGGGCTGGCGAGGATCAGATTACGCAACTGTTGCAGGAACAGCGGCGCGTGCTGATTGTTATGATCTTCCGCACGCACAATCACATGGTTGGTCCACGGCGGCAGTTGCATCATGCGTCGTTCAGCCAGTGCCTGTTCGGCAAAGGCGTCGTAGCCTTTATAGAGCAACGTTTGCAACAGCGGATGTTCAGGATGGTGCGTTTGCAGAACTACTTCACCCTGTTTACCCGCACGCCCGGCACGGCCTGCCACCTGGGTATAAAGCTGGGCAAAACGCTCTGCCGAGCGAAAATCCGCAGAAAACAGCGCGCCGTCCACATCCAGTAACGCCACCAGCGTCACATCCGGAAAGTGGTGACCTTTCGCCAGCATTTGCGTGCCAATCAAAATCCGCGCGCCACCGCGATGTACTTCCGCCAGTTGTTGTTCCAGCGCGCCTTTGCGGCTGGTGGTATCGCGGTCGATACGAGAAATGGGGACACCAGGGAACAACGGCGCGAGCGTCTGTTCAAGCTGTTCGGTGCCCAGCCCCACGGGTACCAGGTGCGTGGAACCGCAAGAAGGGCACTGGCGCGGCACCGGACGCTGACTGTCGCAATGGTGGCAGCGCAAATGCTGTTGCGCCTGATGCAGCGTGTAGTAGTGATCGCAACGTGGGCATTCGGCTATCCAACCACAGTCGTGGCACAGTAGCGCAGGCGCAAAACCCCGGCGGTTAAGAAAGAGGATAACCTGGTTGTCGGCCTGTAAATGCTGGCGCATACGGGTGATTAACGCCGGAGCCAGACCTGCCTGCACCTTCTGACCTTTTAAATCCAGCACATGTTGAATTGCCGGGCGCGCATTGCCCGCCCGACGGGTCAGGCGCAGCAGGCGGTATTTTTTCTGCTGCACGTTGCATAACGTTTCCAGTGCGGGCGTTGCAGAGCCAAGAATAATTGGGATTTGCTCGCTATGCGCACGATACACCGCCAGGTCGCGGGCATGATAGCGCCAGCCTTCCTGCTGCTTGTAGGAGCTGTCGTGCTCTTCATCAATAACAATCACGCCGAGATTTTTAAACGGCGTAAACAGCGCGGAGCGGGTGCCGATGACAATCGCCGCCTCGCCATTTTTCGCTTTCAACCACGCCGAAAGACGCTCGCTGTCGTTCAGGCCGGAATGCAGAACTTCCACCGGGGCATTAAAACGTTCACGAAAACGGGCGATAGTTTGCGGTGTCAGGCCGATTTCCGGCACCATCACCAGCGCCTGTTTGCCCTGAGCGAGCACGTTTTCCAGTACACTGAGGTAAACCTCCGTTTTACCGGAACCGGTAACGCCCGCCAGCAGCCAGGCAGAAAAAGTATCTGCCGCGCTATGAATTGCGCCAACGGCGGTGGCCTGTTCGGTATTCAACCGCAACCGCTCACCAGAAACGGCATAGTTCGTTCGCCAGTCGCTAAACTCTGGTGTTTCACTTGCTAAATCACACAGACCTTTTTTGCGCAGTGCCTGCAACGCGGCATCATTAAATTCGAGCGTGGCAACCTGGTCGCGCCAGATTTTGCCTTGCCGTAACGCTGCCAGCGCCTGTTGTTGCTTTGGCGAACGTTTCAGGCTGTTCAGATCCACCGCCTGACCTTGTTCAGTGGCAAACCAGTACCACATCGGCGCGTTCGCCGCAGGCCGCCCCTGGCGCAGTAAAATCGGCAAGGCATGAAACAGCACATCGCCAATCGGATGATGATAGTAATCTGCCGCCCAGAGCAGTAATCGCCAGATGGAGTGAGTAAATACCGGCTCAACGTCCAGCACTTCAACTACCGCTTTCAGCTCGTTAAGCGGCAGCTCACTGACATCGCTCACTGACACCACAACCCCGATGCGCTCCTGTTGTTTGCCAAACGGCACGCGCACGCGACTCCCGGCTTTAACCGTCATGCCTTCTGGCAGCAGATAGTCAAAGGTACGAGGAAGCGGAACGGGCAAGGCAACGTGGGCAACGGGCATAGCATCATCCTGACTTGAAATTCGGTGGGTTAGTATACACATTGCCGTAGAAGAGTGCGGATCAGTTTGCATACGCTGGTTAATTTCTGTATGATTTCGCGCCTTCGTACGAAATGATCGTATTGAAGCTATACTTTTAACATCGCGTGGTGTCTGGCGTTAGGGCTGGAAGAGCGACGCGGCCTTAAACCGAGGTTTTCCCATGAAAAAAGATATTCACCCGAAATACGAAGAAATTACTGCTAGCTGCTCTTGCGGTAACGTAATGAAAATCCGCTCCACCGTTGGTCATGACCTGAACCTCGACGTGTGCAGCAAGTGCCACCCGTTCTTCACTGGCAAACAGCGTGATGTTGCTACCGGTGGCCGTGTTGACCGCTTCAACAAGCGTTTCAACATCCCGGGCAGCAAATAAGACCGGATTTCCGAAAAAAGCGCCGCACGGCGCTTTTTTTGTGCCTGAATTTTGGTCGTATTACCAGGAAAACAGCGGCCATTCTTTGGCGACCGTGGTGAGTTGTGGCGCGTCGAAAACGGCTTGTGGTGAAACTACCGTTTCCTCAAGCGGAATATTTTTGCCGTAGCGTTCTTTGAGCTTTGCCTGAACTAGCGGGTTACTAAGATCGAACTCTTTCAGCTTCTGCTGCTCGCCCACACGCATTCCCAGCGCATTCTGGTAGACCTTCCACACCACTTCCGAACAGTACTGGCGATCGTCGCTCCACGAGAAGCTGGAGTCATACGGTTTACCGAGATAACGTTTTGCCGTTTGCGCCAGTTTTTGCTGTTGTTCAACACTCAGTCCGCCTTCAACGCGGCGAACAACGTATTTGCCCTTTTCACCATGGGCGATCCACTGCTTGAGTGGGGTGTATTTTACCGGGCCGGCCGCTTCAAAAACGTAGGGCTTTTTGTTGCGTATCACCAGCATACCGGTGTGGCTGTAATCGGAATGGGTCGCCAGTTGGATCGCTTTACTTTGCGATGAGCGAGAGATCTGAAAGATGATGTCGCCGGTTTGTGGTTGCCAGGCAAATGCAGGCACAGAAACCAGCAGGCTGAGAATCAGTAGCCTGATTTTCATCGTTAAACGTCCATGTATGAAAAAAGCGGCTGGTTAACTCCGCGCCGCTCTTTTCCGCTTTAGTATTCCCACGTCTCCGGGTTAATCCCCATCTCACGCATGATCTCTTTTGCCGCCTCCGGAATTTCGTCGCTGCGCTCTTTACGCAGGTCGGCATCATCCGGCAAAGGTTGCCCGGTAAAGGCATGCAGAAACGCTTCGCACAGCAGCTCGCTGTTGGTCGCGTGACGCAGGTTGTTCACCTGACGACGCGTGCGTTCATCGGTGAGGATTTTTAACACCTTAAGAGGAATGGAAACCGTAATTTTTTTGACTTGTTCACTCTTCTTGCCGTGCTCAGCGTATGGGCTGATATATTCGCCGCTCCATTCAGCCATGAGATACTTAATCCTCTTCGTCAATAAATTGAGGCCAGACCACACAATTAATATGGGTACTGACCGTAAACCCGCATAGTTTACCGTACAGGCGTTACCGTGACATCGTGTAATGCACCTGTCGGCGTGATAATGCATATAATTTTAACGGCTATTTGAGATTTGCTCAATCTATACGCAAAGAAGTTTAGATGTCCAGATGTATTGACGTCCATTAACACAATGTTTACTCTGGTGCCTGACATTTCACCGACCAAGCCCAGGGAACTTCATCACATGACGCGTAAACAGGCCACCATCGCAGTGCGTAGCGGGTTAAATGACGACGAACAGTATGGTTGCGTTGTCCCTCCCATCCATCTTTCCAGTACCTATAACTTTACCGGATTTAATGAACCGCGCGCGCATGATTACTCGCGGCGCGGCAACCCAACGCGCGATGTGGTTCAGCGAGCGCTGGCAGAACTGGAAGGCGGTGCTGGTGCAGTACTTACTAATACCGGCATGTCCGCGATTCACCTGGTAACGACCGTCTTTTTGAAACCTGGCGATCTGCTGGTTGCGCCGCACGACTGCTACGGCGGTAGCTATCGCCTGTTCGACAGCCTGGCGAAACGCGGTTGCTATCGCGTGTTGTTTGTTGATCAAAGCGATGAACAGGCATTACGGGCAGCGCTGGCAGAAAAACCCAAACTGGTACTGGTAGAAAGCCCAAGTAATCCATTGTTACGCGTCGTGGATATTGCGAAAATCTGCCATCTGGCAAGGGAAGTCGGGGCGGTGAGCGTGGTGGATAACACCTTCTTAAGCCCGGCATTACAAAATCCACTGGCATTAGGTGCCGATCTGGTGTTGCATTCATGCACGAAATATCTGAACGGTCACTCTGACGTGGTGGCAGGCGTAGTGATTGCTAAAGACCCGGACGTTGTCACTGAACTTGCCTGGTGGGCAAACAATATTGGCGTGACGGGCGGCGCGTTTGACAGCTATCTGCTGCTGCGCGGGTTGCGAACGCTGGTGCCGCGAATGGAGCTGGCCCAGCGCAACGCGCAGGCGATTGTGAAATATCTGCAAACCCAGCCGTTGGTGAAAAAACTGTATCACCCGTCGCTGCCGGAAAATCAGGGGCATGAAATTGCCGCGCGCCAGCAAAAAGGCTTTGGCGCAATGTTGAGTTTTGAACTGGATGGCGATGAGCACACGCTGCGTCGTTTCCTGGGCGGGCTGTCGTTGTTTACGCTGGCGGAATCATTAGGGGGAGTGGAAAGTTTAATCTCTCACGCCGCAACCATGACACATGCAGGCATGGCGCCAGAAGCGCGTGCTGCCGCCGGGATCTCCGAGACGCTGCTGCGTATCTCCACCGGTATTGAAGATGGCGAAGATTTAATTGCCGACCTGGAAAATGGCTTCCGGGCTGCAAACAAGGGGTAAAAATGAGTGTGATTGCGCAGGCAGGGGCGAAAGGTCGTCAACTGCATAAATTTGGTGGCAGTAGTCTGGCTGATGTGAAGTGTTATTTGCGTGTCGCGGGCATTATGGCGGAGTACTCTCAGCCTGACGATATGATGGTGGTTTCCGCCGCCGGTAGCACCACTAACCAGTTGATTAACTGGTTGAAACTAAGCCAGACCGATCGTCTCTCTGCGCATCAGGTTCAACAAACATTACGTCGTTATCAGTGCGATCTGATTAGCGGCCTGCTACCCGCCGAAGAAGCCGATAACCTCATTAGCGCTTTTGTCAGCGATCTTGAGCGCCTGGCGGCGTTGCTCGACAGCGGTATTAACGATGCGGTGTATGCGGAAGTGGTGGGCCACGGTGAAGTGTGGTCGGCGCGCCTGATGTCTGCGGTGCTTAATCAACAAGGGCTGCCAGCGGCCTGGCTTGATGCCCGCGAGTTTTTACGCGCTGAACGCGCTGCGCAACCGCAGGTTGATGAAGGACTTTCTTACCCGTTGCTGCAACAGCTACTGGTACAACATCCGGGCAAACGTCTGGTGGTGACCGGGTTTATCAGCCGTAACAACGCCGGTGAAACGGTGCTGCTGGGGCGTAACGGTTCCGACTATTCCGCGACACAAATCGGTGCGCTGGCGGGTGTTTCTCGCGTAACCATCTGGAGCGACGTCGCCGGGGTATATAGCGCCGACCCGCGTAAAGTGAAAGATGCCTGCCTGCTGCCGTTGCTGCGTCTGGATGAAGCCAGCGAACTGGCGCGTCTGGCGGCTCCCGTTCTTCATGCCCGTACTTTACAGCCCGTTTCTGGCAGCGAAATCGACTTGCAACTGCGCTGTAGCTACACGCCGGATCAAGGTTCCACGCGCATTGAACGCGTGCTGGCCTCCGGTACTGGTGCACGTATTGTCACCAGCCATGATGATGTCTGCTTGATTGAGTTTCAGGTGCCCGCCAGCCAGGATTTCAAACTGGCGCATAAAGAGATCGACCAGATCCTGAAACGTGCTCAGGTGCGCCCACTGGCGGTTGGCGTGCATAACGATCGCCAGTTGCTGCAATTTTGCTACACCTCAGAAGTGGCCGACAGTGCGCTGAAAATCCTCGACGAAGCGGGATTACCTGGCGAACTGCGCCTGCGTCAGGGGCTGGCGCTGGTGGCGATGGTTGGGGCGGGCGTCACCCGTAACCCGCTGCATTGCCACCGCTTCTGGCAGCAACTGAAAGGCCAGCCGGTCGAATTTACCTGGCAGTCCGATGACGGCATCAGCCTGGTGGCAGTACTGCGCACCGGCCCGACCGAAAGCCTGATTCAGGGGCTGCATCAGTCCGTCTTCCGCGCGGAAAAACGCATCGGCCTGGTGTTGTTCGGCAAGGGCAATATCGGTTCCCGCTGGCTGGAACTGTTCGCCCGTGAGCAGAGTACGCTTTCGGCACGTACCGGCTTTGAATTTGTGCTGGCAGGCGTGGTGGACAGCCGCCGTAGCCTGTTGAGCTATGACGGTCTGGACGCCAGCCGCGCGTTAGCCTTCTTCAACGATGAAGCGGTCGAGCAGGATGAAGAGTCGCTGTTCCTGTGGATGCGCGCCCATCCGTATGATGATTTAGTGGTGCTGGACGTTACCGCCAGCCAGCAGCTCGCTGACCAGTATCTTGATTTCGCCAGCCACGGTTTCCACGTCATCAGTGCCAACAAACTGGCAGGAGCGAGCGACAGCAATAAATATCGCCAGATCCACGACGCCTTCGAAAAAACCGGGCGTCACTGGCTGTACAACGCTACCGTCGGCGCAGGCTTGCCGATCAACCATACCGTGCGCGATCTGATCGACAGCGGCGATACCATTTTGTCGATCAGTGGGATCTTCTCCGGCACGCTCTCCTGGCTGTTCCTGCAATTCGACGGTAGCGTGCCGTTTACCGAACTGGTGGATCAGGCGTGGCAGCAGGGCTTAACCGAACCTGACCCGCGTGATGACCTTTCCGGCAAAGACGTGATGCGCAAGCTGGTGATTCTGGCGCGTGAAGCGGGTTACAACATTGAACCGGACCAGGTACGTGTTGAATCACTGGTGCCTGCCCATTGCGAAGGCGGCAGCATCGACCATTTCTTTGAAAATGGCGATGAACTTAACGAGCAGATGGTGCAACGACTGGAAGCGGCCCGCGAAATGGGGCTGGTGCTGCGCTACGTGGCGCGTTTCGATGCCAACGGCAAAGCGCGTGTGGGCGTGGAAGCGGTGCGTGAAGACCATCCGCTGGCATCACTACTGCCATGCGATAACGTCTTTGCCATCGAAAGCCGCTGGTATCGCGACAACCCGCTGGTGATCCGCGGGCCAGGTGCAGGGCGCGACGTCACCGCCGGGGCGATTCAGTCGGATATTAACCGACTGGCGCAGTTGTTGTAGTGATTATTGAACAAAAGCTGGCAGTTGCCAGCTTTTGTTGTCACCCCTAAACCTCTTCCTGGGGAAGTGGTGATTGATTGTCATTTTGCCTTTGGTCAGTGCCCCCGGTAATAAGGGGGCTTTTGTGTTGAGCGATGAAGTAACAGAGTGAATGGTGAAGTTATTAATGACAATTACAAAATGACATTAAGTAACAATATCTAAAATGTCACCTAATTTAAAATTGATAACCAATAGTAGTATAGGTTCCCCATCCTGTATTTTTTAATTCAAATGGACCATCTCCGAAGTTAACCTTCTCTCCCGCATTCCATTGTCCACCGTTGTGAAAATAACGTAGTGTAAATGCAAATTTCCAGTGTTCATATAGAAGGGAAAGGATATGGCTTGAAGCAATAGCATTACTGGTTCGTTTATTATTGTGTGACTTGTCCGCAAGATCGGAGCCAAAATCAAAGTTAGTAAAACTATTGTATACCAATCGCCCTCCGAATAAATTTGTAAGAGGGATGCTATATTTTATTTTGAATCGATATCCGTCCCATTCATTTTCATTAGCGGCACCATAGTTTTGCCACTGATACTTGGCGTATATATTGGCAGAAAGCTTAATTGGTAGACCCGTGTCGATATCTGTACCAAGCCCCATATACCATGTACTTTGCCGGGATGACTGGTTGTCACCCATATCATAGACATAGTTGTTTGCAATGAACCATTCTTTAAATGGGCCGAACGCAAGATTTAATCCGGTCAATTTGTCAATGGAAAACCGAGGTTCTATTTCCGTAAATAGTGGTGAGCCCTCATCCCAGATCCCAACATCATAGTGACTGCCGACGCCAAAGAATTTCGGTAGATCAACATAACCATAAAAATCAAACCAGTCTTTTCTTCCTGCTACAGTATATTCAGGGTAGAGGTCGTTAGTCAGTCTTGGGCCAAAGCGAGAGTCTGTGCGACCAATGACATTCAAGCTTTGATGTAACCAGCTTTCATCAATTTTAATTTCCTGAGCGTTTCCAATGCAAGGTATTAATAGAATGGATAAAGCTATCCAGTGCTTTTTTATATACATAAATATATCTCTTATATATTGTTGATTTAGAGAGAAATAATGTCATCCAGTGAATGAATGGTATTATAAGTTTTTGTTATTTGCTTACTTCTACCCGCATTTCATTTACCTGTGCAGGAGTAATCTTGTGGCCTTTCTTAAAATAATCGATTACGACATTGGACATGTTATTTCCGGCGCGGACCTGGACATTTTTCCCTTCTTTGAATGCCAGAAAACCATCGCCCCCAAGTGCAAGGAAAGTCGTAGTCGCAACATGGTAAATATTCGTATCAACGATCTCTTCACCATTAATTTTAAAAGATACAATGCGCTGACCTACTGGTTTCTGCAGGGTATAGCGCATTTCTGCGCCTTTTGACATTTGCAGGATGCCATTGGTAAGCGATGCCCCGTGTTCCAGTAGGTTACGCAGATCCTTACCGCTGAGATCCATTTCAGTAAGTTCATTCTTGAAGGGGAATGTACTGGTAATGTCACCAAAGGTAATCGTGCCTGCATTTATATCAGCACGTAAACTGCCGGAGTTTATCAACGCAATTTGTGCAGTCGGTGCAGCGACAAGCATTGCATCGGTAAACAGGTTGCCAAGTTGCGATGACTCACCGTAGGCACGAGTTAATGCAATCGATGATTCACCGACTGGTTGGCGTACAAGATCCGCCAGTTTTTTATTCCAGCCATTGATAACTTTTTGTGTGGTTGGATCAGGTATCCATTCATCGGCATAAACCGTTTTCAGCTCAAAGCTCTTCACTTTATGAGTACGAGCTGTAGGGTTGACATCAAGGATTAATTTACCAATATCGATACCGCCACTGTCAGTCGAAAGGATTAAGGTGTTGCCGACTTTGATTGGTTCTGGCGTTCCGACGTGGGCATGCCCGGTAATCAGAATATCCAATCCTTTCACCTTGCTTGCGGTTTGAATATCTTTATCCAGCGCACGTCTAACATCTGTATTGCCAATGCTGGACTGACGCGCCGGTACGCCTTCATGAACCAGCGCCACGGTGAGGTCAACCTTATCACGTAACTCGTCGATATAATGCTGCAAATACTTCACTTCATCACGTGCTTCAATCCCCTGATTCTTGAGGGGCGCGGAAGATTTATCAAATCGGTTATTATTGTCATTATCGAGTCCCTGGAGAGAGAGCTCCGAGACCGTGTCATTAAATGCAAATACGCCGTGTAGCCCAACAATACCAATCTTGATGCCATCTTTTTCCAGGATGGTGTAGGGCTTGTTCCAGAAGGGTTTCTCACTCTCTTTATGATAAACATTGCCTAATAAAACAGGGAAATTCGCTTTGCTTAATTGTCGGAGGGCATTATCCCAGCCATGGTCAAACTCATGATTACCGATTGATACTGCGTCAAAAGGCATGGTATTCATAATATCAATTATTGCTTCGCCCTTTGTCAGGCTACTGATATATGGCCCGGTGAAATAGTCTCCAGCATCAAAATAAAAGGTGGCTTTATTTTTGGCTTTCTCTTGTTTTACTAACGTGGATATATTGGCAAAGCCACCAATGTCGCGTTTTCCGTCTGCGACATACGGTACTTTATAGGAATCCACATGAGCGTGAAGATCATTGGTATAAATAATCGTGACATCCTGCGCCATAACTGAGGTCGAAAAAATAGTCAGCAATGTTGCGGCAAATAAAGTACGCTGCGCTGTTTTCATTCGCATTCCTTGTTAAATAAATTGACTGATAAATGAGATTTTATTTGGCGACGTCCATGACTCGTTTAGTTAAGTCTGGGGTGACAGGTTTATGATTTTTGAAATAATCGATGATAGATTCCGCCGAGGTTGTTCCCGGTATCGTCTTCACATTTTTTCCATTCAAAAATGCTTCAAAACCGTCACCACCACTGGCACAAAAGGAGTGCGTGGCAATACGATATGTTTGATTATCTTCCACGGGTTTGCCGTTAATGGTGAAAGAGATTAACCATTGGTTGAATGGTTTTTTGCTGTCATAGACAACCGCAACACTTTTAGAAACTTGTAACACACCGTTAGTTAGATTGGTTGCATGCGTCATCAATGATTTGAGATCGCGGCCCGTCAAATCCATCTCGATGAGGTCATTATTAAAGGGGAATGTGCTAATAACATCTCCCAGTGTGATATCGCCTTTAGGAAAATCAGCTCGCATCCCACCGCTATTTTGAAATCCGGCAACGGCATCAGGTGTTTTTTCCATCATTGCATCAAGAATAAGGTTGCCGGTAGAAGAGGAACTACCATACTCACGTGTTAAAACTACGGGAGAATGGCCGACAACTTCCTGTGTTATTTTGTTAAGCTTTGCACTCCATTTATCAATAGTATTTTGAACGATGGTGTCAGGTTTAAATTGATCTGCAAAGATGGTGATTAACTCACCATTATAACTATCAATTTTCTTCGTTTTCGGATTGTAATCAAGCACAAGTTTTCCGATGTTGGTGCCGTATGCATCGGTAGATACAATTAATGTGTTATTAACTTTTATTGGTTGCGGTGTTCCGACATGTGCGTGACCGGTAATTAAGACATCAACACCATTCACTTTTTTAGCTGTCTCAATATCTGCCTGTAGTAGCCGCTCCACATCTTTACTACCAAAGCTTGATTGACGCGCCGGGACACCTTCGTGAATTAGCAAAACGGTAATGTCGACTTTACCTTTTAATTCTGCAAGTGCTTTATTTAAATATTTAATTTCGTCTCTGGCTTCTACGCCTTCACGTGCTTTTGCCGCGACTGTATCATAGAAAGCGAATGCGCCATGCAATCCAATCACACCAATCTTTAAACCATCTTTTTCGATAATGGTCCACGGATGATCCCAAACTGGTTTATTCGTATCGGTGTAGTAGATATTTCCCAGCAGAATGGGGAATTTTGCTTTTGATAACTGAGACACCATATTGGGCACACCGTGATCGAACTCGTGATTACCAACAGACACCGCATCAAAGGGCATAGTGTTCATGATATCAATAATAGCTTCACCTTTGGTCAGTGTGCTGATATACGGCCCGGTAAAATAGTCGCCTGCATCAAAGAAAAACACATCTTTGCTTTTTTTCTTCGCTTCATTAACGATGCCTGCAATATTAGCCATACCACCTATAAGTCTGTTCTTATCAACAGCGATGATTTTTGCCGGATTGACATGTGCGTGAATGTCATTCGTATAATAAATAGTAACGTCCTGAGCTAGAACACTGTGAGAAAATATCACGCCGAATATGACTGATAATGTTGTAAATACAGTTTTCATCATCCCTCCTGGATAGGGTGTGTTACATTTGTTGAATTATTTAAATAAAAGGCACATCGTGTCTTATTTTATGTAAGCATAGTTCAGAAAAGTATTGTGTGATCTTAGTAACAAATAATGTTATTAATTAAACATTGACCATGATTATATTTCACGGTCATACATTTATATATTTAATTAAATGAAAGGTAGTGATCTCTCTTAATTTATGGTCGTTTGTCGAGTGTATTGACTAACAAGATGGAGTGAGCGATTCATTGTATTTTAACGCCAGTGAGGTCAGCATCTGCGTTACGCGACCTGCGGATAATAACGCGCTTTGGGTAAAGTCGTGTTGGTCTGTCAGCCATGTGATAAAACAACGACTGGTTGCCAGAGAAACATTTGCGCCCCTTTCTAAGCTGGCTCCCGTGAGTAGGCAGACCATCTTGCAGTTATTCCCCTGCTCCCAGCGCTGCCACTGATTTTGCCACCAACCATGGTATGTCGTTCCCTTAAAATGCCAGGGCGTATCAGCGTTACTGTCACTGATTTCTTCTTCTACGAACCAAAGTTCACCTTGTTGTTGGCGGAACTGATCTGCCCAGGCTGTAATAATTGCGCCTCTTAGAAAACATTCGTGTGAAATAATATGCGTTTTGACATCTGGATAGCGGATTTTCAGTATTCTGAAATGCCCGTGTGCCGTGATAACCGGGCGTAGTATGGCTCCCTTACCGTTGCGCTTGAGTACAGCACTGCCATACTGAATTTCATCGAACTGGCTCCGGCGCAAGAATTGCGCTTCACGCATATCTACCTTCTGCACGATATCGCGATGGTGCATAGTTGGTTCTGTGTTGCCCTTGTAACTGTACCGCAGACTGTCTCCTGTCTGATGTTGCGTATAATTCGTGGAGAGATGAAGAATGTTGCCACGAGTGGCGTCAAGACTGACTAAAACATACAGTTTTTGTACTGCGCTGGCCCCTTGAAAGGGTATGAACAGTTGAACGGTTTCAATGGCCTGGGGATGCGTAATTTCTTTCTGATATTTTTTAGGCGTCCAGACTTTTTTGCAGTTACGGCATTGAATGCGTTGCGAACCCTGTGGATTGTGACCATAACAAATCATGTCTGTGCCATAACATACCGGGCAGAAATGGCCTTTCTCAATTGCATAAGTAGACAAGTGAACTGACAACCAGTCACGAAATTGTTGCTCGTCAAACAACGGCGGGTAACTGCCACATGCCCGACAGTGCAGTGCCGGATAACCCAGTTTATAGTCTGGCCAACTGTAATCTTCCGATGAGGCTAATCCCAAATTTCGGCAACCGAACGTTTTACAGGCATTAATCGTAAACAGAGTCGACATATATCACCAACGATTTCACAAGGTCGTTGATTTTGTCCGGCAACTATCCCCTGCGGATGTGATTACTCTCACATAAATAAGTCTTTCAGAACGTAATGTAGCAATCCTTTATCTCACTGAAAGGGACTGTTTATGAAAATTAAAATACTTGCTGCGGGTATCGCATTAACACTGCCGTTCTGGGCTTGCGCTAAAGATGTCACTATTATTTATACCAACGACCTCCATGCGCATGTAGAACCTTATAAAGTGCCGTGGATCGCTGACGGTAAACGGGATATTGGCGGCTGGGCAAATATCACTACGCTGGTTAAGCAAGAAAAAGCAAAAAATAAAGCGACATGGTTTTTTGATGCGGGCGACTATTTTACCGGGCCATATATCAGCAGCCTGACCAAAGGTAAGGCTATTATCGATATTATGAATACTATGCCGTTTGATGCCGTCACAATAGGCAACCATGAATTTGACCACGGCTGGGACAACACATTATTACAGTTGAGCCAGGCAAAATTCCCTATTGTGCAGGGCAATATTTTTTATCAGAACAGCAGTAAATCATTCTGGGATAAGCCATATACCATCATCGAAAAAGACGGTGTGAAAATAGGCGTTATTGGTTTGCACGGAGTATTTGCCTTTAATGACACTGTCTCTGCTGCTACGCGCGTGGGTATTGAAGCGCGCGATGAAATTAAATGGCTACAACGTTATATCGATGAACTCAAAGGCAAGGTTGATTTGACCGTCGCCCTGATCCACGAAGGTGTTCCAGCCCGCCAGTCCAGTATGGGAGGCACAGATGTGCGTCGCGCGTTGGATAAAGATATTCAGACGGCAAGTCAGGTGAAAGGGCTGGATATTTTGATCACCGGACATGCACATGTGGGTACGCCGGAACCGATTAAAGTCGGCAATACGCTCATCCTCTCCACTGACAGCGGCGGGATTGATGTGGGCAAACTGGTTCTCGACTACAAAGAGAAGCCGCATAATTTTACGGTGAAAAACTTCGAGCTTAAAACCATTTACGCTGACGAGTGGAAGCCCGATCCGCAAACGAAACAGGTGATCGACGGCTGGAATAAAAAGCTTGATGAAGTGGTGCAACAAACGGTGGCGCAATCGCCGGTTGAATTAAAACGTGCCTATGGTGAATCGGCTTCCCTCGGGAACCTGGCGGCTGACGCTTTACTGGCAGCAGCGGGTAAAAATACCCAACTGGCGTTAACAAACTCTGGTGGTATCCGCAATGAGATCCCCGCAGGGGCGATCACGATGGGCGGCGTTATCAGTACGTTCCCGTTCCCCAACGAACTGGTGACGATGGAACTCACGGGTAAACAATTACGCAGTCTGATGGAACACGGCGCAAGTTTAAGCAATGGCGTTTTACAGGTATCGAAAGGCCTGGAAATGAAGTACGACAGCAGCAAGCCGGTTGGTCAGCGGGTAATCACACTGACTCTGAATGGCAAACCCATTGAAGATGCGACGGTTTATCACATTGCTACTCAGAGTTTCCTTGCTGATGGTGGAGATGGTTTTACCGCCTTTACCGAAGGGAAAGCGCGTAACACAACGGGCGGTTATTACGTTTATCACGCGGTGGTTGATTACTTCAAAGCGGGCAACACCATTACGGATGAACAGCTCAACGGTATGCGCGTGAAGGATATCAAATAAAAGTGCGCACTGAATTGACTCAACTGTTTGTTACCCGTTGATTGCGCAGATCCTGTATTCGGCCTACGCGAGGGCGCAGGCCGAATCAGATGCCTTAACATCACCATCCGGTGGCAGGACGTTGTTTTTCGAATTAGCCCAGGTGTCGCTGTGTTGTCAGAATATGAGTCAAAACGTGCGAGGTGGATTGCGCTATAGAGAAATCTTTTATCGCCTCTAATTAAGATGAGTTTTTTTCATCTTCCCTGATTTTTCCTCACCATCATTGGTTATTTTTCGGTTGACGCCCTTCGGCTTTTCCTTCATCTTTACATCTGGACGTCTAAACGGATAGATGTGCACAACACAACATATAACGATAAGCGATTGATGAGGTAAGGTATGAGCTTTTTTCACGCCAGCCAGCGGGATGCCCTGAATCAGAGTCTGGCAGAAGTCCAGGGGCAGATTAACGTTTCGTTCGAATTTTTCCCGCCGCGTACCAGTGAAATGGAGCAGACCCTGTGGAACTCCATCGATCGCCTTAGCAGCCTGAAACCGAAGTTTGTATCGGTGACCTATGGCGCAAACTCCGGCGAGCGCGACCGTACGCACAGCATTATTAAAGGCATTAAAGATCGCACCGGCCTGGAAGCGGCACCGCATCTTACCTGCATTGATGCGACGCCTGCCGAGCTGCGGATCATTGCACGCGACTACTGGAATAACGGTATTCGCCATATCGTGGCGCTGCGTGGCGACCTGCCGCCGGGAAGTGGTAAGCCAGAAATGTATGCTTCTGACCTGGTGACGCTGTTAAAAGAAGTGGCAGATTTCGATATCTCCGTGGCGGCGTATCCGGAAGTACATCCAGAAGCGAAAAGTGCCCAGGCCGATTTACTCAACCTGAGACGAAAAGTGGATGCCGGAGCCAACCGCGCCATTACTCAGTTCTTCTTCGATGTCGAAAGCTACCTGCGTTTTCGCGATCGCTGCGTCTCGGCAGGCATTGATGTGGAAATCATTCCGGGAATTTTGCCGGTTTCGAACTTTAAACAGGCGAAGAAATTTGCCGACATGACCAACGTGCGTATTCCGGCGTGGATGGCACAAATGTTCGACGGCCTGGATGACGATGCTGAAACCCGCAAGCTGGTGGGCGCGAATATTGCCATGGATATGGTGAAGATTTTAAGCCGTGAAGGAGTGAAAGATTTCCACTTCTATACGCTTAACCGCGCTGAAATGAGTTACGCGATTTGCCATACACTGGGTGTTCGACCTGGTTTATAAATAGTGTGCCTTTTGTGAAAATCACACAGTGATCACAAATTTTAAACAGAGCACAAAATGCTGCCTCGAAATGAGGGCGGGAAAATAAGGTTATCAGCCTTGTTTTCTCCCTCATTACTTGAAGGATACAAATCTAAAACCCTTTTTTATAAAGCATTTATCCTAAATCGGACATAATCAAAAAGTCTTAATTACGATCAATTTGATCTACATCTCTTTAACCAACAATATGTAAGATCTCAACTATCGCATCCGTGGATTAATTCAATTATAACTTCTCTCTAACGCTGTGTATCGTAACGGTAACACTGTAGAGGGGAGCACATTGATGAGCACGTCAGACGATATCCATAACACGACAGCCACCGGCAAATGCCCGTTCCATCAGGGCGGTCACGACCAGAGCGCAGGTGGGGGCACAACCACGCGCGACTGGTGGCCAAATCAACTCCGTGTTGACCTGTTAAACCAACATTCTAATCGTTCTAACCCGCTGGGTGAGGACTTTGACTACCGCAAAGAATTCAGCAAATTAGATTACTACGGCCTGAAAAAAGATCTGAAAGCCCTGCTGACAGAATCTCAACCGTGGTGGCCAGCCGACTGGGGCAGCTACGCCGGTCTGTTTATTCGTATGGCCTGGCACGGCGCGGGTACTTACCGTTCAATCGACGGTCGCGGCGGCGCGGGTCGTGGTCAGCAACGTTTTGCACCGCTGAACTCCTGGCCGGATAACGTAAGCCTCGATAAAGCGCGTCGCCTGTTGTGGCCAATCAAACAGAAATATGGCCAGAAAATCTCCTGGGCCGACCTGTTTATCCTCGCGGGTAACGTGGCGCTGGAAAACTCCGGCTTCCGTACCTTCGGTTTTGGTGCCGGTCGTGAAGACGTCTGGGAACCGGATCTGGATGTTAACTGGGGTGATGAAAAAGCCTGGCTGACTCACCGTCATCCGGAAGCGCTGGCGAAAGCACCGCTGGGTGCAACCGAGATGGGCCTGATTTACGTTAACCCGGAAGGCCCGGATCACAGCGGCGAACCACTTTCGGCGGCAGCAGCTATCCGCGCGACCTTCGGCAACATGGGCATGAATGACGAAGAAACCGTGGCGCTGATTGCGGGTGGTCATACGCTGGGTAAAACCCACGGTGCTGGTCCGACATCAAACGTAGGTCCTGATCCAGAAGCTGCACCGATTGAAGAACAAGGTTTAGGCTGGGCGAGCACTTACGGCAGCGGCGTTGGCGCAGATGCCATTACCTCTGGTCTGGAAGTGGTCTGGACCCAGACGCCGACCCAGTGGAGCAACTATTTCTTCGAGAACTTGTTCAAGTATGAGTGGGTACAGACCCGCAGCCCGGCTGGCGCAATCCAGTTTGAAGCGGTAGACGCACCGGAAATTATCCCGGATCCGTTTGATCCGTCGAAGAAACGTAAACCGACGATGCTGGTGACCGACCTGACGCTGCGTTTTGATCCTGAGTTCGAGAAGATCTCTCGTCGTTTCCTCAACGATCCGCAGGCGTTCAACGAAGCCTTTGCTCGTGCCTGGTTCAAACTGACGCACAGGGATATGGGGCCGAAATCTCGTTACATCGGACCGGAAGTACCGAAAGAAGATCTGATCTGGCAAGATCCGCTGCCGCAGCCGATCTACAACCCGACCGAGCAGGACATTATCGATCTGAAATTCGCGATTGCGGATTCTGGTCTGTCTGTTAGTGAGCTGGTATCGGTGGCCTGGGCGTCTGCTTCTACCTTCCGTGGTGGCGACAAACGTGGTGGTGCCAACGGTGCGCGTCTGGCATTAATGCCGCAGCGTGACTGGGATGTGAACGCCGCAGCCGTTCGTGCTCTGCCAGTTCTGGAGAAAATTCAGAAAGAGTCTGGCAAAGCTTCGCTGGCGGATATCATCGTGCTGGCAGGTGTGGTTGGCGTTGAGAAAGCCGCAAGCGCCGCAGGTTTGAGCATTCATGTACCGTTTGCGCCGGGTCGCGTTGATGCGCGTCAGGATCAGACTGACATTGAGATGTTCGAACTGCTGGAGCCAATTGCTGACGGTTTCCGTAACTATCGCGCTCGTCTGGACGTTTCCACCACCGAGTCACTGTTGATTGATAAAGCACAGCAACTGACGCTGACCGCGCCGGAAATGACTGCGCTGGTGGGCGGGATGCGCGTACTGGGTGCCAACTTCGATGGCAGCAAAAACGGCGTCTTCACTGACCGCGTTGGCGTATTGAGCAATGACTTCTTCGTGAACTTGCTGGATATGCGTTACGAGTGGAAAGCGACCGACGAATCGAAAGAACTGTTCGAAGGCCGTGACCGCGAAACTGGCGAAGTGAAATACACAGCCAGCCGTGCGGATCTGGTCTTTGGTTCTAACTCTGTCCTGCGTGCGGTGGCGGAAGTCTACGCCAGCAGCGATGCCCACGAGAAGTTTGTTAAAGACTTCGTGGCAGCGTGGGTGAAAGTGATGAACCTCGACCGTTTCGACCTGCTGTAATCTGACCTTCTTCAGCGACTGCCTTTCATGCAGTCGCTGAAGTTTCTTTACCGGCGTATAGTGTCCACAGGAAAACTACACACTGGATCTCTCATGTCTGCCGCAGGAAAGAGCAACCCACTGGCAATCAGTGGCCTGGTTGTGCTCACACTTATCTGGAGTTATAGCTGGATTTTCATGAAGCAAGTCACCAGCTACATCGGTGCCTTCGACTTCACCGCCTTACGCTGCATTTTCGGCGCTCTCGTTTTATTCATCGTCCTTTTATTACGTGGTCGCGGAATGCGCCCGACGCCGTTTAAATACACCTTAGCCATTGCCCTGTTACAAACCTGCGGGATGGTTGGCCTGGCACAGTGGGCGCTGGTCAGCGGCGGAGCGGGGAAGGTGGCAATCCTGAGCTATACCATGCCGTTCTGGGTGGTAATTTTCGCCGCGTTGTTTCTCGGTGAACGCCTGCGACGTGGGCAATATTTCGCGATACTGATTGCCGCTTTCGGCTTATTTTTGGTGTTGCAGCCGTGGCAACTCGATTTCTCTTCGATGAAAAGTGCCATGCTGGCAATCCTCTCCGGTGTGAGTTGGGGGGCGAGCGCGATTGTTGCTAAACGTCTGTATGCCCGCCATCCGCGCGTGGATTTATTGTCGCTAACATCCTGGCAGATGCTGTATGCGGCGCTGGTGATGAGCGTGGTCGCTTTACTGGTGCCGCAACGTGAAATTGACTGGCAACCCACCGTGTTCTGGGCGCTGGCCTACAGTGCGATTCTGGCGACAGCGCTGGCGTGGAGCTTATGGTTGTTTGTATTGAAAAACTTGCCTGCCAGTATTGCCAGCTTAAGCACACTGGCCGTTCCCGTTTGCGGCGTACTCTTTTCCTGGTGGCTGCTCGGTGAGAATCCGGGGGCAGTTGAAGGTAGCGGTATTGTGCTGATTGTGCTGGCACTGGCGCTGGTGAGCCGTAAGAAAAAAGAAGCCGTCAGTGTAAAAAGGATCTGAATTTTTTCTTCATGTGGGGAGATCTCTTATTTAGCAAAATACCGATAGTGCCCCACCATCCGCCAGCTAAACAGTACATCTTCTTCCTGCGCGCCTGCGCCAATGTTATGTATCACCAGCGGCGTACCGTCGCGGGCGAAGCCATCTGACACCACCCCAATATGTGCCAGCCCGTTATCTAATCGCCAGGAGACAATATCGCCCGCTTGATAGTCACTGGGGTTCTTGCTGGTGGGGCGTGTTTTATCGTGGCGGGTAAACCAGGTTTCCAGATTAGGCACCCGACGGTGATCGATGTTGCTGTCCGGGCGCTTTAACTGCCATTTTTGCGGGTACGCAGCAAAATTCTTCGCCATATCTTCGTGCACCAGTTTCTGCAAATCGACCTTCTGGCTGCGCAATGCACGGATCACCACATCGGAACATACGCCGCGTTCTTGCGGGACATCACCGCCAGGATAGGTAAGCTGCACATACGCCGGATCGTAAAATAGCGTGCTGCCGATTTGCTGTCTGGCGCCGTCTGCGATGGCAAGATTGGTGTTAGCCTGGATTTGTACCACGGTTGGTGGAACGGCGGGAGATTTTAAGGAGTAACTGGTAAATACCGTCAGAAGACTGAATAACGCCAGTGAAGCTTTCATCTGTTTCGTCCGTGAAAATAAGAGTCACAGATTCGACCTTCCGGGCTAACGATTGTTCTGTGGAGAAAATGTCCAGAAGCGGATAAAAAAACACCCGAACAAGGTGGAAGTTTCAGATTACTGGCACAGCGTGCCGGATGCGGCGTGAACGCCTTATCCGGCCTACAAAAGTACGTAAATTTACTATATTGCAGAGATTGCGTAGGCCTGATAAGCGTAGCGCATCAGGCAATTTTGCGTTCAAACTCCCGGACAAGCCGGGAGTTTGGAGTAGGTTATTCCCACTCTTGCAGGAAACGCTGACCATACTGGTCGGCTACCAGCAGTGCGGCGTAAACCTGATCTGGCGTCGCGCCGCCAGGCATGTTGTGGATGGTTTCACCTTCTGCACATGCCGCTTCTGCCACAATTCGCATTTTCGCCGGGACATCTTCTTTAATATCCAGTTGAGCGAGAGTTATTGGCAAACCTACCGCATGGCTAAGCGCAGCTACGGTTTCGATTTCCTCCACCGGCGCGTTTTCCAGAACCAGCTGCGTCAGCGTACCGAATGCCACTTTTTCACCATGATAATAGTGATGCGCGTCCGGGATAGCGGTCAGGCCGTTATGTACCGCGTGTGCCGCCGCCAGCCCGCCGCTTTCAAAACCAACGCCACTCAAATAGGTGTTCGCTTCAATCACGCGCTCCAGCGCCGGAGTCACTACATGCTGTTCGGCGGCAAGCATCGCTTTTTCGCCTTCTTCCAGCAGGGTGTTGTAGCACAGTTCAGCCAGTGCCAGCGCTGCCTGAGTGCACTTGCCACCCGCCATGGTGGTCGCGCCGCTACGGGAACAGGCACGCGCTTCAAACCAGGTTGCCAGCGCATCGCCAATACCCGCCGCTAACAGACGCGCGGGCGCGCCAGCGACGATTTTGGTGTCGACAATGACCATATTCGGGTTATTTGGCAACAGCAGATAGCGGTCAAACTCACCCTCATCGGTGTAGATAACAGACAGTGCGCTGCACGGTGCGTCGGTAGAAGCGATAGTCGGTGCGATCGCTACCGGAACACCCATGAAATGTGCCAGTGCTTTGGCAGTATCGAGGGTTTTTCCGCCACCGATACCGAGAATTGCGCCACACTGCGCAGTCTCCGCGATGCCACGCAGACGGTCGATCTCATTTTGCGAACATTCACCGCCAAACGGCGCAATTTCTACTACCAGTCCAGCATCTTTAAAGCTTTTCTCGACAGTGGATTGAGCAAAACCTAAAACAAATTTGTCACCCACCACTAACCAGCGTTCCGCCAGTGGCTTCAGGTACTCGCCCAGACGATTAATTACATCTGCGCCCTGGATGTATTTACCTGGTGATTGAATAATGCGGTCCATAATTACTCCTTTAGAGATGAGTAGTGCCAAATGCGGCATTCCAGTCGTGCTCGAACTTCTCTATAGCTGACTCTACCGCAGGGGTGTTAAGCATTTGTTGCGCTACATCTAAGGGCAGTGTGATGGATTCACATCCAGCCAGCAAACAATCCAGCGCCTGACGTGGTGTTTTAAAGCTGGCAGCCAGCACCATGCTTTCTGGCGCATGCATTTCCAGTAACGCTTGCAACTCCTGTACAGTACGAATGCCGTCACCGCCCTGGGCATCTACGCGGTTAACGTATGGAGCAACGTATTTGGCTCCAGCCAGCGCCGCCAGTAATCCTTGCGCGGCGCTGTACACTGCGGTTCCCAGCGTAGTAATGCCTTCTTTCTTCAGCATTTTAATTGCTGCCAGACCTTCAGAGGTTACCGGAATTTTCACCACAATGCCCGGAATAGCGTCGCGCAGGCGTTTCGCTTCTTTCACCATACCCTGCGCGTCGCGGCTCATGGTCTGAGCAAACAGAATTCCCTCATCACCGAACGCTTTTTGCAGGCGCGGCAGCACTTCCCAGATGGACTCCTTGCTGGCAGCGATAATGCTCGGGTTAGTTGTCACCCCGGCAATCGGGAATATGCGTGCCAGACGTTCGACTTCTGCGACGTTAGCGGTGTCCAGATACAGTTCCATGATGTTTCCTTTTACAGTTCCAGTTCATGTTGCAGCAGGCTGGCGATAGCGTCGGCAGAGGCGGCGTTAACCAGCGCATTACGGAATTCTTCGTGCATGATGCGACGAGCGAGGCGCGAGAAAATGCGCATATGTTGATCGCCCGCGGCGTGTTTGTTCAGGGTTAACATAATGATGAATTGCGCTTCATCATCGCCCCAGCGCACTGGCGCTTGCAGACGCGCTACGCTGATGGTGGATTGCTCAATGTGTTCCGATTTACTGTGGGGAATGGCGAAACTAAAGCCCAGTCCGGTAGAGAAAACGGCCTCGCGCGCCCACAAGTCGGCTTCCAGTTTACGCGGATAGCGGCAGCGGCCCGCCAGCAGCAGGTTATCGGTCATGCCTTTGAGCACTTCTTCTTTGCTGCGCCAGTCGCTTTCCAGTGTGATGCACTCGGCGGTGACCAGCGGTGCGTCCTGTTGGGTCATGCGGAATTGCGCCAGCAGGTGTTCCACTTCCAGCGAAGTACGGCAGGCCATTGCCTGGTTGAGCAACTGGCGGCACTCACGGCTATCAAGTTGCGCCATCCGCGCTTTCGCCGCCGGAATTGATGGTGCGCTCATGCTGAGTTCATCCAGCCCTAAACCGACCAGCAACGGCAGCACGGAACCTTTCGCTCCCAGTTCACCGCACAGACCAATCCATTTGCCCTGGCGATGCACCGCCTGCACGGCGTAATCGAGCGCCCGCAAGAAGGCCGGATTCAGGCTGTTGTAGTGACGAGTCACCTTAGCGTTATCGCGATCCACTGCCAGTAGATATTGCGTCAGGTCATTACTACCAATACTAAAGAAATCAATCTCTTCGCAGCATTGATCGATGATGAACATCACCGACGGCACTTCCAGCATGATGCCGAGCTGGATCTTCTCATCAAACGGAATGTGTTCGTTACGCAGTTGCTGTTTGGCTTCCGCCAGTTTTTCTTTCACCCATAAGATCTCTTCCATTGAGGAGATCATCGGGATCATGATTTTCAGGCTGCCGTGAGCAGAGGCGCGCAGGATCGACCGTAGTTGTGTGGTAAACAACGACGCGTATTCTTCATAAATACGCACCGCGCGATAACCGAGGAACGGGTTAGCTTCTGCCGGAATGTTCAGATAATCAACGGGTTTATCACCGCCAATGTCCATAGTGCGCACAATAATGCTGCGTCCGTTGGCAGACTCCAGCGCCTGACAAAAAATGTTGTACAGCTCGCTTTCACCCGGTGCACTGGTGCGATCCATATAGAGCATTTCAGTGCGGAACAAACCAACGCCTTCCGCACCATTGCCGAATGCGGCCTGCGCTTCCACGGAGTGAGCGATGTTAGCGGCAATTTCAATGCGGATACCGTCTGCGGTACGCGCTTGCTGGGTCAGCCAGACACGCTGTTGCTCACGCAGAGCGTCCTGTACGCGGGCTTCTTGCTGATAATAACGGGCCACGGATTCCCCTGGCTCAACCACAATCGCCCCTGCGTTGCCGTCGATATAAATCGTTTGATGTTGCCACGGAGTAAGGGCATCAATATCCACACCTACCAGCGTCGGAATGTTGAACGAACGGGCAAGGATCACCGTATGTGAGGTGGTGCCGCCACTTTTCAGTAATAGACCTTTGAGGTGATTTTTATCCAGTTCGAGGAACTGGCTGGGGGTCAGTTCATCCGCCATACAAATGGCGGGCTGCGTCAGTTTGCCCGGTGCCGGGAAGCGTTGCTCACCGTAGATTTGCTGGAGTAACTGGAAGCAGACGTCGCGTACGTCCAGGGCGCGTTCTTGCAGGTAGCTGCTGCTGGAACGGGAAAACTCTTCGCAGAAGTGGTGTGCACTGGCGACAATCGCTTCGGCACAGCTTAATCCGGCGCTGACACCTGCCAGTAAATGTTCGCGCAGGGAAGTATCGCCAGCCAGGGATCGGTGCGCTTCCAGAATCGCGCTGGTAGCACCGTCGCTATCCAGCAGACGAAACTCTATGTTTTTCAGTACCAGCGTCAGACCGTTTTCCAGTGCGGATTGTTCGGCGTCAACGCCTTTGGCTGCGGGAAGATTACCCAGCGCATTGAGATCTAAAGAAGAGATCGGCGTCAGAATGCCGCCTGCGCTACCGCTGCACACGGTGCGAGCACGGATAATTTGCGGATTCAGATTGGTCAGTGAAATCGGCAGTGGTTCCAGTTCGTCAGATTTTACTTCCACCAGCGGTGCGTCGCAGTGGGGGAATTCATCGCGCAGCCACTGGCTTAAACGCTGGTGCGCTTCCTGTTCGTCGGCCCCGGAAATCAGTAACTGGCAGTTATCGCCCACCAGCGTATCGGTGCCAATCAGCGCAAGGGCGCTTTTGGCGTTGCCCTTGCGGTCAGTGCGCAGGTTATGCCACTCAATTTGTGATGAAAAAGTATTACACAGCGTTTCAACGTGGCTTGCCGGACGCGCATGCACGCCGTTAGGTAGCTCACAAATAAATTCCACAATCAGGGCCATTGCCTTTCTCCCGGTACGGTTTTCTGTTTACAGGATAAGAGCGCACGGCAACGGCCTGCCATGTGACAAATCTGCCAAAAGCTGGACAAATGTAATGTAACCGTCAATTTGCGACGCGTCTCACAAGACGCCGTTTTGCGGCGTACTTCCGGATTATCGCAAGTTATGAGGCGGATCGCATTTTTGTACTGATATTACAAAAGTCCAGTAAATGGCCTTTTTATCCACTGTTTGCTCCGCCTGCGATTGCCTATTGTTTCTTCCATCAAAAATATGGACATGGGCTTTCGCAAGCCCGGGAGCAGCTTATGAATGAGTTGGTGCAGATCCTGAAAAATACCCGTCAGCATTTAATGACGGGCGTTTCACACATGATTCCCTTCGTGGTATCGGGCGGTATTTTGCTGGCGGTTTCCGTCATGTTGTATGGCAAAGGCGCAGTGCCGGATGCCGTAGCCGATCCGAATCTGAAAAAACTGTTTGATATCGGCGTTGCAGGTTTGACGCTGATGGTGCCTTTCCTCGCCGCTTACATCGGTTATTCCATTGCAGAACGTTCTGCGCTGGCTCCATGCGCTATCGGTGCCTGGGTTGGTAACAGCTTTGGCGCGGGCTTCTTTGGTGCGCTGATCGCCGGGATTATCGGCGGCATCGTGGTGCATTACCTGAAGAAAATTCCGGTGCATAAAGTTCTGCGCTCGGTGATGCCAATCTTCATCATTCCAATCGTCGGCACACTGATTACCGCTGGCGTCATGATGTGGGGGCTGGGCGAGCCGGTGGGGGCGTTGACCAACAGCCTGACCCAGTGGCTTCAGGGGATGCAGCAGGGCAGCATTGTTATGCTGGCGGTGATCATGGGTCTGATGCTGGCGTTCGATATGGGCGGCCCGGTTAACAAAGTGGCCTATGCCTTCATGCTGATTTGCGTTGCTCAGGGTGTTTATACCGTGGTGGCTATTGCCGCTGTTGGGATTTGTGTTCCACCGCTGGGGATGGGGCTGGCGACGCTGATTGGTCGTAAAAATTTCTCCGCAGAAGAGCGCGAAACCGGCAAGGCGGCACTGGTGATGGGCTGTGTTGGCGTTACTGAAGGGGCGATTCCTTTCGCCGCTGCCGATCCGCTGCGTGTCATTCCTTCCATCATGGTCGGTTCAGTTTGTGGTGCGGTAACTGCGGCGCTGGTCGGTGCGCAGTGCTATGCAGGCTGGGGTGGTCTGATTGTGCTGCCGGTGGTTGAAGGTAAGTTGGGTTACATCGCGGCAGTGGCTGTCGGGGCGGTTGTGACGGCAGTCTGCGTGAACGTGCTGAAAAGTCTGGCGCGTAAAAATGGGTCTTCAACTGAAGAGAAGGAAGACGACCTGGATCTGGATTTTGAAATTAATTAATTGAGGAACGAGCCATGACGAAAATTATCGCAGTAACCGCATGTCCTTCAGGTGTTGCCCATACTTATATGGCGGCAGAGGCGCTGGAAAGCGCCGCGAAAGCGAAAGGCTGGGAAGTGAAAGTAGAAACCCAGGGGTCGATTGGTCTGGAAAATGAACTGACTGCGGAAGACGTGGCAAGCGCCGATATGGTGATTTTGACCAAAGATATCGGCATCAAATTTGAAGAGCGTTTTGCTGGCAAGACTATCGTGCGTGTCAACATCAGCGACGCGGTAAAACGTGCTGACGCCATTATGAGCAAAATTGAAGCTCACCTGGCGCAAACCGCTTAAGTTCTTATCCCGCCCGCAAGGGCGGGTTCGCTTTCCCACAGGAGTTCCTCATGACGAATCGTATCTCTCGCCTCAAAACTGCACTGTTTGCCAATACCCGTGAAATCTCGCTGGAGCGGGCGTTGCTTTATACCGCCAGCCATCGGCAAACCGAAGGGGAGCCGGTGATAATGCGTCGGGCGAAAGCAACAGCGTATATCCTTGAACACGTTGAAATTTCGATTCGTGATGAAGAACTGATTGCCGGTAACCGCACCGTAAAACCACGCGCCGGGATTATGTCGCCGGAAATGGACCCTTACTGGCTGCTGAAAGAGCTGGATCAATTCCCGACGCGTCCGCAGGACCGCTTTGCTATCAGCGAAGAAGATAAACGTATCTACCGCGAAGAGTTGTTCCCGTACTGGGAAAAACGTTCGATGAAAGATTTCATCAACGGGCAGATGACAGATGAAGTAAAAGCCGCGACCAGCACGCAGATTTTCAGCATCAACCAGACGGATAAAGGCCAGGGGCACATTATTATTGATTACCCGCGCCTGCTGAATCACGGGCTGGGGGAGCTGGTGGCACAGATGCAGCAACATTGTCAGCAACAGCCGGAGAATCACTTTTATCAGGCAGCGCTGTTACTGCTGGAAGCCTCGCAGAAACATATTTTGCGTTACGCCGAACTGGCGGAAACGATGGCGGCAAGCTGCACTGATGGCCCGCGTCGCGAAGAACTGCTGACCATTGCGGAGATCTCCCGCCATAACGCCGAACATAAGCCGCAGACGTTCTGGCAGGCGTGCCAGTTATTCTGGTACATGAACATCATTCTGCAATACGAATCCAACGCCAGTTCGCTATCGTTGGGGCGCTTCGACCAGTATATGTTGCCGTTCTATCAGACATCATTAACCCAGGGCGAAGATCCGGCATTCCTGAAAGAACTGCTCGAATCTTTATGGGTGAAATGCAACGACATCGTGCTGTTGCGCTCCACCAGTAGCGCGCGTTATTTCGCCGGTTTCCCTACCGGCTATACCGCACTGCTCGGCGGGTTAACCGAGAACGGACGTAGCGCGGTGAACGTGCTTTCGTTCCTTTGCCTTGACGCTTATCAAAGCGTGCAATTACCGCAACCGAACCTCGGCGTGCGCACTAACGCCTTGATCGACACGCCGTTCCTGATGAAAACCGCAGAAACCATTCGCCTCGGCACCGGTATTCCGCAAATCTTTAACGATGAAGTGGTAGTGCCAGCGTTCCTCAACCGTGGCGTTTCGCTGGAAGATGCGCGCGACTATTCCGTAGTGGGCTGTGTGGAATTATCTATTCCCGGCAGAACCTACGGCTTGCATGACATCGCGATGTTTAACCTGCTGAAAGTGATGGAAATCTGCCTGCATGAAAATGAAGGCAACGCTGCGCTGACTTATGAAGGTTTACTGGAACAGATCCGCGCCAAGATCAGCCACTACATCACCCTGATGGTTGAGGGCAGCAATATTTGTGATATCGGCCATCGCGACTGGGCTCCTGTACCGCTACTCTCGTCTTTTATCAGCGATTGTCTGGAAAAAGGTCGCGATATTACCGATGGCGGCGCGCGTTATAACTTCTCCGGCGTACAGGGGATCGGTATCGCCAACCTGAGCGATTCTCTCCATGCGTTGAAAGGGATGATTTTTGATCAACAGCGTTTAAGTTTTGACGAATTGCTGTCGGTATTAAAAGCCAACTTCGCCACGCCAGAAGGCGAAAAAGTCCGCGCTCGCTTAATTAACCGCTTCGAGAAATACGGTAACGATATCGACGAGGTGGATAACATCAGCGCCGAACTGTTACGCCACTACTGCAAAGAAGTGGAAAAATACCAGAACCCGCGCGGCGGCTACTTCACGCCGGGATCGTATACCGTTTCTGCCCACGTCCCGTTGGGATCGGTGGTTGGCGCGACGCCAGACGGTCGTTTTGCCGGGGAACAACTGGCAGACGGTGGCTTGTCACCCATGCTGGGTCAGGATGCACAAGGGCCAACGGCGGTACTGAAATCAGTCAGTAAGCTCGATAATACGCTGCTGTCTAACGGTACGTTGCTGAACGTGAAATTCACTCCGGCGACCCTGGAAGGTGAAGCGGGATTACGCAAACTGGCCGACTTCTTACGGGCGTTTACCCAGCTTAAGTTGCAGCATATTCAGTTTAACGTGGTGAACGCCGACACGTTGCGGGAAGCGCAACAGCGCCCACAAGATTATGCCGGGCTGGTGGTGCGCGTTGCCGGATACAGCGCCTTCTTTGTCGAACTGTCGAAGGAGATCCAGGATGACATCATCCGCCGGACAGCGCATCAGCTGTAACGTTGTGGAAACGCGCCGCAATGATGTGGCGCGCATTTTCAACATTCAGCGTTATTCACTGAATGACGGCGAGGGCATTCGTACGGTGGTCTTTTTTAAAGGCTGTCCGCATCTTTGCCCATGGTGTGCTAATCCGGAGTCGATCTCCGGCAAAATCCAGACGGTACGCAGAGAGGCGAAATGTCTGCACTGTGCGAAATGTTTGCGTGATGCGGATGAATGCCCCTCCGGGGCGTTTGAACGGATTGGTCGCGATATCAGCCTTGACGCTCTGGAACGGGAAGTGATGAAAGATGACATTTTCTTTCGCACGTCCGGCGGTGGCGTCACGCTTTCTGGCGGCGAAGTGTTAATGCAGGCGGAGTTTGCGACCCGTTTTTTACAGCGACTGCGGCTATGGGGTGTGTCATGCGCCATCGAAACTGCCGGAGACGCGCCAGCCAGCAAGCTGTTACCGCTGGCGAAATTGTGCGATGAAGTGTTGTTCGATTTAAAAATTATGGATGCGGCTCAGGCGCGGGATGTGGTGAAGATGAACCTGCAACGCGTGCTGGAGAATCTGCGTTTGCTGGTGAGTGAGGGTGTCAACGTGATCCCGCGTTTACCGCTGATCCCTGGTTTCACGCTCAGCCGGGAGAATATGCAGCAGGCGCTGGACGTGCTGATCCCGCTGAATATCAAGCAGATCCATCTGTTACCGTTTCATCAGTACGGCGAGCCGAAATACCGCCTGCTGGGGAAAACATGGTCGATGAAAGAGGTTGCTGCTCCGTCGTCAGCCGATGTGGCAACGATGCGTGAAATGGCAGAACGGGCCGGATTTCAGGTTACCGTGGGAGGTTAAAATGGCATACCTGGTGGCAGTAACCGCCTGCGTAAGCGGCGTGGCGCATACTTATATGGCGGCGGAACGGCTGGAAAAGTTGTGCCAGTTAGAGAAGTGGGGCGTTAGCATTGAAACTCAGGGCGCGTTGGGAACGGAGAATCGTTTAGCGGACGAGGATATCCGCCGGGCGGATGTTGCGCTGTTAATTACGGATATCGAGCTTGCCGGTGCTGAGCGATTTGAACATTGTCGCTACGTGCAATGCAGCATCTACGCTTTCCTGCGTGAGCCGCAGAGGGTGATGAGCGCAGTGCGCAAAGTGCTTTCTGCGCCGCAGCAAACCCATCTTATTCTGGAGTAGTCGGTTTTTCTGTCAGTTGGCTGTGGTACTGCCGACGATATTCCGACGGCGAGCGTTCGGTATTTTTACGAAACAGACGGCAGAAGTAGTTGCTGTCGACAAAGCCGCAGGCGTGCGCCACTTCTTTTACCTTCAGGTCATAGCCTTTCAATAATGTCTTAGCGTGCTCCAGTCGCGTGTGATTCAGGTATTCGTTAAAACCAATGGCCCCCGTTTTTTGAAACAGGTGCGAGAGGTAATTTGGCGAAATATAGAACGCCTGTGCGACAGATTCGCGGGTAAGTGCGGAGGCATAGCGTTCGTCGATATAATCACGAATAGCTTCGAATAGAGCCTGGCTGCGTGAGGCGGTCTGTATTTGGCTGCCGAGCAAATCGCGGCAGTGGCTAAGCAGGCTGGTGACGATAAGTCTGGCCGTTTGCTGCTCCTGCGACTGCATTTGCATTTCATTGAGCGTTTGTAGCAGAAAAGAACCAATGCGCGGGCCGCGTCGGGCGACGTGTTGCTTCGCCAGATTTTGATATTGTTTGCCATCCCATTGCACAACGCTGAAGCCGAGTTGCTGTTTGCCAAACAGCACGCTAAAGGTGGTGGCGGGGGCTTGCCATTGTGGAAAATTCCAGCCACCAGCAGGGACGTACAGCACATCGCCGGGAACTAACGCTGCTCCAGCGCCGGTATCAATAAACTCACCTTCCAGCACAATTTCCAGCCGTGGAAAATCGACCTGATACGCAAGATCGGGCACCGGGCCGTTGCTGCTGGCAAAGTAAATCTGGCGCAGGGACAGCGGGCCGTTGATCAGGCGGGAGAGCAGATAGCTGACGTCGTGATACATGTTATTCCCTTAGGTATGTAGACGGGAAAACAGTAACTGGCATTATGAAAAAAGGCCACCTGAAAAGTGTGGCCTGATGGGAGTGAGATGTAAACATTGCGGCAGTTTCAGTCGACTTGTATTGCCGGATGCGGCGTAAACGCCTTATCCGGCCTACCGCCGCGATCTGTAGGCCGGATAAGACGCGTCAAGCGTCGCATCCGGCAAATAACATCTGGCTGATAATTACTGATTACCCACCTGATCGCCATACGGCAGAGTGTCGTAATCGATCAGTGCGTTTTTCTTATACGGGTTACCAATCCAGCGGGTAGTTTCTTTGAATTGCGGATTCACCACTGAACGGGTTGGATCGTAACCGTCGTAAGATAAGCCCGCCAAATCTGACCAGGTGTGGATCAGTTCCGCCAGGCTGTATTTACGATCAACATCCTGTGAGAAATCACGCGGATGAGTCGCTTGCCATTTTTCTGACGTCCACAGCAGGAACGGAATGGTGTACATATGACGCGTCGGGTTGTCTTCATTACGCCCCTGAGTTTTGTGCGGCGGCGTGTCGTAAACCTCTTCACCGTGGTCAGAGAAATAAACCAGGAAACCGTTCGGATCGGTCGCTTTAAAGTCTTTAATCAGGCTGGCAACCACGTGATCGTTGTACAGGTTAGCATTGTCATAATCATTATATGACTCCAGCTCTTCTGCGTTTAATCCCGGTGGAACATGCTCTGTATTACCGTCAAATTTGCCCTGATCTTCCGGATAACGGTACTTGTACTTGATATGCGTACCCAGCAGATGAACGATGATCAGTTTCTTCGGCGCAGGGTCCTTCAGCACTTCCTGGAACGGCTTCAGCACGTTGGTGTCATATTCACGCGCACTCTGCGTACGTTGCTGGTTCATGTAGTACTGCTTGTCGGTCTGGCGCGAAAATACCGTCAGCATGGTATTGCGGGCGGTCATCGTCTGCTGGTTGGTGATCCAGAAGGTTTTATAACCCGCCTGTTTCATCATGTTCATCAGCGACGGCTGCGTCAGATACAGATCCGGGTTCTTTTCATTGGCAAAGGTCAGCGCCTGTTGCAGGATTTCAATGGTGTACGGACGAGACGTAACCACGTTATTAAACACGGTCAGATTCGGATCGGTTTTATGCAGCGCATCCAGCTCCGGCGTGGTTTCACGCGGATAACCGTACAGACTCATGCGTCCACGCTGGGTCGATTCGCCAATTACCAGCACTAAGGTGCGCGGTTCGTTACCCGATTCATCTTTGAAATTAGCCAGCGGCGGCAAGGCATTATTTTCATTCAGTAGCTTTGTTAGCGAGTTTAGTTGCTGACGATACTGATAATAGCCGGTCAGGAATTGCCACGGTGCGGCAGGCTCCATACGCGATGCCAGGTTATCCAACGTTTTCTCAAACGGCTTGTTCTTGATAAACGTATTCATGGCGATCGGATGCAGAATCAAGCCATAAAGCAGGGCAAAAGAGACAACATAACGCCACGGCTTTGGAATATAGACCGGGCGCAGGCGTGTCCACAGCAGAACTGCCACCGCCGTATAGGGCAGCGCGATAAGCACAATTTTCAGGCTGAAATACTGGCTTAAATACTCGCTGGCTTCGTTGGTGTTGGTTTCGAACATCACAAACAGAACGCTCTGCGAGAACTCCTGACCGTAGATGACGTAATAGCACAGCGCCGCCAGAGAGGCCGCCCATAGCACCACGCCGATCACTGCGGCAATAATTTTAATCCGCTTCGGAAAGAGGAATACCGGGATCAACCACAGCGAACTGAATAACAGCGAGTCGCGAATGCCGTTAGTGCCACTATAACCACTGATGTAAATAATGGCCTGTAGCAGAGTAGAGAAAAACCAAAAGTAGAGCAGTGCCCAACCCAGGGCTTTCCAGCTAAAAAGGGGTTTAGCCTGGACTTCTGTGGAATGCATAGTAAGAACCTGTCTTGAAAAAAATATCGCCGAATGTAACGACAATTCCTTAAGGATATCTGAAGGGATATCCAGATTTTGAATAAAATGCAGACAGAAATATATTGAAAACGAGGGTGTTAGAACAGAAGTATTTCAGAAAACCCTCGCGCAAAAGCACGAGGGTTTGCAGAAGAGGAAGATTAGCCGGTATTACGCATACCTGCCGCAATCCCGGCAATAGTGACCATTAACGCCTGCTCGACGCGAGGATCCGGTTCCTGGCCTTCTTTTTCTGCCTGGCGGGAGCGGTGCAGCAACTCGGCCTGCAATACGTTCAGCGGGTCGGTGTAAATATTCCGTAGCTGAATAGACTCTGCAATCCACGGCAGATCGGCCATCAGGTGAGAATCGTTGGCAATCGCTAGCACCACTTTGATGTCTTCTTCTTGCAGATTGCGTAACTCTTTACCTAACGGCCACAGTGCTTTGTCGACCAGGCGTTGGTCATAGTATTCTGCCAGCCACAGGTCTGCTTTGGCGAAGACCATCTCCAGCATGCCGAGACGCGTCGAGAAGAATGGCCAATCGCGGCACATGGCTTCCAGCTCGCTCTGTTTGCCATCTTCGACCACTTTTTGCAGCGCCGTACCTGCACCCAGCCAGGCGGGGAGCATCAGGCGGTTTTGCGTCCAGGCGAAAATCCACGGAATAGCGCGCAGTGACTCGACGCCGCCGGTCGGGCGACGTTTCGCCGGACGTGAACCCAACGGCAGTTTGCCCAATTCTTGTTCCGGCGTAGCGGAGCGGAAGTAAGGCACAAAATCTTTGTTTTCACGTACGTAGCCACGGTAGAGATCGCAGGAGATGACTGACAGTTCATCCATAATGCGACGCCAGCTCTCTTTCGGCTCAGGTGGTGGCAGCAGGTTGGCTTCCAGAATCGCCCCAGTGTACAGCGACAGGCTGCTGACGGTGATTTCTGGCAGACCATATTTAAAGCGGATCATCTCGCCCTGTTCGGTCACGCGCAGGCCACCTTTCAGGCTTCCTGGCGGTTGTGACAGCAGCGCCGCATGGGCAGGTGCGCCGCCGCGACCAATGGAACCGCCGCGACCGTGGAACAACGTCAGCTCAATACCCGCTTTTTCGCAGGTTTTGATTAATGCATCCTGTGCCTGGTATTGCGCCCAGGAAGCTGCCATCACGCCCGCATCTTTTGCTGAGTCGGAATAGCCAATCATCACCATCTGTTTGCCCTGAATCAGGCCGCGATACCAGTCGATATTCAGCAGCTGGGTCATGACATCGTTGGCGTTGTTCAGGTCATCGAGGGTTTCAAACAGCGGAGCAACCGGCATCGCAAACCCGATACCCGCTTCTTTCAGCAGCAGGTGGACAGCCAGCACGTCGGACGGCGTTTTCGCCATCGAGATCACGTAGGCGGCAATGGAGCCTTGCGGCGCTTCGGCAATCACCTGGCAGGTATCGAGCACTTCGCGCGTTTCGGCGCTTGGTTGCCAGTTGCGCGGTAGAAGCGGACGTTTGGAGTTCAGTTCGCGGATCAGGAACGCCTGTTTGTCGGCTTCTGACCAGCTCTCGTAGTCGCCGATACCGAGGTAGCGGGTCAGCTCGCCCAGCGCTTCGGTATGGCGGGTGCTCTCCTGACGGATATCAATACGGACCAGCGGTACGCCGAAACATTTCACGCGGCGCAGGGTGTCGAGCAGATCGCCGTTGGCGATAATACCCATGCCACACGCCTGAAGTGACTGGTAGCAAGCGTAGAGCGGTTCCCACAGTTCTTCGTTTTGTGTCAGCAGGCCTTCTGGTTTTGGCAGTTCTTCGCCTTTCAGGCGCGCTTCCAGCCATGCCTGTGTCGCCATCAGGCGAGAACGCAGGTTTTTCATCAGATAGCGATACGGTTCTGCGGCACCTTCTTCGCCAACCAGCGCCAGCAGTTCAGGGGTCGCTTCAACCATCGACAGTTCAGAAACCAGCACCTGAATATCTTTCAGGAACAGATCGGTGGCTTTCCAGCGACTGAGCAGCAGGACGTGGCGGGTGATATCGGCAGTGACGTTCGGGTTGCCGTCGCGGTCACCGCCCATCCACGAGGTAAAACGGACCGGAACAAATTCGACGGGCAGTTTGTAGCCGAGATTCTCTTCCAGTTGTTCGTTCAGTTCGCGCAGGTAATTCGGTACGCCTTGCCACAGGCTGTTTTCTACTACGGCAAAGCCCCATTTGGCTTCATCTACCGGGCTTGGACGCAGCTTACGGATTTCATCGGTATGCCATGACTGGGCGATCAACTGGCGCAGGCGGCGCATCAGCTGGTTATGTTCGTAGTCGGCGATATCTTTGTTATCGAGCTGTTTTAAGCAGGCGTTCACTTCCACCATTTTGTGGATCAGTGTACGACGGGTAATTTCGGTTGGGTGAGCCGTGAGGACCAGTTCCAGCGACAGCGATTCCACTGCTTTTTTTATGGTGTCTTCGCTCAGTTCCGGCTGGTTTTTCAGTTTGCGCAGGGTGCGGGCGATCACTTCCGGGTTGCTGGCAGCTTCGCCTTTCGGCGAAATGCTGTGGTATTGCTCGGCGGTGTTGGCCAGGTTCAGAAACTGACTAAACGCACGCGCAACGGGCAGCAGCTCGTCGTTCGACAAATTTTGTAAGGTGGTGAGCAACTCCTGGCGGTTAGCATCATTGCCAGCGCGTGAAGATTTGGACAACTTACGGATAGTTTCTACGCGTTCAAGAATGTGTTCTCCCAACGCATCCTTGATGGTTTCTCCCAGCACTTTGCCGAGCATACTGACATTACTACGCAATGCGGAATATTGTTCGTTCATATTACCCCAGACACCCCATCTTATCGTTTGATAGCCCTGTATCCTTCACGTCGCATTGGCGCGAATATGCTCGGGCTTTGCTTTTCGTCGTCTTTTATAAAGCCACGTAAAAGCGATGACGTCAAATGCTGCGAAATCGCTTCAGCAAACGAATAAATAGCAGGAATTTACGCCATTAAATTCACGACGCTTTAAATAAGCGTAACTTATGGGAATGTTAAAAAATCGCCTCGAGTAACACCAAAGGTGTAGGTCGGATAAGATGCGCAAGCATCGCATCCGACATTGTTTGGCCTACGTTTTAATGCCAGCAAAAATGGTGAATCACCTGGGTGATCAGTTCGCGGGTGGGCTTGATAAACCTCGTCTCCAGATATTCATCAGGCTGATGAGCCTGATTAATTGAGCCAGGCCCCAGAACCAGCGTCGGGCATAACGTTTGAATAAACGGCGCTTCGGTACAGTAATTCACCACTTCGGTCTTTGCTCCGAGCAATTTCTCAACCACTTCAACCAGTTGATGATTCGGTGGGCATTCATAGCCAGGGATCGGCGGATGCAGCTCGTCGACCGTCAGACGACCCGGCCAGCGTTCGCTCACTGGAGCCAATGCATCGTTGAGCAAACCATTAAGTTCATTGAGTGTCATGCCTGGCAGCGGACGAATATCCATATGCAACTCACAACAAGCGCAAATACGGTTAGATGCATCGCCGCCGTGGATATGCCCGAGGTTGAGCGTAGGGTATGGCACGGTAAACGCGTCGTAGTGATAACGTTCTTTCAGGTTATCGCGCAATTGCAAAATATGCCCTATGGCGTCGTGCATCAGTTCGATAGCGTTAACTCCGCGTGCTGGATCGCTGGAGTGGCCCGACTGGCCCTGAATACGGATGGCGTTAGAGATATGACCTTTATGCGCGCGTACCGGTTGCAGCGACGTTGGCTCGCCAATGATGGCGCAATCCGGGCGCAGGGCGGTAGTTTCGGCAAAATAACGCGCTCCGGCCATACTGGTTTCTTCATCGGCAGTCGCCAGAATGTAGAGCGGTTTTGCAAGCTTCGTGACGTCGACATCGCGTAGCGCATCAAGGATAAACGCAAAAAAGCCTTTCATGTCGGCGGTGCCTAAGCCGTAAAGCTTGCCGTCATGCTCCGTCAACGTAAATGGATCGCGCGTCCAGCGTCCGTCATCAAATGGCACCGTATCGGTATGCCCCGCCAGCAACAAACCGCCAGCCCCCTGTCCGCAACTGGCCAGCATATTAAATTTGTTGCGAGTTCCTGGCACAGGCTGTACTTCCACATTGAAGCCTAAATCCTTAAACCAGTCCGCCAGCAGAGTGATTAAATCTGCATTGCTTTGATCGAGTGCCTCTTCCGTGGCGCTTATTGAAGGTGTGGCAATCAGAGCACGGTAAATCTCGATAAATGGCGGTAATTTGTTTTTCATTGTTGACACACCTCTGGTCATGATAGTATCAATATTCATGCAGTATTTATGAATAAAAATACACTAACGTTGAGCGTAATAAAACCCACCAGCCGTAAGGTGAATGTTTTACGTTTAACCTGGCAACCAGACATAAGAAGGTGAATAGCCCCGATGTTGAATACGCTGATTGTGGGTGCCAGCGGCTACGCTGGCGCAGAGCTAGTGACCTATGTAAATCGCCATCCGCATATGAACATAACCGCTTTGACTGTTTCAGCGCAAAGCAATGATGCGGGAAAGTTAATCTCCGATTTGCATCCGCAGCTAAAAGGCATCGTTGATCTGCCGTTGCAGCCGATGTCGGATATCAGCGAGTTTAGCCCAGGGGTGGACGTGGTGTTTCTCGCCACCGCCCATGAAGTCAGCCACGATTTAGCGCCGCAATTTCTTGAAGCAGGCTGTGTGGTGTTCGACCTTTCCGGCGCGTTTCGTGTTAACGATGTCGCCTTCTATGAAAAATATTACGGCTTTACCCATCAATACCCGGAACTGCTGGAACAGGCAGCCTACGGTCTGGCGGAGTGGTGCGGTAATAAATTAAAAGAAGCGAACTTGATTGCCGTGCCAGGCTGTTATCCGACGGCAGCACAGCTGGCGCTGAAACCGTTGATTGATGCCGATCTTCTTGACCTCAATCAGTGGCCGGTGATCAACGCCACCAGCGGCGTGAGCGGTGCAGGACGTAAGGCAGCGATTTCAAATAGTTTTTGTGAAGTTAGCCTGCAACCGTATGGCGTCTTTACCCATCGCCATCAACCAGAGATCGCCACACACCTCGGTGCTGACGTTATCTTCACCCCGCATCTGGGCAATTTCCCGCGCGGCATTCTCGAAACCATTACCTGCCGCCTGAAACCGGGTGTGAGCCAGGTGCAAGTGGCGCAAGCGTTACAGCAGGCGTATGCCCATAAACCACTGGTGCGGCTGTATGACAAAGGCGTTCCGGCGCTGAAAAATGTCGTTGGACTGCCATTCTGCGATATCGGTTTTGCCGTTCAGGGCGAGCATCTGATTATTGTGGCGACCGAAGACAACTTACTGAAAGGCGCGGCGGCACAAGCGGTGCAGTGCGCCAATATTCGTTTCGGCTATGCGGAAACGCAGTCTCTTATTTAAGGGTGCAATGATGAATCCATTAATTATCAAACTGGGTGGCGTACTGCTGGATAGTGAAGAGGCGCTGGAACGTCTGTTTAGCGCACTGGTGAATTATCGCGAGTCACATCAGCGTCAGCTGGTGATTGTGCACGGCGGCGGTTGCGTGGTGGATGAGCTGATGAAAGGGCTGAATCTGCCGGTGAAAAAGAAAAATGGCCTGCGGGTGACGCCTGCGGATCAGATAGACATTATCACCGGAGCACTGGCGGGAACGGCAAATAAAACCCTGCTGGCATGGGCGAAGAAGCATCAGATTGCGGCCGTAGGTTTGTTTCTCGGTGACGGCGACAGCGTCAAAGTGACCCAGCTTGATGAAGAGTTAGGCCATGTTGGACTGGCGCAGCCAGGTTCGCCTAAGCTTATCAACAGCTTGCTGGAGAACGGTTATCTGCCGGTGGTCAGCTCCATTGGCGTAACAAACGAAGGGCAACTGATGAACGTCAATGCCGACCAGGCGGCGACGGCGCTGGCGGCAACGCTGGGCGCGGATCTGATTTTGCTCTCTGACGTCAGCGGCATTCTCGACGGCAAAGGGCAACGTATTGCCGAAATGACCGCCGCGAAAGCAGAACAACTGATTGAGCAGGGCATTATTACTGACGGCATGATTGTGAAAGTGAACGCGGCGCTGGATGCTGCGCGCACGTTGGGCCGTCCGGTAGATATCGCCTCCTGGCGTCATGCGGAACAGCTTCCGGCACTGTTTAACGGTATGCCGATGGGTACGCGGATTTTAGCTTAAGTTTTGTTGGCCGGAGGCGCAGCTTTCCGGCATTGAATTTCAAAATAAGGAAACAGAGTTATGGCACTTTGGGGCGGGCGTTTTACCCAGGCAGCAGATCAACGGTTCAAACAATTCAACGACTCACTGCGCTTTGATTACCGTCTGGCGGAGCAGGATATTGTTGGCTCTGTGGCCTGGTCCAAAGCCCTGGTAACGGTCGGCGTGTTAACCGCAGAAGAGCAGGCGCAACTGGAAGAGGCGCTGAACGTGCTGCTGGAAGATGTTCGCGCCAGGCCACAACAAATCCTTGAAAGCGACGCCGAAGATATCCATAGCTGGGTGGAAGGCAAACTGATCGACAAAGTGGGTCAGTTAGGCAAAAAACTGCATACCGGGCGTAGCCGTAATGATCAGGTAGCAACTGACCTGAAACTGTGGTGCAAAGATACCGTTAGCGAGTTGCTGACGGCTAACCGGCAGTTACAATCCGCTCTGGTCGAGACCGCGCAGAACAATCAGGACGCGGTGATGCCGGGTTACACCCACCTGCAACGCGCCCAGCCGGTGACGTTCGCGCACTGGTGCCTGGCCTACGTTGAGATGCTGGCGCGTGATGAAAGCCGTTTGCAGGATGCGCTTAAGCGTCTGGATGTCAGCCCGCTAGGCTGTGGCGCACTGGCAGGAACGGCCTATGAAATCGACCGTGAACAGTTAGCAGGCTGGCTGGGCTTTGCTTCGGCGACCCGTAACAGTCTCGACAGCGTTTCTGACCGTGACCATGTGTTGGAACTGCTTTCTGCTGCCGCTATCGGCATGGTGCATCTGTCGCGTTTTGCTGAAGATCTGATTTTCTTTAACACCGGCGAAGCGGGGTTTGTGGAGCTTTCTGACCGTGTGACTTCCGGTTCATCATTAATGCCGCAGAAGAAAAACCCGGATGCGCTGGAGCTGATTCGCGGTAAATGCGGTCGGGTGCAGGGGGCGTTAACCGGCATGATGATGACGCTGAAAGGTTTGCCGCTGGCTTACAACAAAGATATGCAGGAAGACAAAGAAGGTCTGTTCGACGCGCTCGATACCTGGCTGGACTGCCTGCATATGGCGGCGCTGGTGCTGGACGGCATTCAGGTGAAACGTCCGCGTTGCCAGGAAGCGGCGCAGCAGGGTTACGCCAACGCTACTGAACTGGCGGATTATCTGGTGGCGAAAGGCGTACCGTTCCGCGAGGCGCACCATATTGTGGGTGAAGCGGTGGTGGAAGCCATTCGTCAGGGCAAACCGCTGGAAGATCTGCCGCTCAGTGAGTTGCAGAAATTCAGCCAGGTGATTGGCGAAGATGTCTATCCGATTCTGTCGCTGCAATCGTGCCTCGACAAGCGTGCGGCAAAAGGCGGTGTCTCACCGCAACAGGTGGCGCAGGCGATTGCTTTTGCGCAGGCGCGGTTGGGGTAATTTGTTTATATTGCTCCCCTGAAAATGGGGAGCTTACCACGCCTACAAAGTGTGACACTTCGTAGGCGGATAAGGCGTTTACGCCGCATCAGGCAGAAATTTGTCAGCATTCTGGTGACCTTAAATTTAACGCCCAACCAGAACCATTATTTGTCACATTCCTTTTTATTCTTGCGTCTTCTTTACCTTCACTCTCCCCATAAAAATTATATTTTCAATACATCAGCCAATACATACTTTAATTAATTGAATATAATTCATTTCTATTGCTGTGTTCATTTTTAATGATTAATGGAGTTTGTTATGTGATTATTTAACGTGTTGTTTTAACGATGATGGCTAATTATTCAGGTGGTTTTTGAGGGTGTTTTTTCTCCTCGGTAGAAATTTTTATTTTTAATGTGATCACGGTTGAATAATCACTTTTGCTCTCTTGTATGGTAGTAGGCGTAAAATTAAGTTTGAAGTGTCTATTTACAATACAGGAGATTGCAATAATGAAAATTATTGCTGTGGATGTTTTTGTTACTTGTCCCGGGCGTAATTTCGTTACGCTTAAAATAACCACTGAAAGCGGACTTTGTGGATTAGGAGATGCCACGTTAAATGGTCGCGAATTGTCGGTCGCTTCTTATCTGAAAGATCATCTTTGTCCTCAATTAATTGGCCGCGATGCCAGCCGTATCGAAGATATCTGGCAATTCTTTTATAAAGGAGCTTACTGGCGACGTGGTCCCGTCACGATGTCGGCCATTTCTGCCATTGATATGGCGTTGTGGGATATCAAAGCTAAAGCGGCAAATATGCCATTGTATCAACTGCTTGGTGGCGCTTCTCGTGAAGGCGTGATGGTTTATTGCCACACCACCGGGCGGACGATTGATGAAGTCCTTGAAGACTATGCAAAGCACCAGCAGATGGGCTTTAAGGCGATTCGTGTGCAGTGTGGTGTACCGGGTATGCAAACCACCTATGGTCTGGCGAAGGGCAAAGGACTGGCGTATGAACCAGCAACCAAAGGCCTGTGGCCAGAAGAGCAGTTGTGGTCTTCAGAAAAGTATCTCGATTTTACGCCGAAGTTATTTGAAGCGGTGCGTAATAAGTTCGGTTTTAACGAACATCTGTTGCATGACATGCACCATCGCCTGACCCCCATCGAAGCGGCACGCTTTGGGAGGAGCATTGAGGATTACCGCCTGTTCTGGATGGAAGATCCGACGCCTGCCGAGAACCAGGAATGTTTTCGTCTGATTCGCCAGCATACCGTGACGCCGATTGCGGTCGGTGAAGTGTTTAACAGTATCTGGGACTGCAAGCAGTTAATCGAAGAGCAGCTGATTGACTATATTCGCACGACGATTACCCATGCAGGCGGCATTACCGGGATGCGACGGATTGCCGATTTTGCATCGCTTTATCAGGTACGTACCGGTTCGCATGGCCCTTCAGATTTATCGCCTGTTTGTCATGCGGCGGCGCTGCATTTTGACCTCTGGGTGCCAAACTTTGGCGTTCAGGAGTACATGGGCTATTCCGAACAAATGCTTGAAGTCTTCCCGCACAGCTGGCGCTTCGATGAAGGTTATATGCACCCAGGCGATGAACCGGGGCTGGGTATTTCTTTCGATGAGAAACTGGCGGCGAAATATCCGTATGACCCGGCGTATCTCCCCGTCGCACGACTGGAAGATGGCACATTGTGGAACTGGTAATAGCGGTTCGCTTAATTATTTTCTGAATATTCATCAAATCGATTAATTCCGCTCAAGGAGCTAAAAATGGACGTTGATGTGTCAACCAGTGTTGCGGGTAATAAACCGCAACGGATTCGTCGTATTCAGACAGTGACCCTGGTTTTATTATTTATGGCGAGGATCGTTAATTTTCTCGACCGTTCGTCATTGAGCGTGGCAGGTGAAGCAATTCGTGGTGAGTTAGGATTATCCGCTACCGAATTTGGTGTTTTGCTTTCTGCATTTTCTCTGTCTTATGGTTTTTCACAACTTCCTTCCGGTATTTTGCTAGACCGCTTTGGCCCACGAATAGTGTTAGGCGCAGGCTTAATATTCTGGTCATTAATGCAGGCATTAACAGGAATGGTTAATTCTTTTAGCCACTTTATTTTAATGCGTATCGGTCTGGGTATTGGCGAAGCGCCATTTATGCCTGCGGGAGTAAAGTCGATCACCGACTGGTATGCGCAAAAAGAACGCGGCACGGCGCTGGGGATTTTTAACTCATCTACCGTTATCGGTCAGGCTATCGCGCCTCCTGCTCTTGTATTGATGCAACTGGCATGGGGCTGGCGGACGATGTTTGTCATCATCGGCGTAGCAGGGATTCTGGTTGGGATCTGTTGGTACGCGTGGTATCGCAACCGGGCGCAGTTTGTCCTGACCGAGGAAGAACGGACATATCTCTCCGCGCCGGTTAAACCGCGTCCACAGTTACAATTTAGCGAGTGGCTGGCGCTGTTTAAGCATCGGACAACCTGGGGGATGATTTTAGGTTTCTCTGGCGTCAATTATACCGGTTGGCTCTACATCGCGTGGTTACCCGGTTATTTGCAGGCCGAACAAGGTTTCAGTCTGGCGAAAACCGGTTGGGTGGCGGCAATTCCTTTCCTCGCGGCGGCGGTCGGGATGTGGGTTAACGGTATTGTTGTCGATCGGCTGGCGAAAAAAGGCTATGACCTGGCGAAGACGCGTAAAACGGCGATTGTCTGCGGTTTGATGATGTCGGCATTAGGCACGTTGCTGGTCGTGCAATCTTCCTCGCCAGCCCAGGCGGTAGCGTTTATCTCAATGGCGCTGTTCTGCGTGCATTTCGCGGGAACATCTGCATGGGGGCTGGTGCAGGTGATGGTGTCAGAAACAAAAGTGGCTTCCATCGCCGGGATTCAAAACTTTGGCAGTTTTGTTTTTGCTTCCTTTGCTCCGATCGTAACCGGTTGGGTCGTGGATACCACACACTCGTTTAATCTGGCGCTGGTTATCGCGGCCTGTGTGACGTTCACCGGGGCGCTGTGTTACTTCTTTATTGTCAAAGATCGGATTGAGTAACCGTTACTATCAGGCTCTCTTGCTGTGGGCCTGTAGAATAAAAAAAAGCGGATCCTGGAGATCCGCAAAAGTTCACGTTGGCTTTAGTTATTCGAGTTGAGAAACTCTCGAAACGGGCAGTGACTTCAAGGGTTAAAAGAGGTGCCGCTCCGTTTCTGTGAGCAATTATCAGTCAGAATGCTTGATAGGGATAATCGTTCGTTGCTATGCTACCTATCGCCGCGAACTATCGTGGCAATGGAGGATGGATAATGAATATTCGTGATCTTGAGTACCTGGTGGCATTGGCTGAACACCGCCATTTTCGGCGTGCGGCAGATTCCTGCCACGTTAGCCAGCCGACGCTTAGCGGGCAAATTCGTAAGCTGGAAGATGAGTTGGGCGTGATGTTGCTGGAGCGGACCAGCCGTAAAGTGTTGTTCACCCAGGCGGGAATGCTGCTGGTGGATCAGGCGCGTACCGTGCTGCGTGAGGTGAAAGTCCTTAAAGAGATGGCAAGCCAGCAGGGCGAGACGATGTCCGGACCGCTGCATATTGGTTTGATTCCCACGGTTGGACCGTACCTGCTACCGCATATTATCCCGATGCTGCACCAGACCTTTCCAAAGCTGGAAATGTATCTGCATGAAGCACAGACCCACCAGTTACTGGCGCAACTGGACAGCGGCAAACTCGATTGCGTGATCCTCGCGCTGGTGAAAGAGAGCGAAGCATTCATTGAAGTGCCGTTGTTTGATGAGCCAATGTTGCTGGCTATCTATGAAGACCACCCGTGGGCGAACCGCGAATGCGTACCGATGGCCGATCTGGCAGGGGAAAAACTGCTGATGCTGGAAGATGGTCACTGTTTGCGCGATCAGGCAATGGGTTTCTGTTTTGAAGCCGGGGCGGATGAAGATACACACTTCCGCGCGACCAGCCTGGAAACTCTGCGCAACATGGTGGCGGCAGGTAGCGGGATCACTTTACTGCCTGCGCTGGCTGTGCCGCCGGAACGCAAACGCGATGGGGTTGTTTATCTGCCGTGCATTAAGCCGGAACCACGCCGCACTATTGGCCTGGTTTATCGTCCTGGCTCACCGCTGCGCAGCCGCTATGAGCAGCTGGCAGAGGCCATCCGCGCAAGAATGGATGGCCATTTCGATAAAGTGTTAAAACAGGCGGTTTAAGCCATTTAGCGCAGCTACCCGATAGGCTTCCGCCATCGTCGGGTAGTTAAAGGTGGTGTTGACGAAGTACTCAATAGTGTTGCCGCCACCTTTCTGTTCCATAATCGCCTGACCGATATGAATAATTTCGGCAGCGCGCTCGCCAAAGCAGTGAATACCCAGAATCTCTTTTGTTTCCCGATGGAACAAAATTTTCAGCGTGCCCACGTTCATGCCGACGATTTGTGCACGTGCCAGATGTTTAAACTGGGCGCGGCCCACTTCATATGGCACTTTCATCGCGGTCAGCTGCTGTTCGGTTTTGCCTACAGAGCTGATTTCCGGGATGGTGTAAATGCCGGTAGGGATATCTTCAATCAGATGTGCGTTGGCTTCACCTTTCACCAGCGCCTGCGCGGCAATGCGCCCCTGGTCATAGGCTGCCGACGCCAGGCTCGGATAACCAATCACGTCGCCCACCGCGTAAACGTGCGGCTGTGCGGTCTGATACATGCTGTTGACCTTCAGCTGTCCGCGACTGTCAGTTTCCAGCCCAATGTTCTGTAACGCCAGCGAATCTGTATTACCGGTGCGACCGTTGGCATAGAGCAGACAGTCAGCTTTCAGTTTTTTACCCGACTTCAGATGCATGATCACACCGTCGTCACAGCCTTCGATCTTCTCGTACTCTTCGTTGTGACGAATCACTACGCCACTGTTCCAGAAGTGATAGGAGAGAGAATCTGACATCTCTTGATCGAGAAATGCCAGCAGGCGATCGCGGGTGTTGATCAGATCCACTTTTACATCCATACCGCGGAAGATCGACGCATATTCACAGCCGATCACTCCAGCACCGTAAATAAGTACATGGCGCGGTTCGTGGTGCATGCTAAGAATTGAGTCGCTGTCATAAATGCGTGGATGGGTGAAATCAACATCTGTTGGATGATATGGACGAGAACCGCAGGCAATAACAAATTTTTCAGCAGTTAGTGTTTCGACGCTGCCGTCCGGGCAATCCAGCGCCAACGTATGCTCATCAACAAAGCGAGCGTTCCCCTGCAATATTTCACAGTGATTACGTTCGTAAAATCCCTGACGCATGCGCGTTTGTTGATTAATCACGTTATCGGCATGGTTAAGGATATCGGCAAAAGAAGAGCGGAGCAGTCGGGAATGGTCGCTGTATAGTGGGTTTTGATTGAATTCTATAATGCGGCTGACGGCGTGACGGAGAGCTTTCGACGGGATGGTGCCCCAGTGGGTGCAACCGCCGCCAACATTTTGATAACGCTCGATAACTGCGACGCGCGCACCTTGCTTAACCAGGCCCATCGCAGCGCCTTCGCCGCCGGGGCCGGAACCTATTACTATGGCATCGTAATCGTAGGAATGTGGCATGGTAGGGCTTACCTATTCTTATACATAAAAGCAACAGAATGGTAACATTTTATCGCGGGTAAGCCAATTGATCCCCGTCATTTATCTGGCTATATCGTGAGCGGCCTTTGCTTTGTCTTCCTCCTTCTTATTTTATTTATTCACTATTAATCGCTTTTTCTTATGGCTGATAGTTTTATCTTGCCGAAGCGTGCTTTTTTGTTATTGTCTTTATGAAATCTTCTTATAAAACAAATGTATAAATATTTTATATTGATGAGTTATTTGTATTTATACCATCAATAAAATCCGTTAATTAGCCTGTTTATAAGTGAATAAAGGAATAGCCGATGATCGAACACTATATTCGTGGGTTTGAGGAAGAACTTCGCGAGATCCGCCATCAGATCCACGGAAACCCGGAGCTGGGATTACAAGAATTTAAAACCAGTGCTTTGGTTGCGGAAAAGCTGCGCCAGTGGGGCTATGAGGTTGAGCAAGGGCTGGCGACAACCGGCGTGGTAGCCACGTTAAAAGTGGGCGACGGAGAGAAAAGTATTGGCCTGCGGGCGGATATGGATGCGTTGCCGATTTATGAAAATAGTGGCAAGCCCTGGGCCAGTAAACATCCTGGTTTAATGCACGCCTGCGGGCATGACGGGCATACCACCATACTGCTGGGGGCCGCGCGTTATTTTGCCGAAACCCGCCGTTTTAACGGCACGTTACGCCTTATCTTCCAGCCTGCGGAAGAGATGATTAACGGCGGTGAGATCATGGTTAAAGAGGGGCTTTTTGATCGTTTCCCCTGCGATGTCATTTTCGGGATGCACAACATGCCGGGTTTGCCGGTCGGCAAGTTTTTCTTCCAGCCTGGGGCGCTGATGGCGTCAATGGATCAGTTCCATATTACGGTTCGTGGTTGTGGCGGACACGGTGCGATCCCGCACAAAGCCATCGATCCAGTGCTGGTTGCTGCACATATCACCACCGCATTACAAAGCATTGTGTCGCGCAATGTCGATCCGCTGGAAGCGGCGGTAATTACCGTCGGCAGCATTGTTGCGGGTGAGGCGGCTAACGTCATTCCTGACAGTGCTGAGATGAAAATCAGTGTCCGCTCTCTTAGCCGCGATACCCGACAACTTCTTCTGACCCGTATTCCTGCTCTTGCACAAGCCCAGGCTGCCAGCTTTGGCGCTACGGCTGAGGTTACGCATGTTAACGGTACACCGGTATTAGTAAATGACGAGGAGATGGCGCGCTTCGCCTGGCAGGTGGCGTGCAAAACATTTGGTGAAGATCGGGCTGAGTTTGGCATCAAACCCCTGATGGGCAGTGAAGATTTCTCTTTCATGCTGGAAGCCCAACCCAAAGGCGGTTTCCTGTTATTCGGTAATGGCGATGTCGGGGAAGGTTCCTGCATGGTGCATAACCCCGGTTACGACTTTAACGATGCAAGCCTGGTCCCGGCAAGCAGCTACTGGGGCGCACTGGTTGAAGCCTGGCTGCAATAAATAAAACAACACACAACAACACTTTTTGGCAAGGAACATGGAATGACGGCGATCGTAAATGAAACCGTGAGTGTGAAGAAAAAGCCCAGCGGCAGGCGGGTGATCTTTGCCTCGGCGTTTGGCAATGCGCTCGAATTTTTTGATTTTGGCGTTTACAACTTTTTTGTGGTCTATATCAGTACGCTTTTCTTCCCACCCAGTGCCGATCATAACGTCGCGCTGTTACTGGCATTTGCAACGTTTGGTGTGAGCTTTTTTATGCGTCCGCTCGGTGGGATTATCGTTGGTGCCTGGGCCGATCGCTTCGGGCGTAAACCGGCGATGGTGTTCACTATTGCTCTGATGAGCCTCGGTACGCTGATGATCGGCATCGCACCGACGTATGAAACGGCGGGCTATTGGGGAACTGCAACGCTGGTGCTGGCGCGTCTAATTCAGGGCGTTGCGGCAGGTGGTGAAGTCGGGGCTTCAATGTCGCTACTGGTGGAGTCAGCTCCGGCAAATCGTCGCGGCTTTTACAGCAGTTGGTCACTGGCGACCCAAGGGCTGGCAACGACCTTCGGTGGGGTTGTTGCTTTAGGTCTGAGCGCATGGCTACCGTTCGCCACAGGTTCAGAAACCGTAATGGCAGAATGGGGCTGGCGTGTGCCGTTTTTTATTGGCGTGTTATTAGCACCTATCGGTTGCTGGTTGCGTCTGAGCCTGGAAAATGACGTACCTGAGCCAGTGCGCAATAAAAAAGCTGCTACCAGCGAAAGCGCGTTTTCTCTGCTCCTGCAACATAAGGCGACTATCGTTAATGGCGTTTTACTCGCTATTGGTAGCACGGTCGCAACCTATATCTCCCTCTTTTATTACGGCACCTGGGCGGCGAAGTATCTGGCGATGCCTCAACATTATTCTCATGCAGCGATGTTACTGGCGGGGGTAATTACGTTTGTGGGTGCGCTGTTGGTGGGGATGCTATGTGATTCGGTTGGGCGTAAAAAGCTGATTTTAATCTCCCGTGTGATGGTGCTTCTCTGTAGCTGGCCGTCATTCTGGCTGTTGGTGAATTACCCAAGCCCTGGCATGTTGCTGACGGTGGTTTTCGTGATGGTCAGCTTTACCACGCTTGGCGGTGTGCCAGTGATGTTGTTGATCTCTGAACTGTTGCCGAAACGGATTCGGGCATTAGGTTTCGCGCTGGTTTATAGCATTGGCGTAGCAATCTTTGGCGGTTTTGCGCAATATTTCGCCACGCAATCCATCGTGTTGCTGGATAGTCTGACGGCTCCGGCGTGGTATCTGGGGGGAGGCACGTTGCTGTCGATGCTGGCGTTGTTGTACGTAAAAGAACCGGCCAAAGAATTGCAGTAAATATGTTTTATTGCGTTACCGTTCATTCACAACACTGGAGCAATCCAGTATGTTCATTCTCTGGTATAGTGCCAGCAGTACTTTTGGCAAGGATTCAGACATCGTGATGGGCGTAAGAGCGCAACAAAAAGAAAAAACCCGCCGTTCGCTGGTGGAAGCCGCATTTAGCCAATTAAGTGCTGAACGCAGCTTCGCCAGCCTGAGTTTGCGTGAAGTGGCACGAGAAGCAGGCATTGCTCCCACCTCTTTTTATCGGCATTTCCGCGACGTAGACGAACTGGGTCTGACCATGGTTGATGAGAGCGGTTTAATGCTACGCCAACTCATGCGTCAGGCGCGTCAGCGTATCGCCAAAGGCGGGAGTGTGATCCGCACCTCGGTCTCCACATTTATGGAGTTCATCGGTAATAATCCTAACGCCTTCCGGTTATTATTGCGGGAACGCTCCGGCACCTCCGCTGCGTTTCGTGCCGCCGTTGCGCGTGAAATTCAGCACTTCATTGCGGAACTTGCGGACTATCTGGAACTCGAAAACCATATGCCGCGTGCGTTTACTGAAGCGCAAGCCGAAGCAATGGTGACGATTGTCTTCAGTGCGGGGGCCGAGGCGTTGGATGTCGGCGTCGAGCAACGCCGGCAATTAGAAGAGCGACTGGTACTGCAGCTGCGAATGATTTCGAAAGGGGCTTATTACTGGTATCGCCGTGAACAAGAGAAAACCACAATTATTCCGGGAAATGTGAAGGACGAGTAATGAAACAAGCAAATCAAGATAGAGGTACGCTGCTGCTAGCGTTGGTTGCTGGCTTATCGATCAATGGTACTTTTGCAGCGCTGTTTAGCTCCATTGTACCATTTTCTGTATTCCCGATTATTTCCCTGGTGTTGACAGTTTACTGCCTGCATCAACGTTATCTTAATCGCACTATGCCGGTAGGCTTGCCGGGTCTGGCAGCTGCTTGTTTTATTCTCGGCGTACTGCTGTACAGCACGGTAGTTCGTGCGGAATATCCGGATATCGGCTCTAACTTCTTCCCGGCAGTACTGTCCGTCATTATGGTGTTCTGGATTGGCGCGAAGATGCGTAACCGTAAGCAGGAAGTTGCTGAGTAATCGGTATCATGCCGGATGCAAGCGCATCCGGCATGGGTTTTACTTCGCGGTCAGTAATACGCCGCACTCCATATGGTGCGTGTAGGGGAACTGATCAAATAGAGCCAGACGTTCGACCTTGTGCGTCTGGCTTAATGTTTCCAGATTCTTGCATAACGTTTCCGGATTGCAGGAGATATACAGAATACGTGGATACGCCTGCACCATTTTCTCGGTTTCACTGTCCAGACCGCTGCGCGGTGGGTCGACAAAAATGGTTTCGCACTGATAACTCTTTAAGTCGATTCCTTGCAGGCGGTTAAACTCGCGCACACCATTCATCGCCTGAGTAAATTCTTCTGCCGCCATACGAATAATTTGTACGTTATCAATATGGTTAGCGGCAATGTTGTATTGCGCGGCGGCGACTGACGGCTTGGCGATTTCGGTGGCTAATACCCGATCAAAATTGCGTGCCAGCGCTAATGAAAAGTTACCGTTGCCGCAGTATAGCTCCAGTAAATCGCCTTTTGAGCCTTTGGTTACGTCCAGCGCCCATTCCAGCATCTGAATATTCATCGCCGCGTTCGGTTGGGTAAAGCTGTTTTCTACCTGACGGTAGATCATCTCTTTCCCCGCGATCGGCAGACGTTCGTCGATGTAATCCTGATCCAGCGCGATTTTGGTTTTCGTTGCCCGACCAATCAGATGCACATTCAGATTCTGCGCGCGCAGTGCATCGCGCAGGGCTTCCGCCTGCTGACGCCACTCATCATCCAGCTTTTTATGGTACAGCAAGGAAACAACCGCTTGATTGCTTAGCGTAGTGAGGTAATCAATCTGGAACAACTTGTGGCGCAGAATGGGATTATTACGCACACCCGCAATCATCGCCGTCATCAACTGGTTGATAAGTTCACTGGCGGCGGGGAAGCTATCCACACGGATACGACTTTTGGTTTGTTGATCGAAAATGATGTGGTACAGGTCATCGCCATCGTGCCAGATGCGGAACTCCGCACGCATCCGATAATGACTGACCGGCGAGCGAAACACTTCCGGAACCAGGTCAGAAAACGGTGCCATCATACTTTGCAAACGTACCACTTTTTCGGCTAACTGCGCTTCATACTGTTCTGTTGGAAGGTGTTCGGGGGTCATGATGTATCCTGAAAAATTAAAGTACGCGGCGATTGTAGGGATTGCTCATCAGATGTCCAGATCTTGATGAATTCCTATTTGTGAGCTACGTCTGGACAGTAACTTGTTACAACCTGTAGCATCCACTTGCCGGTCCTGTGAGTTAATAGGGAATCCAGTGCGAATCTGGAGCTGACGCGCAGCGGTAAGGAAAGGTGCGATGATTGCGTTATGCGGACACTGCCATCCGGTGGGAAGTCATCATCTCTTAGTATCTTAGATACCCCTCCAAGCCCGAAGACCTGCCGGCCAACGTCGCATCTGGTTCTCATCATCGCGTAATATTGATGAAACCTGCGGCATCCTTCTTCTATTGTGGATGCTTTACAATGATTAAAAAAGCTTCGCTGCTGACGGCGTGTTCCGTCACGGCATTTTCCGCTTGGGCACAGGATACCAGCCCGGATACTCTCGTCGTTACTGCTAACCGTTTTGAACAACCGCGCAGCACTGTGCTTGCGCCAACTACTGTTGTGACGCGTCAGGATATCGACCGCTGGCAGTCGACCTCGGTCAATGATGTGCTGCGCCGTCTTCCGGGCGTGGATATCACCCAAAACGGCGGTTCAGGTCAGCTCTCATCTATTTTTATTCGCGGTACAAATGCCAGTCATGTGTTGGTGTTAATTGATGGCGTCCGCCTGAATTTGGCGGGGGTGAGTGGTTCTGCTGATCTTAGTCAGTTCCCTATTGCGCTTGTCCAGCGTGTTGAATATATCCGTGGGCCGCGCTCCGCTGTTTATGGTTCAGATGCAATAGGCGGGGTCGTGAATATCATCACGACGCGCGATCACCCCGGAACGGAAATTTCAGCAGGGTGGGGAAGCAATAGTTATCAGAACTATGATGTCTCTACACAGCAACAACTGGGGGATAAGACACGGGTAACGCTGTTGGGCGATTATGCCCATACTCATGGTTATGATGTTGTCGCCTATGGTAATACCGGAACGCAAGCGCAGCCAGATAACGATGGTTTTTTAAGTAAAACGCTTTATGGCGCGCTGGAGCATAATTTTACTGATGTCTGGAGCGGCTTTGTGCGCGGCTATGGCTATGATAATCGTACCAATTATGACGCATATTATTCTCCCGGCTTGCCACTGGTCGATACCCGTAAACTCTATAGCCAAAGTTGGGATGCCGGACTGCGCTATAACGGCGAACTGATTAAATCACAACTGATTTCCAGCTACAGCCATAGCAAAGATTACAACTACGATCCGCATTATGGTCGTTATGATTCGTCCGCGACGCTCGATGAGATGAAACAGTACACCGTCCAGTGGGCAAACAACATCATCATTGGCCACGGTAATATTGGTGCGGGTGTTGACTGGCAGAAGCAGAGCACGGCACCGGGCACAGCTTATGTTGAGGATGGATATGATCAACGTAATACCGGCATCTATCTGACTGGGCTGCAACAAGTCGGCGATTTTACTTTTGAAGGCGCAGGACGCAGCGACGATAATTCTCAGTTTGGTCGTCATGGTACCTGGCAAACCAGCGCCGGTTGGGAGTTCATCGAAGGTTATCGCTTTATTGCTTCCTACGGAACATCTTATAAGGCACCAAATCTTGGGCAACTGTATGGCACCTACGGTAATCCGAATCTGAATCCTGAGAAAAGCAAACAATGGGAAGGCGCGTTTGAAGGCTTAACTGCTGGGGTTAACTGGCGTATTTCCGGATATCGTAACGATGTCAGTGACTTGATCGATTATGATGATCACACCCTGAAATATTACAACGAAGGGAAAGCGCGGATTAAGGGTGTCGAGGCGACCGCTAATTTTGATACCGGACCACTGACGCATACTGTGAGTTATGATTATGTTGATGCGCGCAATGCAATTACTGACACGCCGTTGTTACGCCGTGCTAAACAGCAGGTGAAATACCAGCTCGACTGGCAGTTGTATGACTTCGACTGGGGGATTACTTATCAGTATTTAGGCACTCGCTATGATAAGGATTACTCATCTTATCCTTATCAAACCGTTAAAATGGGCGGTGTGAGCTTGTGGGATCTTGCGGTTGCGTATCCGGTCACCTCTCACCTGACAGTTCGTGGTAAAATAGCCAACCTGTTCGACAAAGATTATGAGACAGTCTATGGCTACCAAACTGCAGGACGGGAATACACCTTGTCTGGCAGCTACACCTTCTGAACCACGTCCCACCGTGCTGGTGTTTGACTCCGGCGTCGGTGGGTTGTCGGTCTATGACGAGATCCGGCATCTCTTACCGGATCTCCATTACATTTATGCTTTCGATAACGTCGCTTTCCCGTATGGCGAAAAAAGCGAAGTGTTTATTGTTGAGCGAGTGGTGGAAATTGTCACCGCAGTGCAAGAACGTTATCCCCTTGCGCTGGCTGTGGTCGCTTGCAACACCGCCAGTACCGTTTCACTTCCTGCATTACGCGAAAAGTTCGACTTCCCGGTTGTTGGTGTCGTGCCGGCGATTAAACCTGCTGCACGTCTGACGGCAAATGGCATTGTCGGATTACTGGCAACCCGCGGAACTGTTAAACGTTCTTATACTCATGAGCTGATCGCGCGTTTCGCTAATGAATGCCAGATAGAAATGCTGGGCTCGGCAGAGATGGTTGAGTTGGCTGAAGCGAAGCTGCATGGCGAAGATGTTTCTCTGGATGCGCTAAAACGTATCCTACGCCCGTGGTTAAGAATGAAAGAGCCGCCAGATACCGTTGTACTGGGGTGTACCCATTTCCCTCTACTACAAGAAGAACTGTTACAGGTGCTGCCAGAGGGAACCCGGCTGGTGGATTCTGGCGCAGCGATTGCTCGCCGAACGGCCTGGCTGTTAGAACATGAAGCCCCGGATGCAAAATCTGCCGATGCGAATATTGCCTTTTGTATGGCAATGACGCCAGAAGCTGAACAATTATTGCCCGTTTTACAGCGTTACGGCTTCGAAACGCTCGAAAAACTGGCAGTTTTAGGCTGATTTGGTTGAATGTTGCGCGGTCAGAAAATTATTTTAAATTTCCTCTTGTCAGGCCGGAATAACTCCCTATAATGCGCCACCACTGACACGGAACAACGGCAAACACGCCGCCGGGTCAGCGGGGTTCTCCTGAGAATCTCAACAGAGAAAAGCAAAAAAATGCTTGACTCTGTAGCGGGAAAGCGTATTATGCACACCCCGCGCCGCTGAGAAAAAGCGAAGCGGCACTGCTCTTTAACAATTTATCAGACAATCTGTGTGGGCACTCGAAGATACGGATTCTTAACGTCGCAAGACGAAAAATGAATACCAAGTCTCAGGAGTGAACACGTAATTCATTACGAAGTTTAATTCTTTGAGCATCAAACTTTTAAATTGAAGAGTTTGATCATGGCTCAGATTGAACGCTGGCGGCAGGCCTAACACATGCAAGTCGAACGGTAACAGGAAGCAGCTTGCTGCTTTGCTGACGAGTGGCGGACGGGTGAGTAATGTCTGGGAAACTGCCTGATGGAGGGGGATAACTACTGGAAACGGTAGCTAATACCGCATAACGTCGCAAGACCAAAGAGGGGGACCTTCGGGCCTCTTGCCATCGGATGTGCCCAGATGGGATTAGCTAGTAGGTGGGGTAACGGCTCACCTAGGCGACGATCCCTAGCTGGTCTGAGAGGATGACCAGCCACACTGGAACTGAGACACGGTCCAGACTCCTACGGGAGGCAGCAGTGGGGAA
>ERZ772820.8-NODE-8-length-199526-cov-9.063834_pt1 | contig 199526 bp, 163 predicted proteins | sample MGYA00511377_ERZ772820 | MGnify/ENA primary metagenome ERZ772820 (study PRJEB29015, sample SAMEA2737684) | human gut metagenome | biome: human gut; feature: human-associated habitat; material: faeces | place: China | collected 2012 ... | reverse complement strand
GAGCGATGCGACGCGAAGGTGCACGGGAGTGCACCGAAAAAATCCCTAACTCTCCGCCAAAATGAAAAGCAGGTCGCAAGGCCTGCTTTTTTCTTTGGCAAAACAACAAAAAGAGGGGTTCGAACAAGGAGGGAGCAGACGAAGTCTGCGGAAGAAAACAGTCCGGTGGACTGTTTTTTGCCGACGGGGTCAAGGAGCGATGCGACGCGAAGGTGCACGGGAGTGCACCGAAAAAATCCCTAACTCTCCATCACGAAGTGCGGTAGTCCATGATACAATGGGCTACCGTACTTTCTTATTTTTCTGCAGAGAAAGTCCACATTGGAATAACACAAAAAGTATTAGAGATGCTAAACAGGATTATATTTTCTGCTGATTCCGGCATATTGGCAAATCAGGTCATACTATATTGTGTATTTGCAAGATTGGGAATAAGTATTAAAGAATTATTTTCAAAACTGTTTCCCGATGTTATATCTGAGGTAAGAGTCTAGAAATCTACTCTTTTCTTATACATATTTAAAGGCAAGTGTTGCATAATTCTGTCGAAAAATACGATAGTCTTTTTAAATATAAGTGTTAAACATGGTCATAAAATTGACGCTTAACAGCTATTATAGCCTTAGCTAACTCCGTTTTAAGAAAGAATACTTGCGGTTGTTAAAATAAAAAGCAGTTAATACATAACAATGCGACGCATTAACAAAAATCTGTACAACAAAGAAAAGGCACGGCGAAATGCCATGCCTTAATTATGTATTCTGTTATCGAGATTACATCTTGAAGCCTGTCATGTTAACAACAGACGATGCAACAGCCGTTCCCGATGAACTCATAATGCTTGAAAGTTCAAACTTAAAATCGAACTTGGCGTTGAGAGAAACGAGATTACCTGTCGAAGCATTTACAACAGCCTTAATAACAGCGTTAGAGTAGCTCTCTGAGATATTAGCGCCGCCGCATCCCGGAACCTCGGAAATTGCAGACATAACGTTCTCCGCTGTCTTGTGATCCCAATAATCCTTATCCTTCTCGCCGCATGCAAGTCCGCTTCTGTCAAGAGGAGCATTGTTGGAAGAAACAACCTTGCCGCCCTTAACGGTGCTTGATCCGTTCTTGATATGAAGCGTGATTGTGTAGTTGTTGCCGTTCTTTACGCATGTTGCGCTTGTAACGTCTGAGGTTGTAAGCTTGGATGCCTTAAAATACTTATGGTAGCTTCCAGCGTCTGCCGAAGTAACGGACTTTGAAAACTTGTTGGAATCGCCTACGCCCATGAACTTATAAACAATGCTCTTCATGGACTTGAGAGCAACACCGGCATCATATGACTTCTCGGTTGTTGTTCTTGTCTTGTTGAAAGCTGCCTTCTTGGAGGCAACCTTTGCCGTAGCCGTGTTGTAATAGCTAACGATCTGAGCTGTGCCTGTCGGGATTGAAGAACCTGCATTTGCTGCGTTTGTTTTGGATGCCGAGCCGCCCGTGCTTCCGCCTGTGCTGCTGTTACCGCCGGCAGCATTTGTTACATCTGCGCCGTTAGCGTCTGTCGGAACCTCGCCGTTAGCATCTGTCGGAACTTCGCCGGTGGCGTCTGTCGGAACCTCGCCGCTGTTATCAACGTCACCACCCACCGTATCGGTAGCTGAAGCGTTGCCTCTCTGCTCTGCCGCTTTCTTTGCAGCGTCGCAAATCTTACCCGTGTTTACAACAGCCGTAACGCAAACAGCGATAACGCAAACGAGAGCTGTAATGCTCTTTGCAAGCGTTTTCTTGGAATCAAGATCCATTGGAGTCTTTTCCTTTTTAGCTTTCTTTTCTTTTTTTGCCTTCTTGGTCTCAACAACTTCCTCGTTCGGATCTGCCGAGACTTTCTTCTTCTTACTCATGATATTCTGCCCCTTTCGAGATCATAAATGTTTACTATATTATACTTTTTTTGCAAAGAAAAGTAAAGTAACTATATCACAAAAAACGCATTGTTTTTTTGTGCAAGTTGCGCAAGTAATGATTAGGATACGACCTTATGAATCTAACCGTAAAGCATAAAAATTTAAGCACCGCCGAAATATCAGCGGTGCTTGAAGCTGTTATATCATACCATCAAATCGCATACCAGGTTGCTCAGCTCCGTCGGGTCATCGACTGAAAGACCCTCAATCAAGCGTGCCTGAGCGTAAAGGATCTTTGCGTACTTGCCTGCCTTCTCCTTATCACTCTCATAAAGCTCGGTAAGCTTCTGCGCAATCGGGTGATTCTCATTGATTTCAAGAACGATATTTGCCTTAACCTTCTGCTCATTGGTCGGCATTGAATTGAGAACCTTCTCCATTTCGAGTGAGATTTCGCCCTCAGTTGTAAGACATACGGGGTGCTTTTTGAGCTTATTTGTAAATCTTACGGAAGAAACGCCGTCGCCGATGCTCTCCTTAAGGTAATCGAGCATCTCCTTGCCTTCCTCGTTCTTCTTTTTAAGCTCCTCTTTCTCCTCTTCACTGTCAAGCTCAATGCTGTCGGTGCAAATGTTTGCAAACTTCTTTCCCTCAAACTCGTTGAGCATCTTAATTGCAAATTCATCGACATTCTCGGTGAAATAGAGAACCTCATAGCCCTTGTCAATGACAGACTCAACCTGCGGAAGAAGCTCGATCTTTGCAACGGATTCGCCGCATGCATAGTAAATCGTATCCTGTGACTCCTTCATTCTGCCGACATATTCCTTGAGCGTTGTCAGCTTCTTATCGTTCGATGAGTGGAACATCAAAAGATCACTGAGCGTATCGTTCTTTGCGCCGAAGGCGTTATAAATGCCGAATTTGAGTTGAGTGCCGAATGCATTATAAACCATTTCGTAGGTATCACGAGAATCCTTCATCAGCTTGATCAGCTCGGAATGAATCTTCTTTTCAAGGCTCTTTGCGATGAGCTTAAGCTGTGCATCATGCTGGAGCATTTCACGGGAGATGTTGAGCGACAGATCCTCGCTGTCAACAAGACCCTTTACAAAGCTGAAATAATCGGGAAGCAGATCGGCACACTTGTCCATGATGAGAACACCGTTTGAATAGAGCTGCAAGCCCTTTTCGTAGTTCTTTGTGTAATAATCAAACGGAGCATGGCGCGGAATATAAAGCAGTGTATTGTACATTACCTGACCTTCCATCTTAGCGTGGATAACCTTTGCCGGCTCCTCATAGTCATAGAACTTATTCTTGTAGAAGCTGCTGTATTCGTCAGCCGTGACCTCGTTTTTATTCTTTTTCCAGATTGGAACCATGGAATTTAACGTTTCGGTCTCCGTTACCTGCTCATACTCGTCCTCCGTGCCCTCTTTGAGATGGCTGTGGGTGCAGTCCATTGTAATCGGATATCTTATATAATCTGAATATTTCTTCACGATTTCCTTGATCTTGTATTCTTCAAGGTACTGCTCATAATCATCGTCATCTGTATTCTCCTTGAGATAAAGGGTGATTACGGTGCCGTGGTCAAAGTCGGCCTCGCACGGCTCAACCGTGTAGCCGTCTGCACCCTTTGAAGTCCATTTATGAGCCTCGCTGTCACCGAAAGCCTTGCTGACTACCTCAATCTTGTCGCTGACCATGAATGCAGAATAGAAGCCAACGCCGAACTGACCGATGATGTCAACGTCCTCTTTCTTTTCGTTATCATTTTTAAAATCGAACGAACCGCTCTTTGCGATAGTGCCGAGGTTCTGCTCGAGCTCCTCGCCGTTCATGCCGATACCGTTATCGGAAATCGTGAGGGTTCTTGCCTCCTTATCGGGCTGAATTTTGATTGTGAGGTCACTTCTGTTGAGAGCGAGGTTATTCTGCAATGAATGATAATAGAGCTTGTCCATTGCGTCGCTCGCATTTGATATAAGCTCACGAAGAAAAATTTCCTTGTGAGTATAGATTGAGTTGATCATCATGTCAAGCAGCTTTTTTGACTCTGCCTTGAACTGTTTTGTACGCATATATATCACCTGTCTGTAATGTAATAAGAAAATTAGCACTCTTTATTACTGAGTGCTAATTTAGTATAGTCCTATTTATGCGATTTTGCAAGGGGTAAATAAAAGAATTAACAAATTGGTAATATTTGAGGTGTTTTTTAGTAGGTTTGGCAGAGGAAAAAGTTGTCATACCTAGTTTTTTATCACCTATTCGACAATTAACGAATAGTCAGAAGCTTATCGTTGATTAAACAATGTAATTCGCCGATTGAACAAATCATAAGCTAAAAGCGCAGTCTCCCCTTGAAAAAATCAAGAGGAGACGCAATTTGTTTATTTAGCTGTAGTTTTTTGTTGCCGTTCAGCAAACATCTTTAATGAGGTCGATAAACCACTTGATTATCTTCACAAGAATCGAGATAAGCCAATCACGGATTTTTTCCCATTTTGTCTTGAGCTTCTGAACCTCGGTATTCTCGTTGCGCTTTGCGTGGCAGACCGTACATTCCTCATGTGCGATACCTTTTTCCGTCTCGGTCGCTTCCTTATCCGTCACCCATTCAAAGGTATGCTCACCCTTTTCGATTACTGAATCGCCGTACTTGCACTCCTTCCAGTGCTCGTTCTCGTCGAACTTCCAATCGCTGTAATCGTGAGCGGCATTTACGGTAATTTGGACCATTGCCATGTTAGCAAAAGAATCAACAGCAATAATCTTGAACTCACCGTTTGCGGGTTCAGCCGTATAATATCCGTCTGCGTCAGGCTCAACATTTTTGCCGTTTATTATTACGATTGCCGTACTCGATGTGTCATTGTCGGTTACCTTAAACTTCTGAGGTCCGCAATAAATCTTGCCGTTTTCAAGACCGATTATTACCGGCTTTTCGGTATCTCTCCAAACCGCACCGAGCGTAACCGTGTCAATGCTGTCGTCCTGAACAAGCTCGCCGTATGTGCAATTCAAAGTTGTTACGCTCAATTTCGGAGAAACAATGTTCCAGCCGATGAATTCAAATCCTCCCTCTTTTGTCGGAGGAACAACACCGTCGAGAACCTTATCGTCCCAGTGGAGCGTCTTGTCGGCAACGGGAGTGCCGCCTCTTGTATCAAACTTAATCGTATAGGTTTTTGCCATCCACTCTGCCACCAGGGTAATTCCGCTTACCTTATCATCTGCAGCGAGGTCGGAAAACTTTGTATCTGACGAAACTGCCGAATCAGCGTACTTCCAGCCTGCGAATGTGTAGCCTGCCTTTGTCGGAGCCGAAACGCCTTCGAGCACCTTGTCGCTCCATTTAAGAGACTTATCCGCAACTGCCGTTCCGCCGTTTGAGTCAAAGCTTACGATATAACCGTTGGCTATCCACTTTGCCGTATAGGTAACAGTCTTGTTTATGAGGCTCGTCTGCTCCCAGCCTGAGAAGGTATAACCTGCTCGCACAACGTTTTCCGCTGTCGGGAGTGCAAGCGTTTCATTTGCTTTATAGCTTGTCGGTGCAGTGTAGCCCTCTGCCCATGCACCGCCGTCAAGGTCGTAAACAACGCTGACATCAACAGCCTTCGGGTTTAATTTGAGTGCAGGAACGACGCCCACGCCTGTGCCGTAAACTCCCTGACCGAGAGCCGCCCAGCCGTAGCTGCTGACGAGGTAAACCGCTTCGGCATCGCCCGGGGTACGAAGCCACCAATGCGGATAACCCTGGCTGATATATACGCCCTGACATTTTGAATAATCCGTACCTTTGAGCTTTCTTGCTTCGTCAAATTCCGATTTCGATGAGTCGAAGCCGTATGCGCTGTTAATTACATCTTCAAACGAGAGAATAAATATTTTATCGCCCGTATCGGTGCCGAACCAAGTGCCGTCCGGGCTGTTATTCTCAAGGAACGTTGTGCCTATCAGCATCTTCTCCTCACGGGAAAATGCCGTGTTATAAAAGGTCTTGTTGAGCCACTGTCTCAATGAGCAGGTTTCCCAATCTGAGACATAATTTGTGAAGTCCTTGCTGTTATAAAGCTTACCGTCTTTTTTTATAACGAAATTCTGATAAGCCTGCGAATCAATGGCGTTATCGCACATAATATACCCCTCGTCGGGGTCAAGCACACGCCATGTCAGCGGTTCGTATTTAAAATAATATACATTGTTCGGGTGATAGCCGTTGTCATACTGGTTAGAATAAAGATGTCCTTTTAATCCGCCGCCGGTGCCCGGTCTGTACTCCGAAAAAGTAACCGCGCGGAACATTTCGCCGTCACTGTAGAAATCCTTATACAGCATGAAATCGCCCGGCTCCATTTCGCCGTCCGTGCTATGGCCTGTTCCGCTGTAATATTTATAGGAAACCCAAAGATAATTCTCCGAGTCCGCTTCAAGCTTTGCGACCTCATCGGCGTCCGTGACCTCGGACTGAGGATATGAGCCGAATTCGATTTTGCTGCCCTTAGCGAGCGTCGGCGTCTTCGGATTGAACTTGAACGCAGGAACAACGGCGTTATCGGTTCTGTTGACGTTGTAATAACCGCTGCCGCTGGAAACGATCCAACCGCCCGGAGCTACGCCAAAAGCGAATGTGCCGTAGAAACCCGTTGTACGCAGCCACCAATACGGAATGTTGCCGCCTGTATACGAAACAACATCTGCACCTTGGCACATTGCATAATCCGTAGCCGGTTTTATTCTTGCAAAATCGCTACTTGATCCGTCCTCATCAAAACCGTAATCGCTGTTTATTGCATCATAAAAGCTAATTGTAAAAATCTTATCAAATGTGCCGGCGCAGTCATATTTCGGACTAAACGGATTGTTGTTGTCAAGATAGGTTTTACCTATCTGAGCCTTTTCCTCCGCCGTGAAAGCGGTGTTGTAGAAATCCTTATTCAGCCACTCTCTCAGAGAGCTTTTTGACCAATCGTTAGCCAAATACTTGCAGTCCTTGCTATTATAAACCCTTTGTCCCAATGCGGAATCATAAGAGTCGGGATCATAATAGGAAAAGTTCTCAAAAGCCTGAGCGTCAATGGCAATATTGGACATAACAAAGCCCTCTTCGGGGTCAAGAACCGTCCATGTCAGCGGCTCATACTTAAAGAAGTAAGTCGTGTTCAGCTCGTAGCCGTTATTGTCTTGAGCCGAAGTAGCCTCGGATGAAACATCGCTCGTTACCTTAGGACGGTACTGCGAGAATCTGACCGCACGGTATTTTTCGCCGTTCAGCTTAAGATCGGCATACTTCATGTAGTCCGACGCTGTCATTTTGCCGTCATACTCCGTTCCCGTGCCGATGTAGTAGTCATATGACACCCACACGTCGTCGGTCAGGAAGCCGTCAAGTACCGAAATGATCCTTGGATTGGTCACCTTTGACTGAGGATATGAACCGAATTCGATTATATCCCCCTTCTGATAACCGTCGTCCGCCGTGTCGGCAGCCATCGTGACAGGTGCAATGCTCAGGAGCATGCACACCGCCAAAATGACGGTAAAAATCCGTTTCATTGTTTGTTTTTTCATTTATTTGCCTCCCTTGTATAGGATTATAATCCAATTATAATACATTCATTCACGTTTGTAAATAAGTTTAGCACAATTTTTGTTTTTTTATTAAATAAATTTTCTTTTTGAGGATAATAGCAGTGAAATAATAAATCTTTATTGCTTTTGATTGAATCGATAAATCCATATATATTTATATTTAAAATTCAAAACCTATTGAATTATTCTTTTATTTCTCTCTAATGATGCCGTCTTGTTATGCACGTCACGTCCTCAAGCAGCTTTTTCATTTCAAAAGCAAATTGCATAACTCCCCAAAGTGTCATTATGCATAAAATTAAGTTTTTTAATATATGCAAAATGCACTGTGATTTTTGAAAGCAATAACATTATTTATATAAATATTTATTATGTCTTTACTTTTCTTGAAAAATTTGTTAAAATATTATTATATCTTTCGTGAGGTGATATGCATGTCCGAAAAATTAGGTGTAGCCATTATAGGCTGCGGCAACATTTCCCGTTCACACATACCGAGCTATCTTAAACTTGACAATGTTGAGATACGCTATTTTTGTGATATTATTCCCGAGCGCGCCGACAATGCTGTTGAGACCTACGGCTGCGGCAAGGCTGTGTATAATTACAAGGAGCTTCTCGGCCACGACGATATAGACATTGTTTCCGTTTGCACCCACAACGACTGTCATGCACCGATTTCGATCGACTTTATGCGTGACGGCAAAGACGTGCTTTGCGAAAAGCCTGCCGCAAGAATCCTTTCCGAGGCTCTTGAAATGCAAAAGGTTGCTCACGAGACGGGCAGAATGCTTTCAATCGGTGTTGTAAACCGATTTGTCGATACAGTCAATAAAATCAAAGACCTTATCGCTGACGGTGTTCTCGGCGAGGTTTATCAGGTGTATATCAGCTTCAGGTCGCACCGCTCGATTCCGGGTCTCGGAGGCGATTTTACCACGAAGGCAGCTTCCGGCGGCGGAGTTCTCATTGATTGGGGCGTTCACTTTATTGACCTTGTTCTTTATTGTCTTGATGATCCGACTCCCCTCACCTGTTCGGGTGTTGCTCATTCAAAGCTCGGCACAGCGATGAAAGATTATGTCTACACAAGTATGTGGGCTGAGGACACCAAGGATACGGAAAACGGCACATTCGACGTTGACGATTTTGTTACGGGACTCATCAGAACCGACAAAGCGACAATTACCTTTAACGGCGCATGGGCACAGAACATAAACGAGAACGAATTGTTTGTCGATTTTCTCGGCACAAAGAGCGGCATAAGAATGCAATACGGCGGAAAATTCAAGCTCTATTCAACAATGAACGATATGCTTACGGATATCACACCCGACTACAACTCAACAGGCTTTGACTATGCGGCAGAAATCAAATCTTTCGTTGACTCCGTTATCACAAGAAAGCCAAATCAAGCATATATTGACAAAGCCGTTATAACATCAAAAATTCTTGACGCTATTTACAGATCCTCGGATTCCGGTAAAGAGGTCACATTATAATAAAAGGAAGGCAAAACAATGGATATTAAAATTTTCGACAACGCAGAGCAGATTGCTTGTGCGGCAGCTCAGCTTTACAAGGATCTTATAGGAAACAAGCCGAATGCAGTTCTCGGACTCGCAACAGGCGCAACTCCCGTACCTACATATAAGAAGCTTATTGAGCTTTACAATAACGGCGAAATCAGCTTCAAGGACGTTACAACATTCAATCTTGATGAATATTGTGACTTGGACAAGCATGACAAAAACAGCTACTACACCTTCATGCACGAGAATCTTTTCAATCATGTTGATGTCAAAGAGGAGAATGTAAACTTCCTTAACGGCAATGCTAAGGATTGCGATGCAGAGAGCAAGCGCTATGCCGAAGCAATTAAGGCTGCAGGCGGAATTGACCTCCAGCTTCTCGGAATAGGTACAAACGGTCACATCGCTTTCAATGAACCTGCCGACAAGTTCACAGACGAGGCTTTCAAGGTTACGCTCACTCAGAGCACCATAAATTCAAATCAGAAATACTTCGGCGACGTTCCGATGCCGCGATACGCAATGACAATGGGCATCGGCTCAATCATGCGCTCGAAGAAGATTCTTCTCATCGCAACGGGTGAAAGCAAAGCGAAGGCAATCAAAGCCATGGTTTCGGGTGAAATTACACCGCAGATTCCCTGCTCAATCCTCAATGAGCATAATGATGTTGTTGTTATGCTTGATAAGGCGGCAGCAAGTCTGCTTGACTGATAAATAAAACAAATTTACGGCAGTATCCTCACGGGTACTGCCGTTTTCATTTGACACAGCTTCGCACAAAATGTCAGAAAAAATCCTCTCCTTTGAACAGGGAGAGGATTTGTTTATTTAATTATACGCCCTTGAGAAGCTCACCGAGTACTGTTGTTGAGTGATCCTCGGTCGGTCTGAGTTCAACCTCGGAATAGCACTTCATGCCGGTACCTGACGGAAGAAGCTTACCGATGATAACATTCTCTTTGAGTCCGAGAAGCGGATCGGTCTTGCCCTTAATCGCAGCGTCTGTAAGAACTCTCGTTGTCTCCTGGAAGGAAGCAGCCGAAAGGAACGACTCCGTTGCAAGAGATGCCTTTGTGATACCCATAAGAGTCGGTACGCAGGTTGCGTAGTTAGGCTCTTTACCCTCGGCCTCGGCAGCAGCCTTAACCTTTTCGTTGGCAACATAGAATTCATGCTTCTCAACGATTGAACCGGGCAGGAAGTCTGTATCTCCGGCATCCTCAATCTTAACCTTACGCATCATCTGACGAACTATAACCTCGATATGCTTATCGTTGATATCAACACCCTGTGTACGGTATGTCTTCTGAACTTCACGGATAAGGTAATCATGAACAGCCGAAACGCCTCTGATTGCAAGAACGTCATGCGGATTCGGAGCACCGTCGGTAAGGGCCTGACCCTTTGTAACACGGTCGCCTTCCTTAACGATCTCACGGAAGCCGTAAGGAATAAGGTAGGATTTCGACTCGCCGTTCTCGCTGTCAGTGATAACAACGTGGCGGCTCTTCTTAACGTCCTCGAATGAAACTGTACCGGATATCTCCGAAAGAATTGCGAGAGCCTTCGGCTTTCTTGCCTCGAACAGTTCTTCGATACGTGGAAGACCCTGTGTAATATCGCCGGCATCCTTGGCACCGCCGGTGTGGAATGTTCTCATTGTAAGCTGTGTACCGGGCTCACCGATTGACTGTGCGGCGATGATACCGACAGCTTCACCGATCGTAACCGGACTACCTGTTGCAAGGTTTGAACCGTAGCACTTGATACATACACCGTGCTCGGTCTTACAGGTGAGAAGCGAACGGATAACAACGGAAGCTACCGAGCCTTCCTCTGCTTCGCCTGCATTTATCTTTGCCTGATGATTTGCCTTTGCGTGTGTTGCAACTCTCTCTGCATCCTCGGCTGTCATCATTCTGGAGTTCTCCATGATGACCTCGCCTGTCTCCTCATCAACATAATCGTTAAGAAGGAAACGGCCTGTGAGACGCTCTGCAAGGTCAACGATCTTACGGTTGCCGTGGAAGATATCGTAAACCTCAACGCCCTCTGTGCAGTGGCAGTCCTCCTCACGGATAATGCACTCCTGAGAAACATCAACAAGACGACGGGTAAGGTAACCCGAGTCGGCTGTACGAAGCGCTGTATCGGCAAGACCTTTACGTGCACCACGGGATGAAATGAAGTATTCGAGTATGTTAAGACCCTCACGGTAGTTAGCCTTGATGGGAACTTCGATTGTTTTACCGGCTGTGTTAGCGATAAGTCCACGCATACCTGCGAGCTGACGAAGCTGTGAATCGTTACCACGGGCACCGGAATCAAGCATCATGTTGATCGGGTTGTATTTATCGAAGTTTGCCTTGAGTTCCTTGGCAACCTCCTGAGTACAATTCTCCCAAACCTCGATAACTCGGTCGGAACGCTCGGAGTTTGTGATAAGGCCTCGCTCGTAGTTACGGTTGATCTTATCAACCTTAGCCTCGGCATCTGCGATAAGCTCTGCCTTCTTCGGCGGAATTGTTGCGTCAAACGCAGCAACGGTGATACCGCTTCGTGTTGAGTGCTTATAGCCCTGAGCCTTAATATTATCAAGCATTTCCGCCGCAACGGCTGTGCCGTGGACACGGATACACTTGTCAATGATCTTGCCGAGATTGCCCTTCTTAACAAGGAAGTCGATCTCAAGCTTGAACATGCTGTCTATATCCTCGGGGTTACGCTCAACAAAGCCGAGATCCTGCGGAATAGGATTGTTGAAGATAACCTTACCGAGAGTTGTCGGAACAAGGCGTGTATACTCAACGCCGTTGATCGTCTTTGTCATGCGGATCTTGACAGATGAATGGAGAGTGATGATACCCTCATCATATGCCATAATAGCTTCCTCAACGTTGCGGAAAGCCTTACCCTCGCCCGGCTCACCCGGCTTCTCAAGAGTCAGGTAATAGGAACCGAGGATCATATCCTGAGTCGGAACGGCAACAGGACGTCCGTCCGACGGCTTGAGGAGGTTGTTAGCGGCAAGCATGAGGAATCTTGCTTCAGCCTGTGCCTCAGCAGAAAGAGGAACGTGAACAGCCATCTGGTCACCGTCGAAGTCAGCGTTGAAAGCTGTACAAACGAGCGGATGAAGCTTAATGGCACGGCCCTCAACAAGTACCGGCTCAAATGCCTGAATACCGAGTCTGTGAAGTGTCGGTGCACGGTTGAGCATTACCGGATGATCCTTGATAACGACTTCAAGTGCATCCCAAACCTCCGGATGTACCTTTTCAACCATCTTTCTTGCAGACTTAACGTTGCCTGCCTTTTCTGTTTCAACAAGGCGCTTCATAACGAAGGGCTTGAAAAGCTCAAGTGCCATTTCCTTCGGGAGACCGCACTGATAGAGCTTAAGCTCAGGACCGACAACGATAACCGAACGGCCTGAATAGTCAACACGCTTACCGAGAAGGTTCTGACGGAAGCGTCCCTGCTTACCTTTGAGCATATCGGAAAGAGACTTGAGTGCTCTGTTGTTCGGACCCGTTACCGGACGGCCTCTTCTGCCATTATCAATAAGGGCATCAACGGCCTCCTGCAACATTCTCTTTTCGTTGCGCACGATGATGTCGGGTGCGCCAAGCTCAAGAAGCTTTTTGAGACGGTTATTACGGTTGATTACACGACGGTAAAGATCATTAAGATCCGATGTTGCAAATCTGCCGCCGTCGAGCTGAACCATGGGACGGATATCCGGCGGAATAACCGGAATAACATCGAGAATCATCCACTCGGGCTTGTTGCCGGATGCTCTGAAAGCCTCAATGACCTCAAGACGTTTGAGAGCCTTTGCTCTCTTCTGAGCCGATGTGCCGTTAAGTTCCTCACGAAGCTCAACCGAAAGAGCGTCAAGATCAACCTCCTGGAGAAGGGACTTGATAGCCTCGGCACCCATGCCTGCCTTGAAATCGTCCTCGTATCTTTCACGATACTCCATATATGCCTTCTCGTCAAGGATCTGCTTCTTCTCAAGCGGAGTATCTCCCGGATCGGTTACGATATACGATGCGAAATAGAGAACCTTTTCGAGGTTTCTCGGTGTAATGTCAAGAACAAGACCTATTCTTGACGGAATTCCCTTGAAATACCAGATATGAGAAACGGGAGCTGCAAGCTCAATGTGACCCATACGTTCACGGCGAACCTTGGCTTTTGTAACTTCAACGCCGCAGCGGTCACAGATGATGCCCTTGTGGCGAACTCTTTTATACTTTCCGCAGTGGCACTCCCAGTCCTTGGTGGGTCCGAAAATTCTTTCGCAGAAAAGTCCGTCTTTTTCCGGCTTAAGGGTACGGTAATTTATAGTTTCGGGCTTGGTTACCTCACCGTAAGACCATTCTCTGATCTGTTCCGGTGAAGCAAGACCGATTTTAATTGATTCAAAGGTATTGTTTTCCAATCTGAATGCCCCTTTTCCTATGGCAAAGCCCAAAAATGCGGCATTGCCTCTAATCTATTTCAATACAACTTGCAGTCTGTTATCAATCGAAGCTTTCCTCGTCGTCATCGGAGAACATATCGTCAATGTCCTCGAAGATTTCGTCAAAGGATTCTTCGTCGTCCTCATCCTCAATGAGGTTGCCTTCTTCGTCCTCAAGAGCATAGCCCTCTGCGCCCTCTGCATCATTGACCTGTGTAAACGCTTTATCATCCGAAGAAGTAAATCCAAGCTCATCGTCAAAATTCTGCTTAAGATCTATCTCGTTTTCGTCCTTATCATAAACACGAACATCAAGACCGAGTGACTGAAGCTCCTTAACAAGAACCTTGAAGGATTCGGGAATACCCGACTGAGGAACATTGTTACCCTTAACGATCGCCTCGTATGTCTTTACACGTCCTACAACGTCATCCGATTTGACTGTAAGGATTTCCTGAAGTGTGTATGCTGCGCCGTAAGCTTCGAGCGCCCAAACTTCCATCTCACCGAAACGCTGACCGCCGAACTGAGCTTTACCGCCCAAAGGCTGCTGAGTAACCAGTGAATACGGTCCCGTTGAACGGGCATGAATCTTATCGTCAACAAGGTGCAACAGCTTGAGGTAATACATGATACCGACTGTTACGGGGTTATCAAACTTGCGTCCCGTGCGTCCGTCTGTAAGGATTGACTTGCCGTCCTCGCGAATACCGAGATCCTTAAACATTTCCTTGATATCCGACTCATGTGCACCGTCGAATACGGGAGTCATGACTCTCCAGCCGAGATGCTTAGCGGCAAATCCGAGGTTAACCTCAAGAACCTGACCGATATTCATTCGGGACGGAACGCCCAACGGGTTAAGAACGATGTCAAGCGGTGTACCGTCCTCAAGGAACGGCATATCCTCCTGCGGAAGAATACGGGAAACAACGCCCTTATTTCCGTGACGGCCTGCCATCTTATCACCGACGGAAAGCTTACGCTTCTGAGCGATGTAGCAGCGAACAACCTTGTTTACGCCGGGGCTGAGCTCGTCACTGTTTTCTCTTGTGAATACTTCAACATTAACGATAATACCGTACTCGCCGTGCGGTACACGAAGTGAAGTATCTCTGACTTCCTTAGCCTTCTCGCCGAAGATAGCACGGAGAAGTCTCTCCTCGGGAGTAAGCTCCGTTTCGCCCTTCGGAGTTACCTTGCCGACAAGAATATCGCCTGAGCGAACCTCTGCGCCGACACGGATAATTCCGCGCTCGTCAAGGTCTTTAAGAGCGTCATCACCGACATTCGGGATATCTCTTGTGATCTCTTCGGGTCCGAGCTTGGTGTCTCTTGCTTCAATTTCAAATTCTTCTATATGAATCGATGTGTAAACATCATCTCTTACGAGCTTTTCGTTAATAAGAACGGCATCCTCGTAGTTGTAGCCTTCCCAGGTCATGAAGCCGATAAGAGCATTCTTGCCGAGTGAAATCTCACCGTGATCGGTTGCCGGACCGTCGGCAATAACGTCGCCTGCCTTAACCTGCTGGCCGAGATCAACGATCGGCTTCTGGTTAATACATGTACCCTGGTTGGAGCGCATGAACTTTGTGAGATTGTATCTGTCGATACCGTCTGCCGTCTGAATTTCAACATAGTCGGCATTGACGTGAACTACGACACCGTCCTTCTTGCAAAGAACAACTGTACCGGAGTCAACCGCTGCCTTATACTCCATACCGGTTCCGACGATCGGAGCCTCTGTGCGGAGAAGCGGAACTGCCTGTCGCTGCATGTTTGAACCCATGAGGGCACGGTTTGCGTCATCGTTCTCAAGGAACGGAATCATTGCTGTTGCAACCGAAACGAGCATCTTCGGCGAAACGTCCATGAAGCTGACTCTTGAATTGTCTATCTCATGGAATTCGTCACGGTAACGAGCCATGACCTTACGTCTCATGAAACGGCCATCCTCGTCGAGCGGCTCGTTAGCCTGAGCAACGATGAACTCGTCCTCCTGATCCGCTGTCATGTAAACAACCTCGTCGAGGACCTTGCCGTCAACAACTCGTCTGTACGGAGCCTCGATAAAGCCGTATTTATTTATCTTTGCAAAGGTTGCAAGATAGGAGATAAGTCCGATGTTGGGACCTTCGGGAGTCTCGATGGGACACATACGGCCGTAATGGCTGTAGTGAACGTCTCGAACCTCGAATCCTGCACGGTCACGTGAAAGTCCTCCGGGGCCGAGTGCCGAAAGACGGCGCTTATGAGTAAGCTCGGCAAGCGGGTTTGTCTGATCCATGAACTGTGAAAGTGGTGATGAGCCAAAGAATTCCTTAATCGCCATAAGCACGGGGCGAATGTTGATAAGAGTCTGCGGCGTTATTTTGTCGTCATCCTCCTGAGCCTGAAGTGTCATTCTTTCACGAACAACTCTTTCCATTCTTGCAAGACCGATTCTGAACTGGTTCTGAAGAAGTTCTCCTACGGAACGGATACGACGGTTACCGAGGTGGTCGATATCGTCCGTTTTGCCGATGCCGAAAGCAATGGAGTTAACGTAGTTGATTGATGAAAAGATATCATCAATTGTAATATGCTTAGGAATGAGGTCATCACAATGCTCTTTGAGAAGTCCGAGAAGTGCGTTATCATCCTCAACGTCAGCCTCAAGAATTTCCTTAAGAGCCGAGAAAGAAACCTTCTCATTGATGCCGATCTCGTCAAGCTGCTTCTCCGTGAATTGAGGGAAGTAGGGCTTGATATCAACCATGCCGTTTGAGATAACCTTGATTTCCTTATCGTCGTCAACCTTAACGAATACAACGTTGACGCCTGCCTGCTCGATCTCAGTAGCCTTCTCCTTGGAGACTACCTCACCCTCCTCTGCGAGAAGCTCGCCGGTGAGCGGTGCGATAACAGGCTGTGAAAGTGTTGCGCCTACAATACGGTCAAACAAAGAAAGCTTCTTGTTGTATTTGTATCTGCCGACTCTGGAAATATCGTAACGGTACGGATCAAAGAACAGATTGTCAAGATGAGTCTGTGCGGTTTCGAGAGTTGCAGGCTCGCCGGGACGAAGCTTCTTGAATACTTCCATTAAAGCCTCTTCGGTGTTCTGCGTCTCGTCTCTTTCAAGCGTAGCCTCAAGTCGAGGATCGTATCCGAAGAATTCACGGATATCCGTATTTGAGCTGAGACCTAAAGCTCTGATAAAGGTTGTGATAAAGATCTTTCTGTTCTTATCAATACGAACATAGAAAAGATCGTTTACATCGGTCTCATACTCAAGCCAAGCTCCTCGGTTCGGGATAACGGTGTTTGAGTAAAGCTCAATACCCGTCTTATCATGGGTCATATCGTAATATACGCCCGGTGAACGAACAAGCTGCGATACTATCGCACGCTCGGCACCGTTGATGATAAAGGTACCGCTGTCCGTCATTATCGGGAAATCACCCATATAGACTTCGCTCTCTTTTACGACGCCGGTTTCCTTGTTGAGAAGACGTGCCTTTACGCGCATCGGTGCAGAATAACTTGCATCACGCTCCTTGCACTCTCTGATTGAATACTTGGGCTTGTCGTCCATTCTGTAATCGACAAACTTGAGTACCCAGTTACCGGTATAATCGGTAATATCCGCGATATCACGGAAAGCCTCTTTAAGTCCGGTCTCCAGAAACCACCTGTATGAGTCCTTCTGAACCTCAATGAGGTTTGGCATTTCCATAACCTCTTTGATTTTTCCGAAGCTCATTCTGGTCCTGCTGCCCCTTGCAACGGGAGAAACATTCGTCATTGACTAACCACTCCGTTCTTTTTATTTTCGTCCGTGTGTGAAACTTATACTTATGAATTACTTGTGAAATATGACAGTTTTTGTCATGAAAACGGGCATTATTTTTCCAAGGAAAAAAGACCCAAGGACACACAATGCCATTATAATCGTTATAGCATTATACTTCATTAGTTAAAATATGTCAAGCAAAAAAGCAAAAAAAATAAAGATATTTTGAAAAATTTTTAAAAAGTGATTTTTCATAGTTAATTCCGTATAAACGGTCGATATAAATCGTTGTAAAGAATAAAAAATCTATTCTCACCCCTCCTCTCTAATTTCAAAGATACATAATTTGAATATAAAAGCAAAAAAGATAAAAGCAACGGCACAGGAAAACCTGCGCCGTCGAAACATTATTTAACTTCCTGCTCAATATCATCAAAAATCTCACTGTCAAAGAACTGACGTAAAGTGATATCCAACCCATCACACAACTTTTGCAAGGAGACTACACCCGGGTTTTGGCTTTTTTCATTGAGCATACTGTAAACCGTCGATGGAGACACACCCGAAATATTTGCCAAAGTGTTTACGGCGATATTTCTTTCGTCGCAAAGCTGTAATATTCTCTTTGCAACTGCCTCTTTTGCGGTCATAAATATCCCCCTCTTTATCATTGTTATCAACTTTAATCTGTCTTTATTCCCTCAGTCGCTCATGCGACGCCGTCTCGCTTCGGCTTTTTGCGCCGAAGTCGTAGGTTAATATATTATAAATCCATCTGTTTTAAATCCCCACCACCGCAAGCGGTCCCCCTCCCCTTGCTTCAAGGGGAGGCTTGAAAAGTTCCTGCTAAATTAAAATATAATCAGGAATTCTACGTCGTATTCAGCCTCCACTAATTGTTAGGGGAGGTGGCTTCGGCGTTTTGCGCCGAAGTCGGAGGGGTTAAATTATTTTTCTTCGGGCTCTTTACAAAGACCATCAGTCGGCTACGCCGCCAGCTCCTTACAGTGGTTCCTGCTGACATTTCAACAGCCTTACTCTTGATAATAAGCCTTGACTAATTTCTATTAAAGCCACTTATTTCAGCAATTTAATTTATAAATTTAAAAACGACTACATAACTTTTTAAACACAACGGCACAGGAAAACCTGCGCCGTCGAAATTATTATTTTATTGTACCGTACAATTGAGGTGCTGCCTCAGATATTAAAGACCGTATTCTGCCGCAACGTCTGCAATCTTAACGGGCATGCCTGTCTCAAGAGACTTCTTGGCGGCAATACCGATAAGTACGGGCTGGAGACCGCACTCAAGGCCGACAGTGATCGGCTTGTCGTTAACAACACAGTCAACGAACTGAGAAACCTCCTCAACGTAAGCTCCCATGTATCTCTCAAGGAAGAAGTTAAGCGGAACCTCACCGTGAACGCCGTTAGCGTCGGAAACAACTGCTGTTGACTCAGAGTCATTTGAAATAGCAACCTGACCGAGTGAGCCGAAAGCCTCAACTCTCTGGTCGTAGCCGTAGCTTGCACGGCGGCAGTTATCAATAACTGCGATTGCGCCGTTAGCGAGCTTCATGGAGATAACGGCCGTGTCGATGTCGCCTGCCTCACCGATTGCCGGATCAACAAGAACTGCGCCGTATGCGAAAACTTCCTCAACCTCTGAACCTGACATGAAGCGAACCATATCGAAATCATGAATAGTCATATCAAGGAAGATACCGCCCGAAACCTTGATGTAGCTTACCGGCGGTGCGCCCGGGTCACGGGAGCAAACCTTGAGGATATTAAGGTCGCCTATCTGACCGCCCTCAACAGCCTTTCTTGCGGCCTTAAAGTTGTGGTCAAAGCGGCGGTTAAAGCCTACCTGATACTTAACGTTGCTGTTTTCAAGAGCCTTCTTAACCTCAAGGATCTTGTTTACATCATGGTCGATCGGCTTCTCGCAGAAGATGTGCTTGCCTGCGGCAATAGCTTCGAGAGAAATCGTTGAATGTGTGTCGGTTGATGAGCAGATAAGAACAGCCTGAATGTCCTTATCCTCAAGAATCTTATGATAATCGGTGTAGAACTCATTTACACCGAGTCCCTTTGCCCACTCTTTTGTCTCGTCATTGAGGAACGGATCGGCAATAGCCTTAACCGTAGCTGACTTAACATATCTCATGATTGACTCGCAGTGTACCTTACCGATACGGCCTGCGCCGATAATACCAACATTTAACATAGCTTTATGCCCTCCTGATTATATTGTGCCGTCCCATGTGGAAACTTCTGTTTTCTTCATTTCTTCCTCGTCGAACCAACGTGTTGTTACGCACTTGCTCTCTGTGAAGAAGCGATATGCGTCCTTGCCGAGGCAGTGGAGATCGCCGAAGAACGAATCCTTATGACCTGCGAACGGGAAGAATCCGATCGGAACGGGAATACCAACGTTTACGCCGACCATGCCGCCGTCCGTGTGACGAACAAACTCACGGGCATAGTAACCGTTCTGAGTGAAGATAACCGAACCGTTTGCATACGGGTTAGCGTTCATAACTGCCAGACCCTCTTCAAAGCTCTTAACTCTCTTGATACAAAGAACGGGGCCGAATACCTCGTCACGGCCGATTGTCATGTCCTCTGTAACATGATCAAAGATTGTCGGGCCTACATAGAAACCGTTTTCATAGCCCTCAACAACGCAGTTTCTGCCGTCAAGCACAAGCTCTGCGCCCTCTGCAACGCCCTTGTCGATGTCTGCAAGAACTTCCTTGTAGTGCTTCTCATATGTAATTGGACCAAGCTTTGAGGTCTTATCGTATGCAGGGCCGAGCTTGAGTCCCTTAGCCTGCTTAACAAGCTCTGCAACAAACTTATCTGCGATGCTCTCTTCGACAACGCAGCAGCTCAAAGCCATGCATCTCTGACCGGCACAACCGAATGCGGAGTTCATAACACCTGCCGCGGTTCTCTCGATCGGAGTATCTGCAAGAACAAGAGCGTGGTTCTTAGCCTGGCAAAGGCACTGAACTCTCTTGCCTGCGCTTGCAGCCTTTTCATATATAAGCTTGCCGACGGGAGTTGAACCGACAAAGGTGATGCCTCTTACGTCGGGACTTTCGAGAATCGTGTTGATCTCGTTTCTTGAGCAGGTTACAACATTGATAACGCCGTCGGGAACGCCTGCTTCCTTATAAAGCTCGGCAATTCTGAGAGCTGTTCTCGGAGTAAGGCTCGCTGCCTTGAGAACCATCGTGTTGCCGCATGCAATACAGGTAGGAGCCATCCAGCCGAACGGAATCATAGCAGGGAAGTTTACCGGAACGATACCTGCGAAAACGCCCATCGACTCGCGGTACTTAACTGTGTCATAGCCTCTTGAAGCATCCATAACGCTCTCGCCCATCATAAGTGATGGAACCTGAGTTGCAAGCTCAGTGCCCTCTTTTGCCTTGAGAACGTCGCCCTCGGCCTCAGCCCATACCTTGCCGTTTTCTTCGGCAACAAGCATTGTAAGCTCGTCCATGTGCTTTATAAGAAGATCACGGATGTTGTAAAGAATCTGTGCTCTCTTGATCGCCGGAGTTGAGCTCCAGCCCGGGAAAGCAGCCTTAGCCGCTGCAATAGCGCCGAGAACCTCGTCGTTAGTACAGCAGGGAGCATAACCCGTTGTCTCGCCCGTGCTGGGGTTGACAAGAGTGTAGTATTTGTCTGTCTTTGATTCAACGTACTCACCGTTGACAAAGTATTTGAGTTTTTCTGCGGACATTGTTACATCTCCTTGTATGTTAATCTATTTTTTAACTTGTTTTTCAGACCTCTGCTTTGAGTGTAAGCATCGGTCGGTTTCTGCCGGCTTTCCTTGCCTCCCCCTAAAGGGTCGCCAAGAATTTCTGCTAACTTTTAAACAGAATAATCAAGCTTAGTCTATCTGTTCAAGCCTCCCCTTGGTTGATTCAAGGGGAGGTGTCGCATTAGCGACGGAGGGGATAAAGATATGTTCTTACTTATCCCTTCCACCGCAAGCGGTCCCCCTCCCCTTACAATAAGGGGAGGCTTGCTTGACTTTCACCTTGATTATTCACTATAAATTATACTCAAAGTCCTGCCTTTTCTGCAATGTAGGCTCTTGCCATCTTTGCATACTTGAACGGATTTGCGATTGCGGGATCCTGCTCTGCTTCAACGAGCATCCAGCCTTCATAGCCTGTTTCGTCAAGAACGTCAAAAATCGGCTTGAAGTCAATTGCGCCGTCACCGGGCACGGTGAAAGCACCCATACGAACACCCTGAAGGAAAGACTTGTGCTCGTCCTTGACCTGCTTAACAATCTCCGGGCGGATATCCTTGAGGTGAACGTGCTTGATTCTCTTGGCATACTTCTTGAGAACTGCCATGTAGTCCTCGCCGCAATATGCAAGGTGACCCGAATCGAAAAGAAGGTAAACGGCGTCGGAATCGCACATATCCATCATCTTGTCGATTTCCTCGGCAGTCTGAACAACCGTGCCCATGTGATGATGATAAACAAGCGTAATGCCGTATTCCTTAGCAATGTTGCCGAGCTTTGAAAGTCCGTCGGTGAACTTCTTCCACTCCTCATCGTTCATAACGTATTTATTCTCAAAAACAGGTGTATCCATCTGTCCCTGAATGCTGTAGCTCTGCTCCGAAGCACCGATTCTCTTTGCTCCGCAGCCCTTAAGGAATTCGCAGTTCTCTCTGAAATCCTTCTCAACCTCATCAAAAGGCTTGGTGAGAATGAATGATGAAAACCAGCGGTTAGCGATCTGAAGTCCTCTGATATCAAGGTACTCGTGCATTTCCTCAACGGTCTTTGGATATTTGTTTCCTATCTCACAGCCCTCAAAGCCTGCAAGTGCCATTTCACTTACACACTGCTCAAAGGTGTTTTCACTGCCGAGATCGGGCATATCGTCGTTTGTCCAACCGATCGGTGCAATACCGAGTTTAATTTTTTTTGCGTCCATGTTACCTCTCCTTGTTAAAGAATTGCGTAGTAAGTTTTTGTAAGGTGTTGCCTTAAGGCAATATCGCAAAATTGAGGTGTGCGGTGTTGCCTTAATACTTTTTAGCCTCGGAAAGCTTCTGCGTTCTTTCGGCAAGTGCTTCCTTACCCTTTTCTGTACGGGGCATATCCGAACAGCCGACATTCCACCAGCCGCCGTATCCGTCAGTCATGGATTTAGGAAGAACCTTTATATCAATGAGCACGGGCTTGGTCTGCTTAAGTGAATCAAGCACCGCCGCCTCAAGCTCATCCATAGTCTTTGCAGTGTATGCGACATAGCCGTAGCCTCTTGCACATGCGGCATAGTCGATATTCATGAACTCGCCCTCACGGATCGGCTTGTCGCCGTCACGATAACGAGCTTCGGTGCAGAGCGAATTAACACCCTGACCCATCTGAAGATTGTTGATACAACCGAAGGATGCATTATCAAAGAGCATGACGTTGATCTTCTTGCCCTCCTGCAATGCGGTCAGCATCTCGGAATGAAGCATATTGTAGCTGCCGTCACCGGTGAAAGCGTAAACCTCCTGATCGGGGCAAGCGAGCTTTGATCCGAACGCACCTGCGATTTCATAGCCCATGCATGAATAGCCGTACTCCATATTGTAGGAATAGAGCTTGTCTGTCGTCCACATTCTCTGCATACAGCCGGGAAGCGAACCCGCCGCACCGACTGCAACAGCGTCGGCCGGGATGAGCTTGCGAATAAGCGAAAGAGCCGCCGTCTGAGTGATAACACCGCCCGTTGCTTTAACGAAGCTTTCAACTGCGTCGGGCATATGATTAGGAATTTCGGGAGTGTAGCCCTCGCCGTAGTTAGTTGCGGCAAGACGTGCCATTTCCTTATCCCAATCTGCCTTTGCGTCTGCAATTTCGGTCGTATAAGCCGACTTGTAGCCGTCAAGATATTTTTCGAGAGCTGTCACACCCTCCTTGGCATCGGCAACCATCTTTATGCTGTCAAGCTTGCCTGCGTGGAATGCGCTGGCATTGATTGTTACAACCTGAGTATCGGCATAGAGCCACTTTGACGAGGTTGTGAAATCGGAGAATTTCGTTCCGATACCGATAATCAAATCTGCGTCCCCGGCAAGCACGTTTGCACTTGAATTGCCTGTTACGCCGATACCGCCGACATTGAGACAATGACTTGATTCGATTGCACTCTTACCTGCCTGAGTCTCGGAGAACGGGATGTTGTGCTTCTCGCAGAAAGCCTTTACCTGCTCGCCTGCGAACGAATATCTAACACCGCCGCCTACAATAACAAGGGGCTTCCTGCTCTTTTTGATTTCCTCGGCAACCGCTTTAACTTCGTAGTCGCACGGAATCTGTCGTGGAATGAAATGTACTCTTTTTCTGAAAAATTCAACGGGATAATCGTAGCTTTCGCCCTGAACGTCCTGGCAGAGAGCAATTGCCGCCGCACCTGTGTGGGCAGGGTCTGTAAGGACTCTCATAGCATTTGTTAGAGCCGTCATAACCATCTCGGGACGGGTAATACGATCAAAATAACGTGTTACCGCTCTGAAAGCGTCGTTTGTCGTGCATGTGCCGTCATGGAGCTGCTCAACCTGCTGAAGAACGGGGTCGGGCTGTCGGCTTGCAAATGTGTCGCCCATGAAAAGGAGAAGCGGAATATTGTTAACCGTGGCAGTAGCCGCCGCCGTAACCATATTCGCCGCACCCGGGCCGATTGACGACATACAGGGTATGATTTTAAGTCTGTTGTTCATCTTGGCGTATGCCGTTGCAGCCTGAGCCATACCCTGCTCGTTTCTGCCCTGCATAACCTTTATTGAGTGCTCTGCCTGAGAGAGAGCCTCGCCGACGCCGAGAACACAGCCGTGGCCGAAAATAGCATAGAAAAGCTCAACGAATTTGCTTTCAACGAGCTTTCCGTCCTGCTCAATGGCAACGTACTGATTGTCAAGATATCTGACGATTGCCTCACCGGCAGTCAATCTGATTGTTTTCATATCTTATGATCCTTTCTTTGAGGATGTTGGGGATAGACGTTAGACGTTAGATTGTAGATATTAGATGTCTGTACTTTCAGTGCTTTTTGCAGTTCGGGAGCTGTATGTATATACTGCCCCGAACGAAAAATGTGCTGTGGGCAAAATTAGCCAAATTTAAGCGCGGGCTACCATTTCGCCGTACTTATCCTTTTCTTCTTTGATAAACTTTTTAATTTCATCAACCGTCGGCATGAAGAGCGAGCAGCCGTGAGCGGCAACAAGCATTGAAGCCGATGCACTTCCGAGCTCAAGGCAGTCCATGATGTCGAGACCTTCGAGAAGTCCGTAAATGAATGCCGAACCGTAGCCGTCACCGCCGCCGAAGGACTTAAACGCCTTAACCGGGAACGGTTTGATTGAATACTCGCCGTCGGCCGTGTGAGCCGTTGAGCCTTCCTTGCCGTGCTTGATGATAACGATTTTATTACCCATCTTCATCCAGTGCTCGGCTGTCTCTCTGTCGGTTCTGCCGGGAGCGGAAATAGCCTCGGTAAGGTCAAATTCCTCACGGGAACCCATTACCATGTCACTGTTGGAAGCAACGATTGAATAATAAATTGCGATCTCGTCTGCATTCTTCCAGTTGTAAGGACGATAGTCGATATCAAAAATAATCTTTGTGCCGACCTTCTTAGCAAGGTACATTGCCTTAAGGCAAGCCTCTCTTGACGGGCTTTGCGAAAGGGCCGTGCCACTGATGAGAATAGCCTTTGCGCTCTTTATGTAGTCCTCGTCAACATCGTCCGGGTGGAGCATAAGGTCTGCAATTCCGTCACGGTACATGAGGATGCTGCTTTCGTGCTCCGACTTAATCTCGGTGAATGTAAGACCGAGCTTTTCGCCGCCCTTTGTGCGAGTAACGTGGGAAATGTCGATTCCCTCGCCTGCAAAGAAATCCTCAACATATGTGCCGAACTGATCATCGGAAACCTTGCCGATGAAGCCGACCTTCTTGCCCAAGCGTGCAAGGCCTACAGCGATGTTGGCAGGAGAACCGCCGACATATTTCTTGTAGTTTTCGCACTTGTCAAGCGTGTTGTAGTAGTCCGTCGGGTTGAAGTCGATTGCAACTCTGCCGATCGGAATGAGGTCAAGCTCTCTTGACTCGTCAAAATCAATGTATTTCATACTGAAACCTCCGATATATTCAATAAATAATTAACCGATGTGAATTCCGCGTTCCTCTCTCTTTTCGGCAAGCTCGAGCGTAATCTTTTCCATCTTTTGACCGACAAGATCATATGACTTCATCGGAATTGTGCTGAGAAGAAGGCTGATGCCGGGAACGATAGAAATAAGTGAGAACATTGCATATCTCATAGTCATCGAAAGATCCGTTGCGGCAACGGCTGCTTCCTTTGCAAGCATTTGTTCCGGATTAAGACCTATTGCAAGATACATAACTATGATACCTGCCGTTGCAAGGGCATTGCCGAGCTTGTTGACGAATCCCTGGCATGCCGAACCGAGACCCGTTTCTCTGTAGCCTGTTTCCCACTCCATATAGTCAAGGCTGTCGGCAATCATCGCATATGATACGACGTTGAGAACACCGAGCGGAACAGCAGAAATAATGAGGAACGGAATGCAGATAAAGAAGCTGAGTTTTCCCGCAACAACAAAGTAGCCGACCAAGGAGGTTAAAAGACTTGCAACGAAGCCCAAGGTACATGTTGTTACAACGATCTGTTTGTAATTGAACTTTTTTATAAGTGCAGGCATAAAGAGCATTGCACCGAACATTCCGACTGCCGAGCAAACCGAAAGAATCGTGCTGACGGTTCCGATACTCTTTGAAATAGCTTCGGATCTTTCAAGTCCCGTCATTGTGCTGAGGTCTCCGCCGATATATACCGCATAACGCGCAACATGAACCGAAGCCGCCTGAAGCATATATCTGCCGGATGAAAGAATACCCATGACGATAACAAGCATGAGCGGCTTGCATTTGAATATTCTCGAAAGCTGTGAGGGCTCTCCCTTGACTGATTTTTTATCGGGAATAACAACACGCTCTTTAACGTGCGGATATGAACTGACATAAAGAATAACGCCGATTACCGCAGCAAACACGGCAATCAATATGTATTTCATTTTATCATAATTTATTGTATTTCCGACAACAACCGTGAATTTATTGAAGAAGGTCTGAACCAAATCGTTATCCGACGCCTGCATCTTAGCGCAGAGTCCCGGGAGAACCAAGCCCGCAACAAGATAGAGAGCCATAGGAACAGCCGATCCGATACCGTTAAAGGTACGGGCAACGGAAATAAGGTTGCCTCGCTCATTCGGATTTGGAGTCATAACATTCGGGAGACTCCAGAAAGGAACGTCTGCCGCTGTGTAAATCATGCCCCAAAGAACGTAAACAACACCTGCATAAATCATCAGACCTGTTTTGTCAAGGTCGGGATAATAGAACATAAGGAAGGTAAGTAACGCAATGGGAACCGACATGAACACAATATACGGCTTCATCTTGCCCCAGCGTGTTGTGTGGCGGTCAATGATCATACCCATGAGAGGATCATTGATGGCGTCCCAAACTCTTGCCAAAAGCATGAGCAGAAGAACAAAAATAAGAGGGAGTTTCATAACGTTGGTGTAAAAGTCCGAGATGTAGGAGGACATTACACTGTAGATCATGCCCTGTCCGAGTCCTGCCAGACAGAACATACGAAACTCTTTGGATTCGACAAATTTTTCCTGCATCACGTCGCTGTGGGAAGCCTTTGACGCAGCTTTTTTCGAAGTGCTTGCCATATAAAAACTCCTTGATATCAATTTGACAGATAACTATAATTCTATCTTTGCTATTTTAACATATATTGCAGTATCATGCAATATAAAATATTAAATTTATACAAAAAAATAAGTATTATATAACAAGCAAAAACCTTCCCCTTTTTCAAGAGGAAGGTAATGTGCGTATTTAATTAAAATACAAAGTTTGTGAAGTCAACAGATGTCTTTGCGTCACCTGTTGCAGACTTGATTGTAACTATTGTGTATTTAACCTTTGTAAGAGCAACATCCCAGTTATAGGAAATGTGGAGCGAGACAAGATTGCCTGTCTTTGAGTTGATCGTTGCGGTGATCTTGATATTCTTGTTGTTCTCAACAACGCTTTCAACGGAAGCACCGTCGGCATTATTAAGGCCGTCAAAAATATTGCCCGCATTCTTATAATCATAAGCCTTCTTGTCGCCTACGCCCGAGTAGAGACCGGTTCTTGCAAGAGCTGTTGAATCGCTCTTACCTGCCGAGCTTGCCTTGCTTGTGCCGTTTTTAAGGGTCATGGTGATAACGTAATTATCGCCGCTCTGCTTGCATGTCGGTGAAGAAATATCGTTTGCGGAAAGAGAAGCCTTTGAAATCTCGCCAACCTTGCCCTTTGTGTTCTTATAGTTGATAGTACCTACTCCGAGGAAGTCGTTAACTGTATCAACAACTATCTTCATCTCCATGAGCTTTCCGCCGTTGAGGTTGCTGATAGAAGTAACTCTCTTCTTTGAGAAGCCGGCCTTGGAGTTAACTGCCTTGTTAACTGCTGCATTGTAATATGCTGCGATATCGGCTGCAGTTGAAGGAACCTTGGAAGCTGTTCCGGATTTGCCGGGCTTTGATGCCGACGGAGTTGCCGGAGAAGCGGGATTTGACGGATCTGTTGCCGAAGGATCTGCAGCATTTGACGGATCTGTTGCCGAAGGATCAGCAGACGGGTCTGCCGGAGCAGACGGATCAGCCGAAGGATTAGCAGACGGATCTGTCGACGGATCACCGGAGGTTGAAGAATTTGCCGCAGCAGCCTTAGCAGCGTCAACCTTGGCCGTGCTTATCTTACCAACGCTGATTACAGATGTAACCGCAACTGCGATAACGCAAAGCAATGCGGTCACGCACTGGATAACTGTCTTTTTCATAAGTTACTTACCCCAATTCTTTTAAAATTCGTTTAGATTTGTCATAGACGGGTGTATTATATCACATATTTTTTATAAAATCCAGTATATCTATACATTTTTTGAAATTTTTTATTTCGAGCTAAAAATTCATATCTTTTTCATAGATTTTTATTTATATGTATGCTATAATACATTTTATATGCGGAATGGGCCTATTTAAAAGTTCTTAAACTTTTACATACGCTCCCCTACAGGGGTGCCGAGTAGAGTTTCTTCCGGCCTTGGGTCGATGTGGGCATCGACCCCTACGAAATGTGCATTTATTTTGACAAATTGTAGGGTGCGATTACCACTCGCACCGAGAAAGTCTGATAACATTTTATTTCGACGCTGAATATTCGTGGCCGCCCTCTTGAGGGAGGTGGCACGACGAAGTCGTGACGGAGGGAGTTTAAGTTTGATGAAATTCCACTCCCTCAGTCAGCTTCGCTGACAGCGTCTCGCTGCGGCTCGGTCACGCCACGGCTCTGACAGTCCACCGGACTGTCATTCACTACCGTGTCGACACTTCGCTACCCCGGAGGAGGAGCCTACTATCACTTTCGCTGACAGCGTCTCACTGCGGCTCGGTCACGCTCCGGCTCCGAACGTCCGCCGGAAGTTCAACTACCGTCGTGCCGCTTTGCTGCCCTGCATGGGAGGCAAAATTTTTTCACTGTAATTAATATCTATCTTGGGCGGTGTTCATTTGAGCAAGAAATTTATTTCATGGAACGTCAACGGCATAAGAGCCTGTATGAACAAGGGCTTTATGGACGTTTTCAATGAGCTGAACGCAGATATTTTCTGCCTTCAGGAGACTAAAATGCAGGAGGGTCAGCTCGTTTTGGAGCTTGACGGCTACCATCAATATTGGAGTTATGCCCTGAAGAAGGGCTATTCGGGTACTGCAATATTCACCAAGGATGAGCCGCTAAGCGTCAACTACGGTCTCGGAATTGAGGAGCTTGACACCGAGGGCAGACTTATTACGCTCGAATTTGATGATATATATTTCATCACGGAGTACGTTCCGAACGCTCAGGACGGACTGAAAAGAATTGACCACCGTATGAAATGGGAGGACGCTTTCAGAACTTACGTCTCGAGGCTTCAGAAGAAGAAACCGGTTGTTTTCTGCGGTGATCTCAACGTTGCCCACAATGAAATCGACCTAAAAAACCCGAAAACGAACAGAGGCAACGCAGGCTTCTCCGACGAAGAGCGAGGAAAATTCGGCGAGCTGCTCGACGCAGGATTTATTGACACCTTCCGTTATTTTTACCCGAACCTTGAGAATGCCTACAGTTGGTGGTCATATCGTTTCAAGGCGAGAGAAAAGAACGTCGGCTGGCGTATCGACTATTTCTGCGTTTCAAAGGCTCTTGAACCGAGGCTTGAAAGCGTTAAAATACATTCGGAAATTTACGGCTCGGATCACTGTCCGGTCGAACTTGTTTTAAAATAAGAGGGATTTACAATGACAAAGAAAAACAAAAAAGTTATCATAATTCTTTCGGCCGTGCTTGCCGTCTGCCTTGTTTTTACGGGGCTTACATTCAGCAAGAGCTTCACGGGCAAGCTTTTCGGCGGAATGAAAATCGACGGCGGAGAACCGCTTTCATCTGTTGTAAGCATGGAATACAAGTCCGACTATCCGCTTGTTCAAACTCAGCAGGAAAATGTTTTCTACGAAACTTACCCCGACGGAAAAATCAAATATTTCAAATATTCCGACAAGGAATTTGTTGAGATTACAAATGTAAGAACGAAAAAAATAAGCATAACCTGCAGCTATCAGAAAATCCCGATGACACTCTATTATCTTGAGGATACAGATGTCGGCACTATCGGCTACGGACTTTTTAATTCCAAGCAGGAAAGCGATGTTCAGACCTTTTCCTATGTTTTTGCCCGTCTTATGGACTGCCCGTCCTCTTACAAAAAGTCGGCAAGGACAGATTATATTCTTCTTCTTGACATGGAAGCCGAGGACACTTACAAGGTTGACAAAACATATTCCGACATATATTCATTTGATATGAATTCGGGAACGGCAACTCTGATCGTTTCCTCAAGAGACAGAACGGTTCAGGAGGACGCAACTCAGAACGAAACGTGGACGGTGTTCACCGACAGCTCCGTAAACAGCATGAGCAAATACGATTGGTTCGCTTCGACGAGATATCACGACACCAACGCAGAGACGGTTCTCTATGACTTCATGTCGGTTGAAAGCTCAAGAAGCGTCAGAAAAGCGGAATCGACCGAGTTTGTCAACTCCCCGTCATATCAGTTCCGTGAAAAGGACGGCGCGTATTACTGCTTTGCGAACGCTGACGACGGCTTCAAGCTTGTTAAAAACGGCAAAAAGGACGAGCCGCTTAAAAAGTTCAGCGGAAAGTTCTCGGATTATATTGTAAGCGATCATTTCATCTTTGACCCGTCAACAACGGAATTCACCGACATTTACACGGGCGAGACAGTGTCCGGTAAAAAAACGAAATTTGAATCGCTTTCGGGCTTCATTGCTTCGCCGAGCGGCAAAAACTTTGTTGTTTTCTGCGGCAGCGGTAAGCAGGCAATGGTAATCTACAACACAGAAAGCGGCAAAGCGAGCATTATTTCCGACAGCGACATTTTCAACAGCGGAATATGCAATTATTGCTTTATCAGCAACCAAACGGTTCTTGTGTCAAACTTCACCGAGGATGGCGCAGCAATAAACCGTATTGTTAAATTCAACGCAGATTGAGAGGGAAAACAATGTCAAAAAGAGAGGATTATATTTCGTGGGATGAATACTTCATGGGAGTTGCACTGCTCGCAGCCAAAAGAAGTAAAGATCCAAACACGCAGGTCGGTGCCTGTATTGTAAATGAAAACAAAAAAATCATGTCGGTCGGCTATAACGGCTTTCCGCTCGGATGCAGCGACGACTCCTTCCCGTGGGACAGAACCGCAGATAACGACTATGACACAAAATATCCGTATGTTTGCCACGCCGAACTTAACGCAATACTCAACAACGCCGGCGCTCCGCTGAACGGATGCAGCGTTTATGTTGCTCTTTTCCCCTGCAACGAGTGCGCCAAGGCAATAATTCAGTGCGGAATCAAAAAGGTTTTCTACCTTTCCGACAAGTATAACGGAACGAGCGGCAACCTTGCCTCCAAGCGTATGTTTGACGCCGCAGGAGTGGAATACAAACAATTGACTCTGCCGCACAAAGAAATTACAATCAACTTTGACGAAAGTCTTGTATAATTTGCTTTTTTGTGATATATTTAATAGGTTAATATAAGACTCTTCACGAAAAACTTTGAAATATTGTACTTTGTTGACAACTTTCAGACATTTTTGACGAGCCTTCCTCTCAAAAGGAAGCCTTGATTTGAGATTGCACATTGTACCTCATTCTTCCGTGAAGAAACTAATTTAAATTCAATTTCTGAAAGGAATGAAAATATGGGTCTTCTTAAAAAAATCTTCGGAGATTATTCCGCTAAGGAAGTCAAGCGGGTAGTCCCGATAAAAAATAAGGTTCTTGCCCTTGAAGAGGAGTATGCAAAGCTCACGGACAAAGAGCTTCAGGCAAAGACTCCCGAATTCAAGGAGAGACTTGCAAACGGCGAAACGCTCGACGATATTCTTCCCGAGGCTTTTGCCGCATGCCGTGAGGCTTCGTGGCGTGTTCTCGGCATGAAGCATTTCCCGGTTCAGATTATCGGCGGCATCGTTCTTCATCAGGGACGTATTGCCGAAATGAAAACAGGTGAAGGTAAAACTCTTGTTGCTACCCTCCCCGCTTACCTCAACGCTCTTTCGGGTGACGGAGTTCACATTGTTACGGTCAATGATTACCTTGCACGCCGTGACTCCGAGTGGATGGGCAAGCTTTATAAGTTCATGGGTCTCAAGGTGGGCCTTATCGTTCACGGACTTGACAACGATGAGCGTAAGGCAGCTTACGCCGCTGATATAACCTACGGAACGAACAATGAGATGGGATTTGACTATCTTCGTGACAACATGGTTCCTTATAAGGAAAACAAGGTTCAGAGAGGACATAACTTTGCAATCGTCGATGAGGTCGACTCAATCCTCATTGATGAGGCTCGTACCCCGCTTATTATTTCCGGTCGCGGCGACCAGTCAACAGAGCTTTACACCCTTGCAAACAACTTCGTTCACACTCTTACAAAAGCAGTTGTTAAGGAGATCGACTCCAAGCAGAACGCCGAGGACGTTGCCGACGGCGACTACATTGTTGATGAAAAGGCAAGAACAGCATCTCTTACCAAGAGCGGTATTGCTAAGGCTGAGGCCTATTTCAATGTTGACAACCTCATGGACGCCGAGAACATGACCCTTCTCCATCATATCAATCAGGCCATCAAGGCTGTGGGCGTTATGCGCCGTGACATTGACTACGTTGTTAAGGACAATCAGGTTCTTATCGTTGATGAATTCACAGGCCGTATCATGCTCGGCAGACGATATAACGAGGGTCTCCATCAGGCTATCGAGGCGAAGGAAGGCGTTAAGGTTGAGCACGAGAGTAAAACTCTTGCGACCATCACCTTCCAGAACTATTTCCGTCTTTACAAGAAGCTTTCCGGTATGACCGGTACAGCTATGACGGAGAGCCAGGAATTTCAGGAGATCTACTCACTCGACGTTGTTGAAATTCCGACTAACAAGCCGATGATCCGTATTGACAACCACGACCTTGTTTACAAGACCGAGGCTGCCAAGTACAATGCACTCATCAATCAGGTCATGGAGTGCCACGAAAAAGGTCAGCCCGTGCTCGTCGGTACTGTTTCAATTGAAAAATCCGAGGTTCTTTCCAAGCTTCTCAAATCAAGAGGAATTAAGCATGAAGTACTCAACGCTAAATTCCATGAAAAAGAAGCAGAGATCGTAGCTCAGGCCGGTAAGTTCGGCGCCGTTACAATTGCCACCAACATGGCAGGCCGTGGTACCGATATCATGCTCGGCGGTAACTCAGAGTTTCTCGCAAAAGCCGCTATGCGTCGCAAGGGCTATTCCGAGGAAATGATCGTTGAGGCAACAGGCTTTGCCGAGACAGACGACGAGGAAATCATCGCCGCAAGAAAAGAATATGCAGAGCTTGAAAGCTCATTTAAAGAATCTATTAAAGAGGAAGCCGAAAAGGTTCGTGAAGCAGGCGGACTTTACATCATCGGCACAGAGCGTCACGATTCACGCCGTATCGACAACCAGTTGAGAGGCCGTTCGGGTCGTCAGGGCGATCCCGGTGAAAGCCGCTTCTATCTCTCACTTGAGGATGACCTTATGCGTCTCTTCGGCGGTGAGAGACTTCAGGGCGTTATGAACACCCTCGGTGCAGATGAGAATATGCCGATCGACTCCAAGATGGTTTCACGTTCAATCGAATCCGCTCAGAAGAAGAAGGAATCTCAGAACTTTGCAATCCGTAAGAACGTTCTCCAGTATGACGACGTTATGAACCGTCAGAGAGAGCTTATCTACGAGCAGCGTAACCGTGTTCTCGACGGCGAGGATCTCAAAGCTTCGATTCTCAAGATGCTTGACGAATCCGTGACCGAATCAATCGACTTCTACTGTGCATCGGCTCTCCCGAAGCATGAATGGAACATCGCAGGTCTTAAGGAGAAGTACCTCGGCTGGATTACAGAGCCGGACGACTTTGAGGATATTGACGCATTTGACCGTGACGAAGCAAGAGAAATGCTCATTAACAGAGGCCACGAGCGCTATGAAGCCCGTGAAAAGGAGTTCACTCCCGAAATCATGAGAAGCCTTGAGCACATGATTCTTCTCAGAAACGTTGATACGTTCTGGATGGATCACATTGACGCAATGGAAGAGCTAAAGAGAGGTATCAACCTCCGTGCTTACGGTAATCAGGATCCCGTTGTTGCATACAGAATGGAAAGCTACGACATGTTCGACGAGATGAGCAACTCAATTCGTGAGAACACTGTCCGTCAGATGCTCACCGTCCGTATCAGAAGCGAGGAGGACACAAAGCGTGAGCAGACAGCTAAGGTAACAAGCGAGAGCGGTGCTTCCGACGGAAGCGAAAAGGGCAGAACAGTGCGCAAAAAAGCTGCTCCCGGTCCGAACGATCCCTGCCCCTGCGGAAGCGGCAAAAAGTATAAAAAGTGCTGCGGAAATCCCGCAAACCACGGTAAATAAATGTTTAAGGGCGGCTCAATAACCGCCCTTTTATCAGCAAATAATCTTATTGAATAAAGGACTGTTGACAATGAAATATATGACGAAATATATTTCCGCACTTCTTTCTCTCGTTCTCTGCTTTGTTTTTACATATCCCGCCATGATAAAACAGGTTCAGGAACAGAAGCAGATTGACATTCAGGAACAGCTCGACCGAATCGAACAGCTTGAAAAGGATTACAAGAGCGGGAATTATACTAAGGTTGACGAAAATTCATTCTGTGATTTTGACCTCGATAAAGCCTGCGCCGACGGAGTAAAATACAATGAAGTTTCGTTTCTTGGCACTCACAACAGTTATCAGAAAGAATGTGTTCCGGCAAGGCAAAAGCTTTTTAGGGATGCCTCGACCGTAACGTTCGGTCTCGTCAAAGCCGAAAAGGCTAAATTCTCGGCAGACTATCTGACCGATCAGCTCAATCTCGGAGTCAGAAGCGTTGAGCTTGATGTTGAAACGGTTGTAAGTGACGGCAAGACAAGTTTTGTTTGCTCCCATGCACCGGTTCTTGACAGTCCAACCCATTGCTATGATTTTGCGCTCGCGCTGAAAGAAATCAAGCTTTGGTCAGATGCAAACCCTAATCATCTCCCCGTTACAATCATCATTGAACCGAAAAAGGTTTTCATTCCGGATAAGAATATGCGCTATTTCTCCTGTGCTTATGCCAATGAGCTTGGCGAACAGGCAAAAGAAATCTTCGGCGACACGCTCATAACCCCTGCCGACATGATGGGGAATTATTCATCGCTCAAGGAGATGCGTAAGGCCGACGGTTGGATAACACTCAGCGAAACAAGAGGTCATGTTATGCTTCTTCTGCATGACACGACCGTGACAGACAAATATATTGCGCAAGACACTTCAATTAAATCCCAGGTCATGTTTCCTATGCTTCGCTATGACAGCCGTGATAAGGACTATGCGTCATTTCTGCTCATCAACAAGCCCAAGGATATTCAAACTCAGGCAGACGAGGTTCTTGAAAAGAATCTTATAATAAGAACGAGATCGGATAACTACGGCTCATACAAGGAAACGGATTCGCAGATCGCCCTAAACAGCGGTGCACAGATCGTTTCGACGGATTATCCTCCGAAAGCCGATTTATCTAAGGCGGAACGAGTTGTAACGTTCAACGGCGGTTACACCGTAAGCATTGTAAAATAAATATATCATTTTAAAAAGGTTGCACGGTTAAATCCGAGCAACCTTTAATTATTATATTGTGCTGTACTTTTTTAAATAATATTTATATCTTTCTTCAAATTCTTCACTGTTATGTTTGAAATTACCAAGCGTCTCATGGAGATTCAGGGTGTGCTCCGCCGTATCAATAACACAGCCTGCTATATTCGAGCAATGGTCGGAGACACGCTCGAAATTCGTCAGTATATCAGACCAAACGAAGCCCATTTCCATGCTGCACTCGCCGTTTCTCATACGAAGAACGTGGCTTGTCCTCATATTTTCCTTCATCTCGTCGATGACCTGCTCCAGCGGTTCAACGTCCTCCGCCTTGGCACGGTCGTTGTTAATAAACGCATCGATTGAAAGGTCAAGTATTTCATTGACCGCCGAGGAAATAATTTCAAAATCCCTTGCTGCTTCCGCTGAAAATGCAAGCTTCTTGTCTCTCATTTCCTCAGCGGATTCAAGTAAATTCACGGCATGGTCGGAGATTCTTTCAAAATCACCGAGCAGCTTCAACAGCATGTTTGCTTCCTCGCTGTCACGATCAGAAAGCCGTTCCGCACCGATTTTGACAAGGTAGGTTGCAAGCATATCTTCATAGCGGTCACAGCGCTGTTCGTCCGCTCTTATGTTTTCCGCAAGTTCATGAGAGTATGCCTTGATTGCCGTCACGCTGTTTTTGAGAGCCCGCGCCGCTCTACGAGCCATTTTAATTTCCTTCACGCTGCATTGCTGAATGGCAAGCGTAGGTGTAAAGAGCAGTCGCTCGTCAAGCTCCGTGCTCTCTTCTTCATCCTTCGAATCCGGAACAAGCTTGCACACAAGCTTTTCCAAAACTCCCGAAAGCGGCAGAAACAGCGCCGTATTCAACACCTTGAAGCCTGTATTTATTATAGCGATTCCGACAAACGTTGCCGGCGAATCTAAAAAAGCAGGCTTCAAAAATGCTTTAATAAGCCAAAATACCGTTACCCAAACAATTGAGCCGATAGCGTTTATCAGCAAATGAACCGTTGCGGCACGCTTTGCCTCTCTCTTTGTTCCGACTCCCGATATCATCGCCGTGACACATGTTCCTATACCGTCACCCATTACAATCGGAATTGCCGCACCGATTGAAACCTGTCCGGTGACGGTCAGCGCCTGCAAAATGCCGACCGAAGCTGAGCTTGACTGAATCAGTGCCGTCAAAAGAGTACCTGCCAGAAGTCCCAAAAGAGGGTTTTTAAACATCACAAAAAGCTGTTGAAACTCGGGAACCTCAGAAAGTCCCGACACGGCAGATGACATTGTTTCCATACCGAACATCAGCACCGAAAATCCGAGCAGAATTGCACCGCTGTCCTTTTTCTTCTTGTCCTTCATGAAAAGGTACATCACAATTCCGACAAGGGCAAGCACCGGTGTAAATGAACTCGGCTTAAGAAGTCTTATCCAAATATTATCGCTGCTGATTCCGCCGAGAGAGAGCACCCAGCCTGTCACAGTTGTGCCGACATTCGCACCCATGATAACATTGATGGCTTGCCTGAGTGTCATAAGCCCCGAATTGACAAAACCGACCACCATGACCGTAGTCGCGGACGAGCTCTGAATGACAGCAGTGACGCCGAGACCGGTCAGGAAGCCGGCTATTTTATTTGATGTAAGCTTTTCAAGCGTGTTTCGCAGGCTGTTACCTGCACGGCGCTCCAGTGCCTGTCCCATAACGTTCATGCCGAACAGGAACAGACACAATCCGCCGATCATGGTTAATGCATTAAAAATATCCATAGTGTTCACCGAAATAAAAGAGTTGCGTTTTAATAATCGCAGTCACTTTATTATTTCCTTTTATTTGATTTCCACACCTATTTTATCGGAAATTGTTCCGCTTTTTCTGTCTTCAATATAGCTTGAGGTCGTAGGAATAACAAAGCTGTATGCAGCCGGGATGATTTCAAACGTGCTGTCCGTGACAAGATCACATTCGCCGTCAACATTGACCGAAGCCGCAGTATCACTGTGAACCGTCATCTTTTTTCCTCTGACATATGTAGTCTCCGGCCATTTGTAATGTCTGCCCTTTTTGTAGTTCCCGACCTGAGTTATAAGCCTCGGGAGCTTCATAGCTTTGACGATTGAAAAATCGAGCAGTCCATCATCGGGAACAGCGTACGGCGCCGCCTGATATCCTCCTCCGTAGAAGCGGCTGTTTCCGCAGAAGGCAAAGACAAAATCATCCGTTATCGGCTCTCCGTCATCAATTGTAATTGTGAAGCGGTTAGATGTTTTTGATTTAAGACAATAGAAAAGTGAAGCCGTGTAAGCCGATTCACCCGTAAGCCATGGAAGTTTTTTGAAATCCGCCTGTTTGGAACAAACCTCAGCGTCAAAACCCATAGAACACTGATTGACGGCGATTCTGTCGCCGCACTTAATGGCGTCGATTTTTATTGCCGTTCCGTCAATCTGAGCGCCTATATCCATAAACTGCTCTTTTGTTCCGAAGATACGGATAAAATCATTGCCCGAACCGAGAGGAACAGCGGCAAACTCAACGTTATTGTAGCCATAAATCGCATTGACGATATCATATATCGTTCCGTCACCGCCACAAGCATATATTCTTGTTTTCTCGCCGCTCTCACCTATCTTTTTGCAATAGTCGTGCGTATCCTGCGATGACTTGCTGACATAGACCTTATAATCCATATTTCTTTCGGCAGTTGCTTCTTTAATCTTTGGCATAACCGTTTCAAAGGCCTTCCCTTTACCTGCATTCGGATTGATTAAAAAAAGGTGCTTCATTACTAAATACCTCCAAAATCACTTAAAATACATAAACAACTGACATTTTATCATGCCGTTATAGAGCTTCCGACGCTTATCCGCTTTTCTCCCGAATTCCTTTTCAAACTCCTCGGACGGGCTTATAACATAATACGACCAGCCGTGTTTTTTTATGAATTTCTCGCCCATAATCTTGTAAAGCTTCTGTGCCTTTTCAATATCAAGCAGTCGCTCGCCGTATGGCGGATTGCAGATAACCGTACCCTTTTCGCTCTTAGGTTCAAAGTTGCGAATATCAGCTTTTTCAAATTTTATTTTTCTTTCAACGCCTGCACGTTTGGCATTTATTTTTGCAATTTCAAGCGCTTCCTCATCAATGTCCGAACCGTAAGCAATGAAATCCGTATCGTAATTTACGAGGTCTCTCGCACGGTTGCGCTCGTCCGTCCAAACCTTTTCGTCGATGACATCCCAGCGTTCTGCGGAGAAATATCTGTTCACTCCGGGAGCAATGTTATGAACCATCATTGCGCCCTCGATAAGAATTGTACCGCTTCCGCACATTGGGTCATAAAGCGTATGATAAGGGCGAAGTCTCGCAAGGTCGCACAGTGCGGCGGCAAGCGTTTCCTTGATAGGAGCGGCATTCGCCTGCGGACGGTATCCCCTCTTGTGCAGCCCTGCACCTGTTGTGTCAAGAAGAAGGCTGACCTTGTCCTTCATGATTGAGAACTGAATCTGATGCACAGATCCCGTTTCGTCAAACCAGCTTATGCCATACTTTGACTTCATGCGTTCAACAACCGCCTTTTTGATTATTGACTGACAGTCGCTGACGCTGAAAAGCGTTGAGTTAAGCGAATAACCTTTGACCGGAAATGCATCATATGCGCCGATCCATTCCTCCCACGGGAGAGCCTTTGTGCCCTGAAAAAGCTCCTCAAAGCTTCGGGCATAGAATTCACCGACGAGTATCTGAATTCTCTCGGAAAAGCGGGAGCAGATATTCGCCCTTGCAAGCATAGCTTCGTCGCCTGAAAAGAGAACTCTGCCATTTTCGGACACAACGTCCTCTGCGCCGAGTGTTTTCATTTCATTGGCAATTATTGATTCCAAGCCCAAAAGGCACGGTATTACAAATCTTATTTTCATTATATAACCTCAAGTTTAAAACAATTTAATATTTATATGAATAATCTTTTAGCACAAAATTCTACCTGTTTTCACGCAAATACTCTTATATACCTGTACTACGGAAAAGGTGCAAACCTTTTGACGAGAGATTTTTTCGTTAGACAGTTTAAGGTTCTCGAAGGCTATATTCTTATATGCCGAGAGGGCTTTAGGCTGTACTACGGAAAAGGTGCAAACCATTTGACGAGAGATTTTTTCGTTAGACAGCTTAAGGTTCTCGAAGGCTATATTCTTATATGCCGAGAGGGCTTTAGGCTGTATAACGGAAAAAGATCCGTCAAATCAATTCAAATTTCTGCTGTAGAGTGACGTGTTACATGGCATCCGAAATTAACTGCTACAGGCAATCCGGCAATGTGAGTCGGTGCTGTTTCGATGGCGACGGAAAGTGCCGTTGTATCGCCGCCGAAGCCCATCGGTCCGACATTCGTCTCTGCATTTATGCGTTCAAGAATTTCCGCTTCCATTTGAGCATAGAATTCATCGGGATTTTTTTTTGAAACGCTTCGGCAAAGAGCTTTTTTGGCAAGGTATGCACACTGCTCAAAATCGCCGCCGATTCCGATTCCGAGAACGATTGGCGGACACGGATTTCCGCCTGCGGTTCTGACACACGAAAGAACATATTCAATAATGTCCTCCCTGCCCCTTGCCGGCGTCATCATTTTAAGACAGCTCATATTTTCGCTGCCGAAGCCCTTGGGCGCAACGGTAATTTTCACTTTATCGCCGTCAACGATATGTGTGTGAATAACAGCAGGCGTGTTGTCCTTGGTGTTGACACGTCTGAGCGGATCGCCGACAACAGAACAGCGAAGATAGCCGTTTACATAACCGTCATGAACGCCCTTGTTTACGGCTTCGTTAAGGTTGCCGCCAACGAAGTGAACGTCCTGACCGATTTCAAGAAAAACAACCGCCATTCCGGTGTCCTGACAGATCGGAATATCAAGCTCCTTTGCCGCATCAAGATTGGCTTCGATATCGCCGAGAACGCTTTCGGCAAGTCTGTTCTTTTCACATTTGCGGCAATTAACTATTGTTTCGGCAAGATCATCTGGCAGAAGCTTGTTCGCCTTGACGCAAAGCTCTGCGACTGTCTCGCTTATTTTATTTACATCAATTTCTCTCAAATATATCACCTGAATGTTTCGATATTCCGATTATAGATCAGCCGCTGAGAGTTGTGCTACAATCATTTTCAATATTAACTTATTCTTTCCGGCAAGCTAATTAGCGGTTGCCAATATAAAAAACAGGAGCAGAAACCTGCTCCTGAAATTACATTACAGCTTATTTGTGCCTCGGCGGTTATATCCGCCGCCATGCTTGGAGTCACGCTTCAGATCCGACATTTTCTCGTCACTTACCTGCTTAAACTTTGCCATCATGCTTTCAAATGACTGAGGCTGATTGTCCGTGCTCTTGTTGCCCTGCCAAACATTCGCCGCAGGTCTCCTCGGCTGATTGGACTTCGGCCTTGGGGTTTTCGGCTGTTCAACTGCTTTTCGGATGGAAAGGCTTATCTTACCGTCGTCCGCAATGGAAAGAATCTTTACCTTTACCTGCTGACCGACCTTGAGATGATCCTTGATATCCTTTACGAATTCCGTTGCGACCTCGGAAATATGTACCATTCCCTTTTTGCCACCGTCAAGATCGACAAAAGCGCCGAAAGACGTAAAACCGGTTACTTTTCCCTCAACTATTGAACCAACTTCCAACTGCATAAAATGCGTACTCCTCTTTTTTCCGAACCGTTAATCATTCACCGAGACGTCATAATAAACATGCTCACCGGGCTTAACATAGCCAAGCTCATCTCTTGCGACCTTCTCAACGTATTCATCTATTTCACCGCCGCCAATACGCTTTTTGATACGGTTGTTTTCGGCAACCTGCTCGTTATAAGACGCCTTGACATTGGCAATTTCAGCTTTGGTTTCTTTAATATTTCTATGTATGGTTATCAATGAAATGGCGAAATATGCGCACAAAGCAATTATGCAAAACGAAACAATAAAGCTGCGCTTGCGCTTTTTCTTTTCTGCCATTTCAGTCACCTCGATTCTCTGTTTCATCAATTAACGGGCGCACCGTTACGGATTGATTATACACTATATCGTGCCGATTATGCAAGTCATTTTCCGAATTTTTTTTACCTTTTGCGATATTTTTTTGTTTCTTTTTGATTTTTTCGGTAAAAACGTATATCTTGTGTCCTATATCGGGAAGCCTTTCAAGCTTTTTTCTCAGCTTTCTCAGCTTTTTTCGGATTAAAAATGCCATGCAGGAATCGGTAGTTTTAAACGCAGCAAGGCCGCCGACCGCCTCACCTGTTACGGAATAGAAAGTCACCCTGCCGTTACAGCGGACAATGAAAAAGAAGAATGTAACGGTGAGGACGAAAAGTAAAAATATTATATCTCTTAAAAGAGTGAATTTTTTATCGCTTCCTGACAGCAGATAAAAAAATAATCTCAAAAATTCATAGAATAATCCGAGTGCAAAACCGATTCCGACGGAATAAATTATTGTCAAGAGCTGTTCGGAGGTTTTAGGGAGGTATTCAATCATTTGAACACCCTGCTGAAAAAGCTTCCGCTGACCTTCGGCGCATTATAGCTAGCGGAATCAATACTGCCCTCGACCGTCATATCGCCCGTCTCAACCGAAAGACGGGTAATTTTAAGGTCATGTCCCTTGATAATTATTTCGCCGCACTCACTTTGAGCAACTATGCAGTCATCCTCATAGCTGTCAACATTCTGTATTCCCGTTGCGCTCAAACGCTGTCGGTTTTCTATAACAATATTGTGCATCAATGCTTCTGACATAAAAAACACCTCATATAAACATATGAGGTCGGCGCATTAAAAATACTATAATATTCTGATTTAATCTATGACCTTGTACATCAAAGCCGCATCGTCCTTTGTGGCATGCTCCGAAACCTTGGTCACCTGTATTTTTGTAACATTTGAACCCATGGTTATCTCGATGATATCATTTTCCTTAACGTCATAGGAAGCTCTTGCGATTTTTCCGTTGACAAGGACATGCTTTGCGTCGCAGACCTCGTTTGCGATGGTTCTGCGCTTGATAACACGGGAAACCTTGAGATACTTATCCAGTCTCATATTAAATACCTTTCTTTTTTTAATTGGATAAGGCAGGACAAAAGCATCTGTCCTGCCCGATACAATCGAAGTAAAAGAGAATTATTTAACAGCGTCCTTGAGAGCCTTGCCTGCCTTGAAAGCCGGAACCTTGCTTGCCGGAACAGTCATTGTCTCGCCTGTTCTCGGGTTGCGAGCCTGCTTCTCTGAGCGCTCTCTGATCTCGAATGTGCCGAAGCCGACAAGCTGGATCTTCTCACCGTTCTTGAGTGCGTCTGTTGTTGCAGCGATAACAGCGTTAACTGCTTTCTCGGCAGCCTTCTTGTCCATCTCGCCCTTAGCGGCTACTGCATTGATAAATTCTGTCTTATTCATTGTAATTCCTCCAGTTTTTTATTATGAAATCTTTGATACTGCCGATGCACCGCGGCGTTTCAAAGCTATCATTTACTTAAATCAGTGTTTTGCTTCATCCCAAAGCCTGTCAAGAGTCTCAATATCGGACTTCTTCATGTCAACGCCTCGCTCCTTGGCGAGCTTTTCAACAGTTTTAAAGCGGCTGACGAATTTGTCTGTTGCGTCCGTAAGCGACTCCTCGGCGTCCGTATCGACAAAGCGCGAAACATTGACAGCCGAGAACAGGACGTCGCCCAGCTCCTCATTTATGTTCGCCTTATCGTTGCTTGCGATTGCCGCTTTAAGCTCCGAAATTTCCTCACTGAGCTTATCAAGAGCACCGCCGACATCATCCCAGTCGAAGCCTGCCTTTGCCGCCTTCTGCTGAACCTTTGTCGCTCTCATGAGCGCCGGCAGCTCTCTCGGAATCGAGTCAATAGCCTCCGAGGTTGATTTCTGACCCTTGGTCTTGCGCTTGATAGCGTCCCAGTTTGTCAGCACATCGTCAACGCCGTTTACGTTAACCTCGCCGAATACATGGGGATGACGCTCAATAAGCTTTTTACAGTTCTCATCGGCAACATCGTCGATATCGAACACGCCCTTTTCCGCCTCGATCTGAGAATGGAAAACGACCTGCATCAGGACATCACCCAGCTCTTCGCGAAGCATATCGGGATCTTTCTTATTGATAGCCTCAATTGCTTCGTAGGTCTCCTCAATAAGATTTTTCTTTATGCTTTCATGCGTTTGCTTGATATCCCAAGGGCAACCGCCCTCAGAGCGGAGAACTCTCAATATCTCCACAAGATCATAAACATTATATTTATCTTTGAATTTAAAACTGTTTTTCATATCCATATTATTTTACCCTAAAAATCCACGTTTTTCAAGAGTTTCGGCAATTTTTTCTCCTTTTGGTATCATAAGAAGATCGTCCTTTGAAATTCCCTTGAAAAGAAGTATTGTAATGACATATGCAATGACCGCCGCAATAACCGCAATTATTAAAGCAACCGTGTTGCCGTTCAGCATACTGTCGGTGTTGCCGAGACTGCCAAGGAACTTTCCGAAAACAAGATTTGTCAGGAAAGCCACAAATGCGCTGATAGCCGAGCAGATACAGGGCTTGATAAAAACGGAACCGAAATTTATCTTAACCTCTGTAATCTTGATTATGCTGTACAAATTGATGATAACAACAACAAGGTAACATGCAATTGAAGCGATAGGCGCACCGTTGATGTTTATATGCGGATTGCCGATGAGAATACAATTGAGAACGATTTTGATAACCGCTCCAACGACAAGCGACTTCAACGGAATATCGGTTCTGCCGATAGCCTGAAGCATACTTGTAATCGGCGAAGAAACGGCAAAAATGAAAATCGTACAGCCATAGACAGCCAGTATCGTTGAGCCTATGCTCGCCGTCGCGGCAGGATAGAACATATCCAGAAGCGAATACGAGACCGCTGCCAGGCCGAATCCGGTCGGCAGGGAAATAAGCATCGTGACTCTGATAACCGACTCAACGGCCAGTTTAATGCTGTGACGCTTTTGATTGGCCCACGCCGCCGAAAGGACGGGAATGGCACTGATGCCGAGCGTCATGGTAATCGTCGGAACAAGATTTTTAAAATCAAGAACCTCGTTATAAATACCGTAAATATATTTAACAATCTGCGAATCGGCAACCTTCATCTCATCGAATTCCACCCCGTAGAGGGAATAGATAACGTCGGGAGCTTTTTCGACGGCATGTTGAAGCCGAGCCTGAATGGTTGCGGCGTCAATCAGATTTGTAATATTCGTAACAAGCGAGCTTGCCGCAATGGGCAGAGCCGTCATGACTATTATTTTAGCAAGAGTTTGACCGTCGGCAGGTTTGGGAGAAGAAAGAAGCTGAGCTTTGGTTATACCGTCACCCTTCAACCTATGCCTTATAATAAGATAAACAAGACCTAAAACCGTGCCCGAGGTAACCCCGAGAACCGCCGTCGTTGCCGCATAAGGATAAATTGCAGCGAGTGCGTCCTCCTTCGTTTCACGAACAGCTCCGAAAACAGGCTGACCTGCTTCAAATCTTGCAAGCTGACTTTTAAGCAACGCATAGCTCGCACCCAGGCCGACTATGAGCTTGCCGACGACCTCTATAACTTCGGAAATTGCCGTAGGAAGCATATTCTGCATACCCTCGTAGTAGCCTCGATAAGTTGACATACAGCAACAAAAGAAAATCGAAGGCGCAATTGCAAGTACACAGTAAACATTTTCAACATACTTGACAATGAACTTCGTATACGGATAAGCGACAAGCATCAAAAGGACTGTTCCGAGAACACCCATCAACAGAAACAGACGAGCCGAAACACGCCTTATCATTCTGACATCACGGAAATGCCCAAGCGAGCGCTCCTTTGCGACGAGCCGTGAAACTGCAACCGGCAAGCCCGCCATTGAGATAGAATAAAGAGGAGTGTATATTTCGTAAGCCGTGCTGAAATATCCTCGTCCGACCTCTCCGATTAGCATGGAAAGCGGAATTTTAAACAGTGCACCGATAACCTTGACAAGAACAGTGGCAACAACGAGTATAAAAGCTCCGCTGAGAAGCGACTGACTTCTTGCGCCCGACTTTTCTTCAGCCATCGTATTTCCTCCTGTTCAATACTGTTATATTTAGAAAGAAAATTTTAACTTTTTAATGCCCTTATAAAAACGGCAGAAATTATTTTATCATATATTTCCTTATTTATCAATATGTTTATCAAATATTTCGTGTGGGAAGATGCGAGAGGCATGTTCTAAATTTTTCAACCGTTCATGCCATAACTCAGATAAAAACGCTTTCGGGGTGATAACTTATCAGCCTTCCTCTCAAGGAAAGCCTTGGTAGATTTCTTCTGACCCTTGGTCAATATAGGCATCGACCACTACGAATTGTTCCTTTTATCGCTCTTATCGTAGGGTGTGCTGCCCTTCATCGCATCAAAAAAGTTTGAAATATATTCATTTCGGCACCGAAACCTTCTTGCCGCCATAATTGGCAGCAAAATTAGTTTCTGCCGACTTTGCCGTAAGCTCACACAAACTCCCTCAAAAGTGAATCATTCGGCATTTTAGATATATCTATCGGCTTGAGCCTTGAAAAATCTTCTTTAAGCTGTTCCGCAAGCGGATAAAAACGGCTGCTCTTTCCAACCGTGTCAAGCAGCTCAACCGCTTCGTTTCTGAAAATACACGACTCGTACGGGTGGAACGAATCTATTCTGTAGCGTGCATTCTTCTCATAAGGGAAAATATACTTATCCTCCCCCTTGAGAACCTCCGGCCACTGCGAAAAAGTCTTTTCAACCGATGTGTTTCTGTAGTGATAATCCCTTATCATCCGACGGATAAGGCGAAGATTTCTCTTGCTGAAAACTACCCTGCCCTCGTCATCCGTCACCCTCGATGAAACGCTGATATAAACCTTATAAATATGGCTTTCGTCAAGTCCATTGGTAATAACGGGGTTGAGAGCATGCAATCCCTCAACAATGATAACATCGTCCTTTTTAAGCTCAATGCGTCTCATTTCGCCTTTCCTTGTACCGCTCATAAAATCAAATTCCGGCACAAGCGCTTCTCTTTTTTCAATTAAATCCGAAAAATTTCTGTGAATCAAATCCACATCAAGAGCATTGATATTTTCAAAATCCTTGACACCCTTTGCGGTCAATGGAATATCGGCTGCGTTGTGATAATAGTCGTCAAGAGAAAGTGTATAGGCATTTCTGCCGCTGTCCCTGATTTTTTCTACAATTTTTCCTGCCGTTGTGGTTTTTCCTGATGAGCTGGGGCCTGCAAGCAGAACGATATCGCAGTCGCAATCGGAAATGAAATTACCGACCAGTGAAGAAACAGAGCTGTCAAAGCCCTCCTCTGCCGATTCGATAAACGACTCAACATCCGAAGCAACGCTTTTATTTATATCATTTAAAGTTCTGTATGCCATTTTGCTACCTCTCATCTCAGCTTACCGTAAAACTCCTTTATTTGATCCTTACGCTCGGCAATAGCATCGTAGCGTGAATTATATTCATATGGGTATTTATAATTAAAAATTCTTTCAATATTTCTGCTGTTCGGATCTTTAAGCTTTGTTACCGCTCCCGCACCGACGGCGAGCACTGTATGGCACTCCTCCATCATAAAAATATTGTATAAACATTCAAATCCGTCCCTGCACCAGCCGACGTTTTCAAGGTTGCCGAGTGAACGCGACTGTCTGTACATATAATACGGCTTATACCCCTCGGAATAGAACCGATTTTGAGCATATTCCAGCATTTTATTTGCAATTTCCCCGCTTTGAACGTCAACGCCGTGAGTAACAATAGTTGATGAGCGCTTCAAAGCAAGCGTGTGGAGGGTAATATTCTCGGGATTCATGCTTATCGCACGGTCAATCGAATTGCAAAAGCTCTCATATGTATCGTCCGTCAGACCTGCGATAAGATCCATGTTTATATTGTCAAAGCCGAGTTCTCTCGCTTCATTGAAAACACGAACAACATCGTCAACGGTGTGCCTTCTGCCAATGGCTTTGAGAACATCATCGCTAAAGGTCTGCGGATTTATGCTTATTCTGCCGACTCCCGCCGCCTTGATGACTCTGAGCTTTTCGGCGGTTACCGTGTCGGCTCTGCCGGCTTCGATCGTGTATTCTCTTAAATGTGAAAGGTCAAAATCATTATTTATCTCGGCGCAAATTCTTTCAAGCATCTCCGCCGAAAGAGTTGTCGGAGTGCCGCCGCCCCAATAGATAGATTCAAGCCTCAGCCCGAGACCGTTTGCGATCTCGGCAGTCTGCTTTATCTCCTTGCAGAGATTTTCGACATAATCGGGCAAGAGCTTCTTTGCCTGTGCAATCGAATGGGAAACAAATGAGCAATAATTGCATCTTGTCGGGCAGAACGGTATGGAAACATACAGGCTGAAGCTTTTCTCGTCGGAAAGTGACATTATTTTTTCCTCGGCCTTGGCAACGGAATAGGCAAGCTCGGTTTTATTTTTGCAAACCAGGAGCTTGTCCGTGAAATACGCCTTTGCGCCGTTATCACCGTAATCCTTAATAAGCGAATTCATCAGCTTTGACGGTCTTACACCCGTCAGTATGCCCCATTTCGGCACATAGCCGGTTATCTCGGAAAGAAGCGAAAACAGCAAAATTGCCATTTCTCTCTCGCAGTCGTCATAGTCGGCAACCGTCTTTTTCTTCTCGCCCGTTGTTCCGTTTATATTGACCGAAACACCGACAACATATTCGCCGCTCATTGAAGTAACAACGGTTATATCGTCCGTTTCATCGGACTCGTCATTTATGACACGGATCGTCTCATAGGGAAAGAAAACCCTGCAAAGGTTTTCTGTTTCATAATGAAATTTGTGATTAACGACCCTGAGTATCATTTAAATCTCCTCATATATCTGTTTCTTCTGCGCTCATATTCCATAGTCGTGGCTCTGTTGTGACCGGGATAAACCGTATATTCACCGGGCATTTCATAAAGCCGCTTGATTGAAGCATACATATCATCGTCATTGCCGCCGAAAAGATCGGTTCTTCCGGTCGTAAGGCAGAAAAGCGTATCGCCTGTGAACAGCGTGCGCTCGCTCTCGATATAATAGCAAACGCTGCCCATTGTGTGTCCGGGAGTATGCATGACCTTGAATTCAAGGCTTCCGAGGGAAATAACATCTCCCTCCTCCACCGTGATATCCGGCTCGATATTTTTCTGCATATGCGGCGCAATGCTGAATGCAATACTCATCATCTCGTTTGTAAGACAATCGGCATCCTTTTTATGAATCACGATTTGGGCCTCGGGAAAAGCCTGTTTGAGGTCATATACGCCGAGAATATGATCCGCATGGCCGTGGGTCAGCAGGATATATTTAACATTTTTGCCGTTGAGTTTATTGATAAGCTCAGGCGTACATTCGCCGCAGTCGATTATCGCCGTTTCGCAGCTAATATCGTCCGTTACAATATATGTGTTTGCGCTGACAGGTCCCAGCACCATTGTTTCAACAGTCATTTTAATCCCTCTTGTTCCAGATAGTCGTGTCCATAATTATCGTAACGGGACCGTCGTTGTGAATTTCGACCTTCATATCCGCTCCGAATGAACCGTGCTCGACCTTTTTAATTCCGTTTACCTTGAGCTGCTCCATGAAATATTCATAAAGCTCATTGGCATAGTCGGGCTTCGCCGCCGTTGTAAAAGAAGGTCTGTTGCCCTTTTTGATATCTGCGCAGAGCGTGAACTGAGAGATTGCAAGAACCTCGCCGTCAACATCGAGAATTGACATATTCATCTTCTCATCCTCGTCCTCAAAAATACGCAATTTTGCTATCTTTGCGGCAAGAATTTCCGCATCCTTCTTTGTATCGTCGGGGAAAACGCCCAAAAGAACATTATATCCCTTGCCGATTTTTCCTATCGTTTCGCCGTCAACGACTACCGCCGACGAAGTTACTCTTTGTACTACTGCTTTCATATCAAAACCTCTTATTTTTTACCTTAGCTGTTGGAACGTTCAACATCAAGAACACCGTTTATCTTTCTGAGCTTCGCCATAACACCGTTGAGGTGCTCGATTCCGTTGACGCCGATTGTCAATTCGAGCGATGCTCTGCCGTCCTTTTTGCTCTTTGTATTGATTCCGTATATCATAACTCTCATGTCTGCGATCATCTTTGAAACATCAGCCATAAGTCCGACTCTGTCAAGACAAGTCATCGAAACCGTAGCTGTGAAATCCTCCTTAACAGAGCTGTCCCATCCTGCGGGAATCCATCTGTCAGGCTCATCGGCAAGCTCGATAACCTTAGGCACATTTGTACAGTCCCTTTTGTGTATGGAAACGCCGTGACCTCTTGTGATAAAACCGATAATCTTATCGCCCGGAACAGGGCTGCAGCACTTTGAAAGCTTGATAAGGCAATTGTCTATTCCCTCGATAACAACGCCGTCCTGACTCTTTGCGCGCTTCTTCTGAGAAGGCTTTGTTATCTTAATAACGTCCTCCTCAGCCGGCTCGGTCTGCTTGAATTCCTTAACGTACTCGTCCTTGATATGCGGCATCATCTTGTTAATGGAAACGCCGCCGTAGCCGATTGCCGCAAAGAAATCATCGGCGCTGTTGAAGCGCTGACGCTGAGCGACCTCAAGGATGAACTTGTCAAACTGCTGATCGTTGAGCCTTATGAAATTGCGCTTGAACTCACGCTCGACCTCCATCTTGCCCTCAAGGATATTTTCCTCTCTGCGCTCCTTCTTAAACCATGAGCGGATTTTATTCCTTGCACCGCTGGTCTTGACGAATTTAAGCCAATCCCGGCTCGGTCCCTTATTCTGCTGAGAGGAAGTAATGATTTCAACAATCTCTCCCGTTTTGACAACATAATCTATCGGTACGATTCTTCCGTCAACCTTTGCGCCGACCATTCTGTTGCCGACTGCAGAGTGTATGGCATAGGCAAAGTCAACAACGGTTGCGCCTGCCGGGAGGTTGATAACCGTTCCTTTTGGGGTGAACACAAAAACCTCCTCCTGTACAAGGTCGGTTTTTATCGTGTTCACAATATCCTGCGGATTTTCGGAAACATTCTGACTTTCAAGAAGCTGGCGAATCCATGAAAATTTCTCTTCAAACTTCTGTCTTCCGCTCATTCCGAGCTTATATTTCCAATGGGCGGCAACACCGTACTCGGCAGTGCGATGCATCTCCCATGTTCTTATCTGAACCTCAAACGGTATTCCCTCATCGCCGATTACCGTCGTGTGCAGGGACTGATACATATTCGCCTTAGGCGTTGAAATATAATCCTTGAAGCGTCCGGGAATGGACTTGAACATATCGTGAATTATTCCGAGACAGTTGTAGCAGTCAATAACGTCATCAACAATTATTCTGACGGCATAAATATCGTAGATCTCATCAAAGCTTTTGCCCTGCATATACATCTTACGGTAAATGCCGTGAACACTCTTGATTCTGCCGGAAATGCTTGCGTTCGGCACAACAAGCTTTATTCTCTCGCTGATTTTTTTCTGAATACTGTCAAGGTATTCCTTCCTCTTTGACTGCTGCTGTTCGAGCCTGTCTCTGATCTCCTTATAAGCAACGGGATCAAGATAGCTGATTGCAAGATCCTCAAGCTCCTCCTTAACGCCTCTGATACCGAGACGGTGAGCAATCGGAGCATATATTTCAAGTGTTTCCTGAGCTTTTTCACGTCTTTTATCCGGTCGCATAAAAGACAAGGTTCTCATATTGTGTATACGGTCGGCAAGCTTGATGATGATAACACGGATATCCTGCGACATTGCCATCAGCATCTTGCGCACATTCTCCGCCTGCTGCTCCTCCTTTGTAAAGATAGGCACCTTGCCGAGCTTTGTAACGCCCTCAACAAGGTTTGCAACATCCTCGCCGAATTCCTCCTGGATATTCTCCTTGGTCATATCGGTGTCTTCAACAACGTCATGCAGCAAAGCCGCAGCCATTGACTCCCCGTCCATGCCCAAATTGTAAAGAATAATTGCGACGGAGACAGGGTGGATTATATAAGGCTCGCCGGAGAATCTGAACTGACCCTCATGTGCCTTTTTTGCTATAAAATACGCCTTTTCGACGAGGGAAACATCGTTTTCGGTCATGTTTTCCCTGACAAGCTTTATAAGCTTGCCGTAAAGTTCATCGGGATTTTCGGGGACGAAATCTTTCTTTTCGTCCTGCTCCGCAGTCGCTTCGTTCATCGTTGCGGTTAATTTGTTTTTTTCATTAGCTTCTGACATTTTTATACCACTCGGCTTTACAAGCCGACCCCTTTAAAAGTTCTGTTAAGGCAATACCGCACAATTTTAGTGTGCAAATTGCAAAGTAAGATTTTTCGTCAGGTTGTGCAAAAATTTCGCAGGCCTGCTGACGCAAGTCAAGAAATTTTTGTGCAGCATGACGGAAACATATTCAAGCAAGGCGTGCGCCTCAATTTGTACAGTGTTGCCTTAATCTTTTGAGCACCGGCGCATCCTGCAAGTTGACCTTCTCGCTTGTTTTCGGTGCGCTCAGTCCGCCGTTTTCATCTCTTATGAGTATACCCATTTCAAGCATTGCCTCAACGGACACCGCTACCTGTCCGTAGTCCTCCGCCCAGAAATCAAGCCTGTGACAGAGCGTTTCCGTATCGTAATTCCATCTTCCGACGGATCGTATGTATCTGTAAACCTTAGCCGTTGTTTCACGCTGAGGAACAAGCAGCGAAGCGTCGAAGCCCTCGCTTTTTCCTCTCATAAGCATTGAAAAATCTCTCATCGAAACAAACAGATCATCCTCCACCATGTCGTGGAGCTTTATATTTTTGAGCAAAACGCTCACCCTAAGCTGGCCGAGATATTCATTCGGTTCAAGTCCGACAGCAGCATCAATCACATCACCCTTGACGTACGGAAAATCCGCCTGAAGCGTTCTGAATTTGAGCGTTTGTAAAGAAACTCCGTTTCGTTCAAGGATTATTCTCAGGTGCTTTCCGTTTCCTATCGGCTGAATATCGGTTATCGTCATGTTGTAAAGACCGAAAACCGGCTGAGGGTTGCCTGCGCCGAACGGTTCAAGTTGTTCAATCGCGCTGAGCATTTCCACATTCACATATGCGGGGTTCAGTTTAAAATCAACAGTCTGAATCGGGAAAGGCATTTCGAAACTGTCGGCATATTCGTTTATCGCCTTTCTGAAAGTGCCGATGTTTTCTGTTTTAAGTCCTATTCCCGCGGCAAGCATATGTCCGCCGAAATGAGTCAGACACTCGTCGCAATGTGAAAGTGCATCGTAAAGATTGAAACCGTCAATACTTCTTCCGGATCCCTTTGCGTCGTCGCCGTCAACGGTTATAACAAGCGTCGGTTTTCCGTATTTTTCGACAAGTCTCGACGCAACAATGCCTACAACTCCGTCGTGCCATCCCTCACCTGCGACAACAAGCACGTTCTGATAAATCCAATTCGGATTATTTTTTATCTGAGCGACAGCCTGATTGAGTATCTCCTGCTCTATCTGCTGTCTGGTTGCATTTTCATCGTTAATTTCCTGTGCAAGAGCGTTTGCTTCCTCGTAATCCTCGCTCAGAAGCAGTCTTATCGCTCTGTCTGCCGAGCCCATACGTCCTGCCGCATTGATTCTTGGGCAAATGCCAAACGCAACGGTTGTTGACGTCATCCTTCTTTCCGAAAGACCGGCAGCCTCGATAAGCGACTGTATTCCCATTCTGTCCGAATCGGCAATCAGTTGTACTCCCCTGCGTACAAGCTCGCGGTTTTCCTTTATAAGCGGCATAACGTCGGCAACCGTACCGATAGTCACAAGGTCTGCGAAGCTGTCCGTGACTCCGTTCTCCTCGCCCTCAAGTGCACATATCAATTTATATGCAACTCCGACACCTGCATAGTCTTTAAATTCAAGATTGCAATCCTCCCTGTGAGGATCAATGACCGCAACGGCCTGCGGCAAGGTGTCCGACGGAAGATGGTGATCCGTAACAATAAGCTCCATTTCAAGCTCATTGATATATTTTGCTTCTTCGACGGCGCTTATTCCGTTATCGACAGTGATGATGAGCTTAACGCCCATCATGCTGAGCTTGTCAATTGCCTCATAGCTCAGTCCGTAGCCCTCTGTGTGGCGGTTCGGAACATAATAAACCACATCCGCGCCCTGCATTTCAAGGTATGAATACAGCAATGCGGTTGACGTAACTCCGTCGGCGTCATAGTCACCGTAAATCGCAATTCTCTCAAATTCATCAAGGGCCTTTTGAATTCTCTTGACCGCCGGATACATATCGGGAAAATCCATCGGGTCAACGCTTCTGCGCTCCCCCATTCCGAAAAAGTCCTTCGCTTCCTCGGACGTGTTTATTCCTCTTGTCGATGCGATAAGCGCAGCATACGGGCTGATGTTAAGCTCTTCGGAAAGCTTCGTTGCATTTTCTTTATCGCCGCTTTTGACTATCCACTTTTTTCTGCTCATATCGCATCTCCTTTCTTTTATCTATCGTAAATTTCTTCAAGCTGACGCACGGTATGTGAAATATCAAACTGTCTGAGTTTGTTTTCATCCGCCGATTTTCTCGGCTCGTCAAGCTCTCTGTTAATGAACTCCGCCCATTTTTTTGCACCGTTTTCAAGTGAAAAATAATCAATCAATCCGACGTCGGCTTCCTTGGTAACAACATCGGAAACAATACAGCGAAGTCCCGCTGCCTGCGCTTCGATAAGAGAGAACGGAAGTCCCTCAAAAAGCGACGGCATAAGGAAGCAATCGCAGCAGGCAAGAATTTCTTTAACATCGGTTCTGACACCCGTGAAAATAATCCTGTCCGTAACACCGAGCTGCTCCGCCCTGTCCTTTGCGGCATTTTCAAGCTCGCCGCAGCCTACCCAAATGTATTTGAAATCGTCTCTTATTATTGCAAGCTCCGAAATTATTTCAACTGCAAAAATCGGATTTTTCTGAGCCGAAAGTCTTCCGACGGAAACGAGCAAATGCTTTTCGGCTCCGTCGGCACCGAGTTTTTGAGCGTAACTCAAAGCGTCAAAATCATCTGCTTTTTTGTAGCTCTCGGTGTCAATTCCGTTATAAATAAGCGTTGATTTTCTCTCGCCGTAAAAATATTCCGATGCAACATCCGAACAGGCCAAAAGCTCTGTTGACGAGCGAATAATAAGACCTTTCATAGTGCGACTGTAGATTTTTTGACAAAGCTTCTTCAAAGCCGCCAATCTGCCGACGGGATCATACTGACTTTTTGAATTGTGAGCATGGCAAATTCTCATTGGAATTCCGCATTTTTTCGCAATTGACAGCGTTATTCCGTTGAGAAGATCCATATTTGAATGGGCAATGTCAAAATGCTCCGCCGAAAGAATTTTCTTGACATTTTTGATATAATCAAGCTTCTTTTTCGGTGCATCAAGATCGCCTGCATGGATAACTCTTATGCCCATATCGGCAACTGTCTTTTCGTGAAGGCAATAAACGCCCTCGTCAATCGCAATTATCACCGTTATATCATATTTTGTTTTGTCGATTTTCCTGAGCACATTCACAAGGAAGGTTTCGATTCCGTTTGCGCTCAGTCCGTGTGAAAAAAATACGATTTTTTTCATGTCAACACCTGCCGGCTGTTATTTGGAAGCTTCTTCGTGTCTTAGGGAAACCGTGGCAAGAATTTCTCTCTTGAAATCGCCGTAGATTTTGTATCTCTTTGAGAAAACGATGAATGAAATAATGATAAGCACCGGAGGAACAATGAACATAAGCGCCGAGATAGCGTCCTTCGCTTCCTGCGTCTGCTCGGGAGCAGTTCCCTCATACTTTGTTATGCTGAACGTCAGATACATGATAATGCACTGAACCGTATATGCCATTTTCTGCAAAAAGCCCTTCATTGAGAATGTCAAGCTCTGATTTCTCTTGCCGAGCTTATATTCGCCGTAATCAACAACATCGGCAAGCATAACGGTCTGATTGACGAACATACTTCCGATACCGATTGATGTTATAAGATAGCACGAACCGAGTCCGTAAACGTTGCCGCCGAAGCCGTAACCGATCACAGCCATGCCGATATATCCGACTGCCGCCATGCCGAGCGAAAGCTTATAGATATTTCTGTTGTTCATATTAAGTTTTGAACATATCGGAATAACGGCAATACCGATTACCGAGCCGACTGCTCCGAACATATTGAACTTTGATTGAAGGTTGAGGTCACCTGCAACCGAGTTGAAATAATAGCTGCTGATACCCGAGGTCATATAATAGCCTGCGTTTGAGATCATGGCAAACAGCATAAATGTCAAAAGCTGATCGTTGTTCTTTAGAACGTTTATAGCCTGCTTAAACGAAAACTTCTCGCCGCTTTGAATTACATTTCTTTCCTTTGTCGAGGCGACGCTGATGCATGCAAAAACAACAAGCATGACGGCGGCAATGATTGACCATTTTCCAAAGCCTGTTCTAAGGCACTCCGGCGTCATTGCTTTGAGACTGCTCTCGCTTGAACCGCCGAGATATGCAACAATAGGCGCCGTAAGAATAAGCACGATTCCCTGACCCAGACCGGAGAAGGTTCTTGCAACCGTAGAAATAAAGTTTCTGTCCTTTTCCTCAGTTGCAAACGACGGAATCATTGACCAGTAAGGTATATCCGCCAAGGTATTTGACATGCCCCAAAGCACATAGAACACCGCAACATAAACATACATCCAAACCGAATCTGTTTTTATTCCCGGATTATTAAAAAGCAGGCAGAGGACGACTGCGTTTGCTATTGCGCCTCTGAGTATCCACGGACGATACTTACCCATTTTGCTGTTTGACATATCAACAAGAGTTCCCATCATAGGGTCATTGATACCGTCCCACAATCTCGCGATCGGCGCAAGAATGAGCAGAAAAAGAGAGCTGATACCGAGCGCATTTGTAAGATAAAGCGAAAGGTAAGAATAGAATAAGCCATAGCTGAGGTCAAGACCGACCGCACCTACGCCGTAGCCAAGCTTCTCTCTTAAAGGAACTTTTTTATCCATTTTGATACCTACTTTCATAAATTAGCCTAAACCAACTTATATAATACCACAAAAAAACATTTTAGACAATAGAAAAAATGACGTTCCGCAAGAAAAAGGAACGTCATTTTCGGTTTATTATATAATTATTACAGCTTAACCAATCCGACAGCAATTCTGAGAATCGTAAGTGCATCCATGGAATTAACCTTGTTGTCACCGTTTGTATCGGCATTCATAAATTTCTCATCGGTGTTTATCTCACTCGCGAGACCGACCGCATGGCGGAGAACAATCAATGCGTCTGCCGAGTTAATAAGCTTATCCCCGTTAACATCGGGATATGCCTTTGCGATTATCTCTGTCTTTGCCCTCGCCTTACAAACCTTGCAGAGCATATATTTTGATCCGGTCGTGCTGATCGTCGGTCTCTTTTCGATTACCCATTTTCCGTCGCCGGTATGTCCCGTTGCCGGAATAACCTCATTGGTTTTATTTCCGCAAAGATTACAGGTAACTATATAGTTTCCGGCCCTTGTGCAGGTCGCCGCCTTGCTGACCTTCTTTGTTACATTTTTATGTTTACATACAATCTTAAACTGCTTAACATAACCCTCGCCGTATGAATTTATACCTACGATATAAGCTTTTGCCGTTCCTATTTCAATATTGTTGCGACAAACAACCTTATAGTCCTTGCCCAAAACAACTTTTTCACCGCTTGTAAGCGTGATTGTAACGGCAGGAATTACCTCAGATTTTGTATATTCCTGTCCGGCAATATTGGCAACCGTACCGTGGGAAAGGTCCTTAACAATTTCAACCGATGCTTTGATTCCGCTTGATTTGATATAATTATTAAGTCTTGTGTTGTTTGCCACGGAAATAAATTTCAAATTGTCGGAGCAGGCCTTAAACGCATTTGCTCCTACGGTCGTATTCTTTGAAATCTTAACCGTATTAAGTAAGGTACAGTTTTCAAATGCACCCTTACCGAGAGTCTTAAGCGTAAACGGAAGCTCAACCGATGTCAGGAACGGACAGCCTGAAAAAGCGTTTACACCTATTGTTTCCAGACCCAAAGGCAAGCTGAGGCTTTTAAGGCCGTCGCACTGTCTGAAAGCACCCTCATAAATTGAAGTCACATTATCCGGAATAACCAGCTCGGTAATTCCCGAACAGCCCATGAAGCTTTCTTTTCCGATATATTCAAGAGTTGACGGAAGAACAAGCTTTTTTATCTCGGCATGATTAAGAAATGCAGCATAATCAATCCCGACAATAGGGAGTCCCTTATATGTATCCGAAAGAATAACGGTATCATAAGTTGCACAAGTATAATCCGTAATAATATAACCCGTGCCTGCCTTATTAAGCTTACAGTCAATATCATTCATTGAATTGCGCAGAATGGTAAATGATGCACCCGAAACATTCACATCGTTCGTCATGTTAACAAAACCGGAGTTTACGGCATTGTTGATTTTCAGGCTCAACTTGCTGCTTCCGTGATTTGCATAGCTTTTGACCTTGAAAACAATTGTAGAGAAAATTCCTGAGAACTCATAGTTATTTCCTCCCGCAAGGCTCCAGTTGATTTTTCCGGGATCACCTGCATATTCGGAATAAACCTCACCGTTTGTCTGCTTATCCCTTGCTCTTCTAAGATCCTTGCCCTGCTTCATACTGACAAACTCAAGCTTTTGAGAATCATATAAAAGGCTCATGTCGAGAGACGAGATCTTTTTATATGCCCTCGGAAAATAAACTTCGGCGGTAATCTGATCGTCCTGGGAATATGAGGTCGCATCAATTCTTATAGAAATATCAGCAGATGCCGCTGACGGAGAAATTGCCATTGCACAGAAAATCAGTGCAAAGACAGCCGTAACCGCAACAATCCTTCTGAATAATCCTTTCATTCTTTCCACCCTTTCAAGTATATAATTGCCATAGTATTTATTATATTTTATATTATTTAAATAGAATTGTCAATTGCTAAAATATAAAGATTGCTTAACCTGTATTTTTTGCTTGAAGAATACATATCTTTGTGATATAATATTATTATTGTTTCCGCCCGTAGCATAATTGGATAATGCATCAGATTCCGATTCTGACGACTGGGGGTTCAAATCCCTTCGGGCGGGCCATAAGAAGATGGGCTAAAAACCGCTATATTGCGTGGTTTTAAGCCCATTTTTCTTTTGTTCCAAACAATTGACCGGTGCAAACATTTGCAAAAATATGCATTAAATATCAAAAAAAATAAGTCTTTTTATAAGTCATTTTTTGACCGGTAAAATTCAGCCCCTTTTTAAGCGATTGATTTTTGCCGTAAATCCCCCATTGTTGACCGCCGGATGTGCGTACATAGTCATATACATCTTTGTTTATCCTAAAAAATGGTGACGAAAAACTCCGCACCACGATATATAACTTAATAATTAACAGCTCCTGCTTCACTGCGGGAGCTGCTTTACTTTTATAAAACCACTTTTGTCCCGCCTTAGTCTTTGAACACTCTTGGGTGGGGTGTTGCTATTTAATCAAACGTATCTTTTTTAGCGTCTGGTTTTAAACCATTGCAATTTTTTCAATATGCCATCGGTAATGATTAAAATTTAATCCTGTTCATCCCGCCGAAATGCAACCAAATTGCGGAAATTTTACAAACTTCCGCAAGGCGAAGTCTAAAAAACCGCATAAAATCAGGGTTTTAGGGCACCCCCCAGAATTATGTATTGGATATATTGTAAGGTGTGGGGTGTGTTGTTTGTTACTTAACACCTTTCCCTTCTCGTCTGTCTTATTTGCCTCCAGTTGTTATTGTTTGTCCCTCCCTTTCTTATAAATGAATACGTTTCTTTCATTTATTTCCTTTTTAGAAGTTGAAATAACATATTATTCATATATGGGTTTTCTTCAATCCGTATGTATAATATTTAGAAGGAGGAATTCTTATGAATAAAGAATTCTATGAAAGTAAACGATTTTTAAATTGTATTAACAAAATGGGAGGTACTGTTCTTGTTGGCGGTTGTACAAGAAGCAACTTGCTCGAAACCGTTTGCTGTTGTGCTGTCGGTTTCAAAAATCGCATATCCGATGTGTTTTCTTCTGATTGCGATTTGGTTTATGATTTCGGCAACTCATTTGCTGAGCTTCATACTGATAGTATTTCTCTTAACATCAGATGTGAACATTTCTTCGTTGCTAATTCGGATAATACCATTAGCTATAACTTAAGTTGCCTCGACAACGGATATATTTATTCCGTTATATATTTTGTTTATACTGATGTTTTGCAAAAATTGGACCTTGACTATTTACTCGGCCGATTTTTCGATTTTTTAGGATTTTCCCGCTATGACCGTAGAGCTGTTACAAAATACGATTTTATTTCTCAACTCGACGACAAAGGTAATCCGATTGTTGAGACTTGTGCTCTACGTAAAGATGCCGCTGCTAAAGCTGCTTATGTTTTTATTGACGGTATACCTTCTGCAACATCCGTTGATGTTGCTCGCAAGAATAAGTTATCGAACTGTCGTACCGTCAAAATCAGTTCTGATTATGTCAATAACTCCGCTATCCCTGTCACCTTATTGGTTAACCACGGCCTTGATTTCTTTTCTGCTGTTGACAAAACTTCCGCTTATTGCTTTAATGCTCTGGACGAACGTTACGATGTTTCCGATTTTGACGGAGCATTATCAACCCGTACTAACAAACCGATATATCGTAGCATTCGGTCATATACAAACAGCGGCTGGAATTATTGCTATTTAACTAAAATTGATATTCGTGACGCTGTTTCTCTCGGCTGCGGATTAAACGACAATAGTATCCCCGAAATCTACGGTAATTTATCGGGATGTATTCGAAATTATGATTTTTCGAAGTCTAAATTTAATGGCAGCTTCAAGAAATGTCTTGATGATTTTCTTAACTATTCTCCTGAATTATATATAAGATATGCTCTCCAGGTTAATACGGATATATTGATTTATATCGCCCGATTGAACGGCATAAATCATTCTATTCCACGATTTTTTACATCTCGAGCCTGTGATGTTGCAGTAAGACATCTTATGGGATTTTTTAATTGCAAAACAAAGAAAGAATATCTTGCTCAATACGCCGGTGTAGTACAAAGTAAAGGTCCACTTGAGTATTCCTCAGCTAAGGGCTACCATCGTAACAGTAAATATACAGCAATAAATGCGGATTGTGAAGAGCTTCAGCGTTTTGCCGCTTTATCATATGCCGGTGGTTATAACGGTTGTTTCTCGGTCGACTGTCACCATGATTACATAACATATGACCTTGACATTTCTTCCGCTTATCCAACCGCTATGTGTTTAGTCCCGGCCTTGGATTACAGCAATCCAATTGAAAAAGAATATCGCAACGAAGAAATCACATTAGACGAATTTAAAATTGATGGTAAATATAATCCAATGTGTCCGATTTTTGCACTCATTACATATGAATTTCCACATGACTGCTTATATCCCAATTTAAGAAGAAATAACGAAACGGATGACGAAGCACCCTGTTACCCCTTGGAAGAAAGCACCGGTGTATACTGTTCGGGTCCTGAAATTTATCTTGCTCTGTCTAAGGGTGCGAAAGTATTTGCTAAAAAAGGAGTAAAAGGCAAAATATTAAGAGACAATAACGATAAAATCGTATATCCGTATCGTCGGCTTGTTAAACTCCTTGTAAACGCTCGCACAAATGCAGAAGAAAAATACGGCAAGGGCTGTCTTCTTTCATTATATTATAAGTTTATTGTTAATACACTTTATGGCAAAATAGCACAGCACGTTAGAAAAATGTATTCAGGCGAAAAAGCCGATTACCGCGAAAGCGATATCACGAATAACGCATCGGCATCTTTAATCACATCATTTATCAGAAGCGTCCTGTTTTCTGCATTCGACGGTATCCACGACAACGGCTATAATGTGTATAGCGCAACGACCGATGGTCTTATAACAGATATGCCTCTGGAAAAGTTTGAACAGCTCTCCTTGTACGGATTCAACGATTGCTTGCTTGAATCACGCCGATATATAACCGATACGGCAAATCCACAAGCATGGAGTTTAAAACATATACAGGATGACCTGCTTAATCTGACCACACGAGGCAATGCAAGTTTAATTGTTTCAGATTCTACCAAAGGCATTCCCGGTGGAGTAATTGCAAAAAACGGTGTCTCGTCGCTCAATCCGGAGCTCCCTAAGGAAGCCAGAATAAATCGAGAAGCATTTATTCTTGATGCAGTCAGTCGCACCGGGAAAGTCACATCATACGAGAGAAGATACACTTCACTCGAAAACGTTCGAAAAAATCAAACATATACTGCTACACCAAACAGCAAAAATATTTCATTGGATTTTGACATGAAGCGAAAACCAATCGAATCTACAATTAAGGCCGAAAAATATGAAATTAACGGCTGTACTTTTGAGATTGCGACTTTTGACACAAAGCCTTATGCTGACAAAGAAGAATACCTGCTATACAAAAAAGTTGCAGAAAGACAAAAATGCTTACGCACCGTTAATGATATGAATAGATTTTTTAATGATGTAAAATGTGAACAAAGTAATATAAATTCAGGTCCGCGTGAGGACGATGACTATTTGTTTAAAAAGCTGACAAGCTGCATTATGGCTTATCGAGCTCATGAAATAGAAATTCCATACCTTGACACGCCGGGCCTCACTGTAAAAGCAAAGGTCGCCTGGATTCAGCAAAATAACCCCAGCCAAAATCACACTTTTACCGCAAAAACGTGGGACAAAACAAGTGAAAAGAAAAGACAATCAAACAGACTTCCTTATGAGGTAATAAAGGACATATACGAAAATCTTTTAGCTGCAAGTCCGATTTTAACAGAAGAAAAACTTGAAGAAGATGCCATCAATACCAATGTTGAACAAAGCAATAAAGAGAAACTCTCAAATGATGTTTCGTCAAATATATCTTCCGTCACTGTATCGACAATTCGGGAAGAGCCTGATAGGTTCCTTGAGATTAACGGAGTTAAGATGTATTTTGATGACGAAAATGAGGAGTTGCTCAATGAATCGTTAAATTCCCCATACTTCGATAATCCGTATGCCGATGACGAAGACGACAGTATCAACTGTTCAAACACCTTTGAAATCTACGACGGGGAGATTCCGGATAGCTCGGATTGTGACGATGATTTTGATGATGAACCCGATGTCGATTATGATTCGAGGCGTTACATATCCAAAACCTTTGACGTATCCAATAATAACACATCGAAGTCTGATAATCCAGATGTAAACCTTGATGCAGACCTGCCACCCGAAATTGATTACAGCCTAATTGACGATGATTATCTGCCGTATTAATATAGGTGCAATTCTATATACATAGCAAATACCCGGCCGTCAGGATTTAACCTGATAGTCGGGCTTGCGTTTATTATGTTGTAGCTATATAAAAATTGTTGTTATGCAGCAGTCACCAGATGAGCTTTTGCATCAATATCCTCTACACTCAATCCTTATTTACGATATCAAGCAGTTTTTCATAGCAATTTACAACATCATATCGAACTTTGCTTGTAGAAAGCTTGTTGTAAAGAACTTTAGCACAATCTGTTTTTGCTTTTTCGATGCCTCTCAGTTCGATGCTGTCCATCGTACCTTTAGTTTCGGCTATAAAGTATATATGCTTGACCGAGCCTTCCTTAAAGGCAATAGCCCAGTCCGGTGAATAATTACCTACCGGCGTAGGAATATGAAATGCCTTTGGCAGTTTGGCGTAAACACATACCTCATCCGCTATATCCAAGCTTTTGGCAAAACGCTTTTCAGTGCTTTCCTCGGCATAACCGTCTGTGAAAACATAATCTTGAATTGCTTTCTTCGCCACAAAAGCCTTATCAAAGCTCTGTGAATTCTTTTCTGCGGTGAAAATATTATCATCATACTTACCGTCAATTGTGTTATATGAGATATGCTCAACAATCGTGGTTGCCTTTTCCTCATTGATAATCTTAACGACCTTGGAAATAAATTCTTCCGGATTAAATTTAAACATATACAGCTTGTCAATACTGCGAAGTATTGCCGCTGCAGATTTTCTTGTCAGCTTTGTTCCCTCGGCAACCTTTCCGACAAGGTCATATTTTACACTGCTGGTCGCAGCGTGCTTGAGTGTTTTTGTCTTTGTCTTTTCTTTGGTGAAGGAGTCTCCGCGTTCAACCTCATATTCGTTCATCTGAGCTTTCTGCTGTCCAACAGTTGTTGTGTACTGAAGCTCAGAAACATACAGCCTGCTGTCAATGGCCGAAACCGCTTTGCTAATCAACTCATCGCTGTCAAAATCAACCATATATGCGTATTTGTGATTGATTTCATTCCAAAGCGTTTGAAACTCTTTCTTGTAGAAATTATCATTGAGCTTATTTTGAGTAACCTTGGTCTTATGTCCGTCAGCAAACATTTCGGCAAGCACGCTGTCGTCATACACGGCTTGCACAAGTCCATGTATTCCGTCAGCCATCGGAATAAGTTTATCCGGCAATTTTGCAAGATTATTGTTTGCCAAATCTGAGCGGTATTTATCGGTAACCTTGCTATCCTCATCAACATAGCCGTTCTGAATAAGATAAAATTCAATCGATTTGGCAGTTCTTTCATCAATAAGAGCACGTTCGCCGTCAACCTTAACATACTTGCCTTTGAAATATTCGGATGAAGCAGATGTCGGTCTGTCATAAAGAGCAGTCTTGATACCCTTCTGCAAATCATCAACGTATTTTTCATAGCTTTCAGTTGCCACGACTGTCAGCTTATTGATGTCATGAACCATACTTCCGCAGCTTTGAACATCCATTCTGTTTCCGAATTGATTTACGCAAAGTCTCAGACCACGTCCGACTTCCTGCCGCTTGGTAGTCTTACTGTCCGAATGTTTCAACGTACAAATTTGGAAAACATTAGGGTTGTCCCATCCCTCACGAAGAGCGGAGTGAGAGAATATAAATCTTGTCGGCTCATCGAAAGAAAGAAGCCTTTCCTTATTCTTCAGAATCAAATCATAAGCGGAAATATCATCCGAGAATTCTGAATTTCTTTTAGTCGGGCTGTCAATACAGTGTCCCGATTTCTTATCAATGCTGAAATATCCTCGGTGTACAACTGATGCATCCATGCACATTGATTTCAAATACTTCTGATACGGCGTGTCAAACATTGTTATGTAGTCGTTCAGAACGCTTTGATACTCTTGCTCAAACATAACGCCATATTCTCCGAGTGTCTCATTGCCGTCCTCATCGTACCGGCGATACTTTGCAACCTCATCAATGAAGAAAAGTGAAAGGCATTTTATTCCCTTGTTGTAAAGACTTTCTTCCTTTTCAAAATGCGAAAGTATCGTTTCTCTGATTTGGATTCGGCGCATATCCTTTTCAGAAACATCGCCCATAATCTCTCCGACGTGAATAACCACACCGTTTGTGAAAGTAACCACCTTACCCTCGGGGTCAATGTCGGAAACCGTGTATCCCTTGTACTGTTCCATCTCGTTAGATGCACGGTAAAGGTCGTCTCCCATGTCAAAAGTTCTGATTTTTCTCTTCCTTGATTTGTTATTTGCAATTTCAAGTTCGATTTTAGCTCTCGGAGGCTTGTTCTCTGAAAGTACAATTTGCTCAAGAAAAAGATAACTGTTTGTTCCACTAAAATTTACGACTTTAAAACCCTTGACATCAATTCTCTTAACCAACTTTTTATTGTACGCATCAAGCGCATCCAGCACATAAACAAGGTTATGATGCTTTACGTGCGTTGCCGAATAGTTCAAGCTAAAAAGAGGATTGAAGTTCTTTAATGCTTTTTGTGTTACCTCACCGCCCATTTTCTGCGGTTCGTCAAGAATAATAATCGGTCTATTTGCAGCTATTACATCAATCGGTCGGCGTGAAGCAAACTCATCACGCTTTGAATAGATAATACGAGCCTCTTTGCTTCTTCCGTCCTCTTTAAGTGATGAAGCAAAAGCCTGGGTATTGATAATCATTACATTGATACCGGAACTGCTTGAAAAGTTATCCAGTTGATTGAGATTCGAGCTGTTATAAATAAAGAAACGAGCCTTTTTGCCGTAGTGTTCCATAAAGTGTTCGGCTGTGATTTCAAATGATTTCTTTACGCCCTCACGGATAGCAATACTCGGAACAACAACAATGAACTTGCTCCAGCCGTATTTTTTGTTCAGCTCAAACATCGTCTTGATATAAACATAGGTTTTACCTGTACCGGTTTCCATTTCAATATCAAGGCTGCATCTGCCGAAATCTTTTACCAACGACGGAGAAAGTTTTATATTGTTCTCGCTTTGAATCGTATGTATATTCCTGAGAATTTGGTCATCCGAAAGCTCAATAATCTCATTTTTATATCCCGTGTCTGATGTAAGGTCGTAGTCATCGTCGGTCATATTGGATATCTGTTCACCCTCGTAAATATCTTGACCCGATGCATTCTTATTCAGCTTAACCTTACCGAGGTCACGGATATAGGTTGTCCGGTCGTGAAATCTCTGTCCGTTAAAGACTCTCACAACCGCATCAACAGCATCCGTCTGGTATTGTTGTATTTTAAAATTAAATTTCATGTTGCAAACCTCTTACTCTATGGTCGCTTTGATTCTATTGATTAATTTTTCATACAAATCATCTTGGCTTTTCCAGATAATCGTATTTATTTGCTTTACATCAAAATGGCAATCGGCGTTAAATTTCTCCTTACTACAAACTTGAATTACATCTTTTCCTATGCCAAGTGCATATCCGGCTTCAAAATAAGCTCCGTTATTATGACCGGTAAATTCTGCAATAACAAATCGGGATTCTCTGATTTCATATAGCATTTCAGGAACGATTTGATGATTATGTTCGATTTCATCCATAATACGAGGGATGTAACCACTATCAACAATTGCTTTTTTTATTGTTTCTCGTGTATCCATCATGTCATCAGCAAATGACATGGCAATGAACACACTTTTTGATTTTGGCTTCCGGGAACTTTGAAGTTCGTCAATTCGATTCCAACCGTCAGGCTCAAGTGCCATTCTGCATGTTTCCGAATGATTATTATAGCAATAATCAATATATTTTTTATCTTTTATATAGTCAAGCATTTTTTCTGCTTGTCCAAGCATGTCTGTGCTTTTCAAAATATTATTTTCACAATCATATCTTTTAACGAATAATGCGCTGAAAAGCTGTTCTTTTGATAGTTCAACTACTTTTCCGATAAAATCAGATTCTTCTGATAATGCCAATAAAAATTTATTAACTTTATCGCTGAAGGTTTTAGGATACCAGTTTTCAACAATATCATTTGTGACATGATAACAATATGGAGTGTCTTCAAATTGACTTTCAAAGGCATTTTTCTTGCCAATAAAATTAAAAAACAAGTTTGGCTCTACCTTTATTGGCTGCGACAGCTTTCCATTATAAAACAGATATGAAGCTAATTTATTTTTATCGGTTGGTTTTTCAGTATATTTCGTATTGAACATTTCAAATCTGCCACAGACAGGACATTCAACCCAATAGCGCTCTATGTTATTTTTTACATCAGCATCACTACCACAAACAGGACATTTTTTAATGATTGTATTATCCATTACAGCACCTTCCTTATAGTATCGGGAGAATAGGAGGCGAAGATTTGGTCGAAGTTGGTTGCGACGCTGTCGTTTGCCATTGAGCTGTCACGCATTACGAAATAATACGGCTTTTGTTTCGCAATTTCCGTGATTACATCTTCTGTCACATTCTTATCGAAGCAGGCAATCAAATAATTACCATCCACTTTAAATACTTTCTTTCCGGAAATGGTTGCTTCTTCAATTTTGCTTGAAAGGAGTATGCCTAAATCAAGCATAACCTGGAACAGCAAATCTTCAGGAGTTCTGTCCTCTTTGATATTGTCCTCCAGTGAATCGAACAGGCTCATTTCATAGTCGTCGGGTGTGTAGTAAACCTCTTTCATATTCGAGCTGTCGCATTTAAGCACACGGAAACCGATGTCAAGCTTTTCAGGATTATATTTATAATAATCTTCCGGAGCGTGTGCATCTCTGCTCTCAGCTTTAATTTCACCTGTCGTATTATCTATCCATTCCGCATGACGTGATGATGGTGATACTCCTGCGGACAGCAATGTCATACCCTCAATTTGTCTTTCTTTTCCGCAGTTAGACAACTCCTCTACGATTTTCTTTCCGGCACGACGGATGCGTTCCTTGCCTATTTCGCAAATGTTTTTGTAACCCGCTTTGTATGCTTCACTCTTTTCATCTGTCTTTTCCGGTAGCTGAACCATAATAAATTTACGGTGTCCGCCATCCTCGGCATTTAACTTCATAACAGCATGAGCGGAAGTGGCTGAACCCGAAAACAAATCTAACACTATTGAATTTTTATCAGAAGCGATTTCAACAATTTGGCTTAACAAAAATAACGGTTTAGGAAAATCAAACATTCCTTTTCCAACAATTGCCGCCACTTCTCTTGTTCCAACTATGGAATTAATTTCTTTATTAAACCAAACTGTTTTGGGTAGAGTTGTTAAATCTCTGTCTTTTTTGAATATTCTTATTTCAGAATCAATTCCGCAAAGTGCAACTAATTCATCTTTATTTTTTTCAGAAGTTTTTTTCCCCCATCTCCAAACACTTTCAAGACCTTCGACAACACTTGGCCAAACCTCCGTCCATCCATCCTGTGGAATGGTTGACACTTTTGAAAAGCCATAAATATCTTTTTTATTCAAATCAACATAGAATGGATATCTTAAATTGGGTCTGTTGTTGGAATTAAAAATTCTTACTGCTCGATTACGTAAACCAATCGTATTAAAGCCGCCTTTTTCATCATGGTATTTAAACTCTGCATTTTCTATTTTGATTTCTTTAAGTCTTGTCAAAGAACTATTTTTTGAATACACCAATAAATATTCGTGAGTTTTTGCAAAATGTCCGTATTGTCTACCTTCGGTTTTAACAATAACCGTTAATTGTGCTTCAAAATTACTTGCACCAAAAACTTCATCGCAAGATTTTCTTATATTTTCTACTTCATTATCATCAATACTAATAAAAATAGCGCCATCTTCAGACAACAAATCTTTTGCAAGTTTCAGCCTTGGATAAATCATATTCAGCCAGTCGGTATGGAAGCGACCATTGCTGTCAGGATTTTTGACAAGGCGATTGCCATCCTCATCAAACTGACCGCTGTTTGCAAGATATTCGTCCGTACTCTGTGCAAAATCGTCCTCATATACAAAGTCATTACCCGTATTATACGGAGGGTCTATGTAAATCATCTTGATTTTCCCGAGGTATGTTTCCTGCAAGAGCTTGAGAACTTCCAGATTATCTCCCTCTATGTAGAGATTTTCTGTGTTATCAAAGTCGACACTTTCCTCTCTGCAAGGACGAAGCGTCTTGTTTATAGGAGCGTTGGCAAGCAAAACAGACTTCTTTTTGTCCGGCCATGTGAACTGATAGCGTTCCTCTTTGCCGTCAACAACCCTCGTGTTGATTTCCTGCATAAGCACATCTTTATCAATCGCACGGACAACCTCGCCGTTCTCGTCAATAGCCTCCGTCACCGCATTAGGAAACATCTCCGCCAGCTTCTTATAATTCTCATCCGCCTTATTTACCGTCTGCATTTTTAACTTATCCATTGTTTTCCCTCCGTGTTGTACTCGAACAATAATTGTTTCGCATCTGCCTACATATCTTTTGTCTTAAATCGGCAACATCATTTTTGCTTATTTCAGAAAATTCGTTTTCCGCAAAAGCAAGCTTTTCGCCGTCCGAAAGATTATAAAAGTTATATCGCGGCATATAATTATAGACCAACTTGCTATCTAAAAATTCAACATTATCTTCACAACAGTTAAAAATCGTATAACTCTTCTCGCCTGTATTTGAACTGTAATAACAGATTCCGTCAAATCCATATTTCCTGATAAAATCTGACATGTACTGAGTAAGTGCATATTCGGCATCATTATACACAGGCAGAATAAACGAAGAAAAAATTTCCGATAATAGCATCGTTACCGAATAGCCTTTCTCTTCATTGTATTCTTCAAAATTACCACCGGCTGTAAAATCCACTATGTTAAGGTCTTTTGTTATTTCAAACCGTGCGACTGACAAAATTTGTTTGTTCATCGGTCGAACTTCAGCACAGGCCGAATATTCACTTTCCGACAAATATAAATATGATGACCCGGCAGGATTACATCTGCCGCCTTTTGATATATTTATCGGAGGCTCTTTTGAATCATATTTATCAAAGCCCTTTATATTATCTTGTTCATCGACTGTAATTGTCGTTTCGTTGTTAAGCATTTTTATTGTATCAACGATTCTGCTTCTGTATAATACAGTTTCTTTTGGAAGACCGGTCACAATCCTATCATCGGTCTTCTTTAGAATTTCTTTTATTAAAGAAATTATTTCCGACTCTTCAAAAGACTTGTTGTCTAAATTAGGTCTTTCAAAGAGAGCTTTGAATCGAGTATATGCTTTTCGTGCCTCCTGAATTAAAAGCACTTGCTCATATTGCCTACGCATTTCATCTATTTCCGCCGTACTCATATTAATTCTCCCTTTAAAACTTTTATTTTCTGCACCAACTCAAACTTTTTCCTCGGCTGTTTTTCTGCTCGTGGAGTACTAAATTTTCATCGAGCAATAACTTTTCGCTTATTATTTTAAAATTTTACAATAACTAAACGCCATCTTGCATAAATGCCAATATATTATATCACAAATATATTTTTGATACAACAATTTAAAAATAATTCTGACGTTTTACAGTCCGAATATGCGGCCTTTGATGAAAAAGCTATCATTTATTGAAAAACGACAGCGGATTTTCACGACTTTAGACCGCCAATAAATAGTTGGTCAAGGTATCTAATCTCCAATGGCTAAGGTGAAAAACGCTGACGGCAAAAACGGCTAAACGGTCATATTCCACCGGCAGCCCATCCGCCATAGCTTTTTTACGGTTTCCGCCACGCAGCTTGTATACACCTTTTGTGTTCCTGAACGGGAAATTTCTTGGCTTACCTCCGTTATTTTTATTATATATATTCCAGCGCTTTATCAGCTCTCCCACAAGGGCATAGGCTGCTTTTGCATCCTCTTTTGCATTGCCGGTATGAAGTAAATCATAATAGTATTTATATGCCTTTTGAGCCTGTAAAGCCCTGAGATGATGGTAATCCATTTTGTCGGAAAAATCTGATTTCTTGAACAACCGTTCATGGCTGTCTGTATTAAAATACTTCTGGACAAAATCAATATCCTCAGGTAATATACGCTGTAGCTGAGGCTTGCCGCCTTTGCCTCTTTTTACTCTGACGCACCAATAACCGGATTCATCCCGGACAAAATCGTCAAGACAAAGCCTCGCAAGCTCCGCACGGCGGATTCCGACACGAGCTTGAAAATCTGCGACCATCTTGTACTTGTCGTTATCGTATTGCTGGTCACTTCGTTGATATTTATTTTTACGGCTGCGGCTTCTTTTATTTTCGCACACCTTGCGAGCAGGTTTTTTTATCTCGCTCATTTTTATTCCATGATAAATACAAACAGGCGCAAGATATGTGTGTATTGTGCTTGCCGATTTACCTTGCTCGGCAAGACTGTCGGCGTATTCCTGTATATACAATTCACACTCAGCTTTGCTTTTGGCATTATATTTTTGTCGGCAATAGTCAATGTATTTTTTATAATTAGTTTCATAGGAGTTCCGTGTTTTGTCATGTTTATAAATTTTTAAAAAATCTTGTGCCTCTCTCATCAACACCTTGTCCATCGGCAATTTGTTGCCTTTACATTTTTTCTTTTGTCTTCTTTCTGTTTTCCTTGACATAGCTTATTCTCCTATCCGTTATTTATGCGTTTGATATTCCGGTGCATTAACCGCCATAGGTTCAACGTTCTGTGGGCTCAAAAAAGGCTGGATATCAATCCAAAATCGGGGGAACAGTGCCGATTTCCGACAGCTCGGAAGCTGACGCACGGTAAAAATACTGTGCGGTTTTTTGTTTGCACAGCAAGACTATGACCTTGCTAACCTCTTTTTTTAACTTCTTGTTTGGTTATTCTCCAAATAACTTTGAAGAATAACCAACAAGTTAGAGCAAACGTTTTTATATTTGGGGAACATTAGCCGGGAGTGGAGGTATCTCCCGGCATAATACGCATTGCCGTGTGCAATGCCAATAATGCGACTAATAATGTTCGGGTAATTTTAAAACCCCGTTTTGCCGCTCGTGATTTAATCTCTTATTTCCTTATCTAACTATATAAGTATGTCATAAAACTCTTCGGGGAATCTCTGGAACTTGCAGAAAAAATCCCCTGCATAAAATGCAAGGGATGAAATGTGATTTAGATGTCAGGTTTGTAAACCGGTATGTTGCCGAGAGCAAACACTTTTTGACTGAATGTGCCCGGGTCAATATTTTCGGCTGCCGATTTAAACTCATAAATTTTTGCAGACAAATCATCGATTAGATTTAATACTTGAGCCTCCAATATCATCGGGACTTTTGCCGCACCGTATTCCGGCTTTCCGTGATGCGACAAAAGCATATGCTGGACTGTTGTCCTGATTTCATCAGAAATTGCGTACGAATCGCAAGCTCTGTCAACAATCATTGCACCCATAACCAGGTGCCCGAGCAAGTTGCCCTTTGGGGTATATTTTTCTGCAATACCAAGGTCACATGAATCAATTTCCTCGATTTTCCCGATGTCATGCAGTATTACTCCCGTCAGCAAAAGGTCTCTGTTGATGCAGGGATAGATGTCGCAAACAGCCTCAGCCGTATACAGCATCTCCGATGTATGCGAGAGCAAACCATAGCGACCGGAATGATGACACGACACCGCACCGCATGTGTACCGCAACTTGTCGGCATAATAATTAACAATACTTTCTGTGAGCACCTTTAAATCCTCGTTTACAAACGACTGTATTACATCAAGTATATGTTGCATTTCGGCGTCGGCATCAATGTCTTCGCTCGGCACAAACTCTGCTATATCTATATCGCCCTCGACAGGGAGAATCTGCGATATAACCAATTGCAACTGACCGCCATACTCCGTTACGGTTCCCACAATTCGCCTTAAATCCATCGGAGCAAAATCAGGCTTGCTGTGTATGCTCCACAATTTACCTTTTAAGCTGTTGTCCTTGTCGAGCAAGGTCAGGTCAAGATAATTACCACCGTTTTTTTTGTTCTTTACTTCATAATTTTTAATTATAAACACTCTGTCGATTTTTTCACCGTTTGTAATTTTCATAAATTTAACTTCCTTTCAAATGTTATGTTGTTTTTGTCATACTCTTCAAGTAATTGTTGCCAATGAAAAGTGCCAATCTTGCATAACGCAAGAACATATTTTAAAAATCCGTCCTTTGTTTCGAGCTCTCCAAACTTTTGGGTGTAAGACAACCTGTATGTAATCTCGGCACAAGAGTAATAGTCGCATATCTCCGCATAAACACGCATTGTTTTTTGCTTTGGCAGTCCGGACTTGACAATAAGAATTGACGGTCTCAACTCTTCAATATTTCGTCCGTCAAACTCCGGCAAGCCTCTAATGTCTTCCTCTCCGAGAGTGTACAGCATTGCTTCCACTCGTCTCTTTTTCATAACAATCCCTTCTTTCAAAAAACTAAAATCTTGCTTAATCATAAACCTAAATCATAACTTTCAACTCCTTTTTTCAACGCTTTACTATAGTATGTCAGAAGTTAGAAAGTTAAACAGACGAGTTGTTAATCACATTAAATATTTTTAAAAAATAGCATTAAATATATTGACTTTTGCCATTTAGTTATATATAATATAGTAAATCGTAACTTAGCAAATCGGGGTGACTTTAAATGTTTGTTGGCCGAGAGAAAGAATTGGATATTCTAAATAACCAATTCAAAAGCAATAAATTCGAATTTACAGTTATTTACGGTCGTCGCCGTGTTGGTAAAACGGCAATAATTAACGAGGTTATAAAAGATAAAAAAGCAATATATTTTACCGGTGTTGAAAGCAACGCCAAACAAAATTTGCAAAATCTAAGTCAGAGCATTTTGAGCTTTGAGGACGGTATGCCGATTGACAGTGAATTTTCATCTTTCCAATCTGCACTTGAGTTCGTTTTCAAAAAATCGCTCAGTGAAAAAATTTGTCTTGTCATAGACGAATACCCGTATGTTGCAAAAGCCTCAAAAAGTCTTGCATCCACATTACAGCTGATGATTGACCGGTATAAAGACCAATCAAAATTATTTCTTATACTTTGCGGCTCATCGATGTCATACATGGAGGACCATGTGCTTGCATATAAGGCACCGTTGTACGGCAGGCGGACTGCTCAAATAAAGGTCCAGCCGTTCGAATTCCTGGAAGCGTGTAAGTATTTTGATAATTTTTGCGACGAAGATAAAGCGATTGCATATGGAGTGGTCGGAGGCACACCGCAATATCTGCTGCAAATAAACGATAAAATATCGTTAAAGGACAATATAAAAAATATTTATTTAAACTCGGCTTCGTTCCTGTTCGAAGAGCCTACAAATTTACTCAAACAAGAGGTTAGAGAACCGGCAATTTACAATGCTATAATAACCGCCGTTGCTAACGGAGCGTCAAAACTCTCCGAGATTGCAAGCAAGGTCGGTGAAGAAACAAGCGTATGCTCAGCCTATATCAAAAATCTTATCTCGCTTGAAATCATAAAAAAAGAATCCCCCTACGGTGAGAAGAATTCAAGAAAAACTGTTTACTCAATCGAGGATAATATGTTCCGCTTTTGGTACCGGTTTGTGGCGGATAATATGTCTATTATCTCCCGTGGTGCTGATGAGCTGGCATACAGCAGGATTGAACCGTATCTGTCCGACTATATGGGTGCGGTATTTGAGGAAATCTCCAAGCAATACCTGTGGCACTTGCTTTTAAACGGTAAATGCCCTGTCAGCTTTACGGATATAGGCAGATGGTGGGGTACAAATCCTAAGACCAGGACGCAAGAGGAGATTGACATCGTCGGCTTTGAGAGCAAAGAAACAGCTTTGTTTGCAGAGTGTAAATGGACAAATGACAAGGTAGACAGCGGTGTGCTCGACAAATTGGTTGTACGAAGCCAACTCTTTAATCATACAAAAAAATATTTCTTCTTGTTCTCCAAAAGCGGCTTTACTCAGGGCTGTATTGATAAAGCCACGCAGCTTGGAAATGTGGCACTTGTCGAGTATAAAGATATGCTGAATTAATAATAAACCATGGAAAGAGGAGCTAATTATGATGCTAAAAAACACACTTGAGCCTGTTGTAACCGTGCAAGATGTTATGGACAAATGGGGTTTAAAAGATAAACGTACAGCAAAAAAATACATGTTAAATATTCCGCATCTCAAGGCGTATTACAATTTATCGGGTGAACTCGTTTGCGAACGTCAATTTTTTGATGAGATGATGGAAGAACTCCTTCGTGTCGGAAACATGGAGCCGCTGATGAGCATGTCAAAGATGCTACCCGGCAGTTTATCATTTGATTCGGACGATGAAGACGACAGCAATTGGGCTAAAGACCAATTGCGAAAAGCCGGTATGTCCGAACAGCAACTCCGGCGTATTATACAGCTTAACAGGGAAAGAAGGTAAGCAGAATGTCAAGGAAAAAGAATGATACCTCTTTCGACATATGGGTTAAAGACGAGCGCAAGCATTTTACATACACATTTCCGTCAACCAGAGCCGACGGCAGATTATATGTATATATTGATTCCGGACGGAAAAAGTCAGACGGAAGTATTAAGTATGACATTGTATATGGTAGCAATGCATTAAATCTGCAAAAAAACACTCAGAGGTACTACGATAAGCGCCAAAACATCGGTAGCAACAAGTTGCAAACAATGCAAGTCGCAATGACCAACTGGATGCATTCCGTTAAGGCAACACAGCTTAAACCGAGAAGCTATGACGCAATGGAAGATAATTTGAGATTGCACATTTTCCCACATATAGGCAGTTTGCGGGTTTGTGATGTTACGGCAGACGATTGTCAAGAAATTATTAACCAAATGACTTTTGCCGGTTACAGTTTTTCAACCATAAACAAAATTTATGTACACCTCAACGATTTTTTTAAACTTGAAGTTGATAAACAGATTTTAAAACTAAATCCTATGTCCGCAGTAAGGAAGCCATCCGAAAGTAAGGTGAGCGAAATCCGCACATCACTCGGGAAAGAGGACAAGGAAATAAAATATTTTAGCAGAGAACAAGTTAAAGCCATACAGGATGTCATTTACAACGGATACGCCACCACAGGCATTTCGCGCAATAATAACACATATGCGCAAAGCGGACGCAAGTATATTTATCAAGGACCGATTTTTGATTTTTTATTGCAAACAGGGCTGAGAATTTCGGAGATGTGCGCATTGCAATACAGCAATTGGAACCAAGAAAAGCGTACGCTCACAATCGACAAAACCAGAACCGCATCAAAAAAGCGTGACAGGAAAACAATGGAACCTATCGGAACCGGAAAGGAAATCCTGGAGTTGTCTCCAAAGTCAAAAGCCTCTCGCACAACAATCAGTCTCTCAAAATATGCAAACGACATTCTTGTCAAATTGCATTCCGAGGAAAAGCCGGACTACGACGGATATATTCTACACACAATAGACGGCAAGCCTATGACCAAGGACGGAAGCTTGCGTGGAAGATGGCACAGACTTTTAGCTGCTGCCGGTGTGGAAAGGAAAGAGCAAGTCTCTAAGACGGTCACGGATAAAAATGGGAAGGAAAGAACAGTAACTCGCACCATAATACGTGAAGAATACGGATTGCATACCACACGTCACACCTACGCCAGTTTTCTTTATCAACAGACGCACGACATTTTGCTTGTATCAAAAAAGCTGCGACATTCCGACCCGGCCTTGACAGCGAGAGTTTATATAAGTATAATGGAGGAGTCAGAAAACCAAATCGACGAAACCTTCAAAGTGTAAGTCGAAAGGAAAAATAAGTCTTTTTATAAGTCAACTTACAAAATGAATGTCAGAGAATTGGTAAAAAACATTGATATATCAACATTTCCGCACGTAGCATAATTGGATAATGCATCAGATTCCGATTCTGACGACTGGGGGTTCAAATCCCTTCGGGCGGGCCATAAAAAGAAGAACGGGGCTATGCTAAATTGCACAGCTCCGTATTATTTTATTTCAATTTTACCTCAATGAAAAGCCCTCACGGCGAACCGGCAAAACCTCTTTTTCGAGGTTACCGCCGTTGCTGAGATAAATCCCGTAAAGCTCCTGCTGACGTTCATCCGAATAGGTATATCCCCACTGATTCTTTATCTTTGCAAAATCCTCAAAGGTCTCGTCAGGCAGGGTCGTGATCCTGTCAATATCAAGCGGAAGCGGAATACAAACCGTGCCGTCAGAGGTTATGTAATACTTTTCGGCAAGCTCGATAAGTCTCCTGTTTGCCTCCTGCTTTAGATATTCCTCGTCAAACATAATTCTTGTAATCGGGAATACGGCGACCTTTGCGCCGATAAGCTCATATGCATGCGTCGAAAGCCCCGAATGTCCGTGATGTGCGACCTGAACAACGTCGCATTTCAGTTCATTATTGTAGCGTGCTTCAAGCACCTTGCCTGCAAGGGCGGAGCAGTCGCCGGGGATAAACACCTTTGTTCCGCCGACGCTCATCATCAAAGCGCACGAGGAATCGTTATAATCGGGCATCTTCTCGGGGAAAATATCCTCATGGGTGCAAAGTACGTTGAAGCTGAGATTTCTCACCGTGAAGCGCATACCGGAATGAAGCTTATACTTAGGAATTGAAAGCGCTTCAAGCTGTCTGAAAAGCTTCTGAGAAAGAAGCACTTCTTCAATATCCCATTCGTTATCAACGTCATACTTGGGGTCAATAAGATTTGAATAGAATCCTTCAATAATAACGTCATCACAGTTATAGCGAAGAAAATCCATCATTTTAGAGATATGATCGGAATGAGCGTGAGAGATAAACCAGCCGTTGACAACAATTTTTCTGTCCTTCGGCGTTCTGTCACGCATAAATTTATGGATTCTGTCATTGTCGTTGAACTGGAAATAGTGACCGCTGTCCACAACAAAAAAGCTGTAATCGGGGCACTGAATAAGCAGGCACATTCCGCAGTCGATATATGTGTGGTCATTCTCGAAGCCGTAGAACACTGTTTCGCAGTCTCCGTCGCATACAGGCTCGCCGTCCTTGGGGACAGGGTTCTCCCCTACCGTCACTCTGAGCGAGCTGTCGCATGGCGTATAATATGACGTGATGTGCAAGCCGTCCTTTTCGAACATAGCGAAACGGTTCCCGTCTATTTCATTCTTTCTTATGGCTAAAAAGCCGTTTTCGCTGAGTTTTTTGAGCCAAGCGTTAACTTCATCAATATCCGTCGAGCGATAAATCGCCATTTCGCAGTTTTCACGGCAATCGTAAATCGGCTCGTCGACATGCTGCCTAAATGCGAGATCACTTTCAAAAAAAATCATTATTCGGCGTCCTCTTTTTTATACTTCTTTGCAATAACCACTACACCGACTACGATAATTGCAAGCACAATCAATGCCGCCGCACCGACAATTACAATCTTCTTTTTATCGGTTATCTTTGTGCTGTTATTCTCGCCGTTCTTGTCCGATGTCGATTCGGCAACGGGCGTGGTTGACTCTGCGCTGAGTTCGGAGCTGTCGGCAGTGGTCGTAACCGCTGAGGTCGTGGTCGTTCTGACCGAAGCGTTTGTCTTGTCAACAGCTGTGCCAGCCTGACCCGCCGCCGCAGAGGTTTTTATATCCGCCGAACCGCCGATCTGGATAACCTGAGCATTCACGGAAATAACCTCATTTGCGGTTGCTCCGCTTATTCCGCAATTTGTTACCTTGAGCTTAACGTCCTTCTCTGTCAGCTTGGCAGACGATGTTTTCTTCAGCGTGAGCACAAGAAGATCCTTTCCGTTCACAGCTTTGAATCCTGTTATTGATGCAAAGGTAAACATCATCGGGTTTGCATCCTTATTGAAGCTTGTCAATACAACGCCGTTTTCATTGTCCTCCGTATAAATCTTAAAGTTTCTGAGGCCTGCACCGTTCGCACTTTTTTCAACGCTGACCCTGCTTGAAAGAGTTACCTCAAAATCGAGGCAGTTAAATGCAGTTCCTCCCTCATAATCAATTGAAACGACGGCTTTTGTATTGTCCTCAGAGACAACATTGACCGCAAAGGTTGCGCTCTGCGCCGCAAAAGCAGGCAGGCACAGGCAAAATGCCATCACTGCGGCAATTATAATCGAAATAATTTTTTTCATAAAAACGACCTCCGTTTATAAACCTATTTAAACAATATGTTATATATGTGACATAGGCTTTATTAAGAGTAAGTATAACACAATACAATGTTTTTTTCAACCGTTGTATCTTTAGTCATTTTGCACAAGCAAAGATTCGTCATTTTGTTAATTTTTCAATATTGACTGATTATAATATTTCGCATATGATATTCGGAGGGCAATATTATGAAAAAAGAGAGTAAATTCAAGCTTAACCAAGTCGTTCTGGCGGCACTTTTTGCGGCACTTACGACCGTCCTGACCTATTACGTCAAAATTCCGAGCGTTAACGGATACATGCACATCGGCGATTCGATGATTTATCTCTGTGCCAGTATTCTCCCGACACCGCTTGCCGCTCTTTCGGCAGGTATCGGTGCTGCTCTTTCCGACGCTGTGGGCGGCTACACAATGTACATCATTCCGACTTTTATTATCAAGGCACTTTTGGTTCTCTGCTTTACGCATACGGCAAAGAAGCTTCTTTGCAAGAGAAACATTATCGCCGTTTTCGTTGCAGCCGCAATCACGATGGTCGGTTATTATATCGCAGAGGTTATTATCCTTGCACTTTCCTCACCGGTCGGATTCACGGAATATCTTTTCAGCGTTCCGTCATGGGTCAGTGCACTTAACACTCTCCCCGGCAACGCAATTCAGGCAGGCTCGAGCGGAATACTTTATATTGTACTTTCCGCCGCACTTGACAAGGTAAAAATTAAAGACAGAATAAGGAAGATTTAAATCATGGCTGATATTGTTTACACCTACGGCAACAGCGTTTATATGAACATAACCAACAAATGCCCCTGTTCCTGCGTTTTTTGCATCAGGAGCAACGGCGACGGACTCGGCTCGGCCGAATCGCTTTGGTTAAAGAAGGATCCGACGCTTGAAGAAATTGAGGATGAAATCAACAAGTTTGATTTTTCACCGTATTCCGAAGTCGTATTCTGCGGTTACGGCGAACCGACACAGGCTCTTGATAATCTCATCGCAAGCGCAAAGTATCTCAAGGAAAAGTACGGACTTAAAATTCGTCTCAATTCAAACGGGCTCAGCGACCTTATCAACGGCAAGGAGACTGCAAAGCTTCTTGAAGGCATTGTTGATTCAATCTCAATCAGCCTTAACGCACCGAATGCAAAGCGTTATCAGGAAGTCAGCCGTTCACGCTTCGGCGAGGATGCATTCCCTGCCCTGCTGAAATTTGCCGAGGATTGCAAAAAATATATTCCGAAAATTAAATTCACGGTAGTTGACGTCCTTAATAAGGAAGAGATTGCCGAATGTCAGAAGATTGCAGATAACATGGGCATTCCGCTGAGAGTCAGAGAGTGGATTAAATAAGTTAATATATAATTCAACGGGTGGTCGAAAAGGCCGCCCGTTTTTATTTTTGGCTGCATTTCACGAAGCCTATGTCACGCCGTATTTTCGACATACTTTTAGAATATAATACTGGTTCATTTTCTTTAAATCACGTATCAAATTAAATTTAAGTCTGATTTCTTCAAAAATGCATAGAAACGTAATACTCTTCATTTTTTCACATAAAAATAAAAAGAGGCTCAAAATGAACCTCAAAAAAGAAAAACCACACAAGCCGTACGCCCATAGGCTTGTGTGGGGGCGTTTAGAATTCCAGTAAGGATTTATCCGGAATAAATCCTAAATTCTTAGATTAGTCTTCCTTCTTGCGAAGTGCAACTACTGCTGCACCGCTGATAGCGAGAAGTGCAACTACTGCTGCAGAAGCAGTGAGACGGTCGCCTGTCTCAGGGTTAACAACATCGCTGCTTGAAGCGGCTGTTGTTGTATCTGCTGCCGGAGCAGTTGTAACAACGTCATCAGACTTTGTTGATGATGTAACATCCTCAGCAGCCTTAGTTGTTGTTGTAACGTCCTCAGCAGCCTTGGTTGTAGTTGTAACGTCCTCAGCAGCCTTGGTTGTTGTTGTAACATCTTCGGCAGCCTTGGTTGTTGTTGTAACGTCCTCAGCAGCCTTAGTTGTTGTTGTAACGTCAGCCTTCTTAGTTGTCGTTGTAACATCAGCCTTCTTGGTTGTTGTTGTAGTAACATCAGCCTTCTTGGTTGTCGTAGTAACGTCAGCCTTCTTGGTTGTCGTTGTTGTTGTAGTTGTTGCCGGCGCCGGAATCTTGTTGTCAAGAGTCGGTGTAACAGGATTATTGTTTCCGTCTACAGTACCGTCGAACTCAACAATGATGTCACTCGGTTCAATCTTTGCTTTCGCAGAATTGCCCTTTGCAAAGGTGAAGTAGAGCATAACACCCTTTTCGCTATATGCTGCTACGGAAGCAAAAGAAGCCTCTCCAAATCCGCGGTCCGTATTGATAGCAATAAGCGGAGGAACTTTATCATTTTCGTGAGCAGTTGCGAAGTCTCTGAAAGCCTGACCTCTTTCTACACTCTTAATAGTTAAACCGGTTGTCTTGTTGGGATTGTTCCAATCTGCGGCCTTAACGTAAACACCGCAGCTGTTGATGCTACCCGACTCAAGACAGAGAGCAAGCTTTACAGAATCCTTGCTTTCCTCAGCAACGCTGATGGAGAACTTCGGAGCTGTAACTGCGAATGCAGAAACAAGCATTGCAACTGTAACACCGATTACTAAAGAAACGGAAAGAACAACTGACAGGATTTTTGCAATCTTATTCATTGTAATCACCAATTTCTCCTTCATTGTAGATTTACACACATGGTGCATGAATTTATATTAGACACTGTCGCCCATAGGCGAATAGGAGACAATGAGCTAACCTAAGTTAATCAATAGCCGAAATTCGAATAATGCGCGCCGTTCTTTCCAAGTGTCGTCATTTCGGCGGTAAGGCCGACGGTGGTAACCTTGGAGTCGGAAATACAGCTTGCGTACCATTCGATATCAATGAATTCCGAGGTCAGCGGATCAATTTCACACTTGATAAAACAATCCTTATAAACAAAATCAAATGATTCGACGTTTGATTTTGCACCGCCCACCTCATTTTCGTTCCCGATCTTCTTTTTAGCCTCATCATATGAATCGCAGCCGAGAACTCTTACTATCCGACTGTTTTCAGTCGGATTCTTTTCGTCCTTAAATTTGACAGTCAGCATGTAATGACCATTTTTATTTTTAAAGCATTCGACATCTGCATAACGTGAAATGTCGGAGCTCTCAATCGCACCGAGCATTTTATCGGCTGAATCATCGCTCTTTTGCTTTATTATACTTGAATAGCTTTTGTTATAGCTGTTTTCTTTTTTCGTTCTCTCTTCAATCTCTCTGAGCCTTGCGGCGCTAATCAAGGGATTCTTAGAGCTGACCTTTATATCGTCAACGTTGTTTGAAAAGTTTTCAAGCAATGTGTAAGAAGGCCTAAATCTTTTTGCTTTTTCAATCGCCTTGTTATAAGTTTCAACTGCTTCTGCCGAATCAACGGTTTCACCGTCTTCTGCTTTGAAACGGTCGATTATTCCGACCGTATATCTGAGAATTTCAAGCGCATCTATCGAATTAACGCTTTTATCGGCATTGACATCGGCGCGAAAAAACGCTTCCGAAGGAAGCTCAAGGTTGCCGACACAATACTTGAGAACCGCCAAAGCGTCGGCGGAGTTAACCGTCGAATCCCCGTTTACATCTCCGAGGCGAACACTTTCGGCACCGCATGTCATAGGGTACGACACAACAGCGGCAAGAGAAAGAAAAACTGATATTGCTTTTTCGGTAAATTTTCGCATCTCTTTCATCCTTATCAACAAAAATGCATAAACACTCATGCTATTTTTAAAAATTATATAACAAACATGATAAGATGTCAATAGCCAATTTAAGCTAAAAAAAGAGCAACTTAAACTGAAAAAAGAGATACTATTCAAAAGCTATATACCGCTCTGCCCGGGTAACCGTTGACATTTTGCGAAATATACTATATAATACAATTAACTTAATTATATATCGGAGGAATGGAAATGAAGAAAATATCATCTTTGTGTGCCGTAATCCTTGCAGCGGTTATTATGATTTCGTGCCTTATGATACCGGCCTCGGCAGTCAACTCCAAAGTCGTGCGCAAACCTGACAGCACAACCTTCTATCAGGGCGTTGATTGGATGTACTCAAAAAGCGGCGAAATCCTCTTGATGAAGGGCGGACTCAACCTCTCAGGCACATCAATTTCTTACAATAACAAAACCGTAGATTATAAAAAGAGTAATTTCGGTCCCAATATGTATGCAAAAAGCAATTCCGGCACATGGCGGGCAGGCAAGAATACGATTCGTATTTACTGCGACAGCTTTGACGGGGTATATGCTCTTTGCGAGGTCTATTTTGCTTCTGTTACCAAAATAAGCATTGTCAGAACTCCCAAAACGAAGCTTGTCGTCGGGGTCGAATGGAACTACGGCATCGGCAAGGACGTTGAAATGACTAAATACGACCTCACAGGTACGATTATCAGCGCAACATATGACAATGCCGCTACACAAACCGTTGAAGCTCCGAATGCATGCTTGAACTGGTCGATTCCGGAGGATACAAACGAGGTTTTGCCGACAGACGATACACTTTATATAACCTTCTGCGGCAAAAAAGCTCCGTTTAATGTAACATTTGTTACCGAAACAAGCTTTTCAAAGGGCGATGTAAGCTTGGATAAAAGAATCAACGCTTATGATGCGCTGAATCTTCTTCAGTATGCAACGGGTTCAATTACCCTCAGTCCGACGCAGATAGGTCTCGGCGATATCGACGGCAACAAAAAAATAAATTCTGCCGACGCGTTGTATATTCTTCAATATGTTGTTGGAATAAAGAATTCGCTTTGATTAAAAGGAGGATGAAGAATGAAAGCATTTCAGAAAATTATTTGTGCGATAGTTTCTCTGTCGGTCGTTGCTGCGACAATGACATGTATGGCTACCTCATCATCGGCAGTTGCAAACACTCCGGGCGATGTAAACAGTGACGGCTCGGTAAACTCTTTTGATGCGCTTTCGGTCGTTAGATACTGCACGGGTGCCGATACACTCACCAAGGAAGAAATCGTTGCCGCAGATGTTGACCTTGACGGCAAGGTTACATCAACCGACGCTCTCTATATTCTCCAGTTCTCGGCAGGAATTATTGACAGATTTCCGGCTCAGACAGATGCGGGACGAGTTCATATTTTCGGCGATTTCTACTATGACAAAGCAACCGGCAAGGTAACGAATACGGACGGCTCAGGTCTCCTCGGCTTTTCGTATGATGCAAAGGACGGAGCATTTTACGCCTCAACATATGCCTGGCAGAGGACGTTCGGCTATACATATCTTTATGACGTAGCCGCACCGCTGATTTTATGTAACTTTGATACAAGCCGTATCTTCTTCGAATACAACGATATGGAATGGATGGTACAGCTTTGGAAGGGTCAGTACGGCGCAATTTTCAACGGCTGCGAGGTTGGTCTTTACTATCGTGATTTTGACGATGACGAGCTTGTTGATGCCAACGGCAGAAAGTTCTATAAGTGCGCCGATGACGAAATGCTTATGCAAATGGAGCTTACAATGTATAAGAACGATACTATGTTCTTCCATCGCAGCAAGCAGTATTCATGGTGGCTCACAGGCTTTAAGCTCGGCACTCTCGATTCGCTAGGCTACTCCGCGGAATCCACTCAGGTTCTTCGTTTAAGTGCAACAATTTATTTTACCGAAGAGGAAATGATGGACGCCTTTATCGGCGGACTTGAAAAATGCACAGAAATTGAGCACAACGCATCAAAGAAAAAACGTCAGATTAAATTTGCAAACGGCAACGGCTATGTTGTCAACAGAGCCCAGAAATCCGTAACATTCTCATGGGTTTAATCGAAAATAATAAAAAACCTACCGCAGTTCAAGCTACGGTAGGTTTTTCTATGTCATACCATATATAACATACTAAGAAACTTATTGCTTAATCTTTCGGAAAATGGGCTTTGATAGCCGCGAAAGATTCGTCGCTGATGTCATGCTCTATCTTGCATGCGTCCTCGGCGGCAATTTTCGGGTCAACTCCCAGCTTCACAAGGAAATCCGTCAGAACGGTATGACGCTCATAGATTTTCTTTGCAACATAAAGTCCGTCGGCAGTCAGGGTAATATATCCGTCCTTGTCAACGAGGATATAATTACCGCTTTTGAGAAGTCCGACCGCACGGCACACACTCGGCTTGGAAAAGCCCATATACTCGGCAACATCAAGCGACCTGACGGCGCTGCTTTTCTTTGAAAGAATATATATAGTTTCGAGATACATCTCTCCGGATTCCTGTAAATGCATAATAAAGCCTCCAAAATTACACTTTTAATATTATATCACAACAATCAAATAAATTCAAGCTCAGTTATGGTTATCTTTCTTATTATGAACTTACAAAAATAAATAATATTTTAGTTAGACGTGGCTAACTGTTTGTTCATACTGACAAATATCGTCGCAAAAACAAAAAAATTCGTTTTTTATATTGACATTTCTGCTTTTTGGCGATAATATATTTTTAGTTAGCGAGAGCTAACCTTATTTAAAGCCTTCGGTTAGTCTAAACTAACCGGCGAAAGTGAGGGATTAGCTATGATGCCTTTGGCACTTGCAGATGTCGGTGAAATGAACACCATTAAAAAAATCGGCGGAAGTCCGGAAGTCAAGAAACATCTTGAAAATCTCGGGTTTGTTGTCGGCGGAAACGTGATGGTCATTAACACGCTCGGCGGTAACGTAATCGTCAACGTGAAAGAAGCCAGAGTCGCTATAAGCGAAGAAATGGCAAGAAAAATAATGATCTGATTCGTAATCGAATACCAAAAAGGTATTTCAAATAATCTGTACAATATTAAGGAGGATGAGACAGATGAAAACTTTAAAGGAAGCAAAGGTTGGCTCTACGGTCAAGGTTGTCAAGCTCCACGGTGAGGGCGCAGTTAAGCGCAGAATCATGGACATGGGCATCACAAGAGGCGTTGAGGTTTATATCCGTAAGGTTGCTCCGCTCGGAGATCCTGTTGAAGTTAACGTCCGCGGTTATGAGCTTTCGCTCAGAAAAGCCGACGCTGAAATGATTGAGGTTGAGTAAATCGGCTTAACTGACACATACAGGGATTGACCCCTATTTTTTTGAAATTACGATTAGCATAAGCTAATTGAAAGAGAGGAATTTGGTATGAAGTTACGTATTGCCCTTGCGGGTAACCCAAACTGCGGTAAAACTACGTTGTTCAATGCGCTGACCGGTTCAAATCAGTATGTTGGTAACTGGCCCGGCGTTACGGTTGAAAAAAAGGAAGGTAAGCTCAAAAAACATGACGGCGTTATCATCACCGACCTTCCGGGTATTTATTCACTTTCTCCGTACACCTTGGAGGAGGTTGTTGCAAGAAATTATCTTATCGGTGAACGTCCCGATGCAATTCTTAATATCATCGACGGTACAAACCTTGAGAGAAACCTTTATCTTACAACCCAGCTCACAGAGCTCGGAATACCGGTTGTAGTTGCAATCAACATGATTGACGTTGTTAAAAAGAACGGCGACAAGATCAACATTCAGGAGCTTTCACGTCAGCTCGGCTGCAAGGTGGTTGAGATTTCCGCTCTTAAAGGAACAGGAATTCGCGAAGCAGCGGAAGCGGCTATAGACGCGGCGAAGAACGGCAAAACAGTTCCTATGCACACCTTCTCAGGCTGTGTCGAGCATGCCATCGCTCATATCGAGGAAGCCGCCGTTCACAATATGCCCGAGGAGCAGCAGAGATGGTACGCCATCAAGATTTTTGAGCGTGATGACAAGGTTCTCGGAAATCTTAATATAGACAAGGCTGTTATGGATCACATTGAGTCCGACATTAAAGCGGCTGAGAAAGAAATGGACGACGACGCAGAGTCCATCATAACAAACGAGAGATATATCTACATATCCTCAATCATCAAAGCTTGCTACAAGAAAAAGAATGCCGGAAAGCTTTCAACATCGGATAAGATTGACCGTGTTGTTACAAACCGTTGGCTCGGACTTCCGATTTTCGCCGTTATCATGTTCCTTGTTTATTGGATCGCAATGGTCGGTGTCGGTGCTCCTGCAACAGACTGGATGAACGACGGTGTGTTCGGCGACGGCTGGCACCTCTTCGGAATCGGCTCATCCGCTTATAGCGAAAAGGCCGATAATTATACAAATGCAACGGAAGCTGCGCAGGCATTCGTTGATTTTGACACTGAAGCAGAAGATTTTGATGCAGACAAGACTGTTGAAGAACTCAAAAACTTCAAGACCGACAAGCAGTCGGCGGTTATCGGCGTTGAAGACGAAGAGACGCTCGCTATCAACGACATGACAGCTTACTACAGCGAGATTCCCGCAAATGCCGATAAGGATTCAACAATCGGTATGACTTATCTTGAGGCTGTTGATTACCTCAGCAAAAACGGCTTTGACGAGCCCGATCCGGCTGACTACGGCGTATGGGTTCCGGGTATCCCGACACTCATCGGAAACGCTTTTGAAAACAGCAATGTTGCCGATTGGCTTCAGGGACTTGTCCTTGATGGTATCGTAGCCGGTGTCGGTGCGGTTCTCGGCTTCGTTCCTCAGATGCTTGTTCTTTTCCTCCTTCTTGCATTCCTTGAAGGCTGCGGCTATATGTCACGTATCGCTTTCGTTCTTGACCGTATCTTCAGAAAGTTCGGTCTTTCGGGTAAATCCTTCATCCCGATGCTTATCGGCGTAGGCTGCGGTGTTCCGGGTATCATGGCTTCAAGAACCATCGAAAATGAACGTGACCGCCGTATGACAATCATGACAACAACATTTATTCCTTGCTCGGCTAAGGTTCCGTTCATCGGAATGATTGCAGGTGCACTCTTCGGAGGCTCAGCTCTTGTTTCGACTTCGGCTTACTTCATCGGTATGCTCGCAATCATCTGCTCCGGTATCATGCTTAAAAAGACAAAGATCTTCTCCGGCGATCCTGCTCCGTTCGTTATGGAGCTTCCCGCTTACCACTGGCCGACAGTTTCAAACGTTCTCCGTTCGACATGGGAGCGTGGCTGGTCATTCATCAAGAAGGCAGGTACGGTTATCCTTCTTTCAACAATCTTTGTTTGGTTCACAACTTACTTCGGTGTTGTTGACGGAGCATTCAGAATGCTTTCCGAGGACGAAATCGATTCCTCCATCCTTGCAAAGATCGGCAGCGTAATCGCTGTAATATTCAGACCTCTCGGCTGGGGCAACTGGCAGGCGGCCGTTGCATCGATCACAGGTCTTGTTGCAAAGGAGAACATCGTCGGTACGCTTGGTATCCTCTACGGCGGCGGAGACGGAACGGTTTACAGCAACATCGCAGCAGCCTTCACGGGTATCACCGCTTATTCATTCCTCGTATTCAACCTTCTTTGCGCTCCCTGCTTCGCAGCAATCGGTGCTATCAAGCGTGAGATGAACAACGCTAAGTGGACATGGTTCGCAATCGCTTATCAGTGCGGCTTTGCATACTGCATCGCTCTCATGGTAACTCAGTTCGGCAACATCTTTGTCGGCAAGGCAAACGTTATCGGCATCATCGTTGCGGCCGCTATCCTTATCGGTATGATCTATATGCTCTTCTTCAAGAAGTACACCGAGGCTACAAAGCTTAGTCAGAACGTAAAGGTTAAAAAATAAATCTAAAGAAAAAACGCACAATTGAGGTGTGCGAATGCAAAATATACAGAAAACGATTTATGCAAAACGTGCACCGCAATTTGTGCAATATTCCATAATTCAATGTGAAAGGAACTGATATTATGATTTCATGGATTTCACAAAACCTTGCAACCATTATTATATGCCTTGTGCTTGCGCTTATCGTCACCTTGATAATTGTGGGCCTGGTGAGGGATAAGAAAAAAGGCAAATCCTCCTGCGGTTGCAACTGTGCGAACTGTGCAATGAGAGGTTCCTGCCATAAATAGATTTTAGATGTTAGATGGCAGACGTCAGACTGCTTTTGAATTGAATTGCAGATTTGAATTTTGCCTGTCTTATATCTTTAATCTATAATACAAATTGCGCTTTCGAAACGATTCGTCTAAGCGCAAGCAAAAAATAAAAGCCGTAAGCTGCGGAAAATTCCGTGACTTGCGGCTTTAAACACAATACAGTTAATAAAAACAACCGTCTCCCCTATCGTCAAGATAAGGAAAACGGTTGTTTGTTTCTATTCTTTTTTATTCGGCTCGCTTTTTATTGTAGAAAAACATTGCAACGCCTGCGCCGATGATCAGGATATAGCCGAGGACGCTGAGCCAATCGGGAATGTCTCCGAAAACAAAAAATCCCAACACGGCGGCAAAGATGACCTGCGTGTAATCGTATACGGAAATCTCCCTCGCCGGGGCGCATATATACGCTTTTGTTATGCCGAGCTGGCCGATACAGGCAAACGTTCCGGCAAGTATGAGATAAATCAACTGTAAGCCGCTCATTCGCTCATATTCGAATATCAAAAACGGCAGACACAAAATGCACGAAAATGCCGAGAAGAAAAACACGATCCTGCGGCTGTTCTCCTGCTTTTGACCGAGTCGGCGCACAAAAGTATATGCAATTCCTGCACCCATGCCGCCCAAAAGTCCCGCAACCGCCGGAAGCACCTGCGGATTGTCAAAGCCCGGCTTGATGATGAACAGGCTGCCGACAAAAGCCACCGCAACGCCGATAATTTGTGCAAATTTAGGCTTCTCTTTCAAGAGAAAAATTGAAAAAATGATTGCAAAAAACGGTGAAAGCTTGTTGAGCATATTCGCATCGGAAAGATTCAGCCTGCCGAGTGCATAGAAATTGCAAAGCAAGCCCATTGTGCCGAAAAAGCTTCTGCCGAGAAGATCCGGAATGTGCTCCTTGGGCGGAATGAAGCCGACCTTTTCACGAAGCATCATAATAAAGATAAAAATGAGCGCGACAAAATTTCTGAAAAATGCCTTTTGAAATGCAGGCAAATCCCCTGCCAGCTTTACGAAAAGCGACATCATTGCAAAGCCGAACGCCGCCGCCATGATATAAAGTATTCCTTTTGATTTTTGACTGATTTTTGCCATATACGATCTCTGTTTCCGAATATAGATTTTAGACGGGAGACGGAAGATATCGGACCGCTATAAGGGTTAACCTCCGTCGCAACTATTTATTTCAACATTATTATAATCAAAGCGTAACCGATGTCAACCCATGAAAAAAATTTTTTAAAAAACTATTGACTTTTTTTCGCATAAATGATATCATGCAAGTGTGATAGTACAGATATCACACTTAATACACACACCCGAAGGAAGGTGATGCTATGTTTGAGATCGACTCCAGGAGCAGGATCCCGATCTACGAACAGATCAAAAACCAACTGATAACGTGTATCCGCCTCGGAATCTACAAGGCAGATGAGCAGCTCCCGTCTATCAGATCGGTTTCAACTCAAACGGGCATCAATGTCAACACGGTCAAGCGGGCATTTGCAGACCTTGAGGACGAAGGGATAATTTACTCGCTTGTAGGCAGAGGAAGCTTTGTTGCCTCGGACGCTGCGAACAACACATCAATTGCCGAAAAAGCGCTCAAGGACATTGAACCCGACCTGTATTCGCTCAAATCAAAGGGAGTCGACAGGGACTCGGTAATTAAGCTCATCAACAAGATATATGAGGAGGAATAATAAATGATTGAAATAAACAACATAACGAAAACCTTCGATGATTATACGGCAATTAAGAACCTCTCTTTCACAGTCAACGAATCCTCGCTTTACGGGCTTGTCGGCTACAACGGAGCAGGTAAAACAACTCTTCTGAAAATCATCGCAGGCGTTTATCTCCCCGACAGCGGCGACGTTTTGCTCAACGGCAAAAGTCTTTTTGAGCATCCGGAGCTTAAAACAGACCTTTTCTATGTTCCCGACGATTTGTATTTCGGTCTCGGCGCTTCGATGAATTCCATGGCAAAGTTTTACATGGGCTTTCACCCGAACTTTTGCATTGATACATTCAAAAAGCTGACAGGTCTTTTCGGCCTTGACCCGAAGAAAAAGCTTATCGGTTTTTCAAAGGGTATGCAGCGTCAGGCTGAAATGATACTCGGTCTCTCCTGCCTGCCGAAGGTAATTCTTCTCGACGAGTCCTTTGACGGACTTGACCCGGCAAAGAGAAATCTGACAAAAAAGATTTTGCTTGACTACATGGCAGAAAAGGAATGTTCGATAATCATTTCCTCTCATAACCTCCATGAACTTGCCGATATGTGCGACCACATTGCACTTATCAACGGTCAGACGATTGCAATAAACTGCGCCGTTGACGATATGAACGGCACACGCTGCAAATTCCGCCTTGCCTTCAAGAACGAGGTTGAGCGCGAAGCATTCGGCGACCTCAAAATCAAGAATTTCAAAAAAGACGGCAAGATAGTAACATTTACGGTCTCGGAAAATGTCGAAAAAGCTCAGGAAATTATCAATTCGCTTGACCCCGTGCTTTGCGAACGCTTCCCTCTTTCACTTGAAGAGATTTTCCTTGAGGAGATGGAGGATACGGATTATGACTTTGAAAAAATCTTCTCGTGATCCCTTTGCGTCAATGTTTTGGAACTCTGTCAAAAAGACGCGTTTTGTTCCGATCGTGACGCTTGTTGTGTTGCTTCTCACCACACTGCTCGAATTTGTTTTTGATTATATAAACGGTTATTATGATTGGAACCAAAAACGATACGGACATTTTTGGGATTCCATTCTTGACGGAATACTCCTTGCTGTTCCGATCATAGTTATTTTCGGAGTCATCTCGGGAACCGTTTTATTCAGATTTGTGCAAAGCAAAAAGCAAGTTAACGTCATCTTTTCGCTCGGTCTCAGCCGCAGGAAAATTTTCCTTGCAAAATACCTCGGCGGAATTGTTCCCCTTGCGGCTGCGCTTGCCTTTTCGGCAACAGTCGAAATTCTTGCAGACGTTATTTCCGGCTGTATCGTCAAATTTCCGACGATACACTTGGCGCTGATTTCGGTAGCCGGTATTCTCGGAACATATACATTCGCATTTACCGTTGCGGCTGTGTCAATGGCTTTTTCGGGAAACATTGTCGAAGCGGGAATTTTTTCGGTCATACTTGCGATTTTTCCGAATTTTTCAGGTATTTTCTTTGGCCATATGCGCAGCATCTTTACCCATGGAGGCGTCGAAGCCTATGGCAAAGACTGGAACTTTTTCAGCCCTTTTTCGGCATTGCTCTTTGTGCAAACAGGCGAAGGCTACGGAACAAACCACCTTCTCCGTATTCTCTATACGAGCGAGAAATTGACCGCCACCGACTGGTCGGGTACGATCACTTGTTTTGTTCTTTCTGCAATTATTTTTGCAATTGCTTATTGGGCGTTCCCGAAGCGCAAAAACGAGACCAGCGGTTATTTCGGCAGAGCGAAGGGTCTCAACGAAATCTGCGGCGCAATGACGGGATTTTACATCGGAACGATTGTTTCCTTAAATCTGACGGAAAATCACAGTGCAATTATCGCGTTCGTTTCATTCATTTTAACTTTTATACTTGTGTATTTGGTTTTCAAATTTCTTTTCACATACAAGCGAATGAAAAATATGAAGCAATCGGTAAAAAGAATTGCCGCCTATGTTGCCGCTTTCGCTTTAATCGCGGTTATTTTTTCAACGGGACTTTTCGGTTATTCCTCATATGTTCCGAACGCTAAAAAGGTCGAATCAATTGAAATTTCTTTAGAAATTTCCAATCCGTACGACATAATCAATTACAGCACGAATATTCACGGCGATGAGGTCTACGGCTACTCTCCGATGATAAGCAACGGCTTTTCAAGCCAGGTTGAATTATCCGACGTTATTTTTTGGGGCGGAACAGCAAACTTCGGATCTTTTAATCTCGACTGTACGGTTGAAAAAGACAATGAGATTAAAAAAGTTATTGATGTCCACAAAGCCATTGCCAAAGAGGGCAAGATCAAAGCCAATGCGGACAACGCTTGCGGCTACGTTATTATGATAGGCTACAAGCTTCGCAACGGCAGAACGGTAGAACGCCGTTACAGCACCGTCAGCACGGAAAGTGCAATGAAAATGCTCGGCCTCAGCGACCTTGAAGGATTTAAAGACGAAATATCTGAATATTTCTATTATCATTCCCAATCAATGGAAAAGCTCGGGCCTTCGGACTATCTCGACGGTTTCTGTCTGCTGTCGAAAAATCTCAAAAGCTGCAAGTATGTTGACGGACTGAAATACGACTTTATGGAAGCCATTCTTGCCGACCTTGAAAGGCAAAGTGCACAGCAGATTTATTTTCACAATCCCGAGGATGAGCTTGGAGTTATCTATTTCCCGCTTAACGATTCGGTTTCATCAATTCTCAGCCTCCGGGATAACGAGATAATCGGCAGCGACGGAATAATTATCAATGCCGATACAAACGAAATTACGGGCACTGTGAAGGAACGCCGTGCCGGATTTCCGAATCTTCCCGATACGAGTATCTCAATCTCGGGAGATAGATGCATAGTTGTCACGAAGGATATGACGAACATAGTTAAATATCTTACAGATCACAACCTCATGCAATATTTCAAGTCCGATATCACTGCCAATGACGTAGACAAAATTAAAATTGCAACAAGAGCCGAAACGGTCGGCAAGAAAAACTCCGAAATGCTTCCGCTCTTTGCTGCCAGCTATGCCTGCGCCGATGAGGTCAAATCGAACGACACCATGAGCAGACAGGCAAGCCACGACTTTGCAAACCACGTCGGCAGATCAATCAAGGACAAAGCTACGATTCAAACTGTACTTGACAATACCCTGCTTTACGGCTTTAACGATAACAGTGACCGCATTGTTGAGGTAACATACAACGACGGCTCGATTGCTACCTACGCCTTAAAAGCGGACGTTTACAACAAGCTGAATATTAAATAGGAGGGAACAATCTATGAAATATAAACATACAGCGGCCGGACCTTTCTCAGCGCTGTTACGAAACTCTTTTATAAAAACCTGTTTCGTTCCGATAATCACCTTTTTTGCGCTGTTCATGTCAACGCTATTTAACTATATCAACATAAAAGCATTCCATCGCTTTGGCGGTTCACCGTTTGTAAAAGACAAATTTTTCGGATTTTTCTGGAGCAATGTCAGTGACAGCATCCTTCTTACGGAAGTGCTGATTATCCTCGGCGGCGTTTTCGCCGGAATAGTCCTCTTTTCATTTGCACAGAGCAAAAAGCACTGCAATGTCATCTTTTCGCTCGGCATAAGCAGAAGAAAAATCTTCCTGGCAAAATATCTCGGCGGACTTCTCCCCTTCTGCGCTGCCGTCATTATAGCCGCATTTTTTGAGCTTGTGTCTGTATTCGGCGTCGGTTACACGCCGAACGCACCGATAATCAAGATGGCTGTTTACTGGGTAGTCTGCTTTATCGGAATATACGCCGTCTCATTCACTATAACCTCGGCGGTAATCGCCTATACCGGAAATATTGCGGAGGGCTTGGTATTCACCGCCATAATCGCCGTATTTCCTATGGCTGCCGGTGTGCTCTTCAGCGAAATGAGAGGACTTTACACTGTCGGTGGAATAGGCGTATATGAGGGTGACTGGAACTTCTTCAGCCCTTACATTTATATGTTCAGATTTTTCAGTCCGGGCGAATATGGCGCTCAGGAGCAATATAGCGAAGGCTTGAACATGGTCTTTAGCAGCTATCAGCTTTATTTTACATTCAACGAAAGCGGTGCACCGCTTTATAACCTCACAATTTCCGATTATTCGGGTGCAATCACGGGCTTTGTCTATGCCGCAATAATTTTTGCAATTGCTTTTCTCGCTTTTCCAAAGCGCAGAAACGAAATCAGCGGTTCTTTCGGAAGAGCAAAGGGCATCAACGAGATCTGTGCTGTATTTTCGGGAATATATGTCATGACTTTCGGAATGTATGCCGTTGTCGAAGGCACACTCGGAATAGAAAGAGGAAACATGCTTACCTTTCTCTACTCGCTCGGCTTCTTTATTGTGCCGTATTTCGTTTTCAAAATGATCTTCGCTCATAAGCGTAAGCTGATATTGAAATCCATGCTCAAAAGAATACCGTGCTATATCGCAGCAATAGCGATAGTTACCACGGTTTTCTACTCCGGACTTTTGGGCTATGCTTCAAGAATACCCGACGCCGAGGACATTGATTCAATCGAGTTTTCTTCTACAATCTCCAACCCTTACAGCAGCGTTAACGATAACGATGCCCTCCATCGCCGTCCGATTTACGGATACGCGGTAATGAAAACCTACTCGGGCTACACAAGCACCGGCGGCTTTGATCGGTTCTTTTACGGCGAAGGTTATCAGGATATATATTACCCCAAATACTCCGTCGACGATGAAAGCATGATTCACAGGCTTATTGAAATTCACAGGTGCTTTGTTCAGAAGGGACATATCAAGAGCACGGCTTCGGACACCTGCGCAATGAACTTCCAGATAGTTTATACTCTCAAAAACGGCAAAACAATCAAGCGTTACTACAGCGTAACAACGGAAGAAAACGCAAAGAGAATCATGGGACTTAGCGATACAATTGTCGCCAAGAGCGGAATTGAAGAATATTTTGAAACCAATCCCGACGATTACTATGCAAGCGATAACTATTTCAGCAAAGTATCTGCTGAATTGAATCCCGGAAACTATTTCTATCTCTATTCAAAGTATCTTAAAGACAGTTACCGCTGCGGCATGATAACCGATGAGCTGAAAAAAGCCGTTTTGAAAGATCTCGAAAACCAGACGGCGAACGATATTTTCTTCCACAAGCCGGAGGATGAGCTGGGCGTTATAAGCTTCGGAATCGGTGATAATTTCATAGACGATATGCCCGAAAACTATTACTACAACGAATATGGGGATCTCATTGACAGATATACATGCGAAATTGTAAATGATAACACTCTGCAAACAGAACAGGCGAAGGAATCAATGAAGCTTACCGACCTGACGATTGGCGCAATGGACAACACATCTAAATCATTCGTTATAACAAAGACCATGACGAACACGATAAAGTATCTCACCGACAACGGATACATGAAGTGTCTTGAGTCAAAAATCACGGCAAGCGACGTCAAAAGCATGAAGCTTTGCACAAAATCGGAGTCCATAAACAAAACAAATGCCGATATGCTGCCGCTTTTCTCGGGCGGATATAACAGCGTTGCCGATATAAAGAGCTTTGATTCCGACATGGATTTATATTACGCCAATTATAATCAATTGAATTCCCATTATATCGAGCATAATGTTCCCAACGAGATAACAAGCAAATCAACCATCCAAAAGGTTCTTGACAATTGCTTCCTTTACGGCTACTGCGGCAACGATTACCGAATTGCCGAAATAACCTTCAACGACGGCTCAATCGCAACCTATTGCATTACCGGCGAGGTTTACGAAAAGCTGATGAAGTAACCGTCTCGGTACAGGAACAATCTCACCTCCCCTGCCGGGAATAAAAAAGCAGATTGAAGAAAAATCCAAGGGTCGATGCGTTCCGCACCCTACGACGAGGTTCAATAAGGGCACATTTCGTAGGGGTCGATGACCACACATCGACCCAAGATTAGAAGAAGCTCTATAGGCTCCCTTTTAGCCCTCCTCCGGAAAAGGCAGGCAAATGACATCTTCAAACACAAAATCATATATCATTCTAAAAAAGTTCAACCAATCATTATTAAGGTGATAAAATGAAGTTCAAAATCAGGAAGAAACAAAGAAATATCATCATTGCCGCTGTTATTTTAACGGCTGTCATCATTGCTGTCTGCGTACGAAGCGGAGTTTTTAAGCCCAAATACACCTACTCCGGTGACCCGTACGTTTGCCTTGACGCAGGACACGGTGCCTATGACGTAGGCGCAGCAAACGGCGACCGCTACGAAAAAGACGATGACCTCAAGCTGACGCTGAAAATTAAAGAGAAGCTTGAAGCAATGGGCATCAAGGTTTATCTCACCCGTGACGATGACTCGGACGTTACGCTTGACGAACGCTGCAAATCGGCAAACAAAAAGCACTGCACGCTTTTTGTCAGCATTCACAGAAATTCCGCCGAGGACAAAAAGGCTAACGGAATCGAAGCGTGGGTTTCAAGAAATCCCAAAGGTGACGAATACACGCTCGCCGAAAATCTTGTCAGTAATATCTGCAACTTGACAGGCCAACAGAATCGCGGGATAAAAAAAGGCTTCCGTGACAACTCTTTCGGCGATTACTATATAAATTCCGACACCGATATGCCATCGCTTCTTCTTGAAGTCGGCTTCATCACCAACGATAACGACAACAAAATCTTCGACGAAAAGCTCGATGAAGCCGCCGAAATAATAGCAAAGACCATTTATGACCACATTCAAAAATAATTTCGGACCGTTTCATTTTTGTAAAAAATTGAAGCGGTCATTTTGTTTCTTTATGTTGCATTTTTCGACGTTTGTGATATAATATCAAATCGGTGATAATTATGAAATACAACACATATATTTTTGACCTTGACGGAACGCTTCTTGACACATTGCAGGACTTGGCAAATGCCGTGAACTATGCGATGCGTCAAATGAATTATCCCGAAAGAACAATTGATGAGGTTCGTCGATTCATCGGCAACGGAATAAGACTGCTGATAAAGCGTGCCTCTCCGCAGGACATTTCCTCGGAGGATTACGACAAAACGCTTGCGATTTTCACGGCGTATTATCTCGACCATATCGCAGACTTCACAAAACCGTATGACGGCATTGTTGACGTTATAAAGACGCTCAAGCAGAACGGCTGCAAGGTTGCCGTTGTGTCGAACAAAGCCGATGAGGCGGCCAAAAAGGTGGTTGAAGATTTCTTCGGCAACATCTTCGACCTCGTCGTCGGCAAGATGGATTGCTTTCCGTCAAAGCCTGCGCCCGATTCGGTGCTTTACGTCATTGAAACGCTCGGCGCAGACAAGGCAAAATGCGTTTACTCGGGTGATTCCGAGGTTGACGTTCAGACCGCACACAATGCAGGTCTCCCCTGTGTCGGCGTAACATGGGGCAACCGTGACGTTTCCGAGCTGATCACGGCGGGAGCGGAATATATTGCCGAAAAGCCGTATGAAATTATCGAAAAGACAAAATAGAAAGAAGCTGATGCAGATTCGACCCCGCATCAGCTTCTATTATTTATTCAGAAAGTAAATATTCCGTAGTATGACGTTTCGCCCTTTTCGGTTATCTTGTCAACCTTACCGTTTTTCTGCTTCATAGTGAACTCGGAGCTGTACGGCGTTTTGACATTCAGTTCCTTCACCCTGCCGTTTGTGTCCGTTACAGCCTCAATAACCGTACCGCTGTAGGTTACGCTGCCCGAGGTATAGTCCTTTATGAACGTTCCGTCATAACCAAACTCAAACGGGAAGCCGCCGGCGGCATTGTAAACCGAATCCTTTTTTACGTCAACCTTTTCGGATTTGATAACCAATCTGATTTTGAGCCCGTTGCTCATCTTGGCAATCGTTGCCGAGCTGAGCATATTTTCCGTGAGCTTTGTATCCGGTCCGTACGTATAGGCAGGCAAATTGTTTTCATCAACACCGTTCACAAAATTCCCCGTAAAAGTGTTTTTGTTCGGCTCCATTTTTTCCGACTTTCCGTTAAAAGTATAAACCCCCTCGTCGGATAATGTTACCGTTGCCTTTTTGACCTGAGAATATGTCTTTTTCAGGGCATCGTTATAATACTTGACAATTTCGCCCTTAACCGTCGGGATGTTTTCTGCCTGCTCAAGACCGACAGTTATTCTCAATATTTTAAGCGCATCGGATGAATTGATTTTCCCGTCACCGTTTGCATCGGCATTGGCTTTGTTGAAGCTTTTAACATTCATTCCGACGCTGTATTGAAGCACACAAAGCGCATCGGCGGAATTGATTTTTCCGTCGTCATTTGCATCTCCGAGCAAAGCCGCCGACGAACCGACGGTCAGCGCCGCCGCAAGCGAAAGCGCAGAAATAATCGAAATTAACTTTTTCATTTGAAATCGCTCCTTATTCTTAGCATATTTCAGCTTCGGTTAAACGGTTTCTATGTAAATATGGTGCTGTCTGCGTCCCTCTTCCTTGATCTCGTTGTGACAGCATTCCCCGTCAACATAATACTCAATGTACGAATTTGTCGAATACGGAACATCGACATAAAAAGAGGTAACATAACCGTCCTTATCAATTTCCGCTTTTACATAAGTTCCCGAATATGAGGTCAGGCAAAAAACGTATTCAAATTCATCGCCGTTCTGATAAATGATCGGCATTCCGCCTGCGTATTGATAATACAGCTTGTCCATAATAAAATTATCAACGGTTTCGGGCTTTATATAGACCTCAGCAATGTAGCCGTCGCCGATTTTCTGAAACTTTATATCGCTTACCATCATTAAATTCAGCGAAGACGCAGGAGCATAAGCATACGGGGTATAGCCCTCCTCATCCTTACCGTCAACAAAATCGATCTCGTATTCTTCGGGGCCCTCGTTAAAATGCTCGCCCTCGTTGTCAATATAAATATCACATTCATCTTCAAGAGTGCATCTTAATTTCTTTGTCTTTTCATATGTTCTGTCGATAGCCTGGTTATAGAAATCCAGCATTTCTTCCTGATCATACAAGAGAGTGTCAACGTTCTTGCTCTCCTCAATGCCGACGGAAATTCTGAGTGCGGTAAGCGCATCAGCCGAATTTACCGCTCCGTCGCCGTTTATATCCGCAAGATAGCTTTTAAAATCTCCGACCGCCAGCCCTACGCTGTATCTCAGAATTGAAAGTGCATCCATTGAATTAACTTTTTCATCTTTATTTACATCGCCGAGCAAAGCCGCCGACGAACCGACGGTCAGCGCCGCCGCAAATGTAAGTGCCGTAAGAATTGAAATAAATTTTTTCATTCTATCATCTCCTTAAGTAAATTGTTCGACCGTATCACGAATTGTATCGAGAAACGCATCCTCACCCCATGTGTTGATTTTGAAAAAGACTGCCTGACTTCCGCCCGAGCTTATTGCCGTAAGATGCACGTCTTCTCCGCACGCAAAAAGTGTGACGCTCAGGCTGACTCTGTTGCCGCCTATGTAGCTGTAACGCTCATAGACCTTTACAGAGCAGGCACAATTCCCTTTTTCGCAGTACGACTCGTCCTCAACGGAAGCAGAAACGCTTTTGTTGACCGCCCTGTCAATGGCTTCACTGATTTCAAACAATGAACCGTGAAGGTCACACTCAAGCATTGCCATATATTTTCTCCTTTTTACTCTCAATCTTCTTTATCAAGCTCCTGCCGATATCATGCAAAAGCTTATATGCTGCCGGGAAGACCTCTTCGGGAAAATTGACAAGGAAATCATCAGATTCAAATGTAAGATCGCCCTTATAGTCAATCTCGGCAAGAGCCTGAGTGATTTCCTCCCAGTCGAGATCAAAGAAATACGGCGGACAATGCCTGTCCTCAAGATAGTCATTGTCATGGACGTGCAGACAGCCGACATTATCGTGGCCGAGAGTTCTGAGCATTTCGGGAGCCGTTGTTCCGACAAGACCTGCGTGTCCTATATCGACGCAAGCGGTAAAATATCTCGGATCAAGCATATCCATCATGGCTTTGAACTCCTCGCCGACGCTGCAAATATTCGGAATAATACAATGTCTGCGGCGATCCCTGCCGAACATATTCTCACATGCGATTTTTATATTATATTCCTTGCAAAGCGGAATAAGATTATTGTAAAACTCGGCATTAAGCTCAAGATTTCTCTTGCTGTCTTTGCCGTAATATGTCGGATGAATTACAATATTTTTCGCTCCGAGAGTACCTGCGATTTCTATTGAACGCTTGATTTTTTCAAGAATTACCGTGTTGTATGTATCCTCCCCGACCTTAAAGCTCGGAAAAGGTGCATGAGCCTGATTAAAGTATTTACCGTAGCTTTCAACGATTTTCTTTACTTCGATCACATGCTCGAGATATACGGGCTGATTAAGGATATTATCGTCTGCCTGCATACAGAACATTGAATAGTCCAATGCATCAAAGCCTGCCTCGCATATCATGCGAACACATTTTTCGTCACCTAAGCGTTTTGAGCCCACTTCAGTCTGAGTTGATAATACCATTTTAATCAAGTCCTTTCGAGTAATAGTTGTTTAAAAAAGCGACGTTTATATCCGATGAAGCCCTACGCCCTCATTCGGCTTCACCGACAGCTTCCCTACAGGCGCCTTTGTGTAAATTTCACTTATCCGCCTTAATTCCTCTTATCGAGAATGCAAAAGAATAATTGCCGCTGTGCATCTTGTACGGCTCATGTAAACACGCCGTGCCGGGCATATCGCCGCCGACGCCTCGTTGTTTTGCATCAATGCAAAGCGAATAATATTCATCCTTGGTGAGCTCGTGATTATGCATTGCTTTCTCAATTTTTTCCTGAGAATAGCTGTGCATGGAGAACTCAAACGGGAAATCCGAGCTGACGGAGAAGCCGTTGCCGCTGTCATCAGTAATTTCAAGCGAACGCACATCGGTTCGGTTGCCGTTTTCCTGCGGTCTCATATAATAATGGAAGAGTTCATCGGCCTTCTTATTGAATTCAGAAATGCGCTGTCCCGTTTTTCTGTCACAATACGACTCCTCGGGGCCTCTTCCGTACCACTTGACATTGCAAAAATCCTTGTTTATTCCGAGTCTTACACCCGAACGCAGCATCGGAAGTAAGGGACTGTTCATATTTTGTCCGATGCTTACACTTCCGTCGCTGTTGACGATTATATCAGTCTCAACATGACCTGCAAACGGTGCAAACCAATGAATATTTACTATACATGATCCGCTGAACGGGAAGATAACAAAGCTCTTTATGCTGACGCTTCGGCTTGTTATATCCCAAAGGTAGAGCGGATTGAGGCGTTTGAACATCGGGGCAAAATTAAAATAGTTTGTGTCGTTATCAGTCAACGGGCGGAAGAAATTCGGCTTAAATGAAAGCGAATTGTCAAGTATGTTTCCGCTGCCGAAGTCGATTCCGTAAAGCTTTTTATTTTTAAAGGTAACGGTTGTGCCGCTTGCAATTATCTTGTGGACGTTGCCCTTTGAAAGAACCTTGACCATGCCCTCTCTCGGCTCGGGCTTCGCCTTTTCGTTGCTGAGAATGAACTGATTGAAGCTGATTTCATCATTCGCCCTGTGCCACTCATTTTCGTCTTTATACCTGAACGAAAGTGTAAGAATGTATTCTCCCGTTTCAAACTCGGCAGAATACGGGATTGAGAGCGTCTTTACCGTCTGCGGAGCAATTCCGTCGAGTGAGATTCTGCCGCTTTCAAGCTCCTTGCCGTTCTTTGCAACGGACCATTCGAGATAGCAATAATCAAGCGGAATAAAATAATTCTTATTCTTTATCTTAACTCTTTTTCTTTCAACGTCGATATCCTCGGCGCAGACATTGGAATAGACCTGCTTGACCTCATAATATGCCGGGTGCGGCGTGCGGTCGGCGGCAATTATTCCGTTGGCGCAGAAATAGAAGCTTGACCAGCCTTCCTTAAAGTCGCCGCCGTATAGCCACTTGCCGTCCTTGTGTATCGCCTGATCGACGAAATCCCAGATAAATCCGCCCGTCATGTGGTCATACTTTTCAAAATCATCAACATATTCCTTGAAATTGCCGAGGCTGTTCTCCATTGAGTGAGCGTACTCACAATAAATCACCGGATGATCCTCAAATGCCGATTCCGGTACGTCCTTGTTGTCGGCGGCAAGGGCATTGGCTATGTTGTCAAACAGTGTCGCCGTGATTGCTTCCCGGTGAACGAGCTTGTCAACAACATTTTCCATCGGGTACATTCGGCTGATAAAATCAGACTTTGTGAGGTCAAAATCGCCCTCATAGTGTATCGGATAAAGGTCACAAAGCTTCAAAATCGCCTTTTTCATCTCGGCAAAATTCGATCCGTCTCCCGCTTCGTTGCCGAGCGACCAGAAGCAGATACAGGCGTGGCTTCTGTCACGCAAAACCATCATCTCTGCCCTGTCAATTACTGCCGAGGTCCAAAGCGGATTATCGCCGGGTACATTCTTTCTGCGTACACCGTGACTTTCAACGTCGCACTCGTCCATTACATAAAAGCCAAGCTCGTCACAGAGCTCATAGAAGAACGGATCGTCCGGATAATGACTGGTTCTTATGGCATTGATGTTGGCCTGTTTCATTAGGTAAAGATCCTGATAATATCTATCCCTCGGCACAGCCCAGCCGTAATCGGGGTCATAGTCGTGACGGTTTACGCCCTTGATTATAACCTTTTGTCCGTTAATATAGTAAACATTTCCTTTTATTTCAACACGCTTGAAGCCTATTCTTATCTCTTTTTTGACCGAGCAGTACGTGCCCTCATAGAGCTTGACGGTCAAAGTATAAAGCTCGGGTGTTTCCGCGCTCCATTTGCGGCATTTTTCGACAATGCGGTTTATTTCAAGCTCGCCGCTTACCTTACCCCTGAAAATTTCCTTTTTGTCAAGGTCAACACGGCATGTAACTTCCCTGTCCGTGCTGAATTTAATTTTCAGGTCAAGTATGCCGTCAATGTAGCTGTCATCAAGTGTTGTTCTTGCATAGATATCCTCAACCGTGGTTTCGGGCTCGGCAACAAGGTAGACCTCACGGTATATTCCGGAGAACTGCCACATATCCTGGTTTTCAAGGTAGGTTGCGTCACTGAAGCGCATAAGCTTTGCGGCAAGAGTGTTTTCGCCCTCATGGAGCACATCGGTTATATCAAACTCGGCCGGGGTCATTGAGCCCTGCGAATAACCGACATATTCGCCGTTGATATAGACATAAAGCGCAGACTTTGCCGCGCCGAAATGCAGAATGATCCTCCTGCCGTCAAAGCCTTCGGGCAGAGTGAAGCTGCGGCGATAGAAACCTATCTCGTTCTTTTCGTGGCTTATTTTCGGAATCTGCGATTCGGCAGTCGATACCTGCGGCGGCATTGACGAGCAGAGATAAATCGGCTTGCCGTAGCCTTGCATCTGCCATACCGACGGAACATTTACCGTATCCCAGCCGCTGTCATCAAAATCGGGACAGAAAAAATCCTGCGGCTGATTTTCTACCCCCATCTGCCACATAAATTTCCATTTTCCGTTCAGCGAAAGCTTGTATTTTGACTTGCCGTATTCAACCCTGTCTCTTGCGTCATACGGTAAAGCGAGGTTATGCCCGTCTTTTTTGTTCTCACGAAAGAATAACGGGTTTTCCCATTTGTGAAGCGGTTTTTTCAAAAAATCAACTCCTGTCTTTAACCTTCGGTTACTATAATTATATCTATAGTTTGTATGCAAGTCAAATAAAAATTAGTTTATCTGTTTCTTTTTTATACTTTATATGCAATAAGGCAAAAAATACAGGGCTTGTAAAACAAAATCAGCAAATCTTATTGAAAAAAAAAGCCGTTAGTATTATAATAAATCGAATGTTGCAATTTTTGAGGTGTTGGTGTTGAAAAAAATCGGATTTGATAACGAAAAATATGTTAAGATGCAATCTGAGCATATAAGAGAAAGAATTAACAAGTTCGGCGGCAAGCTCTATCTTGAATTCGGCGGCAAGCTCTTCGACGATTACCATGCATCGAGAGTCCTCCCGGGCTTTGCACCCGACAGCAAGGTTAAAATGCTTATGAAGCTCAAGGATCAGGCGGAGATCGTTATCGTCGTCAACGCTTCCGACATTGAGAAGAACAAGATCAGAGGAGACCTCGGCATTACATACGATCTTGATGTTCTCAGGCTTATTGACGCTTTCAGAGGAATCGGACTTCTTGTCGGCAGTGTTGTCATGACGCGCTACAGTGCGCAGCCGGCCGCAGATGCATTTTGTAAAAGACTTGAAAGCCTCGGCGTTAAGGTATACCGCCATTACACGATTCCCGGCTATCCGTCCGACGTTGACAGAATCGTCAGCGACGAGGGATTCGGAAAAAACGAATATATCGAAACTTCCCGTTCACTCGTTGTTATCACCGCTCCCGGCCCGGGCAGCGGAAAAATGGCGACCTGCCTTTCACAGCTCTATCACGAGCACAAAAGAGGAATCAGTGCAGGCTATGCGAAATTTGAAACATTCCCGATTTGGAATCTTCCGCTCAACCACCCTGTTAATCTCGCTTATGAAGCAGCAACGGCAGACCTCAACGATATAAACATGATTGACCCGTTCCACCTTGAGGCATACGGCGAAATGACGGTCAACTACAACCGTGACGTTGAAATTTTTCCGGTTCTTGCGGCAACCTTTGACCAGATCTACGGCGAATGTCCGTATAAGTCACCCACAGACATGGGAGTTAATATGGCGGGCAACTGCATCATTGACGATGAGGCATGCTGCGAAGCCTCAAGACAGGAGATTATCAGACGTTTCTATGCCGAACAGTGCTCGGTTAAAAAGGGTCTCGGCAATTCGGGAAGCGTTGACAAAATCAAGCTTATCATGAAAAAAACAGGAATTTCTCTTGACGAACGCCCGGTTATTGCCGCAGCCAAGGCCAAGGCGGAGGAAACCGGCGAGCCGGCAATGGCAATTGAGACGGGCAAGGATACTCTTGTTACGGGCAAAACCTCACTTCTCATGGGTGCGGGTGCAGCGGCAATGCTTAACGCACTTAAAAGCCTTGCGGGTATCAACGACGATATTCATCTCCTCTCACCTGCCGTTATCGAGCCGGTTCAGGAGCTGAAAGTAAAATACATGGGCAACCACAACCCGAGACTTCACGTTGACGAAGTGCTCATTGCCCTCTCCGTTTCTGCGGCAACAAATCCGCTTGCGAAGCTTGCACTTCAGCAAATTCCGAAGCTCAGAGGTATGGAGGCTCACGCAACGGTTATCCTCAAGGAGCAGGACGAATCCGTTTTCAAAAAATTCGGTATCAACATAACCTGTGAACCGAAATATCAGACCAAAAAGCTCTATCACAAATGAGGAGAACAGCATGGGAAAAATTGTTGCAATCGGCGGCGGACGCTACAGTGACGGCGAAATAATCAATATCTTTGAAAAAATAGTCTCACTTGCGGACAAAAAGAACCCCAAAGTGCTGTTTCTTCCGACGGCGGGCTATGACGATATCAACGGAGATGAGGATATTCAGCGCAGCTTTGAAAAATACGGCTGTCAATATGATATTCTCTACCTCACGGATGAGAAAAGAACCGTCGATGATATTCATTCCGTTATTCTCGGGGCAGATATTATTTATGTCGGCGGCGGCGATGTCCGCTTCATGATGGAAACCTGGCGTAAAACGGGAGCCGATAAAGCTCTTATTGAAGCATACAACAGCGGCAAAATCATGTCAGGCTACAGCGCAGGCGCAGTCTGCTGGTTCGATGTCGGCTATGACGACTGCGGCCCGGAGCACAGCTTCATGTTCTGCGACTGCCTCGGATTTCTCCCCTACTGTGCCTGTCCGCACTATGAATCGGACCACTGGCAGACCTTCAAAAAGGCTATTCTTGACCGACCTGAGCAGGGACTTGCGATTGAAAACGGCGCCGCATTGCTTTTCATCGACGGCATGATAGGTACGATCAGGGGCAATGACGGCGGCGAGGTATGGATTCTCGACAAAAACAATGAACTTTGCCTCAGCAAAATTGTCGATAAAATAAACAGAATCGACTAATCGTCGGTTGACTTTACAGTTAGTTTGTGCTAACATATATACGAAAAAAATAATGGAGGGTGAAACCATGAAAAAAGTATTATCAATCTTTTTAGCTGTTGTTATTCTCATTTCGGGCGTTGTTTTTGCGTCTGCAAAGGGTAATGACAAGCTTCAGTTTGACGAGAACGGACAGTTTAAGATTCTTGCTCTTGCCGATATTCAGTCCGGCTTCCCGGTCGGCGAAGCACTCAAGGCTTATATAGCTGAAGCTATTGACGCCTCGGATCCCGACCTTGTTATGTTCCTCGGCGATAACATTATGAGCCCCGAGGACGGCACGGTTGAAAGCTACTGGAAGGGCTACGACGAGGTATTCCCGATTCTCGAAAGCAAGGGCGTCCCGTTCACTTTCGTATTCGGCAATCACGATGATGAGTCCGCTCCGACAGTAACAAAGGAAGAAATGCTCAAAAAGTATCAGTCCTATGACGGTTGCCTTGCTTATGATGCAGACCCGTCGCTTCACGGCTGTGCAACTCACAATCTTCCGATTCTCTCAAGCGACGGCAAAAAGGTTGCTTACAACCTTTGGATGTTCGACAGCGGAGATTATGTTTTCTACGAGAACGGCAAAAGAAGAGGCTATGATTGCGTTCGTGCAGACCAGATCGAATGGTACAAGGCAGAGAGTGCAAAGCTCAAGGCGGCCAACGGCGGCGTAGCTGTTCCGTCACTTGCATTCCAGCACATCATTCCGCAGGAAGCAGCTCAGGCTGTTATGTTCTCTCTTCCGTTCCAGCTCGGCAAGCTCACTAAGAACTTTACCGACGGAACATCCGCTACATACCTTCCGAACTACTTTGCGTTCAACGGAATCCTTTCCGAAGCTCCGTGCCCGTCGCCCGATAACGAAGGTCAGTGGGATGCGTTCGTAGAGACAGGCGACGTTAAGGCTTGCTTCTTCGGCCATGACCATGTCAACAACTTCAACGTTGATGTTGACGGCGTTATGGCAGTCAGCGTTCCGGGCACAACCTTCAAGTCATACAGCAGCGTTACGGATCAGGGATCAATGGTAATTACTCTTGACGAAAAAGATCTTTCAACCTACAGCACAGAGATTCTTTACACAAGCGATCTTGCGGTTAAGGACGGCTCAAACATCCCGAATCAGGAGCACTCGGAGACTGTTGCAGGATACAGGTTCAGAATAGTACTTCGTCATCTTGCTCACGGAATCCTTGCACTTTTGAGAGGAATCTATGCTTGGATCCCCTCACCTCTCGGCAAGTAATCTTGACCGAAAAGTAAATATTTAAGGCAACGAGATCAAAACGATTTCGTTGCCTTTTTTACTTATAATTATTTACCAATTCGTGACTGGATTGATATACAGCTTTCTTAATATCCGATTTTTGTTTTATTTATCCTTTGCATCCTTATTCTTGGCAAATATCATAACAAGTCCTGCGATTCCGCTGATTATACCGACCAAAGAGAACGGAAAATCGGAAAAGCCGGTTAAAAGAGTTTTGTTAATATCCGCACCGGCTACACAAAGAAGTATGCCGAACAAAATCAAAGCGATTCCTTTTGCAATTTTATTATTCATAGCGTTTTCTCCCGAATTATACAATCTTTTCAAGTCCCGACTTGACGGGCCTGGTGACATAGACCTGTTTAACGATTGATTTCAGGCTTTCTGCGGCACACTCGGCTTTCGACTCGTCGTCAAAAATTCCGTAAACCGTCGGACCACTTCCGCTCATGCAAGCTGCCAACGCCCCGTAGCGATTAAGAACCGATTTTATCGGCACACGCTCGGGCACCTCGATAAGCTGCTCAAAAATATTTTTACAGCGGCGGCACATCTCATAAAGATCGCCCTGCGATGCGGCATACAGCATTCCGCAGGTGTCGAGGTGGCGTATATTCTGCGCCGTATCAAAAGCAGAATAAGCCTCTTTTGTTGAGACTCCCCTCTCCGGCTTCGCAAGCACTATCCGGCAATCCGTTAAATCGGGCAGCGGAGAAAGAATCTCACCGATATTCTGTGCAACGCATGTGCCGCCCGTCAGGCAGAACGGAACATCAGCACCGACCTTAACGCCGACTGCGCAAAGCTCCTTTAATGTCAAACCAGCCGAAAAAATATCGTTAAGCGCGGCAATGACCGCCGCTCCGTCCGCACTGCCGCCTGCCATACCTGCGGCAAAGGGAATGTTCTTTTCAATGTGAATTTTTATACCTGTGTTTTTGATTTTTGTATAGTCAAAAAATGCCTGTGCCGCCTTGTATGCAATGTTCGATTTGTCGCACGGCAGAGCCGCTTCGCTGCACGTTATCGTGATCTTTCTGTCGTCCGTTGTCTCAACACTCACCGTGTCGTAAAGTCCGACAGACTGCATTATCATAAACAGGCTGTGATATCCGTTGTCAAGCGTTCTTAGTATATCGAGCATGAGGTTTATTTTGGCTGCTGCCTTGTATTCTGCTTTCATATGTTCTTTCCTTTCGGGCAGTTTAAGTCTGTATTGCGGTAGGAGGTTCATTTCTAAGGTGATTATTTTCAAATCCCCACCACCGCAAGCGGTCCCCCTCCCCTTGCTTCAAGGGGAGGCTAAGGCCGACTTCAGGTTTATAGTTTTTCTAAATTCTTTTTAACTATATTGTCAATATACAGGCAAACTTCATCAAAATTACTGTTTATTTCATTGTTCGGTATTCTTATTACCTGTATATTATACTCTTTTAAATATTCTGTTCTTATATGGTCTTTAATCATTCCCGTATCTTCATAATGCTGTGCTCCGTCAAGCTCAATAACCAAGTTCGCTCTTGAAGAATAAAAATCCGCAATATATTTTCCTAAAATTTTTTGCCTATAAAATCTGATAGGATATCCACTCAAAAAGTCATACCACAATTTTCTTTTTTCTTTTGTCATATTCTTCCTGAGATTACGGGCAAGAATCACAAGCTTTTCATTACTCTTTCTTTTCATACTTTCCTCATTAGTTAAAATGATAATGATTTCACATAAATCAAAGATATCGCAGTATTCAGCCTCCCCTTGAAGCAAGGGGAGGGGGACCGCTTGCGGTGGTGGGGATTTAAAACTATTATAATTTATTTCAAATCCGCCGAAATCATCTCTTGTTCCCATATAGGGTCGCCGAAATTGGTTTCTTCTTACTTTGGGTCGATGTGGTCATCGACCCCTACGAAACGTGCCTTTGTCATAACTAACTCGTAGGGTGCGATGCCCACATCGCACCTTGAATTTATCTTCAATACTCACTTTCCTATTCTCGTCTGCTTGAGACCTGTGAACTTCTGTCCCCATGCGTTTGCCCAAGCTTCACAATAGAGGGAGTAATAAGAAACGTTGTTGTTCTTTCGGTAGTTTATGCAGGGCTTAAAATTGCACCAGATGAATGACGGAATCGCAATGACGAGGAACCATATCGGGCCGAGCAGAAGAGCCTGCCATGTGTGGCCGTACTCGTGAATTTTTGTATCCCGAAGCCAGTCATCCGGTCGATCGGGATTCATAAAGATAAACGTTCCGAATGAAATTCCGCCCCAGTCACCGGGCACATATGTAACCGTCGCATTGAAAAATCTTTCATGCTTACAGCCCTTGATGACCGCAAAAATTATATAGGCAATGAAGCCGATAAGGTTGATCGGCAGCGCCCATGTCCATTCTACAAGATAAAACAAAAACTTTTTCATATCTTTAACCCTCCGTTCGGTTTATTCTAACATATTTTTACCCTTTTGAAAAGAGTATAAAGGCATTTAACCTTGAAAAATAATAAATAATGTGTATAATATATATAACAGTATGAAACGGAGGTTTTAACATGACAGAAGTTACTAAAGATATGCTTATAGGCGATATTCTTGATGCAGACAGCGGCACAGCCGAGTTCTTCCTCAACATGGGTATGCACTGTCTCGGCTGCCCCTCGGCAAGAGGAGAGAGCCTTGAGATGGCATGCGCCGTTCACGGTGTTGACGTTGAGCAGATGGTTGCAGACATCAACGCTTATCTTGCAAGCAAATGATTCGACTTAAGCCGAGGCTTCAATCGGCGGCGGATATGGTTCGTTACGGTTCCCGTGTCGCTGACATCGGAACCGACCATGCCTATCTGCCGACAGCGCTCATTTTGTCGGGCAAAATACCGTCTGCCGTTGCGGCAGACCTCAGAAAAGGTCCATTGGAAAACGCCTTGGAAACCGTCCGCTCCAATCATATTGAGGACAGGGTTCAGCTTCGCCTTTCCGATGGGCTTAAATGTGTTTCCCCCGACGATGCCGACGATATTGTTATCGCAGGCATGGGCGGTATTTTAATCTCCGAAATTCTGACAGCCGCCGAATGGGTAAAAAACGAAAAATACAAGCTTATTCTACAGCCGCAGTCGCATGACGAGGACGTTCGCAGATACCTTTTTGCCAACGGTTTTAATATAACAGACGAGACGGTCTGCTTCGAGGACGGAAAAATTTACATATGTATCGGAGCGGTCTATACAGGCTCAATAACATCACACAGCGAAGCCGAAATCATGTTCGGCAGCCTCCTCACTCGCCATGACAAAGCGGCAGAGGCTTTCATAAATAAAAAACTGAAAAGAATAACCGCTCGCCTTTCCGCACTCAACGCACACGGCGGTGCCGAGGACGAAAAAGAGCGGCTTGAAGCAATAATAAAAGAGGTGGAAAAATGGCAAAGGTAAAGGATTTTTACGGTTATCTTAACAGCATTGCTCCCTTTGAAACGCAGGAGGACTGGGACAACAGCGGAATGCTCGTCGGCGATATGAACGCCGAAGTAAAAAAGGTTGCCGTTATGCTCGATATCACTCACGAAGAAATCAAAAAAGCCAAAGCAATCGGTGCGAACTTAATAATCAGCCACCACCCTGTCATTTTCGACCCGATAAAATCCGTGACAAGGGGCAGTGTGCCGTATGAGCTTGTCGCAAGCTCGATAAACGCTCTCTGCTGTCATACTCCGCTCGACATTGCAGACGGCGGAACTAACGACAGTCTTGCGAAACTGCTCGGAATAGAGGTCACCCGTACCGAAGATCCGATATTAAGGCTCGGAACGGTTGAGCCGACCACGGCGGAAAATCTTGCAGGCAAAATCGCAAAAACGCTCAACACGAAGGTGCGCTATGCCGACGCAGGCAGAAAAATCGAAAAAATTGCGATCTGCACAGGCGCAGGCTGTTCGCTGATTGAAGCGGCAGGTGTAATTGACGCTTTTATAACGGGCGACGCATCGCACCACAACTTTCTCGACTGCATTCAGGCAGGCATCACGCTCATTGCAGCAGGACATTACGAAACGGAAATAGTTGTTGTTCCCGTTCTTGTAAAAGAATTGCAAGCACAGTTCCCCGACATTGAAATTATAGATATTAAACAGGAAAATCCGATAAAATTCATTTGAGGTAATTATGGCACTTGACGGAATATTTCTCAGCAAAATTAAAGACGAACTGCTCAGAGAAATCTCATTCGGCAGAGTTGAAAAAATACACCAGCCCTCCCGTGAGGAGCTGGTTATTCACCTGCGCGGCAAAAACGGAGCGAAGAAGCTTTTTCTTTCGATAAGGGGCAACAGCCCGAGAATCCATCTGACCGAACATGCGCCCGAGAACCCGGCTGTTCCACCGATGTTTTGTATGCTGATGAGAAAAAAGCTGCTCAACGCTCAGCTTGTCGATATCCGCCAATCGGGTCTTGACCGTATACTTTACCTCGACTTCAATGCCACAAACGAAATCGGCGATAAAATAAAACTCATTCTCTCGATTGAGATAATGGCAAAATATTCAAATATCATTCTCTTCGACGGCGACGGAAAAATCGTTGACGCAATCAAACGTGTTGACCTCAGTCAGTCTGCGGTCCGTCAGATTCTGCCCGGCTTCAAATATATTGCACCGCCGCCGCAGAGCAAGCTTAATATAAAGGATCACACGACGGAGAACATTATCGCACAGATTAAAAGCTTCCGTTCAAAGTCTCTTTCGTCTGCCGTTCTCAGCACCTTGCAGGGTGCCTCTCCTCTCACCTGCCGTGAGCTTTGCGGAGAGTTCGGTGAGCTTTACATAGACGAGGTCAGCGACAAGGGCTTTGAGTATCTCTCCGAAAATCTCGACAGTTTACGCAATATTATTATGAATGAACCGGGCGTTCCTTTCATGCTCAAGGACGAGACAGGCAAGCCGGTTGACTTCTCTTTCTTTCCAATAAGACAGTACGGCGACCGCTACAGAACGGAGATAAAGTCAAGTTTTTCCGAGCTTCTTGACGAGTTCTATTACGAATGTGACCGACTCGAACGCACAAAGCAAAAGGGGCAGGACTTGGTAAAGCTTCTCAATTCCGCAATATCGAGAGTTTCAAAAAAGCTCAGTCTGAGGCAGGCGGAGCTGGCTCACTGTGCAGACAGAGAAAAGCTGAGAATCAATGCCGAGCTTATCAACGCAAATCTGTATAGGCTTGAGAAGGGTGCGCTTTTCTATGACCTCGAAAATTACTATGACGGAAACAAACCGATTAGGATTAAAGCCGACCCGTCAAAATCCCCGTCGCAGAACGCACAAAAATACTTCAAGGAATATCGCAAGGCGAAGACTGCCGAGCAGCTTCTTACAGGCTTCATTGAGGAGAGCAAGCAGGAGCTTGCTTACCTTGAAACGGTTGCGGATTCGCTCGAGCGAGCCGACACGCAGGCTGAAATTGATGAAATTCGCAACGAGCTTTCACTCGGCGGTTACGTCAAGAAAAAGCGCGGAACTGATAAAAAATCATCAAAGGCCTTGCCGCCGATTGAATACAGGACAACTGACGGTTTTCGGGTTCTCGTCGGGCGGAACAACGTGCAAAACGACAGACTTTCGCTCAAAACGGCCGCAAAAAATGATATGTGGCTTCACACGCAGAAATTTCCCGGCTCTCACGTTATAATAGTCAGCGACAACAGAGAGATAAGCGACGAGGCAATAGTTGAAGCGGCCGAAATCGCCGCCTACCATTCAAAGGCTCGCGATGCAAAGCTTGTACCGGTTGACTACACATATGTTAAAAATCTCAAAAAGCCGCAGGGTGCGCCCTACGGCAAGGTCATATACCACGTTTACTACTCGGTCAACGTCACACCCGACCGCGACAAAATCAACGCTAAATTAAGTAAGGTGAAATAAAATGCGACTTCTTGTTATTGACGGCAACAGTATAATTAACCGTGCTTTTTACGGAATAAAGCTCCTTAGCACCAAGGACGGCAAATATACAAACGGAATTTACGGCTTTATGAATATTTTTCATAAGCTTCTCGACGATTGCCGACCGGACAGGGTTGCCGTTGCTTTTGACGTCAAGAAGCCGACCTTCCGTCACGAAATGTATCCCGAATATAAGGCTGGCCGCCATGCCATGCCCGAGGAGCTTAAGCAGCAACTGCCCATTCTCAAGGAGCTTTTGACGCTCATGGGCTACAAGGTTGTCGAAAAAGCGGGATGGGAAGCCGATGACATTCTCGGCACGCTTTCGGTTCAGATGAAGGACGGTGACAAGTGCTTCATAGCAACGGGAGACCGTGACAGCTTACAGCTTGTCAGCGACACGACGACCGTTCTTCTCGCTTCAACCAAGATGGGCAAAACTCAGACAATCCCCTATGACAAAGCAAAAATCAAAGAGGACTACGGCGTTGAACCGTGGCAGATGATTGAAATAAAGGCTCTCCAGGGCGACAGCTCGGACAATATTCCCGGAGTTGCCGGAGTAGGTCCCAAGACCGCAGGAGATTTAATTCAGCGCTTCGGCTCGGTTGAAAACATTTACAGTAACATTGATACAATTGAAATAAAGGACAAGCTCCGTGAAAAGCTCGTCAATTCAAAGGACAGCGCAATGCTCAGCCACACGCTCGGCACCATTCGCACGGACGCTCCGATTGATACGGACATGGATATCTACATTCCGTCCGTTCCCGACAGCGGCAAGGCCTCAAGGCTTCTTGCTTCGCTTGAAATGTTTAAAATGATTGAAAAATTTGACCTCGGCAAGGGCGAGCAGACCGATATCGAAACAGTCAGCGTTCCTGTCAAGCACCTTGAGTCGCTCTCGGAAATCAGGCTCAGCGATAAGGCTTATTTCATTCCCGAATTTTCGGACGGCGATATAATTTCAATCGCTTTCGACTGCGGCGAATTTATTGCCGTTGTTGATAATAACAGCTTCACATTTGCTTCTGAGCTTGCCGATATTCTCTCAAATGAAAAAATTGAAAAAATAACCTGCGATGCCAAGCAGCTCTATTCATGGGCGTTCATGCGTGATGTTCGGATAAAAGGAAAAGTAAGCGACATTATGATTGCCGGCTATATTCTTAACCCTTCGGCGAACGACTATTCGCCTGTAAGAATGGCGCAGGAATACGGTGCACTCTGTCCCGAAATAAGCGAGGAAAACGAGACGGCTCTCAAAGCCGCCGCTTTAAAGGGCGCATGGGAAAATGTCATCAAGCAAATCGAGGAAAACGACCAGCTTCCGCTCCTATACGATATTGAAATGCCGCTTTCAAAGGTGCTTTCCTCAATGGAGGTTACGGGATTTCTTGTTGACCGTGAGAGCATTCAACAATACGGAGCGGTGCTTGAAGAAAAAATCAACTCCCTGGTCAGCGAGATTTATGACCTTGCAGGCGAGGAATTCAATATAAATTCGCCAAAGCAGCTCGGCACAATCCTTTTTGAAAAGCTCGGACTGCCGGCAAAGAAAAAAACAAAATCGGGTTATTCGACCAATGCCGACGTGCTTGAAGGTCTTGCACCTGATTATCCGATAGTTTCGCTCATTCTCGAATACAGAACGCTTGCAAAGCTCAAATCGACCTACTGCGACGGCTTGCAGAAATGCATTGCGCCTGACGGCAGGATTCATTCGACGCTCAACCAAACCGAGACAAAGACGGGTCGAATATCATCGACCGAACCTAATCTTCAAAACATTCCCGTCAGAACTCCCGTCGGACGCGAGCTGAGAAAATTCTTTATTGCCAAGGAAGGCTGTGTGCTCGTTGATGCCGATTATTCGCAGATTGAATTGCGCGTTCTCTCGGACATTGCAAACGACGAAACAATGATATCCGCCTTCAACAACGGCGACGATATCCACACAATCACAGCTTCGCAGGTTTTCAACATGCCCGTTGAGGCGGTAACTCCGTTGATGAGAAGCCGTGCCAAGGCGGTCAATTTCGGCATAGTTTACGGTATCGGCGCATTCTCACTCGCCCACGACATCGGCGTAACGAGAGCCGAAGCCGACAAATATATCAAAGGCTATCTTCATCATTTTTCGGGCGTTGACAGCTACATGAAGAATGTCATTGCCAAGGCGAAGGAGGACGGCTATGTTCAGACTCTGTTCAAGCGCCGCCGCTATCTGCCCGAGCTTGCCGCGTCGAATGCTATGATTCGCAACTTCGGCGAGCGTGTTGCAAGGAATATGCCTATTCAGGGAACCGCTGCAGATATAATCAAAATTGCGATGGTTCGTGTCTACGACAGGCTTGAAAAAGAAAATCTCAAATCAAAGCTCATCATGCAGATCCATGACGAACTTATTGTCGAGGCTCCCGAAAATGAGCAGACGCAGGTTCAAAAAATCATCCGTGAAGAGATGGAAAATGCATGTAAGATGAAGGTAAAGCTCACCGCAGATGTGCATTGCGGCAAGAGCTGGTACGACGCAAAAGGATAATGCAAAATGAAGGTTGTTGTTACGGCAAGAAATTTCTCGACAGATGACAAAACTGCTCTTCAAATGCTCAAAAATGCAGGCTTTGAGGTTGAGGATCACAGCAAAGAGGACATAGGCAGCGGCACGGACGAGGAGTATATACGTTCGCTTGTGCTTGACGCCTACGCAGTTATATGCGGTCCCGAAAAAGTAAGTAATAAAGCAATAGCTGAAAGCAAAAATCTTAAAATCGTTTCCCGCCGAGGAATCGGCTACGATTCTATTGACATTGATTTCTGCAAAAAGAACGGCGTTGCAGTTGCCCGTGCGCTCGGTACGGTTGAAGGCTCGGTTGCAGAAAGCGTTATGGCTTATATCCTCTATTTTGCAAGACGAATCGACCTGCAAAGCGAGAGCATGAACAAGGGCGAATGGAAACGAATAATGACTCCCGGTGCAAAAAGTCACACGCTCGGCCTTATCGGATTCGGCGGAATCGGCAAGGAAATCGCAAAGCGTGCCGTTCCGTTCGGTATGGACGTGCTTTACTATTGTCGCCACCCCAAGGATAAATTCGGTGCACATTACGCCGAGCTTGACGAGCTTCTCGCAAAAAGCGATTACGTTTCAATCAACGTTCCGCTTAACGAAAGCACCGTCAACATGATAGACAAAAAAATATTTTCAAAAATGAAGGACGGAGCAATTCTAATCAACACGGCAAGGAGCAAAATTGTTGATACAAATGCGCTTGTCGATGCGTTGAAATCGGGCAAGCTCTCGGGTGCGGCAATTGATGTCTTTGACAATGAGCCTTGCACGGACTCCCCTCTTATCGGTTTGCCGAATGTTGTTTTAACACCCCACACAGCTCCTTTTACAAAAGAAAATTTCCGTGAAATGAACAACAGGGCTGCCAAAAGCGTTATCGAATTCTTTAACGGAACGCTTGACAGCCGCTATCTGATAGGATGATAATATGACAATTACCTTTGTTTGCACAGGCAATACCTGCCGCAGCGCAATGGCAGAGGGCATTTGCAAAAGGCTCATTGCCGACAAAAAAATCGAAAACATATCCTGCCAAAGTTGCGGTCTCGGTGCATTTACGGGCGACAGCGCATCGCCGCTTGCCGTTTGGGCGGCAAGAATGCACGGTGCGGACATTTCCGACCACCGTTCAAGGCAGATCAACCAATATATTTTTGACGGAACCGACCTCATGGTCTGCATGACTAAGGCGCATAAGCAGGCAATAATGACGCTGAATCCGAAATTCAAGGTTATTGTTCCCGATCCCGAAATCTCCGACCCTTACGGCGGCAATGAGGACATTTATTCCGCCTGTGCGGATCAGATTGAAAGCTTCGTTTCAAGGCTTCTCGATGCCCTGACTGCCGAAATCAAGCCCATGTCCGCCGAGCACGTTTCCGACATTGCCGAGATAGAAAAACTCTGCTTCTCCGCTCCGTGGACGGAAAAAGGGATTGCCGAGGAGCTTGACAATGAAAACGCTCGTTTTCTCGTCGCTCAGTCTGGCAAAAATGTTCTCGGCTACATCGGAGTTCACGAGGTTTGCGGCGAGGCATATATTGACAATATCGCAGTGCGTCCCGATTACAGGCGGCTCGGCATCGGCGAAAAACTTCTCAAAACGGCACAGAAAAATGCGTTCGGCAGAAAATGCGAATTCATTACTCTTGAGGTTCGCAGAAGCAACGAAAAAGCGATTTCGCTATATAAAAAGCTCGGCTACCAAACGGCAGGCGAGCGCAAAAATTTCTATACAAATCCCGCCGAAGATGCGGTCATTATGACATTGAAAGAATGTGATATCAAATGAAAATATTATCCCTCGAATCCTCGTGTGACGAGACTGCGGCCGCCGTCGTTGAGGACGGCAGAAAGGTACTGTCGAGCGTTGTCGCTTCGCAGGTGCAGGAGCATATTATCTACGGCGGAGTTGTGCCGGAGATTGCCTCACGCCGTCATGTTGAAGCCGTTTCCGGCGTTGTCAACAAGGCTCTGAGTGATGCCGGCTGTACACTTGACGACATTTCGGCAATCGCCGTTACATATGCGCCCGGACTTATCGGCGCACTTTTGGTCGGTGTAAATTACGCAAAGGGCCTGTCGCTTGCGAGCGGAATTCCGCTTGTTCCCGTTCATCACCTGCGCTCACACATTGCCGCAAACTACATCACTCACCCCGAGCTTGAGCCTGAATTTCTCTGCCTCGTTGTTTCGGGCGGACACAGTCACATTGTCGAGGTTAAGGACTATACGAAATTTAAAATCGTCGGCTACACGCATGACGATGCGGCAGGCGAAGCAATGGACAAGGCGGCAAGAGCAATGGGTCTGCCCTACCCCGGCGGTCTGAACCTTGACCGTGTTGCAAAGGACGGCGACCCGACGGCATACAAAATGCCGCACCCGAGAGTTGACGGCGCGCCCTATGATTTCAGCTTTTCGGGACTGAAAACCGCCGCATTGAACACCATAAATATTGCAAAGCAGAAGGGCGAGGAGATAAACGTTCCCGACCTTGGCGCATCGTATATCAAGGCGGTTGTACGCTGCCTGACCGAAAATACGGAGAAAGCGGCAAAGGACCTCGGTTATAAAAAGATCGTGCTTGCCGGCGGCGTTTCGGCCAACTCGGTTCTCCGCAGGGATATGGAGGCTCTTTGCAAAAAGAACGGCTGGGAGCTTTTCGCCCCCGAGCTTAAATATTGCGGCGACAACGGTGCAATGGTCGGCGCACAAGGCTATTATGAATTCATCAGCGGCAATACCGCCGATATGTCATTGAACGCCTATGCGACAATGAGTATTGAATAAAAAAATTTCAGCCGCAAAGCAAATTGTGATGCTTGCTTTGCGGCTGTCTTTATTTATTGTCTTTTGATTTGTTCTTTCCTGTCAGCTTATTCAAAATTGTTGCACAAATTATTATAATTCCTATAACAATAAAAATTCCAAGCATACCTTTTCCCATATACGGGAGCGTTTCTATGAAAGCGTACGGATTAAAACCTAATAAATTCATAAATAAATCTCCTTTCATCATGCAAAAAAGTTAAGTATGAGTCCGCCGGCAATTACCGAGGCAATCTGACCCGAAACATTAACGCCCATCGACTGCATAAGCAAAAAGTTATGAGGATCCTCGGCAAGGCCCATTTTGTGAACAACACGGCCCGACATCGGAAAAGCCGAAATTCCGGCGGCACCAATCATAGGATTGATTTTTTCCTTGAGGAAAAGATTTAAAAATTTTGCAAAAATAACGCCGCCTGCCGTATCGAATATAAACGCAATAAACCCGAGGCCGAGAATAAGCAGCGTCTCCTTTTGAAGGAATTTGTCAAACTGCATCTGTGTCGCAATGGTAATTCCGAGAAAAATCGTGACAAGATTTGCTAGCACCCTTTGCGCCGTTTCAGACAGTGAATCAAGCACACCGCATTCACGGATAAGATTTCCGAACATGAGAAATCCAACAAGTGCAACGGAGTTTGGCGAAACAACTCCGGCAATTATTGTTATCACAATCGGGAACAGTATTTTTGTAAGCTTTGAAACCTGACTCGGCTTATATTTCATTCGTATTTTTCGCTCTTTTTCCGTTGTAAGCAGCTTTATTACCGGCGGCTGAATGATAGGTACAAGTGCCATATATGAATATGCCGCAACCATTATTGCGCCGAGATATTTCGAATCCAGCATTTGAGCAACCACTATTGCGGTCGGGCCGTCTGCCGCTCCGATCGTTGCTATCGCCGCAGCGTCCTTTATGTCAAAAAACATTGACGATGTGCAAAGGGTAAAAAATATTCCGAACTGCGCTGCCGCACCGAATATCATCAGCTTCGGATTTGCAAGAATCGGTCCGAAATCGATCATTGCCCCTATGCCGATAAAAAGTATCAGCGGAAAAAGCTCATTTGCGATTCCTGCCTTATAGAGAATACTTAGCGCACCCTCCTGCGGCAAGCCGTTTACCACACGGTCAACCACTCCCGAGAGCGGCAGGTTAACAAGAATAACGCCGAAGCCTATCGGCAAAAGCAGCGTCGGCTCCATATTCTTTTTGATTGCAAGAAAAATCAGCAATCCGCCTATCGCCCACATGATGAGCATTCTGTAATCAAAATTATCTACGGCATTTTGATACAGAAAAGAGAAAAAATCCATAAACAAACTCCTTTTTAAAAATTTTTGGAAGAATCGGCATAAAAAAAGAGACTTCTACTGCAATAGCAATAAAAGTCTCGTCGTTTAATACAAAAGCGGGTCTTTTTGACCGAATTGACGCTGAATGTAACGGTTTTCGCCGACTACTCCCTTTCGGTGATTATTAATATACCATATATTTTTAAATTATGCAAGCTTTTTTCTGTTTTATCCTTATATTTTCTTCCGGTAAACTAAAAATCATATTAATAATCAATCATCACTTTGTCGAATATTCCGTTTAAAAAGATCCTGAACCTCTGCTTTTCATCAGCGCAAAAAGCAATCTGTACATTTTGTTTTTAAGCAAGCGGAATTTAAGAACTGTCATTCTTGACGAACCGTAATCGGCATCGCTATCAATCGCAGTTTTATAAATAACGGTATCGGCCACTGATTTGACCGTGCCGATTTTTTCTTTCATGTTCAAATCGGAACTTGAAAGTCCGAGCAAAAGTGTATTGACAACCTTCCTTGCATATGCCTTCCACATCGCTTTTACTTCGGCGTCAAAATATCCGTCATCAATAATCATCGCTTTTACGTCCGAAAGCGAATCGGAATTGAGTCTGAATGAGTCGAGGTCAAAGCTGTGAGAAAGACTTGAGCCGAGGTTTCGATAATGATACATCGGTCGCTGAAGATAATAGCCTGTTTTCATTTTGTAAACCTGAATTGCCGATTGGAACCAATCCTCGCCGTGACACATCGAAAGATATTTCAAAAAGTCAAACGACCTGCCGTAAATTTCTCTGCGGCAGCATTTTGTACAAAGTGAATTCATGCAGCGATTCAGCAAAATCAAATACAATTCTTTTTTATTTTTTTTATCGTAAAAGCAGCTTTTTTCGGACATCTTTTTTATTGTAACCTTGCCCGTTTTGTTGTCAAAAATCGACAGATCGAACATGACAATATCGCAGGAATATTTTTCAAAAATTCCGTCAACCGTTTCAATTAAATCATGATCAATTATGTCATCGCAATCAACGGTCAAAATATAATCTCCCGTTGAATTTTCAAAAGCGGTTTTACGGGCAACGTTTACTCCTTCGTTTGCCTTGTGAATAACCTTAACTCTGCTGTCTTTTCGGGCATATTTATCACATATTTTTCCGCTTGAATCCGTCGAGGCGTCATCGACAACAACCACCTCAAAATCGTTAAAGGTCTGGCACAAAATCGAATTGAAGCATTCATCGAGATATTTTTCACTGTTGTAAACCGTCAGCAAAACACTGTATTTCGGCATTGGCTCACCTCTTTTTCACAAAGCGAAATTCGCTTATCATAAAGCCGTCGAGCGGCTCTGTAATTTCAAGCTCGGCACAACCGTTTTGCAAAAAATCTTTCGGCACGTCATAGACAATACTTTGATATCCGTCGGCAAGGAATTTCTTTTCGTACTCCCCGTCACGTCTGCCGCCGAACTGCGGCCCGTCATAAATAACGTTGCCGTTCACTGTAATTTTATGATGATTTATTTTTTCGTTCGGGCGTGATTTATATGTCACTCGCAGCTCGTAATCGCCGCCTGTCAGCCCCGCAACATTACAGTTAAAATTGAAATGGTCATAAACCTTGGTAATGCACATCGGAAGCCTTGCATCGGCATTACCGTCCCCTTGGAAATTCATATAGAATTCGCCCTTTTGCTTGCCGCAGACCTCAAAGCCGTGCTCGGCAAACGAGAAATAATACTCGTCCTTTTCAACCCTGTTCCTGTCAAATATTTCAGCAAGATAATCGCTGTCGGGGTGACTTTTGATTTTATTAAGAAGATAATTTCTGTCCGTCACGGGCATATCGATCGTATCAAGAACACAGCCTCTCTCAACGTTCATTCCGCCGAAATGCTCAACGTCGAGCTGCATTCCGATAAGATTAAAAAGCTTCTCTGCAAGCGGGAATAATTCCGCTCGCAAATTTTTATATTCTTCGTCAAAATCCGTTGAAAGAATTTCTTTTGCAAGCTCAATATTGCCTTTTCTTATCTGAGTCCTTGCGTCATCAATCAAATCAAGCTCAAAAATTCTTCTGTCGCGAACAATTTTGTCACAGCTCGCTCGGAAAAGGAAAAGAACATATCTCCAGTTTTTCATTAACTTATCCGATTTCATTTCAACAAGCGCCCTGTAAACATTTTCAACCGACGAATTCTCAGCGGGATCACCGTTCCAGCTCTGCTCCATTCCAAAAATCACGTCAACGATTTTTTCGCAGTCCTCGCCGTAGAAAAATGAACGTGCATAGTCCCTGAGAACCTCACGGAGGTCGGCATCGGGGTCAAAATCAAGTGCGCCGAAAACGAATTTATTAACGTCGTCATTAACCCCTTCGGAATAAGAAACGCTGCCGCAAACATATTGCTTCGTCAGGCGGTGAATCAGCCTGTACTCGCTCGGTCTCGGGTTGATTGCTTCACGGCTGAGCGTTGCGGCATAGGCGTAGTGCCAATCGTCACGGTCAAAGTGAACGGGAATTTCACAGCGCAAATTGTGGCAAATATCCGGGTAGTATCTTATCGGGTATTTAACATCAACAAAGCGGCGCATTTCATCAAGCGTAAACGGATGATTCGGCCCGTAAATAAGTCCGTCGATTTCCTCGGGCATTTTTGCCATTTCTTTTATAAACCGTTTGCCCCAATCGGCATACTGATGCGGAGCCTGAGCCGACGGCCAAAGCTCAATGTCCGGAAACTCCTTTTGCAGATCTTTTTTTATTTTTTTGCAGCGCACAAAAAAGTCTTCAGCCTGCAAATCGCCCGGATCTCCTCCCGGCGGAAAATAAAAATTAAATTTCGGTATATTATGACAACAGCCGCAGAAATAATCGCTGCTTTCTTCGTCGGAAAGTCTCTTTGCATAAGCGCAGAAAATTGAAAAATTTATATCAAGTCTTTCGCAAATTTGCGATTTAATTTTTGTGATTTCTTCAAAGCTGTATTTCATCAAATCCGTGTGCTTTTCATCGTCGCCGAGACACGCCTCAACCGTGTTCGTTCCGAACATCATCAAATCACGGATATATCTTTCGTATTGCTTTTCGTCCCACGTCTCATATGTATTGTTCATGTCCGTATAGCTGAGCTGATGACCTCTTATGGGCATATACGGTGAATATTTTCCGCTTATATCTTTCGTCAGCGCAAGCTCACCGTCAATCACCCTGCATTTTCTGAGAAAGACAGAATAGCCGTAAATCAAGCCTCGCAAACGATGCGCCGTAACCGTAATTTTTTCTTTTTCATGTTCAATCGAAAAATCTTCGCTTTCGCTCTCGTCAACGAGCTTCAGTTCAACGTAACAGTCGCCTGTTTTTTTGTCGAAAACGAGCGGCTTTTTACTTGTTCTGATTTCAATTTCTTCCGCGAAAAGCTCGGCGGCGAATTTTGCTTTTTCCCCGTCGGCAATTATTTTTATGTCTTTGAACATAAAAATCATTTCATCACAGCCTTGATTATTTTTTCAATTTAGTATATCATAAAACAAGGCAATTAAGCAATAGAAAGCGATGAAATAATGATTGAAAAAATTCACGAAAAAAACGTCTGGGATTCGTTAATAAAAACAACTCTTCCCATCGTTATTTACGGCATGGGAAACGGAGCGGATATGATTATCGAAAAGCTTCAAAGCATCGGCGTTGATTTTGCCGATATTTTTGCGAGCGACGAGTTTGTAAGGGGTCACAGCTTCCACGGCAAAAAGGTGCTGAAATATTCAGAAGTTCAGGAGAAATACAATGATTTCGTTATTGTAATGGCATTTGCGGTTCATGACAAAAAAATGCTTGCGAGAGTTAAGGAGCTTTCAAAGGAACACACGCTTTATTTTCCCGACGTTCCCGTTGTCGGCGACGGAATTTTTTCAAGAGAATATATTAAAGAACATGACAGCGAATTTGATAAAGCGTATTCTCTTTTGAACGATGAAAAATCACGGCAAAGCTATATTGATGTTCTCAATTTTAAAGTCAGCGGTAAAACGGAATATCTCTTTAAATGCGAGAGAGAAAAAGAAGAAATATATTCCGATTATCTTCGCCCGGGCGATAATGAAATTATCATGGATCTCGGCGCATACGACGGTGACACGATAAGAGAATTACTCAACGTAACCGATAACAAATATCAAAAAATTTATGCCGTTGAGGCCGATGAAAAAAATTTCAAAAAGCTATTCGACAAAACATCCGAGCTTTCAAGAATCGAGAGATTTAATCTTGCGGCATGGGATAAAAAAGAAACCCTCTTATTTGAAAAGAAAAAGGGAAGAAATTCAAAGCTTTCATCGTTCGGCAAAATTAAAGTTGATGCAAACAGCGTTGACGGTATTCTCAAGGGAGAAGAAATTACTCTGTTAAAAATGGACATAGAGGGCAGCGAAGAGAAGGCACTTGACGGAGCCGTGAAAACAATAAAAACCTTTCGCCCTAAGCTTTATGTTTGCGCCTATCATCGCAACAGCGACCTGTTCGCTCTGCCGCTGAAAATCAGTTCGATATGTCGGGATTACAGAATTTATTTTGCTCATCATCCTTATGTCCCTGCATGGGAATCAAATTTTTATTGTTGTATTGATTAGTCTGTCAATCCATGATATAATTACAACGAAAAATACTTAAAAAGGAGTGAGCCGATGAGCAATCCGAAAGGCAAAGCATTACCGAATCTTATTTCAATGTATCTTATAATGCTTGTAATATACTGTTTGGATGTGTTTTTTCTAAAATCCGATCTCACGGTTCTCGGCGATAATTTTTATTCGCGTTTTCTTTGCTTAACAGTACTTTTGATGACAGTCGTATTCAAAAGGGAACACTTCATAACCTTTGGTATACGCAGAAAAGCAACTAAACTGAAATCCGCATTTATTTTCGGCACATTTTTTTCTGTTGTTCCGATTGCAACTGTTTCAATATTTGAATATATATTTTTTAAGATACTCTATCCAAATGCCATTGATATCAATTTCACTCCGCCGAGCCTCAGCTATGTGCAAACCGAGGGATATCTCACACCGGCTTTATGTATTGCGATTTATATTTTGACTTCTCTTTTTGCCGCCTGCTTCAAGGAGATGTTTTTTCGCGGATTTTTGCTCCACAAGCTTGAAAAGCTTACGACCCTTAAGGTAGCAAACATTTTTCAGGCACTTCTTTACATGACATTCGTTATTCCGAAATTGATACGAAATTTTGCTATGAACTACTACAGTGAGGATATTGTAAAGCTTGCAGCATTTGTAGTTATTTTTTATCTTGTTCACGAGTTTATAACGGGCTTGAAATGGGGCATGCTTGCAAAAGTAAGCGGAGCGGTATATATTTCAATTATCGACAACTTTCTTTATGTTTTCCTTGCAAACAGCCTCCATATTGTAGATCAAAGCACCAAATGGCTCTTTATGATCCATATGCTTGCAACTCAGCTTATCTCCCTTGCTTTGGTTGCAATATATTGTAAAAAAGCTTCTTCAGCTAAATCCGTCGAAGAAAAAACAAGCGAAAAAAAATCAACCGTCGCAGCAAAAGAAAAAACAAAAAATCCAGCGCCGATTGAAACGCATGAGGAAAAAGAAGTAATTAACATTGAGGCTTTCAACGATAAAGCCGAGATAAGCCCGAGTCAATTCAAAGAGATTATAAAAGAAAACACTGTTCAATCCGCCTTGCCGCATAACGGGGAGCTTTCCGAGGAGGAAATCGACAGTTATCTTAAGGATTTCGGTAAGCCGAAGGGTCAATATAATCCGCCTAAGACTTCAAAAGCCGATATGGCAAAGGAAACCGTTGAAAGCATTGACGTAGATGATTTTCTTAAAGGCTTTTCAAATTCTTAAGGCATTCACGGCAATCTGTGATTTTCAACTTAAAAAAAGGAGCTGTACCGTTGTTCGCTTTTACGAACTCTGATACAGCTCCTCAATTATTCGGTAATTAGCCCTCTTCCTTCATCTTTGCAAAGCACTCGCTGCAATATACAGGACGGTCTTCTCTCGGACGGAAAGGAACCTTAGCTACGCCGCCGCAGTTAGCGCATGTTGCCTCGAACATTTCGCGCTCGCCTCTGACTGCATTCTTTCTTGCATCACGGCAAGCCTTGCAGCGCTGCGGCTCGTTAACAAAGCCTTTCTCAGCGTAGAACTCCTGCTCGCCTGCGGTGAAAGTGAACTCCTGACCGCAATCCTTACATACTAACGTCTTGTCTTCGTACATGATAATTTACCTCGCTAAATTTTATTTACGCTCTGCGCACGTCCTTAAACGTTATGTACAGCGCAGGCATAGGGGTATCATTTTTCCTTGAGCTTTTTTCTTGCCCTTTGCAAAGCATTGTCAACACTTTTGACGCTTATTGAAAGCATTTCGGCAATAGAACTGTAATTATGACCTCCGATATGGAGCCTCAGCACATCTTTTTCAAGATCCGTCAGCTTTTTTTCGATACTCTCGCTGAGATCCTCGAACCGTTCCTGCATAATTATCATCGTCTGCGGGTCAGACATATCATCGCTGATTTCAACGTCGTCAATGTCAACATATCCGTTGAGCGGCATATGCTTGCTCCGCAGTTGATTTCGCACGGCGCTTTTGATGCGATTGGAAATGCAAACCGTTGCAAAGGTCTCAAACCTCACGCCCTCATCAGGGTCGTACCCGTAAACAGAACCGAGAAGACCTATCATGCCCTCCTGAATAAGATCGCTCCGGCTCATCGGACACCGTCCGACATAGCCTGTGGCAATGCACTCAACAGTCGGCGCAAGAGATGAAATCAGTTCATTCATTGCTGCTTTATCGCCGTAACGTGCCGCATAAACTTTATCCGAATTTATCGGAATTTTGCTCATACGCACACCTCACAGGACTAAGATACGTTTATATGATATCCCATTAATTAATCAATGTCAACAAAAAATCCGTTGTTTTCTCAATTTTTGAAGATTGTAACAAATTTAACAGATATTTTTTGGTTGTTTTAACAATTAAAATTGTACTAATATTGACACAAATATTTTAATTGCACAAACTTTTCATGTTTTCAATGTAACAATCGCTCTGATACATAGATAATATTTGACTTTTTTTCGTCTATAATGTATAATTCAACCGCACTATGCTCTCACGGAGGGATAATTTTGACAGGATTCATTTTTCTTGACAAGCCTGAGGGGCTTACGTCCTTTGTTGCGGCAAACAGAGTCAAGAGAATACTGAAAATAAATAAAACAGGACACACCGGCACACTCGATCCAATGGCAACCGGCGTGCTTCCTGTCATGCTTGGCGGAGCGACGAGATTTTCACAGTACCTGCCGACTCATGACAAGACTTACCGTGCAAAAGTTTTACTCGGCACCGTCACAGACACGCTCGATATAACAGGTACGGTGATTCAGAAAAATCCTGTTAACATCAGCGTTGACAGACTCAACGGGGTAATCAACCGTTTTGTCGGCTCAATAAGTCAGCTTCCTCCGATGTATTCCGCCGTTTCAAAGGACGGCATCAGATTATATAAGCTTGCCCGTCAGGGCATCGAAATAGAAAGAGAAGCAAGAAATGTGGTTATTCGCTATATAAAGCTTCTCGACGTTCCGGACGAAAACAACGAGTTTGAGATCGAGGTCTCATGCAGTGCCGGAACGTATATACGCTCGCTTGCCGCCGACATAGGCTCTGAACTTGGCTGCGGGGCAGTAATAACCGCACTCAGACGCATTGAAGCCAACGGAGTTTCAATAGACAAAACCGTTACACTTGAAACCGTTCGGCGGCTTGCCGACGAAGGACGAATTGACGAACTGATCACCCCGTGTGACGAAATGCTTCGTTGCTACACTGCCGTCAATGTCAGCGAAAAGCAAGCGATACGCTTTGAAAACGGCGGAGAACTCGACCTCAACAGAATCAAGGGTGAAAAAAAAGACGGCTTTTGCCGTGTTTATTCTCCCGCAAAGAAGTTCCTCGGGTTAGGCAAAATCAGCCTTGCCGACGGGACGCTATATGTTGAAAAAAAATTAGTATATTGAGGTTGTTATTATTATGAAATGGTTTATTTTTTCTATTGCAGCTCTGCTTTGCTGGAGCTTTTCGGATTTATTTTCAAAAATCGGCTGCGCCGACTCAAAGGATAAACACAGCGCACTGAAGATGGTCACCGCAGTCGGTGTTGTTATGGGCCTTCATGCTGCATACACGCTTATTTTTACCGACGTTGACTTCACTTTTCAAACCATGCTCACCTATTTGCCCGTCTCATTCCTTTACATATCGTCAATGACGATCGGCTATGTCGGACTTCGTTTTATCGAGCTTTCGATTTCCTCTCCTATATGCAATTCATCCGGTTCATTGGCTTCTATTATCAGCATAATCACAGGAATGGCAGTACTCGTTAAGGCTCAGTACATTGCAATCGCCCTTGTTGCCATCGGCATTGTCGGACTCAGCATTGCCGAAATGACAGAGGATGATGACCTGAGAGCGGCACGCCAGAGCAAAAGCAACTATAAATATACAAAAAGTGTTCTCGCAATTCTCTTGCCGATTATTTACTGTCTGCTTGATGCACTCGGATCTTTTGCCGACAGCCTTGTTCTTGAAAAGCTTGACGAGGATGCCGCCAACACTTCATATGAACTGACTTTCCTCATCTGCGGCATACTTTGCTTCATTTATGTTAAATTCATCAAGAAGGATAAGTTCTTTCCGAAAAAGGAAGCTCCGAAATATATCGGCGCAGCGTTTGAAACGGCAGGTCAGTTTGCATATATCTATGCCATTGCCGACAGTGAGCACTTTGCCCTCTCGGCGCCGATTATTTCCGCTTACTGCGCCGCATCCGTCCTCTGGGGCAGAATTTTCCTTAAAGAAAAGCTTTCGTGGAAACACTATGTGTGCATCCTTCTCACCGTCACCGGTATTGTTATAATGGGCGTTTATGACGGTTGATTTAGGGAGCGGAAAAGATGAAAGGAAAAAGAAAATTATTTATAATAGCTGCAATAGTTTTGACAATTGTTGTTCTTAATTCAATATTTCTTGAGCACAGATATAATTTTACCGAGGTTTATTCCTTTGACAAGCCGCAGGAAATCAGCGAAGAGATGCAAAATATTTTCTGGTTTTCCGTCAGCGATTATGAGAACGGAGTCATAAGCACATCCCCGGAACGCTTGCGGGATATCGGCATAGATCCGTCAAAACTGGAGCTTGATACTTCGAAATACACATACATTGTGACAATCGGCTGTGATCTTGTTTCACTGAAAACGAGCTTTTGGCACTGCACACTCAGGAAAGAATTTCCGCCATTTATGCCAAAGGAATACATAGGAACCGTACTGCTCAAAGAATCCGACAAAATAAAAATATATCGGATACGCAAAACAAATGTAGTATATAATTACCACGGATCAAACGATCCGAAATATGTAAAAATTATTAAATAACTTTAAGGGGCAGTTTACATTGAACCGCCCCTTATTTTTAGCTTTTCTTTCTGTAAACAAACGCTAATGCGACTCCGAGTACCAGAACACCTGCACATGCGGCAAGAACGATACCTGCGGCAATTGCCCAGAAGAGAAACGCAATGTCGAGCGGTTCTTTGATTGCCGTTCTGAATCTTACGATTGAAAGCGCACCGACCATACCGAGTGAAAGAACCACATTCGAGGTTACGGCGAGAATTACAAAGGTTGATATCATTGTCAGTGCCACAAGAGTTACGCCGAAGCTTGACGAATACATTACGCCGGCGAAGGTTTTTTTATAGATTAAAAAGATGAAAAGACCTATGCCGAATGCAAGTGCCAGTGAAATCACCATATCGATCGGTGAAACGGAGGTTATGTTCTACAAAAAACTGGATTTGAAAATGTCGTTAAAACTCATAAAAAGCAACTCCTTTTTTATTTTTTATTTCATCCGTAAACACGGCATGCCGCATATTTTGAAAAAGCCGATGTGCGTGTACTCGGAATCTGCACTATGTCTCTTATCAGTGACGGAAGCACTTCATTCCATTTGACCTCAAGAATTATCGGCGCATCCCCTGCCGGAACGGTTACGCAGTCGCTGTTGAAGAAATCCGTGCAGTTCATTCCGGTTCTGATGTTGTAGTCCATTGTCACCCTGACATTTCCGACCGGGAAAACGAACGGCTCACGTACGTAATCAACGATTGTTTTCGGTCTCAGCCCGAGCGTTTCGGTTTTTATTCTGAAATCCTTCAAAAGTTCATTCCCGCCGTTGTCAAAGTCATTTCCGTTGACGATTGCCATTGCCTGCTCCCGATCAACAACTGTCTGCTCCTTTGCGCAAAGCCCGTTGACCTTTATCTTTTTTTCAAGAAAAATCAAAGATGTGTCGCCGTTGTAGCATCGAAGGCGGAACTTTTCACGTCGGTCAACACCGTTCACCTTTTCAAGTAAAGCCTTGTCGTCAAGATTATCAAAATAAAGACTGCGAATCTTGTATCTTCCGTTGATTGCGTGAGGGTCCCGCTGCATAACAGCCGACAGCCTCGACCTCAAAGCGAGCATATCGCAATAGCCTATCTCGTGCTTAAATTCGTGTCTGAAGTTCATGTTTATCACTCCCTTGCTGTTTTTGTTGTCTATAGTATAACGGGCTTACCTTAGCTGAAGTTTAGAGAATAAATTTTTTGCAAAAAAAATTGCCCACAAAAAATGAGCAAAATAAAAAGCAGATAACCGAAGTTTGAACTGCTCCAATTTATGCGGACAGTACAAAAACAGAGTTTATGGCAAAAAGAATAAAATTTTAAGCAACATACTGACTTCGTTTTTCAAGCGGAGTCAGTTTTGTTTTTAGTTGTATCCTTTCGTTATTGTAGAAATAGATATATTCTCCTATGAGGCGGCGAGCTTCCTCATAGGTTTTAAGTTTTGCCCGGTAAATGCATTCAGTTTTAAGAATAGAAAAGAAATTTTCGGCTAATGCGTTATCATATGGATTTCCGCGTCTTGACATTGACGGCGTTATGCCGTATGATTGTGTTAGCTTAAAATACGGATGAGATGTGTATTGAAAGCCTTGGTCACTGTGGAGCTGCAACTCTGCAGTGACTTTCTCTTTTTTCTTGGCTGCTCTGATTGTAGAAAGTACAAGGTTGACATTCTGCTTTGTGCCAGTCTTGTAAGCAACAATGCTATTGTCATACAAATCCCGAATGATTGAAAGATACAATATGCCTTGTTTGGTGTGTATGTATGAAATATCTGTAACCCACTTTTGATTTGGTCTGTCTGCATGAAAATCTCTGTTCAACAAATTGTCATAACGATGAAGATAATTGCCGTAATTGCGGTATTTTTTTCTTCGGATAACAGACAACAATCCATATTTCCGCATAACTCTGAGTACGGTTTTAGGGTTACGGTAAACGCCTTGTTTTTCAAGCCATATATGCACTCTGCGATAGCCATAGGTTTGACCGCAGCTTTCCTGACAAGATCGTATTTTCTCTGCTAACGGCAAATCCCATGCAGGTATATCCATTCTTTTTACATAGTCATAATATCCGCTTCTTGATACACCAAAAAATCCACACATTTCACTTATTGTGTATTTATCTTTATGACGATAGATTACCAAATACTTTACACTTGTTCTCACTTCCCTTCGGTGAGCGAGAGAAAATCCCGCATCAATTCATTTTCCATTTCCAACCTCTTAATGTGTCTTTCTTTGCTTGCGAGTTCATACTGTAATTGCGTCATCTTGTTTAATTGCTGAATGGATGGCGGCAACTTGGTTCCGTTTTTGCGCGGTCTGCCTTTGGGCTTGATTTCTATTCCGGCGGCAAGTTTGCGTTGATTTTTATTGTACCTAGTTTTGAAATCTTGTACTTGCTCTTTGGTAAAACCAAACATTTCTGCTATTTCTCTTAAACTTTTTCCGTGTTCCCAAAGTTCTATTATTTCTCTTTCGTACATTTTGATATGTCTATATTCTCTCGGCATAAAAATTCCCCCTATGGTAGTTTATTTTATTCTACCATAAGGGGTCTGTTTTTTCTATTGTCCGTTTTTACTGGACTTGTGCAGTTACCTGCTTCATTTGTTTTGAATTTTAATCAATACTTGAACATGAAGAAAATCGTAATGCCAAGTGTAAGAATAAAGAAAACGATTGCAGAAATTCTTGTAAGCTTAACGAGCTTCTGTTCCATAGTTCTGCCCTTACTCTTGCCGAAAAATGTGTCGGCACCGCCGGAAATAGCTCCCGAAAGGCCTGCCGAACGGCTCTCCTGAAGAAGAACAACAATTATAAGGAAAATCGCAAGAATTATAAGAACTGCTCCGAATACATACTGCAAAGCACTCATAATCAAACCTCCATAAGTATTTTTACCGATTTATTTTAGCACACACTTTCACAAAATGCAATAGCAATTACCATAATTTTTTCAGAAAGCAAAGTATTTCAATGAATTATTGCAAAAAATCGGTTCATTATAATATCAGGCGGCAAAAAACAAGCCGCCGTCAGCGGAAATTATAAATAACCGGCGTTTGCAGTTTTCCGCTGTTCGCCGTTCACTTTTTAAAGTGAGCGGCGATTTTTTTCGGACAATATCGCACAAATTGAGATGTGCGAATTGCGTAGCAAAATTTTTCGTCGATTTGTGCGGTGTTGCCTTTATATCAGTGAAAGCTGTTCACCGGCGTCCTCTGCGCTCAGGGTTGCTCCCGAGGCAGGAAGATTTTTCGTCTTGTATCTGTAGGGCTTTGCAAATTCGCCCTTGCGATAATCCCTGACGAGTTTAACAACATGACCCTTTTTCAGCGTCATGACCGCAACACCCTGAGTGTCCTTGGTTGTCTTTGGAACTATTGCCCCTGTGTTGAACAGCAGCAGCTTGCCTGCCGTTGATTCAATCACAAGATCGCAGTCCTCTTCAATCTTTCTTATTGCCGCTATGGGTGACTTGTTACTGTATGCCTTGATAAGCTTCTTTCTGTTCGTTTTGGTCTGATATGACGCAAGGTCAACCTTTGCAACCTTTCCGTTTTCAAAGAAGAACATTACATATCCCTTGTAGTCGAGCGTTGAAACCATGTAAATTGCGTTTTCGCCGCTGTCCATCTGGAGTTTATTTGCAACGAAATCGCCGAGCTGGCTCGCTTTGCCGAGGTCAAAATCGGCAGCCTTTGCTTTATATACCTGACACTGATCCGTAAAGAACAGCAAATCCGTATTATTAGTCGCTTCGATTTCAAGCAGCATTTCGTCGCCCTCTTTGAGCTTCTGCTCGCCGCTCATTCTGAGCGCCTGCGGCGTTATCTTCTTGAAATAGCCCTCCTTTGAGAAGAAAAGATTGACAGGAAAATCGGGAATTTCCTCCTCGGTCTCCTCCTCGGCTACTTCTGAAGCGAATATGATCCGGGTTTTTCTGTCCTGACCGTATTTATTTACAACATCGGTCAGCTCATTGACAAGAATCTTCTTTATCTTCGACTTATGAGCTAAGATATCCTCCATTTTTTCAATGTCGGCTCTGAGCTGTTCGATATCCTGCGTTCTCTTGAGAATATACTCACGGTTGAGGTGACGAAGCTTTATCTCGGCAACATAATTCGCCTGAATTTCATCAATACCGAAGCCAATCATCAAGTTGGGAACAACTTCGCTTTCTTCCTCGGTCGAGCGGATTATTTTAATCGCCTTGTCGATATCAAGAAGAATCTTTTGCAAACCTTCAAGCAAATGAAGCTTGTCTTTAGCCTTACTCAAATCAAAATAAACTCTGCGCTTGACACATTCTGTTCTGAATGCTATCCACTCGTTGAGTATCTCGCCGACTCCCATGACCCTCGGCGCACCCGCAATCAGTACATTAAAGTTGCAGGAGAATGTATCCTCGAGAGGAGTAGCCTTATAAAGCTTCTGCATGAGCTTGTCGGGATCCGTGCCTTTTTTGAGGTCGATTGTAATTTTAAGTCCCGACTTGTCCGTTTCGTCACGGATATCGCTGATTTCACGCAGAGATCCGGACTTGAATTTTTCAATAACCTTGTCGATAATCGCTTCGGCTGTTGTTGTCGGCGGAATTTCGGTGATATCAATGCACTTTCCGTCTTTATCGTAATTATACTTCGCTCTTATCTTGAAGCCGCCGCGACCTGTTTTGTAAATTGTATCAATAACATCTCTGTCATAGAGAAGAAGTCCGCCGCCGGCGAAATCCGGAGCCTTAAGCGTTTCGGAAATATCGGCTTCGGGATCTTTAATGAGCGCAATCGTCGTTTCACAAAGCTCACGAAGGTTGAACGGACAAATTGAGCTTGCCATACCTACGGCAATACCTGTCGTCGGGTTGGCGAGAATACTCGGAAAGCGCACAGGCAAAAGGCTCGGCTCTTTCATTGTGTTGTCGTAGTTATCGACAAAATCCACCGTATCCTTATCAATTTCGGCAAAAAGCTCCGTACAGATCGGCGCGAGCTTTGCCTCTGTATATCTCGGAGCCGCCCACTGCATATCTCTTGAATACGCCTTGCCGAAGTTACCCTTTGAGTCAACAAACGGGTGCAAAAGCGCTTCGTAGCCTCTCGAAAGGCGAACCATCGTATCGTAAATCGCAGCGTCGCCGTGGGGATTGAGCTTCATAGTTTGACCGACGATGTTCGCCGATTTTGTCCTTGCTCCGTTGATAAGCCCCATTTTATACATTGTATAAAGGAGCTTTCTGTGAGAGGGCTTGAAACCGTCAATCTCGGGAATTGCACGGGAAAGAATAACGCTCATTGCATATGGCATATAGTTCGTTTCAAGCGTATCTGTGATATTCTGACGTAAAACCTCGCCTGCGCCGAGAATATGGGTATTCTGATCCATTTTTTCAACGGGCTTTTCCGTTTTCTTTTTCTTAGCCATTCATACCACTCCTCTCAGCTTAAATCGAGCATGTCGATATAAAGATGTCCGTTGTCGGCAATGTGCTCCTTACGTCCTGCAAGGTTGTCCCCGAGCAGCATATCAAATATCTGTGACGTTCTCTCTGCGTCCTCGGGAAGAATCTCGACAAGGCGGCGAGTCTCGGGATTCATTGTCGTCATCCACATCATATCCGCCTCATTTTCACCGAGTCCCTTTGAACGCTGAATTGTATATTTCTGATTTCCTATCTCCTCAAGAGCCTGCGCTTTCTCCTTTTCGGTATAGGCAAACCATACCTGATCCTTCGTGTTGATTTCGTAAAGCGGAGTCTCCGCAATAAAGACCTTGCCTTCCTCGATGAGTGTCGGCATAAGTCTGTATATCATCGTTAAAATAAGCGTTCTTATCTGAAAACCGTCAACATCGGCATCTGTACATATAATGACCTTATTGTATCTGAGCATATCGAGATTGAACTGTGCAAGACCCTTCATCGCCTTGCTCTTGACCTCAACGCCGCAGCCGAGTACTTTAATAAGATCTGTTATGATCTCGCTCTTAAAAATTCTGTCGTACTCAACCTTCAGACAATTGAGTATCTTACCTCTGACGGGCATGAGTGCCTGAAATTCAGAGTTTCTCGCCTGCTTACAGGCACCGAGAGCAGAATCACCCTCAACGATAAAAAGCTCACGTTCGCTTGCGTCCTTTGTGCGGCAGTCGACAAACTTCTGAACTCTGTTAGCAAGGTCGTTCGAGGTTGAAAGCGTCTTTTTAAGGCTCTGACGTGTTGTTTCCGCCTTAACTCGGCTTCTCATGTTGACGAGCACCTGGTTGGCGATTTTCTCAGCCTCTGCCCTGTTCTCTATGAAATAGATTTCAAGCTGATGCTTGAAGAAATCCGTCATCGCTTCCTGAATAAATTTATTTGTAATAGCCTTTTTCGTCTGATTTTCGTATGAGGTCTGGGTTGAGAACGAGGAAATAACGAGAATCATACAGTCCTCGATATCCTCAAACTTGATTTTCGGGTCATTCTTTACATATTTTCCGTTCGCCTTGAGATAAGCGTCAATCTGATATGTGAACGCATTTCTGACCGCCTTTTCGGGTGCGCCGCCGTGCTCCAACCAGCTCGAATTGTGGTAATACTCCTTAAGCTGGTTTTTATTTGAGAAACAAAGCGCCGAATTGATGAGCACCTTGTAATCATTGAGGTCGTCACGGTCACGTCCGACACGCTCGGCTTTCCACGTCTGCACACTTGTCATTGCGTTATCGCCGGCAATCTCCTTGACGTAGTCCGTGATGCCGTCCGTGTAGCAATATTCAAACGTTTCAAACTGAGTCTTGTTAAGCTGATTTTTGAGAATAAACTTAACGCCTGCGTTGACTATAGCCTGACGCTTAATAGTGCTCTGATAATATTCAAGCGGAATGTCGATATCGGTAAAGACCTTGAGATCCGGGCGCCATTTTATGCGTGAGCCCGTGTCCCTCTTGGTGTATTTTTCCTTTTCCATTTCGCCGACGGCCTTGCCTTTTTTGAAATTGAGCTTATAGCACCAGCCGTCACGGTGAATTTCGGCTTCCATGTACTCCGAGGCGAACTGGGTGGCACAAAGTCCGAGTCCGTTAAGACCGAGTGAGTATTCATAGCTGCCGCCGTTGTTCGTGTTGTATTTGCCTCCTGCATAAAGAGTGCAGAAAACAAGGAACCAGTTATAGTTCTTTTCTTTCTCGTTATAGTCAACCGGAATTCCTCGGCCGAAATCCTGAATTTCAACCGACTTATCGAGAAAGCGCGTGATAATGATTTTATCGCCGAATCCCTCACGAGCCTCGTCAATTGAGTTTGACAAAATTTCAAAAACGGAATGCTGACAACCTTCCAATCCGTCGGAGCCGAAAATAACAGCAGGACGTTTACGAACCCGGTCGGGTCCCTTGAGCGCCACAATATCGTTATTTCCGTAGCTTGTCTTTTTTGCCATAAAAATGACCATTCCTTTCTCTAAAGCAATACTTTCCAAGATACAAAGTATATTTTACACTATATCTTGTGGTTTAGTCAAGCTTTTTTGCATATGAATATTCCCGCCCTGCACGGTGTCAATGGGAGGCTTCTGCCGAACTTGAGTCGCTGTAGGCATCGGCCCCTACGAATTGTGCTTTTACCAAACCTATACAACACATCTCAACGAAAACAAAAACTGCCCCGAAAATCGGAGCAGTCTTTTTAAAAATTACAGCTTATTTAATAATCTCACCCATCATGCCGGGAGTTGCGAAAGCTGCGTTTGACTCATCTGTATCAATGTGCATTGCAAGGGCATACTTGGGGCTTACTCTTACAACAACATCACCGAAAACAAGCGAACGTCCGTTGGAGTTGATCTTAACGGAAACTATCTCCTTATCCTTGAGACCGAACTTTTCGGCATCCTCGGGAGTTGCATGAATGTGACGCTTTGCAACGATAACGCCCTCGCTGAGCTCGACCTCACCTGCGGGTCCTACCAGCTTACATGCGCCGCTGCCTGCGATATCGCCCGACTCACGGCAGGGTGCGTTTACGCCGATCGAACGGGCGTCGGAAGCGGAAAGCTCAACCTGAGTCTCGGGACGTACTGGACCGAGAATCGATACAGCGGGAAAACTGCTCTTGGATCCGATAACCTGAACTCTTTCGTTTGAAGCGAACTGACCCGGCTGAGAAAGATCCTTCTTTTTTGTAAGCTCATATCCCTTGCCGAAGAGAGTTTCAAGAACTTCCTGTGTGACATGAACATGGCGAGCCGATGTTTCGACTAAAACCTGATTTGACATTTTAAACAACCTCACTTTTATTGGTTTCCGTCAATTATTATAAAACCTTATTATAAAAAATGCAACTGTTTTTATTATCATCTTTACTTTCTTATTTGTTGACGAATGGGTTTACAGATGATATAATGTAAATATTGCGGATATCTGAGGGGGTAAATGCTTGATTACGAAGAAAATGAGCAGCACAATAAAATCCGTCGGATTTATTATGACCCTTATAATTGTTTTTTATCATTGCAATTACAGCGGTGAGCCCTTCGGCTCATTTGACGGCAAAGCAATCGGTATTGTCGATTCATCTGCCGAAGCTTTGGCTTTTGTTGCTATGTGCTGGTTCTTTTCAATCAGCGGGTTCCTGCTTTTTCGCAATCTGACTCTTAAGAATTATGCAGAGAAGCTAAAAAAACGTGCGGTTTCGCTTTTGGTGCCGTATTTCATCTGGGAATTTGCCGCAGTTGTTCCGCTGATCGTTATACCTCTTATACGTCACAGCTCAATTGTTCCTTCCAAGCTTTTTCAAGATTTGCTCTGCGGCGTATTTCTGATGAAAAGCCTGCCGCCGAACGGTGCGCTTTGGTATCTCTACGCACTGTTTTTGCTGACCGCTTTATCGCCGCTTTTTCTTTTGCTATTCAAAAATAAAAACATCGGCTGGCTCGCAACCGTGGCTTTGACCGTGCTTATATATTGCCTGGACAACACCGACAACATCGTTAGCAGGCAAATTCTTTCCTACGGATATATCAGGCTGGTTTTTTCATATCTCCCGTCGTTTCTCATCGGAGCGTTTATGGGTCATTTCTCGGAGAATTCCGACGGAACCGATAAGATAAAATATATCCTGTCTCTGCTTCTTGCAGGCATACTTTTTGAAGGGGCTTTCACGGGAATTGCAAAGGATTCGCTTGTCAGAATTCTTCCGGTGCTGGTTTTGTATTTTATGCCTGACCTTACGGCTTTTGAAGGCAAAAAAGCTTATCGAATTTCATTTCTCGTCTATGCAATTCATCAGCCGCTTCTTGAATTCAGGCGATTTTTGATCCCGGCCGTGTCAAAAATACCATATGCGTTCTTTGCAAGCCTTACGCTTCGCTTTTTATTCATTATAATTATAATTGCCGCTGCAGCGTTCATTCACTTTATGCTCGGAAAAATCGCTCCCAAGCTGTTAAATATCGTTACAGGCGGAAGATCATAAAAAAATAAGGTGCTAAAATGAAGAAAAAAACATTGAATTCAATCCCGAAATTACCTACCGCCGTTCAAGTGACATGGTATGTGTGTCGAGGGCTCCTTTTCATATGGGGCGCAGTCATGCTTTTAACCGGCTACACAACGGAATTTCTTGAGGCGGTTTTTGCGATAATTTTTACTTTTCTGTGGGATCTCTTTCAGCTTCTCGGAGGAAAAACTTTTATCACACTCTTTCCGCACCGTGTGCAGACGATGCTCAATCTTTTGATATGCTTCGGCGTCGTCGTAGGCTCTACCATCAATAAATTCACAACCTTTGAGCACATAGACATTCCCGAGCATTTCTTTGCAGGCTATATCGCCGCCGCAGGCAGCTATGAGCTCGCCGTCATAATCCAAAGCAGACAGCCAAAGGACAAGAAGCTCAGTCCGGCGCTTGCCGCAATGTTCGGCCTTGCGTTTTCCGTAATGCTCCTGACAGGCTGGGAGTTTTACGAATTCACAATGGACAGGCTCTACGGTCTTAATCTTCAGCGCTCGGGCTTCAATACCGAGGCGGGACTCATCGACACAATGATCGACCTTATAATAGGTGCGGCAGGCTCACTCACCGGAATGTTTATCACGGCGTTCTCAAAAGCGGGATTTTTCAAAAAGAAAGGTAAAAAGAATGAACAGAAGCACAACTAAAATAATTGCTCTCGTCCTCGCAGGACTGATGATTCTCGGAACTCTGACAGGCATCATTACCACGTTGCTCCATTGACATATAACGGGCAATTTGATAAAATAAAATTATACGGACAAAGGCAACACAGCACAAATTGTCTTAAGAAAGGATAGTGAACGTAATGAAAAACGGCATAAAACGTATCGGCGCATTGCTTATGATAGTTGCGCTGTGCTTCTCTGTTGCGTTTGAAGCGGCGGCGGCCGGCTATCCCGACTACTATCCGAATACTCACAGAAACACCGGTTCGCACATTGCAGACTTAATAGGTGTTGCAAAAACCCAGCTTGGTTATACGGAACTTGACAGCTCCGGTAATCCGATTTCATCCGCAAGCGACGGCGGCTATACAAAATACGGTGCTTCCTTCGGTGAGCCGAACGGCGCATGGTGCGCTTACTTCATATCCTGGTGCGCTTCTCAGGCAGGCATCCCTTCCTCTGTCGTTCCTCGGCTCGGCAACTGCGTAACGCTTACCGACTGGTATCAAAGCAGGTCGATTTATTATTCACGCTCCTCGGGTTATATTCCCAAACCGGGCGATATGGTATTCTTTAATTGGAGCGGCGGCTCAAGCGCACAGCACATTGGAATCGTAACCGGCGTTTCCGGCGGCAGTCTCTATACCATCGAGGGCAACACGGGCGGCGACGAGGGCTATATGTGCAACGGCAGAACAAGAGAGCTGAATGCCTCCTATGTCCTCGGCTACGGAGTTCCGAAATATAACGACGCTTCAACCTATGTCGGCTCATACGCCTTTGCGGCTTCCGTTTCTTCCTCGGGCGGCTCACATTCCAATTCAACCGCATACGGCAGTAATCTCTCGGTTGTAACCACCACGGCGACAGGTATAACAAGCAGCGACGCAACGCTGAACGGTTCGATCAGGAATACGGGCGGAAACTATGTTTCGGCGGCAGGCTTCTACTTCGGTGCTGACAAAAATGACCTTACAAAATATCCCGTTGTTTCGTCATCATCAAGCAAGGAAATTCCGCTGAGCATGAGCGTTTCAAAAAAATTCGGCAAGCTTAAGCCGAAAACCACATACTATTACAGAGCGTATGCCACGATAAACGGCAATCTTTACACGGGCCCGATGTATGCCGTTGTAACGGTCAGTGACGTTCCTCAGCAGCTTGTTCTCAGCGAAACCTCAATTAACGTGGGTATCGGTCAGACTGCCGAAATCATGTGGGCGCAGCTCCCTGTCGGCTCGACCGATAAAGGCGTAACATGGCAATCCTCGGATCCGAGCATTGCCGTTATCAGCAATACAGGAATTATAACCGGCATGGGCTACGGCAAGGTTACTCTCACGGCAACGACAAATTACGGTTCGGCTTTTTCCTCGGTTGACGTCAACGTTCTGATCGGCAAGCCGCAGAATATCAAGCTGACAAATATTGCCAAGGACGAAATAGGCATAAGCTGGGATAAGGTTGACAAAGCAAAGGGCTACATAATTTACCGATGCGAAAGCTCAAACGGTAAATTCAAGGAACATAAAAAGCTTGACAGCAGCACAACAAGCTACATTGATAAGGACGTTAAAGAGGGTCACAGATATTATTACAAGCTCAAGACCATTGCTGATAAAGAAAAATATGACAGCGATATTACCGAAATCATGTACATCACGGCAAAGCTTCCTGCGCCGGTTGTTTCAAAGGTCGAAAATGATAAAAACGGCTTTGGAAATCTCACATGGAGCAAGGTCGACGGAGCGGAAAAATATGTTGTTTACCGTTCAAGAGCCGTTGACGGCGTTTATGTTGCAATCAGCGACGTAAGAGGTACGAGCTTCACCGACTTCTCTGCAAATCGGTCGGGCGAATACTTCTACAAGATAGTCGCTTACGCAGCCAACGAAAAGGCGACAAGCTCATTTTCCGAGGTTGCTACGGTGGCGATCACGGGCGCATATGCCGACGACAATGAAATTGAAACGGTAAGAACGCTTGAACGTCAGCGGGAAAAACAGTTTGACGAAGAAAATGTTTTCACGAGCAAAACAGGTTTACTTAACATAATATAACTTATCTTATCGGCAGTACCTTTTTCGGTGCTGTCGATTTGTTTTAATTGTTGCTTTTAATGCTCGATTATTATATAATTATATCATTAAAGCACGGAGGAAAATGGAAAATATGCTCAGACTTGTAACAGGACGGATCGGCTGCGGCAAAACCGCACGCATTTATGAAGAAATTCGCAAAATAACCGAACAGGGCGGCGAGGTTACACTCGTCGTTCCGGAGCAGTATTCCTTCCATACGGAGAAAAAAATGCTTGAAATGCTCGGTGCTCGGGGTGCCGACAGGGTCAATGTTGTCAGCTTCTCTTTCCTTGCGAAGAATCTTTTGAAGAAATACGGTTTGAATTCCGAAAAGTCTCTTGACGACAGCACCCGTGCCATGCTGATGAGTGTCGCTCTCGACGAAGCGGGTGACGATTTGCAGGTCTATTCACGCCACAGATACAGTCCGGCCGTAATTTTGCAGATGCTCAAAACTCTTAAAGATTTCCGTCAGTGCTCTGTGACCTCCGATAAAATCGAAGAGACTCTCGCAAAGCTGAAGCCGTCGCTTCTTAAAGATAAGCTCGGCGAAATACTGCTTATCGACAGAACGTACACCGCACTGGTTGAGCAGAATTATTTTGACGATGACTGTGCGCTTGATATTCTTTGCGACGTTTTGGACGAACACAGAGATTTTGACGGTGCAGAGGTTTTCGTTGACGGCTTTCGCGGCTTCACGGCGCAGGAATATGCCGTGCTCGAAAGAATTATGCACCAATCCGCCGAAACTTGGGTGACGCTTTGCGTTGACAAAGCAGATGATGAATTCGGCGTTTTTGCCCACACGTTCAGAACAAAGCGCAAGCTCATCCGCTGTGCACAAAAGAGCGGAACAGATATTGCGAAGCCTGAGCTTCTCACCCGTGACGGCAGCATTGACCCCGAGCTTAATGCCCTTGAAAAAGGTCTCTACTCGGGCGGTGCCGAAATATACGGCGAAAAAACGAAAAAAATCACGCTTTGCTCGGCGGAGGATTTTGAAAGCGAATGTGAGTTCGTCGCTTGCACGATCAAAAGACTCATCAGAACCGAAAATATTCGTTGCCGTGACATTGCCGTAATTTCGCGAAGCGAAAATAATTATTCAAGGCAGATTCGCTCTGCCCTTATCAAGAACGGCGTCCCCGTTTTCGAGGACAAGCGTCAACCGATAACCTCTGAGCCGCTGATTGAATTTGTCAGGAGTGCGATTGAAATAGGTACATCTGGCTTTTCGACAGACGCGCTTATGCGACTTGCAAAAACAGGTCTTACCGACCTTACAATCGAAGAAATCGCAAAGATTGAAAACTATGCGCTTATGTGGCAGATAAACGGTAAAAAATGGCTTGATGAATGGACTGCTCACCCAAACGGCTTGGGTGAAAAAATGCTTGAAAAGGATGCCGCCGAGCTCAGGGAAATAAATGACACAAGAATAAAGCTCGTTGCACCGTTGCAGAAATTCAGAGTTAAGCTCAGGGACTTCACGTCACTTGAAGCGGCGCAGGCTATCTATTACCTGCTCATTGACATGAATGTTGGCGAAAATCTCAAAAAGCTTGCGATAAAGCTTAATGAGAGTTCACAGTCCGAGCTCGCCTCCGAGCAGGAAAGAATATGGTCGCTGACAATGGAAATGCTCGACCGTATAGCCGACTCTCTTGAAGGAGTGCGACTCACGCCGTCAAGATTCAGAGAGCTTTTTGATTTGCTGGTTTCCACCTATTCCGTAGGCAACCTGCCGCAGGGTCTTGACGAAATCACTATCGGCAGTGCGGACAGGGTTAAGACCTCTGCGCCGAAAATCGTATTTGCCGTCGGAATGAACGACGGCGTTTTCCCGATGATTCCGAATTCCGACGGTATTTTTTCGGAAAACGAGCGGCGTGAGCTTGCCGAATTTGAACTGAAAACCGACGACAGCTTTGAAGAAAAAATGATGGAGGAGCGTTTTATAGCATACAATACGCTTTGCTCAACCTCCGACAGACTTTACGTCACATATCTTCGTAAGGACATAAACGGCGCACAGGTTTCCCCTTCGGAAATCGTCACTCAGATAAAAAAGCTTTTTCCGAAGCTCACCGTTATTGACACCGTTGATATTGACGGCACCGACAGGATCGAAAGCGTCGAAAGCGCCTTCGATATCATGGCGGAGCTGACGCAAAAAAACACCGTTCTGCACAGCACGCTTGAAAAATATTTCGAAGCTGTTCCCGGATATTCCGACCGTCTTGCCGCCCTCAAGAGAGGAATTAACAGAGAAGAAATCAAAATCAGAGACAAGGAAATCGCAACCAAGCTTTTCGGGCTCAACATGTATATGTCAGCCTCGAGAACCGAGGTTTATCACAAGTGTCCGTTTGAATATTTCTGCAAATACGGACTGAACGCTCAGCCAAGAAAGACCGCTGAGCTTGATCCGATGCAAAAGGGCACCGCTATACACTATATACTTGAAAAGCTGATTTCCGCATACAGCAGTGACGGACTTTGCTCCATGGAGAAAGCAGACCGTGACAAATGCGTTTTCGACATTCTTGAGGAATATTTCAAAGAAAATCTGACCTCCGGCGAAGAAATGGGTGAAAGATTCGATTACCTTTTCCGTCAGCTCGGTCTCACCGTCTGTGAGGTCGTTGACAGGCTTGTTGCAGAATTTGCCAACAGCAACTTTGTTCCTGTCGCATTTGAGCTGAGCATTGACAGCGACGGCGAGGTTGATACCTATAACATTCCCCTGCCCGACGGCGGAACGCTTAAAATTAAAGGCTCGGTTGACCGTGTTGACGTTGCCGAACAGAACGGAACGAGCTATGTCAGGGTTGTCGATTACAAATCCGGAGGAAAAAAATTCGACCTCAACGAGGTTTTCTACGGGTTGAATATGCAAATGCTTATATATCTTTTCGCCATATGGAAAAACGGATTCAGGGATTACAAAAATATTACCCCTGCCGGTATTCTGTATATGCCCGTTAATGCTCCCTTCGTTGAAACGGAGCGCGACGAGAACGAAAAAACGATTGAGCAGAAAAAACTCAAAGGAACAAAAATGAACGGCATGGTGCTTGACGACAGCCGTGTGATTTACATGATGGATAACAGCGGCAGCGGAATGTTCGTGCCCGCCTCAATCAAGAAGGACGGCACGAACGGCGGCAATCTTATTTCAATAAAACAAATGGAGCTTCTGATGAAGCGATGCGAAAAAATACTCAAAAAAATGGCAGTTGATCTCCACAACGGAATTATTCACGTTATGCCGGCGCATGCAGCCAACAGTCAAAGTCCCTACAACGATGTTTGCAAATACTGCGACTACAAGGACGTTTGCCATGTTGACGAAAATACGCCGACGAGAGAGATAACAAGCCCTAACCATTCCGAAAGCTTGCGGAAATTAGGAGGTGATGAGAATGCCTGAATGGACAAAAGAACAGAAAAAAGCGATTGACTCGCGCAAAGGCTCGATTCTCGTCTCCGCCGCGGCAGGCTCGGGTAAAACGGCTGTTTTGGTTCAGCGTGTTATCGAAAGGCTCATGGATGAAAAAGAGCCTTGTCCTGCCGACAGGCTTTTAATCGTTACCTTCACCAGAGCCGCAACCGCACAGATGAAAGACAGAATCTATCAGGCGCTCATGTCCGAAATCGACAAGGCTCCCGATAACGATCTGCTCAAGCGTCAGGCACTTCTGCTCCCCTTTGCGAGAATAAGTACTATCGACGGCTTTTGCAACGACATTGTTCGTGAGAATTTTCACGATATAGAGATTTCCCCCGACTACGGGATTCTTGACAATTCGCAACTTGCCCTGATGTGTGACGACGCCGTTTCACAGGTTATGGACGAGCTTTACAGAGAGAATTCGCCCGAATTCGTCGAACTTGTAGGCATAATGGCAAACGGCACGGACGACAGTGCGCTGACCGACCTTATATGCAAACTTTATAACGATTCAATGGCTTTTGCAAGGCCGGAAGCCTTTCTCGACAGTCTTACGAGCGCATATCATACCGACGCTCCCCTGCGTGATCAAATGTGGGGCAAAAATATCATAAACTACGCCGCAAAGTCGGTTGAATATTGCCGTATGCTCTGCGGCAAAATGATTGAATCGGGCAAGGACGATCCCGTTGTCGGCGAAAAATACGGAGTCGGAATCGCCAACAACGCCGTAATGTTTGACGAGCTTTCCAAGGTGATTGAGAACGGCTCATGGGACGAGATACGCAGTGCTGTCACCTCAGCTTCTGTCGGCAGTCTCGGCCGCTTGCCAAACAAGTATTCCTCTGTCCAGTCCGAATCGGTCAAGGCACAGAAAAATGTTCTTACCGATCAATTGAAGAAGCTTGCGCCGCTTTTCTGTGCGTCTGAGAGTGAGAATAAAGACGACATGGATTATCTTCGCCCTGTTGCCGAAAAGCTCATTGAAGCGGTTAAGCGATACGGCGAAATCCTGGGCGAGGAGAAAAAAAGAGCAAACAGCTATGACTTCTCCGACATATGCCATTTTGCGCTGAAGCTTCTTGTGAAATACGACGAGAGCGGCAACGCCGAAAAGACAGCGCTTGCCGAAAGCTTCGCCGAGCGTTTCCAAGAAATCCTTGTTGACGAGTATCAGGACGTCAACGACCTGCAAAACACTCTGTTTTGGGCTGTTTCGAGGGATGAAACAAATATGTTCACTGTCGGCGATGTCAAGCAGAGCATCTATCGTTTCCGCCAGGCAATGCCCGAAATTTTCCTCTCACGGCGTGACGCTCTCAATGACTTTGAGTGCGACAACTATCCTGCAAAAATTACGCTTGACCGCAACTTCAGAAGCCGTTCGGGCGTTACGGAAAATGTTAACTTTCTCTTTTCTCAGATAATGTCAAGGCAGATGGGTTCGGTCGATTACAACGATAATGAACAGCTTGTTGCGGCGGCGGATTATGAAGAAAGCAGCTTCCCCGAAGCCGAGATGTATATTCTCGGCGATATGGCGGAAAAAGTCGGCAGAGAAAGCGAAGCGCAGTTCATTGCCGATAAGATACACGAAATTCTTTCGGGCGATATGAAGGTAAAGGATAAAAACGGCTACAGAAAAGCGTCGTACCGCGACTTTTGTATTCTTCTGCGCTCGGCAGGCGGCGGAAAAGCCGAAATATACGAAAAGATACTTGCCGAAAACCTCATACCGTCATATATCGAAAGTAAGTCGGGATTTTTCGCCTCGCCAGAAATCAGCACCATGCTGAGTCTAATGAGAGTGACGGATACTCCCATTCAGGACGTTCCGCTGCTGGCAATTCTGCTCTCGCCGATTTTCGGCTTCACTGCGGACGAGCTGGCACAGATGCGAATTGACGAACGCAAAAAGCCGATCTACCATTGCATAAGGAAAGCTGCCGACAGCGGCAATGAAAAATGCATTGCATTTCTCTCAAAAATCGACGAGCTTCGTATGCTCAGTGCAACTCTCCCCTGTGACCGATTCCTTGAAGAAATGTTTGAAAAAACAGGCTGTAAAGCCATTGCTTCCGCCATGCCGAACGGCTCACAGCGCAAAGCAAACCTCAGCATGCTTGTTGACTACGCAAAGAAATACGAAGACTCGGGTAAGCGCGGACTTTCAGGCTTTATTCGTTTCATCGACAGAATTCAGCGCAAGAACAGCGACCTTGAAGCCGCTGCAGACGTTTCGGAAGCCGCAGACGTTGTGCATATTATGACGATTCATAAAAGCAAGGGACTTGAATTCCCCGTGTGCATAATTGCCGACCTCAATGCGCCGTTCAACGGCGATGCCGCAAGGAATGTTGCTGCCTACCACCCGGATATGGGTATCTGCTTTGAGCGGCGTGATTCAAAGCGCAAATGCAAATATCCGACCGTCGGCAAAAAAGCAATTGACATTGCCGAAAAAATTTCCGGACGTTCCGAGGAGCTGAGAGTTCTTTACGTTGCAATGACGAGAGCCAAGGAAAGACTGATTTGCATCACAAGATATGACAATCCGGAAAAGAAGCTTTCCGCAATCAGGGGTGAAATCGGCACAGAGGAGCATATAATGCCCTTTGCTCTGCTTTCAAAAAGTTCAATGGCAGACTGGCTTCTGCTCGGTTTTATCCGACACCCCGATGCAGCGTCACTTTGGGGTGAAAACTCGCCGATAACCCTCCCGGCAGCAAGAAATATGCACTTTGAATTGATAAAAGAGCTCGGTTCACCGGTTGAAAGTACCGGTGAGGGAGAAAAGCTTGCCGCCGACCCCGATCTTTTGGAAAAAATAAAGCGCAAAACCGAGTATAAATACCCGTATTCATCGCTTGCAAGCATTATGGCAAAGGTTTCACCCTCAGACCTTGAAACAACGGAATTCTCGACAGAATACTTTGCTTCCGAGAAGCCGCAATTCTTGAGCAAAAGCGGTATGAATCCGGCAAACAGAGGAACGGCAACACACAAATTTATGGAATTTTTTGATTATTCTGCCGAGAGCTTCGACGTAGATGCACAGATTGAACGCATGGTCGCGGAGCATCACCTGACAGAGGACGAGGCGAAAATACTTGAGCGCGACAAGCTCAAAAGATTCTTCAGGAATGAAATCGCCGCAAGAATTAAACATTCGCCGCTTATTATGCGTGAAAAGAAGGTTACAGTCGGCATTCGTGCCGGTGACATATACCCCGATATCGCCGAAAACTCGGCTGATGAGACAATAGTCGTTCAAGGCTATGTCGACTGCGCTTTTGAAGAGAACGGCGGACTGGTTATAGTCGATTACAAAACCGACCGCAGAACGGACGAGGAAATGCTGAAAAGCCGCTACAAGGAGCAGTTGAAAATGTACGAATTTGCCCTGCACGAGTGCACAGGCAAAAAAATTCACGGAACAATAATCTATTCGTTTGACCTCGGAAGAACGATTGAGTTGGATTAAATCCGTCAAATCTTAACAAGATAAAATCGCACCGAATTTTTCAACTCGGTGCGATTTTTTATTTTTTATATCTAATTTTAAATTTTACTCCGTTATCGGCAAATTCGGCATCTATCGTTCCTCGATTTGCTTCAACAATCGAACGTGCGACCGAAAGTCCGATCCCGTAGCCTCCGTTTTTCTGTGTCCGAGCCTTGTCGCCTCGATAGAATCTGTCAAAGAGCTTGTCGGGTTCTGCGTCGGGGAGCTCGGCACATGTGTTGAAAAATTCAAGCTTCACTTGGCGGTCACTCTCGTAAATAGAAACATAGAATTCATGCTGATTATATAATATTTTTTTGATGAGTGCAAGAAAAACGCTCCGCAATCCGAAGATAACGAAGCGTTACTATTCTGTTTTAACCTAAACCAAAAGTCCGCCGTTGATAAAGAGGGTTGCGAAGCCGAAGTAAATGAGCAGCGTAAGCGCATCAACAATAGTTGTAATCATCGGTCCTGCCATAAGTGCAGGGTCGAGATGCAAAAGCTTTGCCAGAATCGGCAATGCACAGCCTATCACCTTGGCGACGATAACGGCGCAAATCATTGCAAGGCAAACAACTATAAACGTGTTGCTTGAAATGTCATTGTGCGTTACCAGCTTGATGATCCACATTCTCGCATAGTTAACAACGGCAAGCGTCAAGCCGCAGAGAACGGCAACTCGGATTTCCTTCCAGATAATCTTTAAGAAATCCCTGATGTGAATATCGCCGAGGGCAAGTCCACGGATAACAAGGGTCGAAACCTGGTTGCCGCAGTTTCCGCCGGTGTCCATAAGCATGGGAATGGAGGCGGTCAGACCGGCAATCATTGAAAGCTTATCCTCGAAGCCCTCGATTATCTGACCCGTAAAGGTTGCCGAAACCATGAGAATAAGGAGCCACACGATTCGGTTTTTGTAAAGGGTGAAAATACCTGTTTTAAGATATGAATCCTCAGAGGGCAACAGCAAAGCCATCTTTTCAAAGTCCTCTGTGTTCTCGTCTTCGATGACGTCAACGATATCGTCAATGGTGATGATACCGACAAGTCTTTCTTCCTTATCGACAACGGGAATTGAAAGCAGGTCGTATTTCTTCGCAATTGCGGCAACCTCTTCCTGGTCGTCCATCGTGTTGACGAAAATAAGCTGCTCGTCGTCCTCCATGATGTCCTTAACGATCTGATTTTCGGGAGCAACAATGAGCTTGCGAAGCGGAACCGTTCCGACAAGCTTGCGTTTATCGTCCATACAGTAGCAGGTGTAAATCGTCTCCTTGTCGAGAGCGGTTTTTCTTATCATTTCTATCGCCTGTTTAACAGTATAGGTCTCAGGGAAAGAAACCATCTCGATAGTCATGATGCTTCCTGCCGAATTTTCGGGATATTGAAGGAATTTGTTAATAAGCTTTCTCGTGTCCGGCTTTGTGTGGGCAAGCACACGGGTTACGACGTTTGCCGGAACCTCCTCAAGAAAGTCAACCGCATCGTCAAGGAACATGTCCTCCATAAGGAATTCAAGCTCGGAATTTGTGATTGCGTCAACGATATTCCCCTGAATATCGCCGGGCAAATAAGAAAAAGCATCAGCCGATGACGTCTTGGGCAACAAGCGGAAAAGGCGAACCTGGTTTTCCGGCTCCATCTCCTCAATCAAGGCGGCAATATCAACGACATTCATTTCGCTGAGCATTTCCTTGATGGCAGAAAATTTGTTGTTGGCAAGCATCTTGCTGATGATTTCAACCATAGTGTCCAATTTTAAGCGCCCCTTTCAGCACGGCACAAAACCGCGCTGCAGGCGTAATTTCAGCTCCGATCTCGCGAGAGGACGTCTGCAACGGTATTCATGCTGTGCAAATTATTGAATTTGTTCAAGTTTCGTTGCCCGTAGCTACTGTCACTACTCACTGAAATCTCACCTCACATTGAATTTTGGCAATTCCATTGAATTGATACGAATATTTTAACCCCGAAAAGGGGGTGTTGTCAATAGTGATTAAGAAAAAATATTGTTATATTCAGTCTTTGCGATTCTAAAAAATATATTCACTCATTCTGTCTGTCAATGTTGACTTTACAATTAAATGTGATACAATAATAGCGTTAATTAAATGAACGTTTTATTTATTCGGGAGGATCAAAATGCAAAAGCTAAAATTCATCTTAACTCTGCTCATCGGCAAGGGGCTCATGCTCTTTTCAAATATCTTTGCCAAGGGCAGAGGAACAAATATGCCCGGCGCAAAGGCAAACAGAATTATGCCTGATTTCATCGGTCATTTTACGGGAATCGACCCCGAGAAGGTTATTTTTATCACGGGCACAAACGGAAAATCCACAGCCAACAATATGATAGTTCACGCTCTCAGAGATTCCGGCAGAACAGTTTGCTCAAATCTTGAGGGTGCCAACATGATAGGCGGAATTGCAACAGCTCTCATCCGCAATTCAACGCTTACAGGCAAGGTTACAACGGAGTTTTTCTCTTTTGAGATCGACGAGCGTTCGCTTGCCGGTATTTATAAATATATCCCGGCTAAGAAGATATGCATAACAAACCTTCAGAAGGATCAGGTTCAGCGTAACGGCGAGCCGGATTACATCGTTCAGAAATTCCGCAAGGTATTTAACGACAGCATGACCTTCTTCCTCAATGACGGTGAGCCAAGATCAAAATCCTTCGAGGATTTTTCCGACAAGGTATACTACTACGGCGTTGACAAAACTCAGTATTCTTTCGTCAAGGACAAGTTCTACGACGTAACAATGCCCTGCCCCAAGTGCAACGACAAGATTATTTTCGATTATTACAACGTTGACAATGTCGGCAAGTTTCACTGTGCAGGCTGCGATTTTTCATCCGAGAAAAAGGTTGATTTCTACGCTCAGAACGTTGATTTCTCCGAGTGCAGCTTCGACTGTAACGGATATCGCTTCACCGTAACGAACAAGGAGCCTTTCTACATCTTCAACTATGCGCTTTGCATTGCCGTCTGCACAAAGCTCGGCATGACAAACGAGGAGCTTCAAAGGAGCTTTTCAAACTTTAAAAACATAAGCGGCCGCATGGAAACCCTCAAATACAAGACCAAGACACTCAAATATATCAGAATCAAACAGGAAAATCCCGAAACTCTCCAGACTGCGCTTGACTATATCGCAAAGGACGATTCGCCGAAGCTTCTTCTCATGGGTCTGGAGGAGCTCAAGGACTTCGACCCGTACTATACCAATACATTCTACGCTTTTGACGTTGATTTTGAGTCGCTTAAAAAGAACAACATCAAGCACTATATCTGCTTCTCCGAGGCCGTTGCATATGACACTGCAAACAGAATGATTTATGCGGGTATCGACAGAAATGACATTTCGATACTTCCGAACGACAGCGACGAGGCAATTCTCAAGGAGCTTGACAAATTCGACGTTGACAATGTTTACCTTATCACGTGGCTCAAGAAATACCATGAGCTTGAAAAATCCACAAAGCAGTACGGAGGTAACGAATAATGAACACATTAAATATAACATGGCTTTATCCCGACCTGCTTAATCTCCACGGCGACCGCGGAAATCTCATGGCTTTTGAGCGTGTCGGAAAGGCAGTGGGTCTCGACGTTAAAATCAACCGTATTGACACCTTCGCTCAGGAGATTGATTTTGAGAATTCCGACATTATCTTTATGAATGCGGGCGAAATAAAAACCGCGGCTTCAATAGTAAAAAGCATCAAAAAATACGGCGATGCCGTTTATAACTTCGCCGAGAGCGGAAAACCGATTATTGCAATCGGAACAACGGGTATGGTTCTCATCAAGTCCACAAAAAGATGCGACGGCTCTGTTGTTGAAGGACTTGGACTTCTTGACGCAACTGCTGTTGAACGCAACGAGATTTACGGAGACGATCTTCAATTCTCTCTCTGCGAGGACAAAAATTTTGAAATCATGGCGGTTCAGATTCACCTTGTTGATTTCTTCCTTAACGACCCGTCAATCGCACTCGGAAAGCTCACTTACGGCAAGGGCAACAATGACAAGGATCAAACCGAGGGTGCAAAATACAAAAACGTTATCTTCACCAATGCGCTCGGTCCGGTATTCGTAAAGAATCCGTGGTACACGGAGAAGATAATCAACGAGGCTCTCAAGGCAAAGGGCTGCGAACAGTGCAAGCCGCTTGACGAAAGCTTTTTTGAAATCGAGCGCAATTCGTTCAAGACCGTAAGACGTTTCATAGATCAGAAAACGGAGTAAAAATATGTTTCCATGTATCGAAATAAGACCGGACGGAATACTTCACAATCTTAAAATAATGAAGCAACGGTGCAAAGAGAACGGAATGTCACTCTCTGTCGTTACCAAGATGCTGGTCGGCTATGAGCCCCTTGTTCGCTACCTGGTCAACGAGGGCGAAATCGGTGCGATTTGCGATTCCAGAGTTGAAAACTTTATGGAGTTTGTCGACATCAAGGCTGAAAAATGGCTGATTCGCTCTCCTATGCTTTCGCAGGTGAGCGACGTTGTGAAGTTCACCGACGTTAGCCTTAACAGTGAGTTTGATGTGCTCCGTGCACTGAATGACGAAGCGAAGAAGCAGAATAAGCGCCATAAGGTTATTCTCATGTATGAATGCGGCGACTTACGTGACGGCTGCTATACAAACGAGCTAAAGTCTCTTGCGGGCGAGATCCTCAAAATGCCGAACCTTGAGCTTTACGGCGTAGGAACGAACCTCAGTTGTGTAAACGAGGTGCTCCCGAGTGAAAAAAACATGGCTCTGTTTGAGAACGCCGTCAATGAAGTTCAGAAGGAATACAATATTAACCTTCCGATAGTTTCCGGCGGTGCGTCAAGCTCAATAAATATGCTTTTTGACGGCAAATTGCCGAAAGTCATCAACAATATGCGAATGGGTGAGTCGATTTTTCTTGGCAACATTCCCGTTTATGATGTTCCCTTTGACGGAGCGAGAGAGGACAATTTCATTCTTAAAGCCGAAATCATCGAGCTGAAAGAAAAGCCGAGTGTACCCGAAACTCTTCCGCAGGACTGCGACAAGCTGATGAAGCGTGCAATAGTTGCGATCGGCAAGCAGGATATTTACCTGCCCGGACTTATCTGTGCGGACAAGCGAATGAAAATTGTCGGCGGCAGCAGTGATCACGTTGTTCTTGACGTAACCGACTGCGGTGACGATTATAAAGTCGGCTCAGTCGTAGGTTTTAAAATGACCTACAACTGCCTGCTCAACGCAATGACATCAAAATATGTTAAAAAATTCATTTTAAAATAAAAAAAGTCAACGTAAATGCGGAAATGCAAATACGTTGACTTGTTTTTTTACGATTCAGCGATGTATATATAATTAACCCTTCTGATTGAAATCCTGATTGATTGCATTAACTGTTGCAAGCCACTTGTGACAGAAAATAAACGGACCTACAACAATAAGGGATCCGAGAACATTCCAAAGCCAAAAAGTTGATGCGCCGAACTTACAGTCAAGGCCTCTTCTGTCAGCCTCTTTACCGATGCGCTCACAAAGCTTATGCATCCAAACAATATAACCGATCCCAAGCGTAAGAGGACCGACAAGGAAGATAAGAAGCCAATAATTCATTGTCTTCTTTCCGTCATATCTGCTGCAAACAACATTGACATCTTCCGAGATATGTGCCGTTACGATCAATCCGTAAATTCCCAATGTGACCAATGACAGAAGAATCAATTTAAGTAAACCTCTGTTCGTTCTCAATTGTGCAACAGGAGCCTGTGACACCTTTTGTTCCGTCATGTTCATTTCTGCTTGATTCATGTTTTCCATCGTTAATCCCTCCGTATTTTTAACCGCTGAATTTGTATTTCAAAGCGATAACACTGACATCGCTTTAAAAATAAATTAAATTATCGCTTTTTGATTGCATAGTGGTGTAAAAGTGCGCATAATTACAAGCAGATTATAAGATATTTTATATATTTTGTCAATATCTATTTTGTTTTTTCTTCATATTTTGCCAAATTCCGAAACCAATCAGCACAATTCCGAGAAAAATACAGGTGACCAGTACAGTCAGCAGCACATTTCCGTTGGTATATGTTGCCCAATCCGACAGGTTGATTGCCATGTCTGCCGGCACATCATAAACCAAGCCGACAAAATAGTTCGCAAGGAAAGCACAAATGCCGAATATAACCGTACAAATTCCGCCTTTTATCAGCCCGTTAAGTCTGAGACTGACAACAAGACCTGTTATCAGCAACGGACAGAAACAATAAAGAACCGTCAGCTCCGCACTGCGTAAATTTATCGGTATAAGAATTTGAACCGTTGCAACGAGAATGATTGTCAGCACCGTATCGGCGATAAAGCTTATAAATGTTTTATGCGTTGAAACAAATCCTGCTTTTGAATATTTTTTTAAAACAATCGGCAGAAATACGGCAGAATATCCAAGCAATGTCCCTATGACCGCTGTCGGGACCCATGTAATGCTCTTTGTTGCGATTCCGCATACAACAAGCAACAATATAACACCTATCGCCGATGAAGCAAGATAGGCAAGCAGCTTTTGATTACTGAAAAAATTCGTAACCGAAGGGAAGAAAAGAAATGCACAAAAAAGACTTGCTGTAACAATGAACAGGGTCGAAAACGGCATGACGCCGCATAAGGCACAAATAAGGCAAATAATAAAACTAAAAATATATGCCGAGGTCGGGATCCAAAACGTAAGCTTTTGAATTCTCTCATATTTTGCCGACTGCTTTTTCATCTGCCGATATGCTGTGTCATCCGAAGCCGTGATAAGCTCCTTTTCGCTTATATTCAGCACACGGCAAATGTCGGTGATCATTGTGATGTCGGGATAATTAACTCCCCTCTCCCATTTTGAAACAGCCGACTCGGTCACAAAGAGCTGTTCGGCAAACTGCTTTTGAGAAAGTCCGGCATTCTCTCTCTTTATTCTGATGAATTTTCCAAGCATATTTTTTTCGATCATAAGATCAATCCTTTCAACAAGTTAAAGTTGACAGCCGGAAATACACCGACGGACGGCGCCTGTTCACCTCAGTGTTCCCGCACTTTCACCTTGCCGTAATTCTACGCCCACAGCTCGAAAAAGTCAATGGATTCTCAGTCAAGTGACGCACCTGCGACGTTTCGGCAAAAAAGCACTGCAAAATAACGGTGCAGGAAATAAGCAATTACCGCAATAGATGTCCTATCACTAACGCATTTATTTTTCCTTTATCTCAATTCATCTGTTTTTCTAAAAAAAATCAAAATTTTTTAGAAAAACACTTGATTTTATGATGATTATAGTATATAATATTCAAGCGTTGTCGGGGTGTAGCGCAGATGGTAGCGTGCTTGGTTCGGGACCAAGAGGCCGTGGGTTCAAATCCCGCCACTCCGACCACTTACTGAAAGTCTTATTTATCAATGAAAACGTTGATAAATAAGACTTTTTTCTTGTTTTGAGTTTTCTTAATCTGTTTAATTCTATCTGAGCGACAGCTATACTTTCAAATCCTTTCAAATCGTCACTTCCGATTATTGTAATCTGTTCAGAGTCGGGAGCGACGGTTTTCTCTTTATATCGGTTCAAGGTTACCGAAAGAGTTTTTCCGAAGCCTGTCGGTGTTTCAGGGTAAATCAAAGTGTTTACACTTATAAAAACTCATTTAACGGAGCTTTCAACCGTCATTTTTGCAATAAAATGTTATCCTGCATTTTTACAAGTTACATCTTGTATTTGAATCACTCTCTTTCTCACAGACTTTTGAAGTGAAGATATGAAAAAAGACACCCTTTCGGATGTCTTAAATCACTGTTTTGTTGCATGAAAAATCAATTTCCCGATTTAATCGTTCAAGCTTTTTGAGCGATTGTTTGCAGTCCGATGCCTGCGAGGTCGATATGTTCTGCATCAACGGAAGTTACCGTTCCGTCAAAGTTGACATCGCCTGCCGCCGTCTGAGCCGCAGTCACATTATCGCCGCTCAACATTCCTCCTGCAATTGCTCTGACAATAACAGAATCTCTGCCATCGATGTAGCCGTCACCGTTGACATCGCCGCGAATAACAACAGTGAGTGAATCAATCACATTGCCCGAAGCGTCAATCAGCCTTACGGTGCAGCCTGTTGTCACCTTATTCGTGTTTTTCAGCATGGTGTTCTTTGCATCATAAACTCTGAGGTAAACTACCTCATTTTCAAAGAGTGAAACTACCTTGCTTACGGTCAGATTATTGAAATTGAAGCCAGAAACCAGATTGTTCTTTCTGTCAACAATCAATCCCGAAGTGCTTTTCGCAACAAGCTTGTTTATGCCAAGCTTACCCGTATAAAGTATGCAATAGCCGTCAACATAGGTGTCGAAATAACTGTAGCTGTCTATCACATTCTCGCCCGAAACAATCACATTGCCGACAGTGTACTTTGCACAGTCAAGAGTCATGACATAGCGTTTGAACTCCGTCTGTTCGGGAACCTGCGACATACTTGTGATATAAATATCCGTCGTCGCCGTGTCAATATAGATAATGTTTGTTGAATTGTAGACCGCGTCGCCGTTCTTAATCAATATATCTGTCTTTGAAGAGCCTGCCGCAACGGGATCTTTTGAGCCGATAACGTTGCCGTCATCGTCATATTCCTTTTCAACATAGAGGTAACTGTATGTTTGAACAACCCTTGTAACTTTGCCGAGGGAATAGACTGCGTCTCCGCTCGTTGCGGATTTATTATCGGCTATAACGCCGCCGTAGGTAAAGAGCTTGCCCCCTGCCTTGACATAAACGCCGCCGTAATTACACTCATTATTCCTTACCGTTCCGCCGTAGATATACATTGTGCCGGAAACTGTAATTGCACCGGTTGTGGTGTTCTTACAATTCTGAACCACGGATTTCTCGTGCATATAAAAACTTCCGCCCGTCTGGACATTTACAGCCGCTGCACCGACAACTCCGGTCAGCTCCTTGCCTCCGTCGATTATCATAAGTCCGTCGGAATCCGTGCCCGATTCATAGTCGCTCTGGGACTGCTGAACGTTATCGGCAACGGAATTGCCCAATCTCAGCGTTGCGCCTTTCTTGATATCAAACATTATTCCGTAGAATGAGCCTGTTCTGATCGCCTTATAGCCCGCATCGTCGCAGAGAAGAGTTACGTCGCCGTTGACGGTAATTGTTGAGGTTACCGAAGCATTGGCAACGAGCGTAATTATCGCCGTCTCATCTGCCGAGACTGCCGCAAAAGCGTCGGACAAATCGGTGTATTCAACCGAAAAGGCTCCTGCCTTACTTACCCTTGCGACCGTTGTGGTCTCCATGCTGGTTATTGTACCGTTAGCGAGCGTGTACCAGTTGGAATTTGAAAGTCCGAATTTCATATAGTTGGTGCTCATTGCACTTCCGCCGAGAATCTTTGTCTTTTCAGCGTAGGTTTGCGGCGTTACAGTTGCCGCAAATCCGGAGCATGTGAGCTTGCCGGTTATATCAACGGTCTTGCCGCTGACAAGATAAATATCATTTGAAGAGTCGATCTGAGCCGCAGCGTCGAGAGAGAGCGTTGCTCCGTTATAGATCGCATTTCCGAGTGCCTTATCCGAGGTGTTGCTTGAAACATCGCCGCCTGAGATTCTGACCTCTGCGCCTGTTTCTATCTGAATTGCACCGCCCGAAGAATATGCACGGTTAGAGGAAAGCGTACCGCCGCTGATTTCAACCGTTGAATAATTCATTGCGCAAATCGCGCCGCCATAAGTTGCCTGATTAGCGGTCATTGAAGCCTTTCCGCCGACAGCCGTTGTTGCATAAACACTGTACGATGCCACAACACCGCCCTTCAGCTTTGCAATATTAGCGGTAAATGAGCCTCCTGTGACGACAGCCTGTCCGCCGTTATTGTAAAGAACTGCGCCCTGTGTCGCCTCATTTGATCTGAATATGCCGCCGCTGATTTTTACGGTGCCCTCAAGGTTATAGATTACGCCGCCGACAGACTTGCCGATATTTCCGCTGAAAATACCGCCGACGATCTCCGTTGTACCTTGGTTATAAACAACTGCACCCATTACAGTTGCCGCTGACTGCTCTGCGGTTTTGAAGTCATATAATTCAACACCCGGCTGAACCGTAAGCGTTGCTCCCTCGGTAACCTTGATTGCAGAAGCCGTTGCCGCAACATTGTTGCCGTCGATATAGAAATTAGCCGAGCTTTCGTCTCCATAGACCTTTGAGCCCAAGGTCAGCTTGCCGGTTACATTGAACATCGGAGCGGTAAGCGAAGCCGCCCTTGTGAGCGTCGCGCCGTCCTCGGAGAAAATTCCGATTTCCGAGGTGATGTTTACGGTTGAGGCAAGCTCGGTATCACGGATAACATAAACCGTCGGAAGAACGGTTGAGCTTGTGTTTGAAGCATAGTCAATAGCTGCCGCAACGGTTTCATAATATGTATCCGTGCGTCCGTCTATCTGAACCTTTGCAACATACTTGTCCTGAACTCTCTTTACGCTCCTCACGGAACCGTCTTTTATCACCTTGACGGAGGACATGTTGTACATTGATGTAAGCTGAGGATAATAATAAAAATACGTATCATCGGCGGTTGCTCTCCAGTCTGAGCTTGAAAATCCGATGTTTGAAACAGAGGAAGACCCTGTCATCTGGGCGGGAGTTTTTTCCGTTGCACCCGTTGTCAACAGGTTTGTTTTATATGTTCCGTCAAATATAATGCTCGAAACATTTGCACCCACAGTATTGCCGAAAGCGACGCCGACCTGGCTTGAACCCGTTACTTTGCTTGAAACATAGCAGGTTTTGACCGTGCCGTTATTGTTGTAGCCGACAAGTCCGCCGACCATGACGTTACCGCTTGTCTGAGCCGCTGTGCTGTAGCTGTTAGTAAGTGTTCCGGCTGAGTTGTAGCCGAGAATACCGCCGACAAATCTTGCATTCGGTGCGCTTATCGTCGCATAGTTAAAGCACTTGTTTACCGTTGCCTTATTGCTGATGCCTACAACGCCTCCGACATTTGTCAGGAACGATTTATCGTTGGAATAATTTGTTCCCACGATGCTGCCGAGCATACTGCTCGTTGATACGCTTGCCGTTGAGCCACCGAGATTGCCGACAATTCCGCCGACTGCCTTATCACCGCTTACCTCACTGTCAACCGCACAGTTAAGAATCGAACCGCTTTTTAAATAGCCGGCAATACCTCCGACATTTTCAATGCCTGAGATTCTGCCGTCAAGCACGACCGTATTCGTGACCGTACCGGTATTGATATATCCAAAGAGACCGATATTTCTTCCACTGTCGCCCGAGCTTGATGACGTATAAAGACCCGCGATATTGTAGCCGCCGCCGTTGAAAATGCCGTTATATCCGTGTGCCTCGTCAATGCCTATCGGCGTCCATTCAATAACGCCGAAGCTGTCATCATTGACATTGATGTTCATAAGAAGGTTGTCCGTAACGGTTGCGTTGGCATTGGGATTTGCATCCATGCCGTTGAGCTGACCGTTTACCAAAGCCGCAAACCATGCAAGCTCCGACGGTTTTGAAATAAGATATGTACCGCTTGAATTCTTCTGCGGAACAGAGCGGTCGCCTGCCCAAACATCAAGCGAAAGCATCCATGCAAGAACGGGATAACCGTTATTGATCTCCGTATAGTCAAAGCAGAAGTATGCTTTTTGACCGTTAAGTTCTTTTACAAAGGCGGAAAGCTTCATGTCTGCCAATGTACGTCCGACGCCTGCCGTGCCGTCAACGCCCGAAGTCTCATAGCTGTAGAAGTTGCTGTCACATTCGCTGCCGTAAACGGAACCTATCGTACCGCCAACCTCTTTTCCCGTGCTTGTAACGGGAGCTATTGCATAGGCGTCGCAAACTGTTGAGAAAAGGGCGTAGCCAACAAGTCCGCCGACAGTATCATCTGCCGAAACAGAGCCGAGGAAGAAGCAGCCCTCAAGGAATGCGCCCGAGAGAGTTCCGCCGACACCGCCGACATTCAATTTGCCGGAAACAGCCATATTGCTGTAGCTCTTTACTATAACCGAGTTGCCGTTTGCATAGCCTGCGATGCCGCCGACACGCTGATTACCGCTGACTGTTCCCGAAGAATAGCACTGATTGATAACCGTATAATAGTATGCCCAACCGACGATGCCGCCGATGCTGTTACCCGAGCCGTAAACATCTCCCTCAAAGGAGCAATCGGAAAGTCCGAGATTCTCGGCATAGCCGACAATACCGCCGACGCTGTAGCCGCCGTGAATTTCCGCATTTGTTATCTTTATATTCTTAATGCTTGTCTGAGTGTGCTGAAGAACATATTCCGAGGTCATTTTATCGGGAGCGTCCGCATCACCGGAAGTATTGCTCGGAATTACAACGCTGCCGAAGAATCCCGCACAGTCAATACCCGAATCAACATAAACTCCGCTGACCGTGTGTCCGTCACCGTCAAAGGTTCCGCGGAACGGACTTGCCTGCGTACCGATAGGCGTCCACTTGTTAGCAACAGAGCCGGGAGCATTGAGCTGGATATCTGCCGTCAGCTTACCCTTTATTGACTGTGAGCCGCTGTTTACGGCATCGGCAAACCAAATGAGCTCAGAAGCGGTTCCGATTTGATAAACTCCGCCCGATAAGGTCGGCACCGTACCTGCCGCCAGCGCGGAAAGTCCCGGAATCACCGAGACGGTCAAAATAAGAATCGCTATCGCGACGGATAAAATCCTACGTTTCATAAGCAACACTCCTATTATACAAAATCTAATAATTGACTATACCATCACAAATAATATTATAAATTATTTTCCGTCAAAGTGCAAGGTGCTTGACTTGGTGTTAATAGACAATATTAGTTGGTTTTTTTTGTGAAATATGCACTTTACGGAGATTTATGTCTTATTGCTGCTTTTAAATAGGTATCTCAGATCTGTATATACACGGTTCCGGCACCGAAAAACGACCGCCGCAAAAAATCTGCAACGGTCGTTTTCGGTGCAATCCGATTATCTTTCATTTTCAATATCTGCAAGCATCTGTACTCTCTTTGCATGACGTCCGCCCTCATAAACGCCGGAGAGCCATGCGTCAACAATCATCAAAGCGAGGTCAAGTCCGACAACTCTTGCACCAAAGGCAAGCACATTTGTATCATTGTGCTGTCTTGAAAGCAATGCTGAATAGGGCTCACTGCAAACAACGGCGCGGATACCCTTTACCTTGTTTGCCGCCAGAGAAATACCTACGCCTGTGCCGCAAATCAATATGCCCTTATCGCACTCACCGGAGGCAACCGCCTCACCTACCGCCTTGCCGTAAATCGGATAATCCGTGCGCTCGGTGCTGTTTGTGCCGAAGTCAACAACTTCGATTCCTTTTTCTTTAAGATGCTCAATGACCTTGCCCTTTAATTCAAAACCGACATGGTCACAGCCTATTGCAATTTTCATGGAAAAAACCACCTTTCAAATAATCGTTGATTAAATTGCGGCACGCATTCGCTGTACCGTGCTGAAATTTAATCAGCGGTTATTATGCTTTATTGTTGCCGCCACACCGTTTATTAACAATGCGGCGGCAACAAAATGTCGGTCGATCTAAACTCGTAAAGCAGTTTTTGGAAAATAGAAGGGGAAAATATATCAAGAAGTGAGCCGATCGAGCCGTCATTTTTTTGCTCGTGCTCCGGGACGCAGTATGCCATAGGTGTCCCGGAGCTTTTGTAATCTACAGATTACATATAATAAAGTTCGGAGGAAAGAACCTTATTTAATTATTTTGTAACAAGGTTGGAGTCAACCGGAATTGTTTCCGGAGTTGCGTTAGCGTCGATAGTCTCCTTATTCTTAACGGCTTCGATCATACGCTTAAGTGATGTTGCACCGATTCCTGCGGAGTCCTGAGCAACCGTTGCTGAAAGCTCGCCTGCCTGAACGCTCTGGAGAGCCTCTTCTGCACCGTCTGTACCTACTACGATAACGTCCTTGCCTGCATTCTTAACAGCCTGAAGTGCGCCGAGTGCCATTGTGTCGTTGCAGCAGTAGATAGCCTTGAGGTTCGGATTTGACTGAAGCATACTTGCTGCCGTATCAAGAGCCTTCTGACGATCCCAGTCTGCCGGCTGAGAAGCTACAAGCTTAACCTTTGAGTTAGCATTGAATGCGTTTGTTGCGCCTGTCTTTCTTGATTCACCGGAAGCGTTACCTGCTTTACCCTCGATGATAGCAACTTCGCCGCCGTTTGCAAGCTTTTCAATGATATACTGAGCGCCCTTTTCGCCGACCTTTTCGTTATCCGTTGTTGCGAAAGCGATAACGCTGCCGCCTGCTGCCTTAAGAGTATCCATGTCGATCTTCTCGTCGATGTTCATTACATAGATGCCCTTCTTGTTAGCCTCAACAATACCGTTAATAAGGTTTGTCGGTGAAAGCGGAGCAACACCGATTGCCTTGTAGCCCTTGTTGATGCAGTTTTCAAGGATCTTGAGCTGGCCTTCTGTGTCTTCCTCTGTTGTTGCTGCAAAGATATCAACAGTAACACCCTGCTTCTTTGCTTCTTCCTCAATACCTGCCTTCATCTTTGCCCAGAAGTCATTTGAAAGCGGTTTGAGAATAACTGCATAGTCTGCGTTGCCTGTGTTCTTGTCTGTATTGCCGCCTGTGCTGCAACCTGTGAGTACAAGTGCAAATACCATAACTGCCGCTAAAATAATGCTGAGAATTCGTGTCTTTTTCATAGTGATTATCCTTTCTGTTTTGAATATTTTTTTCGGTAACTGTTTTAACAGCTTCCGTTTTTTTAATACTACCAACGGCTCAATCTACCGTCAGATAATATTCTTTAACATTTGGTGAGCGTAAATTCCGCTGCCGTAAATTCCGCTCTGCTGGTCATGCTCGGTAAACATGATTTCAAGGTTTTCCTCCGGGTAAGGCTTGCGCACCTTTTCATGGACAGCTTTGAGAAGAACGTCCTTCGGAAAGCCCTCCATAAAGGTAACTCCGCCTGCAATTATTGAATAATCGGGATCAAGAATATTTATCTCTGTTGCGATAGGAATTGCAAGATCCTTGACAAATTTTAAAATAATCGGTGAATTTCCGTGATACTTAAAAACCTCTCTTATCGAAACATCGGGGAAATACCTTTCCGCAAGGTATTCAAGTCTCTTGCCCGAGCATCTTGTTTCCGAGCAGCCGATATTGCCGCAGGTACATTCCTCATCAACATCATAAAGAGGAATGTGTCCAAGCTCGCCTGCCGCACCGTTCTTGCCGGCATAGAGCTTGCCGTTGATGCAGATGGCATTTCCGAAACCGGTTCCGACATAAAAACCGAGCACGGTTTTAGTATTGTCGATTTTCAGCTTATTCATGTCATTCATAAGGAGAAAATTAACATCTCTGTCAAGAAAAACCGGAATACCGAGCTTTTCCTGAAGCTTGTCGCTGAATCGGATATTGTTGAACCCTTTAAGGTTCGGGGTTGAAATAATTGTCTTTTTATCCTTGCTGACTATTGACGGTATTCCGACCGCCGCGGCTCTGACAGAATCACGGATTCCGTATCTGTCCATATAATCCTCAATTTCCTTGTGAATTATCTCCACAACATCGCCCGCATCAAAAACTCTGCTTGAATTTTTTTCAAAGTGACTGATGTTGCCTTCCTCGTCGACTGCACCGAGCCTGAAATTCGTTCCGCCGATGTCAATTCCCAAAGTTAAATTTCCCATCCTGTCCACCTCCTTTTGGCAGGTAATCAATTATATTTTTGCGCCTGTCAGGGTTTTGAATTCATCTGTCATGATATCCCATGCCTTGCAAAGATCCGGATCCTTTGAGAACAGTCCGGAGGAACCGACAATGAATACTTCCGTTCCTGCGTCGTAAAGTCGCTTGAAGGTTTTTTGATTGCATGAGCCGTCAACCTCAATAAGATAGTTATAGCCGTACTTTTCTTTAAGCTCTCTCGCCTCGCTGATTTTATCAAGCATTTCCTCGATAAAAGGCTGTCCTGCAAATCCGGGGTCAACAGACATTATTGTAAGCTTATCAATTTTGTTGATATAATGCTTGATTGCCGAGAGCGGAGTTGACGGACTGAGCACAACTCCCTTTTTGCAGCCGAGCGACTCAATCTTGTTCATGATTCTGAAAGCGTCGTTGACTATCGTTTCGGCATGGGGACAGATATAGCCTGCCCCTGCCTTAGCGAGATTTTCGATGTAATCATCGGGTGTTGTAACCATCAAGTGACAATCAATAGGTTTCTTTGCTATAGTTGAGAAAGCTTTTACAAAATCAGGTGAAAGAGTAATGTTCTTGACGAAGTGACCGTCCATTATATCCACATGATAGAGGTCGCATCTTTCGTTGAGGATCTCCGTCTGATTTTTTATATCAAGGAGATCCATGCACATAAGCGACGGATTAAACATTGGTTTCATAAAAAGCACCTCTTTGCGGTTAGATTATTTCTTGCGAGCTACGAATCTGTCGAGTGCGACGGAACCGATGATGAGCAAGCCCATAACAACCTGCTGCCAAACGCTCGGAACTGCGAGAATGTTAAGACCGTAGTTGATAACGCCGATGATGAGACCGCCCATTACAACGCCGAAGATCTTACCTTTACCGCCGAAGAAGCTTGTTCCGCCGATGATTGAAGCTGCGATTGCGTAAGTTTCAAATCCTGTTGCGGCTGCCGGCTCAGCAGAACCGACACGTCCGAGAAGGACGATACCTGCGATACCTGCGCAAATACCCGAGATAATGAATACGATAAGCGTGTGCATGTTAACGTTGATACCCGAGTACCAAGCCGATTCTTTGTTGCCGCCGAGTGCATAAATGTTTCTGCCGACCTTTGTTTTCCTTGTTAGGAACGAGAGGAGAAGCGCTACAACGATTGCGATTATCGCAACGATTGGGAGAAGGTCAAATACTTTGTAAGAAATAATGTTTGTAAATGATTTCGGGAAACCGAAAACTGCGCTTGAGTTTGAGATGATAAGTGTTACGCCTCTGAAAATCGATTGCGTACCGAGCGTGATGATGAACGGATGAAGTCCGGTTACGTTGATAAGAAGTCCGTTGATGAAGCCGAGTAAGCCGCCGAAGATTATGCCGAGCAAAACTGCAATCAGCGGATTGATGCCTGCGACCATCATCTGAGCCGAGACCATACCGGTCAGGGCAACAACCGAGCCGACCGAAAGGTCGATACCTGCGATAAGGATTGCGAAGAACTCGCCCATCGCAATAAGAATGTTAACCGAACTCTGTGAAAGAATCTGTGTTATCGTTGCTGTGGAGAAGAAGGTTCCGGGTCTCATAATTGCAAGAATTACAAGCAAGATTACAAGAATCCCGAATGTTCCGTACTTCTGCCAGATCATATTAAAAGTGAGTTTTTCCTTAGGTTTAACCTGCTTTATTTTTTCAGACATGGTATTCACGTTCCTTTCCTAATTCAGGCGATATCCGCCGTAGACGCTTTGATGATATTTTCTTCTGTTGCTTCTCTGTGCGGGAAGGTTTTAACTATTTGACCCTCTCTGAAAACATGGATCGTGTCGCAAACCGCGAGAAGCTCCGGCAGCTCCGACGAAACAACAAGGACTCCCTTGCCCTCGTCGGCAAGCCTACGCATAAGGGTGTAAATTTCACTCTTACTGCCGATATCAATACCCTTTGTGGGCTCGTCAAAAATAATTATCTGTGAATCGGCGGCTACCCATTTGCCGAGGATTACCTTCTGCTGATTACCGCCTGAAAGCTCCGTGATACCCTGATCTACGGAATAACATTTGATATTAAGGCTCTTTTTCTGAGCTTCGGCACATTCTTTTTCAAATTTGCTGCTTATCAGTCCGCCGGCACCGCCGAGACTTGACGCTTTTATAAACGGCAGAATCGAAATATTCTGCTTGATATCAAAGTTGTGGAAGAATCCGGTCTCACGTCTGTTTTCCGTAACCATCGCAAGTCCGTGCTTTATTGCCGAATACGGGCTTTTGATGTTGACCTTCTTGCCGCCTATGAAAACCTCGCCCGACGATTTCGGTTCGGCACCGAAGATCGAGTTCATCATTTCGCTTCGGCCCGATCCGACGAGTCCGGAAAAACCGACTATTTCGCCCTTATGAAGCTTGAACGAAACGTCCTTTACCTTTCCGTCCTTACGGGAAAGATTCTTGACCTCGAAGATTACCTCCTCGCCGTCGTAATTATCAGGAGCGTCCTCATGCTGGTAGGTGTTCTGAACCGTTCTGCCGACCATCATCGTTACAAGATCGTCAACCGAAACATCGCTTACCTGCTTTGTTCCGACATAAGCACCGTCCTTAAGAACCGAAACTCTGTCTCCGATTTCTTTAATTTCGGCAAGCTTATGCGAGATAAATACAATTCCTTTGCCTTCCTTTTTCAGTGCTCTGACAACGTCAAAAAGATGCTCAACCTCTTTGTTTGTCAGAGAGGCCGTAGGCTCGTCCATGACAATTACCTTACTGTCGGATGCCAGCGCCTTTGCAATTTCGACCTGCTGCTTTTCCGAAACGCTGATATCCTCGACCAACGTTTTCGGGTCTCTGTTAAGGCCGATCTTTGCCAGAAGCTCTTTCGCTTTCCTGTTCATTTCGCCGTAATCAACGACCGATGCAAGTCCTATCTTTTTCATCGGAAGCTTTCCGACAAAAAGATTTTCCTGAATCGAAAGTTCATTGATAACGCTCAATTCCTGGTAGATAACGCTGATTCCGTTATCATAGGAGTCCTTCGGCGTGAGCTTGCTGAATTCCTTGCCGCCGATGATTATTTTTCCCTCGGTCGGCTGGTAAACGCCCGAAAGAATTTTCATCAGGGTCGATTTACCGGCTCCGTTCTCTCCGAGCAGGACGTGTACTTCGCCCGCTTGGATATCGAAGGAAATATCCTTCAGCGCTGTAACTCCGGGGAACTTTTTGACTACCCCTTTCATTTCAACGAGAGTACTCATGGTATCCTTCCTTTCTCAATGCTGCTTTACGAAATATATTATGTGGAAATAATTTGTATATATCGTTGAGTAAAGGTTTACTCAACAGCTATTTAAAAAAGGGCTGAACCCTTTCTTAAATTATTTAATCAGTCCGTGCTTCCTCTAACCGAAAGCTTAACGGGAATTGTGTATTCGTGAATCTTACCCGTGTTGTTATTGATAAGATCCATCAAAACCTCAACCGATCTTTTACCGAGCTGGTCTGTGTCCTGAATGACCGTTGTTATCGGCGGATCTGAAATCTCGGTATGTGTTATACCGTCAAAGCCTACCAGCTTCACGTCCTCGGGAACTCTTTTTCCGCACTCTTTAAGACCTCTCAGTGCTCCGAGTGCCATGGAATCCGTTGTGCAGAAAACTCCGTCAAAGTCTACGCCGTCGGCGATAAGTTTTTTTACCGTGTTCCTCGCATCGGGATAGGAAACTCTGCAAGGAACCATTCTGCTGTCGTCAATCTCAATGCCATATTGCTTTTGTGCTCTGAGGTAACCCTGCTTACGTTTGTTAACCGTTGAGTAAGAGTTGACATCGTGAATAAGAACTATCTTTCGGCAGCCCTTTTTGATAAGCTCCTCCGTTGCGAGAAATCCGCCCGTTTCGTTGTCAGAAGAAACGAAGTTAAATTCAACACCCGGACGTCTGTCAATGTAAACAACGGGAACCGTAAATTCCTTTGAAACTTCGTCGCCCGGTTTTCTTACGCTGAAATAAATTATACCTTCAACACCCTTTGACTGGAGTGACGCAATATGATGAGATTCATAATCAACATTCTCGTCACTGTCGCAGACAAATACGTTATATCCCATCGGGATAACCGTGCTTTCAACCGACCTTACTATCTGTGAGAAATATTCGTTTGTGATATCGGGAATTATAACTCCGATAGTTTTTGTCCTGTTGGTTCTTAATCCCTGTGCGTTGGGATTTATGGCGTAATTGTACTTCTCGACGACTGCCATTACCTTTTTTTCTGTCTCGGCGGAATACCGTCCGTTCTTATTAAGGACTCTTGAGACCGTGGCGATCGAAACTCCCGACATTCGGGCTATATCGACCATCGAAATGCTTTTACCGTCCATATACTCTCCATTTCGTTTGGCTTGGGTAATCGTTTACCCTACGACCATAGGATAAACCAAACACGAGCAAATGTCAATAGATTTCCCTCAGATTTTTTATTTTTGTGAAATGTGCAAAAAAACGTGCTTCCTATTTTGGATATAAAGCGCATAAGATAGTTTTTTATTCAAATCAAAGCGTGTAAACAGTATTAAATTCTTGATTTTAACCGTTGCATGTGATATAGTAATATAGGTATTTTATACTGGGAGTTTGTATTTAAAAATAATGAAAAGGCGGCGATTTTATGAAAACGGTTATTCTTGCGGGCGGATTCGGAACCAGAATAAGTGAGGAGAGTCATCTTATTCCTAAACCTATGGTTGAGATAGGCGGTATGCCGATCCTTTGGCATATAATGAAAATCTACTCATCTTACGGCTATAATGATTTTGTTATCTGCTGCGGCTATAAGCAGCATGTTATCAAGGAATATTTTGCCGATTATTTCCTTTACAGGAGTGATATTACCTTCGACTTTACCGATAACGGCAAAATGATTGTTCATTCAAACGAGAATGAGCCATGGAAGGTTACGCTTGTTGATACGGGTCTTAACACAATGACAGGCGGCAGAGTTAAGAGAGTTCAGAAATATATAGGCGACGAGCCTTTCATGCTGACCTACGGTGACGGCGTTGCAGACATCAATATTGACGACCTTGTTAAATTTCATAAGGATAACGGACACATTGCAACACTGACCGCCGTTAATATCGGTCAGCGCTTCGGTGTGCTTGATATTGAAAAAGACAATAAGATTTCTTCCTTCCGTGAAAAAAGCGATAACGACGGCGGACGCATCAATGCCGGTTTTATGGTACTTGAGCCGAAAATTTTCGATTTTATCGACGGAGATGAGACTGTTTTTGAAAAAAAGCCGCTTGAAACCTGCGCTTCTCTCGGTCAGCTTGACGCTTATATGCATGACGGCTTCTGGAAACCGATGGACACCCTCAGAGAAAAGCAGCAGCTTGAAAAAATGTGGGCAGACTCCACCGCACCGTGGAAAATCTGGTAATAAAGATAACTTAACGGAGTAATTATTATGCTTGATCTTACGTTTTATAAAGGTAAAAAGGTTCTCGTTACAGGCCACACGGGCTTCAAGGGAACGTGGCTTTGCAACATTCTCCTGCTTGCGGGTGCCGATATAACAGGCTATTCGCTTGAACCGCCGACGAACCCGAGTATGTTTGAGATTACGGGTCTCGGAGGAAGAATGAATTCCGTAATCGGCGATATCAGAGACTTTGAGAATCTCAAAAATGTTTTTGACGAGATTCAGCCCGAGATTGTTTTACATCTTGCAGCTCAGCCGATCGTCCTCGAATCCTACAACAATCCGAAATATACTTATGAAACCAATGTAATGGGCACGGTCAACATTCTCGAATGTATAAGAACGGGAAATTCGGTCAAATCGTTTCTCAACGTTACGACCGATAAAGTTTATAAAAACGATGAAACTATTTGGGGCTTCCGTGAGAATGAGCCTCTTGACGGCTTTGATCCGTATTCAAACTCAAAATCCTGCTCCGAGCTTGTAACCCACAGCTACAAAAGCTCATTCTTTGCAGATAATCGTGTAAGAATTTCCACCGCAAGAGCAGGCAATGTTATAGGCGGCGGCGACTTTGCGGCAAACAGAATTATCCCCGACTGCGTAAGGGCGGCAATTAAAGGCGATGATATTAAGGTGCGAAATCCGAACTCCATTCGTCCCTATCAGCATGTGCTTGAACCGCTCTATGTTTACTTGATGATAGCTGCGGCGCAGTATGAGGACGCAAGCGTTGCCGATTGGTACAATGTCGGCCCTAATGAGTCCGACTGTCTCACAACGGGCGAGCTGGCAGGCTGCTTCTGCGACGCTTGGGGCGGCGGACAGAGCTTCGTTGCCGAGCATAAGGACGGACCGCACGAAGCAAATTTCCTCAAGCTTGACTGTTCAAAGGTCAAATCTGTTTTCGGCTGGAAGCCGAGATGGACGGCACGTCAGGCTGTTGAAAAAACCGTTGAATGGACAAAGGCATATGTCGGCAATGAGGACATGACGGTATATACCGCCAAACAGATAAAAGAATTTTTTAATATTTGAACGGAGAAATCGCAATGAACGAAAAAGAACAGTTACATGATGAAATACTCGAAAAGGTAAGGGAATACTGCGACAAATTTCACAATGTTCCAACCGAATTCAGAGAGGGACAGCGAATCCCTTACGCTTCAAGAGTTTACGACTCTGAGGAAATGGTGAACCTTGTTGACAGCGCGCTTGAATTCTGGCTCACAGCAGGAAGATATACAAAGCAGTTTGAGAGCGATTTCAGCAAATATCTCGGCATAAAGTTTTGTTCGCTCGTCAATTCGGGCTCAAGCGCAAACCTTGTTGCGTTTATGACGCTCACCTCTCCCCTCCTCAAAGAAAGAGCGATCAAACCCGGCGATGAGGTAATCACCGTTGCGGCAGGCTTCCCGACGACTGTTACACCGATGATTCAGTTCGGCGCAATTCCCGTTTTTGTTGATGTAAAGCTTCCGAATGCAGACATTGACGTTTCCATGCTCGAAAAAGCATATTCAGATAAGACAAAGGCCGTCATGGTTGCACATACGCTCGGCAATCCGTTTGACCTCAAGTCAGTCAAGGCTTTCTGCGACAGGCACAACCTTTGGCTTGTTGAAGATAACTGCGATTCGCTCGGCTCGACCTATACAATTGACGGAGAGACGAAATTTACGGGCACAATCGGAGATATCGGCACAAGCAGCTTCTATCCGCCGCACCATATGACAATGGGCGAAGGCGGCGCAGTTTATACAAACAATCCGCTTCTTCACAAGATTATCCGCTCTATGCGTGACTGGGGACGTGACTGTATGTGCGAGCCCGGTCAGGATAACCTCTGCGGTCACCGATTTGACAGACAGTACGGCGAGCTTCCGCTCGGCTACGACCATAAATATGTTTACTCCCACTTCGGCTACAATCTTAAAGCCACGGATATGCAGGCGGCTGTCGGCTGCGCTCAGTTGAAGAAGTTTCCGAGCTTCGTCGAAAAGAGAAAGCACAATTTCAAGGTACTTCACGATGCTCTTGAGTGCGTTTCCGATAAGCTCATGCTTCCGGAGGCGAATGAGAATTCCGACCCGAGCTGGTTCGGATTCTTCATCACCTGCAGGGACGGCGTTGACAGGAACAAGCTCGTTCAATACGTTGAGAGTAAGGGCGTTCAGACAAGAATGCTGTTCGCCGGCAATCTTATAAAGCATCCCTGCTTTGACGAGATGCGTGCAAGCGGCAAGGGCTACCGTGTTGTCGGTACGCTCGAAAACACCGACAGAATCATGAATGATTCCTTTTGGATCGGCGTTTATCCCGGCATGACGGACGAAAAGCTCATGTATATGGCAAAGACTGTCATCGAGGCGCTCAAAAATGAATAAAATCAAAGCTCTTTTGCAGAACGAAAAGCTTAGCTCGCTGATACAGTTTATAAAATTCGGGCTTGTCGGCGTGTCTAACACCGCGATTTCCTACGGCATTGAAATGCTTTGCTACTACGTTCTTTTCAAGAACACAAAATTCATCGGCATTTTAAATCTTCTTGCGCTTCTCGGCATATCTACCGACGGCAACAATGTTAAAATCGTTATAACGACTATCATTGCTTTTGTTGTCAGCGTTTCAAACTCGTATTTTTGGAACAACAGATATGTTTTCGGCTCAGGCAAAAAGAGCTTTTCCGAGCATTTCAAAACTTATTTCAAGACCTTTGCCTGCTACGGTATTACAGGCTTGATACTTTCGCCGATAATAAAAATTCTACTTACAAAAATCAGCGTTCCGTTCTTCGTTGCAAGCCTCGGTGCGCTCGTTATAACAATTCCGCTCAATTTTGTCATGAACAAATTTTGGGCTTTTAAATCAAAACCGACAAAGGATGAAGAAAATGAAAATCAGACTTGCTGACTATATTGCAAATTTTCTTGCCGACCGCGGCGTAACCGACTGCTTTACTGTTGTCGGCGGCGGTGCAATGCACCTCAACGACGCATTCGGTCATAACGACAGAATTCATTGCACCTATAATCACCATGAGCAGGCAAGCGCAATTGCGGCAGAAGCCTATGCCAGACTCAATAACAAAATTGCCGCTCTCTGCGTTACTACAGGTCCCGGCGGCACAAACGCAATTACCGGCGTTGTCGGCGGATGGCTCGATTCGATTCCTATGTTTGTCGTCAGCGGTCAGGTTAAATACACCACAACGGCACGATATGCCGAGCAGTTCACCGAGGGACTCCCTCTCAGAGCTGTCGGTGACCAGGAATTTGATATCACAAAAGCTATCTCCTGCATGTGCAAATACTCCGCCATGCTTGAGGATATCAACGATATACGTTATATGCTTGAAAAGGCATGGCATCTCGCCACAACGGGCAGACCGGGCCCCGTTTGGCTTGATATACCCGTTAATTATCAGGGCAGTTATATTGAAACGGATGACCTCAAGGGCTATGACCCGACCGATGACGACGGTGAGCTTCCGCCCAAGATCGATGACAATACAATTAAAATAATTCTCCGAAAAATAAAAAATGCCAAGCGCCCGGTTATTTATGCCGGCGGCGGAATACGTCTTTCGGGCGGATATGAAGCTTTCAAAAAAGCTTCAAAGCTTCTCGGCGTTCCCGTCGTAACATACTGGAACAGCATTGACGTTATAGAGGATAAAGACCCTCTCTATTGCGGCAGGGGCGGCAACATGGGCGACCGCCCGGGAAACTTTGCCGTTCAAAATTCCGATCTTCTTCTCACGATTGGCACAAGAATCAGCATACGTCAGGTCGGCTATGACTACGGCACATGGGCAAGAGCCGCCGAGGTAATCATGGTTGACATTGACAAGGCTGAGATGAAAAAACCGACCATTCATGTTGATATGCCTGTTTGGGCGGACGCAAAGGATTTTCTCGAAGCCGTTATCAGAAATGTAAGTGATGAAAATGCTCCCGTTTTCGGCGGTAACGGTTGGCGCAGACAGTGTCTTGAATGGAAAGAAAAATATCCGGTCGTGCTCCCGCGTCATAAGGAGGAGAACGGCACAACGGCCAATGTTTATGCTTTCATAAAATATCTTGCCGATCAGCTTCCCGAAAATTCGCTTACGGCGGTCAGCAACGGCGCTTGCTGCGTTGCCGGCCATCAGTGCTGGACAATCAAGCACGGCTCACGCTTCATCATCAACAGCGCAATCGCAAGCATGGGCTACGGTCTGCCGGCGGCTGTCGGCCTCTGCGTTTCGGGCAAAAAGCAGGACACGATTTGCCTCGAGGGTGACGGCAGCATAATGATGAATCTTCAGGAGCTACAGACAATAATCACAAATAAGCTGCCAATCAAGCTTTTCCTTATTAACAACAGCGGCTACCACAGTATCAGAATAACTCAAAACAACCTGTTCAAAGAGCACACCAAGGTAGGCATCGGTCCGGAGAGCGGCGATCTTTCCTTCCCGAAATTTGAGAACATAGCCAAGGCCTTCGGATTCCCGTATTTTTCGGCAAGCAGTAATGCCGAAATGCAGGACGCGGTCAAAAAGACTCTTGCAACCGACGGCTATGCTTTCTGCGAAATCTTCACGGATACAAAGCAGGTTTGGGAGCCTAAAAGCAGCACTAAACGTCTCCCCGACGGAACGCTTGTCAGTCCTCCGCTTGAGGATCTTGCTCCGTTCCTTGACAGAGATGAGCTGGCTCAGAACATGTACATTCCGCTGATAAAAGAGTGATATTATGAAAAAAGCCGTAATAACAGGTGCAACAGGCTCGGTCGGCCGAGCAATAATCGACAAGCTCATCGCCGAAAACGTCGAGATCACTGTGCTCTGCCACAGAGGTTCAAAAAGAGTTGACGATATTCCCGACAACAGACTCATAAAAAAAGTCTGCTGTTCTCTTGACGAAATGAAAAGCTTTGTTCCCGAAGAAAATGATTATGATGTTTTCTACCACCTCGCTTGGGCGGGTACCACTGGAATGGCAAGAGACGATGCCGACCTTCAGATTAAAAATATTGAATACACCCTTGATGCCGTTGAGCTGGCAAAAAAAATGGGCTGCCGAAAATTTATCGGCGCAGGGTCGCAGGCGGAATACGGTCTTTGCGATAAGCCTCTGACCTCCGAAACACCGGCATTTCCTTTTACGGGCTACGGCATGGCTAAGCTTGCCGCAAGTCAGCTCAGCAGGCTAAAATGCCGCAAGCTCGGCATAAATCACACATGGGTGAGAATTCTCAGCGTTTACGGGAAGTACGATCCGGAGAACTCCGTAATAAAATCGGCAATAAATAAATTCACCGCCAATGAAAAGGCCGAATTCAGCAAGGGCGAACAGCTCTGGGATTTCCTGAGTGCAAGGGATGCCGCAAACGCGTTTTATCTCGTCGGCTGTGACAGTGAACACAATGAAAAAATCTACTGTCTCGGAAGCGGCAAAGCCAAACCGCTGAGAGAATATATAGAAAAAATACATGAGCTCTGCGGCAGCCGGTCGGAAATTGACTTCGGCGCAATACCGTACTCTCGCAATCAGGTCATGTTTTTACAGGCAGATATTTCCGAGCTGACAAAGGACACGGGATTTGTTCCCGAAATAAGCTTTGAAGCAGGAATAAAAGAATTTTTGGATTGAGGTCTTGAATATGAAAAAAATCAGCATTATGATTCCGTGCTATAACGAGGAAGAAAACGTTGTTCCGATAAGTGAGGCTGTCATAAATGAATTAGGAAAAAGTCTTCCCGAATATGACTATGAAATTCTCTTTATTGACAATGATTCAAAGGACAACACACGTCCGCTCCTTCGTGAAATTTGCAAAAACAATCCGAAGATCAAGGCAATTTTCAATGCCAAAAACTTCGGTCAATTCAATTCACCTTATTACGGAATGCTGCAAACAACAGGCGACTGCACAATTTGTATGTGCTGCGATTTTCAGGACCCGATCGAAATGATTCCGAAACTTGTTCACGAATGGGAGAACGGCTATAAAATTGTCTGCGCCATTAAAACAACGAGCAAGGAAAATAAAATCATCAGATTTTTGCGTACCTGCTATTATAAACTCATCAAGAAAATGAGCGACGTTGAGCAGATTGAACACTTTACCGGCTTCGGTCTTTATGACAAGTCATTTATTGAGGTTCTCAGAAATCTCAAGGATCCCACACCTTTCCTCAGAGGAATTGTTGCGGAGCTCGGCTACAGGCGCAAGGATATTCCCTATGAGCAGGCAAAGCGCAGAGCGGGAAAGACACATAATAATTTTTACACGCTTTATGATGCGGCGATGCTCAGCTTCACCTCTTACACCAAAATCGGCCTCAGGCTCGCAACATTTTTCGGCGTAGGAGTAGGTGCGATAAGCTTCATTGTCGGAATAATTTATCTCATTCTCAAGCTTATCATGTGGGATAATTTCCCGATGGGCATGGCACCCGTGCTTATCGGCATGTGCTTTCTCGGAAGCGTTCAGCTATTCTTTATCGGACTTCTCGGAGAATATGTTCTCAATATAAACACAAGGGTTATGAATCGGCCGCTTGTTATTGAGGAAGAAAGAATAAACTTTAATAATAACGGGGAAAATAAAAATGATTAAACATAAGCTTACAAATCAAAATCTTGACCTCAAAGAGTCGATATGCAAACGAATAACCAACCCTTTTTATCTGATAGCTGTTGCGTTGACAGCTCTCGGAGCATACGGTTTTTATCTTACCAACCCTTCGCCGTCAATCGACTGGCTTTCATATGACCGATATTACAGCGGTATGCTTTTCGGTCAGGGAAGATTTACGGCAACGGTTGTCGAAAGAGTGCTCAATTTATGGGACTGCCCCGTTTGGTTTGAGCCGTTGCTCGGACTCGTTTGCTTTATTCTCGGAACGCTTATAATGCTCGCAATTTTTGACGGTTTCACGGAATACAGAAGCATCGTTCCGTCTATTGTTTTTTCCTGCATATATATTTCATTCCCTCTTCTGGCGGAGTATTTTATTTATAACGGAGCAATACTGACGGTCGGAGGCTGTACGGTTCTGCTGTCGCTTGCATTGTATTTTTCGATTAAATACAGCGATATATGGCGTTGCCTTATTCTGCCGACTGTGCTGATGATGTTTGTTTTTTCCTGGTATGAATGCATAATTCTGCCCTATATCGGCACGGTATTTGCAGTTTTTATACTTAAAGAACGCACTGAAAACGGAATAAAAACGGGAGAGGTTATTTCAAAAGGAATTTTTCATGCCGCAGTTCTTGTGCTCGGTGTTGTGTTTGAGACTGTTATCACAAAGGCGCTCATAAAAATCTTCTCAATTGAAGTCAATTCTTTTGCAAGAACTCAAAGCTTTTGGACAGCATCAATAAAAGCTGTTAAAAATCTTATCCGTTCATATATTGCCTATTGGGGGCTTAAAGTGTTCTGCAATCCCGCCTTTACTGTATTGTTTGCGGCAGGAATAATATTCATTATTTTATTCATTGTCAACATAAAAAAGACAAAAAGCTTTTCGAGTTTTCTTCTTTTTATCGGTGGGATTCTCCCTGTTTTTGCTATGACACTTTTCAGAGGCGGCGGCGCGGAATACAGAACCGAACAGGGAATGCCGTTCTTTGTTGCTTTTACGGCTTTTCTTCTTTGTCTTAATGTTCAATCAGGCAAAAGCCTCGCTAAGAAAGCCTTTGCCGCTTTATTTGTTTTCACACTGATTATTCAAATCGGCGCTTTAAATAAATCGTATTGGATAAACAATCAGCGCTTTGAGGAAGAAAAAAACGTTATTTTGACAGTGAACAGCCGAATAAGTGAAAACTGCGATACAAACAAGCCTGTTGTCTTTATCGGCGGCTATAATATGTCGGATCACATAACAGACTTAACCTCCGTTTCCGATTCATCTCCGGTGGGCAAACTCATAAACCGTTTGGCATCCGGCGATTCCGCCGATAAAGCAAAACGAAAATATGATTATATCGGAAGATCCTATCTGGATTGGAGCATAAGAAACTCATTTGACAGAGACAAGCCCGAGGACGAACTTTACAAATTCTGCAATTACATCGGCGTCAGCTTTAAGCATTGCACAAGAGCGCAGTATGATGAAGCTCACAAAATGTATTCTGATATCGCCCCCTACCCGAGCAAAGACTGCATCGTTGAAACGGATGAATATATTGCAGTTAAATTAAAATAAAAAACGGCAGAACCGCAGCATCTCAAAAATCTGCGGTTCTGTTCTTTTTAAAAATATTCAGGGAAAGCAATTTTCAGCGTGTTCAGTATTCTTGAATCAGGTCTGACATAATTATTGTAATACTCATTATTTGCGTTTTCGATTTCATGTATCCTGTCAACATCGGTAATAAGTCGATTCATGTTTTCTGCCAATGAATACGCATCGGTATATTCAAGATAATTGATATCCTTTTGCGGGTTTCCTGCCGGCGCATACACAAGCGGATCCGTCATAAATGCTCTGCCCGCAGCAAATGTCTCTCCGTATCTCGCACCTATACAGCCGTGCAAGCCCTTTGACAAAACATTTATGTAGTTCTTTTTTAATGAAGCGAGGTATTCCTCCCTCGTCTCTATAGCAGGATCGTGAGTAATCAGTTCAGGGGCAAGACTGCGGCTTTCCTCACTGTCACTCAGTCCACCGACAAAACGCGAGCCGAATTCCTTTCTGAGAACCTGCACGCATTGAATTCTTTGCCTGTTGACATCCTCAAACATTCGGTTCTGGGTCTCTGCCTTTTCCTTTGCCTTATCATAATCAAGCTCAGAATACACCTTTAAAATTTCTTCCGGCGTCGTATGCACATTCCAAAGCCGTGACCAAAAAAGGATTTTATAGTTATCAAAGTGCTCATTGCCTTCAAAGTTTTTGTAGTTCAACAGCCTTTGCCTTTTGGCTTTTGTCAATATCTGAAAAGCGAACTCTTTATATCTGTGATTTTTCAGCGCATCGTTAATGTTTGCTTTTTCAAAATAGTTTCCGTCACATGAACATTCGTAAGCTATTCCGAGAGGAAGAAATTTATCGTGATTCCTGAGCTTTTCGGCAAAATTCGGATCATAGCTCGATTTAAAAAAATAATCAATCCTGTCCAGCTGAGAATCGAACAGTTCGGGAATATTGATGCTCTGATATCCGTCGGACATATCATAGGCAATTGTTTTTCCGTCTGCCTTCAGTTCAACTATCATACGGTCGGGATAGCGTCCGTCGGCGCGAAAATTTCTGTCCATCGAGACGGATTTAACCTTCAAAAGTCCTTTTTCCTCCAAGATCTTAAAGCCGACAAATATAGACGACAGCGTCCACATCCAGCAGCATGTATTGTCGAAGGAAAGATGGCATTCCAGTTTTTTCATAAAATCACCCTTTTAGAGTTCATTTTCTTTTCTTTCCGAATATATTTCTTTGCATTTCTGCCATTTTTTTGCGGCGTAATTGAGTTTCGTCGGCGTCAATTATAAAGCCGTTTTCCCTTTTCTCTATTATGTCTCCCTCACGGGTTCCCTTTGGCAGCTCGTCAAGCTTCAGCTTCAGAACGTTGCCGTCGTCGCCCTCGCAAACGGCGATGTTTTCTTCAATTCTGTCTATCGAATATTTCATCTTATTACCTTTATACGGTCGTCGAAGCGCGGCTTTTCCTCGGGCTTCTCATCGGGATATCCTATTGCTATGGCGATAAGAAATTTATAGTTTTCCGGAATATCCCATGCCCTTTTCCACTTGTTACCCTCGGCATTTCCGTCGGCAAAGAGTGCACCTACGCTTGCGATTATACATGTTCCGAGTCCGAGGCCCTGTGCTGCAATGCAGATATTTTCACACATAATTCCGCCGTCCATATAGCTCTCATTCTCTGCGAAAAGAACCGCAAAGGTCGGAGCATTGTGGTAAACGGGATTCACATCCCAACGGGTGTAGGCAGGTGTATCGTAGCCGACAAGCTCCTTAAAATCAGTGTTCATTTGGTCAAGCATTTCTTTGTTTTGAATAAACCGGACATGGCAGGGCTGCATATTTCTTCCGCTCGGCGCCTTCTTTGCCGCCTGCATGAGCAGGTCGAGCTGCTCGTCCGTTATCTGCTCTTTTTTATATGATCTTATCGTCTGTCTTTCAAGAATTGCTTTAATTACCTCGTTCATTTCGATACCTCTCAATCAGCTTTTTTCTTGTAACAATATTATAAATTATCGCTCCGCCGAAATATATTAAAGAAACGGCAAGCAACGCCAACAGTATTCCGATTACGATTTTCGATCCGATGACCTTTGCCAGCAGAACAAACAGCACGGCAATTGCGGCAAGCAATGCAAAAACCTTGACCGCAAACATCGGCAGCTGCGGAGTGCAGCACGGTGCAATGCTGAAAATATAGGTTTTGACAGGCTCAGCGAGCGGCTTATTGCAAACATCGCCGTAACTCACAGTATAGGTCTTATAGTTTTTTACATCGTTTTCGTTGAATTCAAAAACTCTGACCTCTCTTTGATATATACCATAGGTGTTATAGCCTGCACCGGGGCAATAGCCGAGGTCAATTCCGTCAACCGTTCCGATAAAGCTATCATAATGGTCATGGCCGCAATAGACGGCAAAAACATCTCCCTGCTTTTTCAGCTGTTCAAATTCGCCGCACTCACGGGGCAGAGCCGCGGGCGTTTCGCCGTACTCACCCATGAATTTAATACCGTCCCTGCGCCTGTAATATTCGCCTTTTCTGTTTCCGTAGGCAGGCTCAGCACCCTCCGTTCCCTTCGGAACCTTTTCGAGCAGCTCATATATTTCGTCAACCGGAATATGCTGAAAAACGATTGAATCCGCATTGACCTCACGGCTCGTTTTGTCAAGCCATTCAAGCTGTTCCTTTCTGACGCCGCCGTAAACGCCGTTGGTTTTTGAACCTGTGTCAAAAACATAAATATTCATCGCCGTGCGGCTTCCGTCTGAGGACATGATCGGTACATTAAACGTTCCTGCATCGGGTCTGCCGTCGTTCACATCGTCAAAACAGATACAGTTTTTCATCTTTGCATAGATTTTCGCCTGCTCCTCATTCGGTAGTCCCGTTTCACGGTCGTGATTGCCGAAGGTCAGCACAAAAGGAATATCAAAACTTTCAAAAACACTGAAAAGGCGGTTGATCGCCTTTTCAACATTCCTTCGGCACCTCTCTCCTTTGCCCCAAAGGTCAACGACATCAAGCTGATCGCCCGTGAAAACTATAAGATCGGGCTTTATTTTTTTCACCGCCGCTTCCATGAAACGAAGTGTGTCAACGCAAGTGAAGCGATTATCCTGCAAATCGGAAATCTGCAAAACCTTAAGGTGTCCGTTATTAAATTTTATCTGCTTTCTCATGCTCAATTTAATCACCGCTTTGATTATATCATCAATTGTCACCGTCGTCAATCATACCCGAACGACTGTTTTCTTCTTTTTCCGTCGATTACCACGAAAAACTTCCTTATTCTCATTGACATTACTTCTTAAAAATATTATAATTATCATGTTTGGAACGAGAGTTCCATATTTCATTTGGAGGTGCTTTCATTGGTAAGAGCAATTGTCGGCGCTAACTGGGGCGACGAAGGTAAGGGTAAAATCACAGATATGTTTGCTTCCAAAGCGGATGTCGTTATCCGTTTCCAGGGCGGTGCAAACGCAGGTCACACAATTATCAACGATTACGGAAAGTTTGCTCTGCATCTTCTTCCGTCGGGCATATGCCATCCCGAGATTACAAACATCATCGGCAACGGCGTAGCTCTTGATATTCCGAAGCTCGTTAAGGAAATTAACGACGTTACTTCCAAGGGCGTTCCTCAGCCCAAGCTTCTTGTTTCCGACAGGGCACAGATTATGATGCCTTATCACGTTCTTCTCGACACATATGAGGAAGAGCGTCTCGCAGACAAGCAGTTCGGCTCGACAAAATCGGGTATCGCTCCGTTCTATTCGGACAAATACGCTAAGATCGGTTTCCAGGTTTGCGATCTTTTCTACCCCGACGAGCTTAAAGAAAAGCTTGCAAGCGTTTGCGAGGTCAAGAACCTCCTTCTTAAGTACGTTTATCATAAACCTCTCCTTGATGTTGACGAGCTTTTCAACACACTCATGGAGTACAAGGACATGATTGAGCCTTATGTTGCCGACACAGGCGCATTTATTCGTCAGGCAATCAAGGACGGCAAGGAGATTCTTCTTGAGGGTCAGCTCGGCTCACTCAAAGATCCCGATTTCGGTATCTACCCGATGGTTACATCCTCCTCAACTCTCGCAGGCTACGGCACTGTAGGCGCAGGTATTCCGGCACATGAAATCAAGGATATAATCACGGTTACAAAGGCTTATTCCTCGGCAGTCGGCGCAGGCGAATTCGTCAGCGAGATTTTCGGCGAGGAAGCCGATAAAATGCGTAATCACGGCGGTGACGCCGGTGAATACGGCGCAACAACAGGCCGTCCCCGTCGTATGGGCTGGTTCGACTGCGTTGCAACACGCTACGGTGTTGAGGTTCAGGGCGCAACTCAGGTTTGCCTGACCGCTCTCGACTGTCTCAGCTATCTTGACGAGATCAAGGTTTGCACAGGCTACGAGATTGACGGAAAAATCATTAAGGATTTTCCGAACACTCATATGCTCAAGAAAGCAAAACCGATTTTCGAAACACTTCCCGGCTTCAAGTGCGACATAAGAGGCATCAAGGAATTCGACAAGCTCCCGAAGGAAGCACAGGACTATGTCCTCTTTATCGAAAAGGAGATCGGCAAGCCGATTACAATGGTTTCCAACGGTCCGAAGAGAGAAGAAATAATATACCGATAAAAAGGTGTTGCCGCATTCAGCGCAGACCAAAGAGCAAAAATAAAAAGCTATAATTCACATACAGTAGCCAAGATAAGCCATGTGGATTATAGCTTTGATTTAATTGATGCTATGTAAATAATTTGCTCTTTGGTCTGCGCTGAATTCAACAACCCCTCACCATTTTTAGAAAGGACGAAAAGAATGAACGAAAAAATACTTGTCCTCGATTTCGGCGGACAGTACAATCAGCTCATCGCCCGCAGAGTACGTGATTTCAACGTTTACGCCGAAATTCTCCCCTACACCACCGACCTTGAGACGATCAAGGCAAACGGCTACAAGGGAATTATCTTCACAGGCGGTCCGAACTCTGTTTTCGATATGGAATCTCCGCATTATACAAAAGATATTCTTGACATCGGCGTTCCTATTCTCGGCATCTGCTACGGATGCCAGCTCATCGCATGGATGGGCGACGGCAAGGTTGCAACCGCTCCAGTTTCCGAATACGGCAAGATTGAGCTTGAGCAGAGTAAGGACAGCCTTCTTTGGGAGAACGTTCCCGAAAAGAGTGTTGTTTGGATGAGCCATACGGACTATATCTCCGAGCCTCCGAAGGGCTTTGAGATTATCGCCAAAACTGACAACTGCCCCTGCGCAGCAATGCAGAACGTTGGCAGAAAGCTATATGCCGTTCAGTTCCACCCCGAGGTTACTCATTCCGAGTACGGCAATCAAATGCTCAGAAACTTTGTTTTCAATGTCTGCGGCTGCACAGGTGACTGGAAGATGGACAGCTTCATTGATACAACCGTTGAAAAGCTCCGTGAAAAGATCGGCGATAAAAAGGTCGTTCTCGGTCTTTCGGGCGGTGTTGACAGCTCTGTTGCCGCCGCGCTTCTCAGCCGTGCCGTCGGCAAGCAGCTCACCTGCGTTTTTGTCGATCAGGGTCTTATGAGAAAAGATGAGGGAGATTTTGTTGAGCAGACCTTCACTTCCCTCTTTGATATGAATTTTGTCCGCGTAAACTGCGGCGACCACTTCCTTGCGATGCTCAAGGGCGTTGTTGACCCCGAGCAGAAGAGAAAAATCATCGGTACGGAATTCTATAAGGTATTCTGGGACGAGGTCAGAAAACAGGCTGAGGACGGATTTTTCGCACAGGGTACGATTTATCCCGACAGAATCGAGTCCGGTAAAGGCAAGAGCAAGGATAAGGCAAACACGGCCGTTATCAAAACTCATCACAATATGGTTGAGAAGCCGTCTGATATACAGTTCCTCGGCACGATCGAACCGCTCAAGGATCTTTTCAAGGACGAGGTTCGTAAGGTCGGCGAGATGCTCGGAATTCCCCATGAGCTTGTATGGCGCCAGCCGTTCCCGGGTCCGGGTCTCGGTGTAAGAATTGTCGGCGATATAACAGCCGAAAAGATAAGAATACTCCAGGACGCAGACTTTGTTCTCAGAGACGAGATGGCTAAGAACGGCTATGAGAAGAACCTCAGCCAGTTCTTCTGCGTTTACACAGGCTCAAAGTCGGTCGGCGTTATGGGCGATCACAGAACATACGAGAATGTCATTGCGATCCGTGCCGTCACAACGGACGACTTCATGACCGCAGACTGGGCAAGAATCCCGTATGATATCCTTGCAACCGTCTCCAACCGTATCACCAACGAGGTTGACGGCGTCAACCGCATCGTCTACGACATCACCTCCAAACCCCCCGGAACGGTGGAGTGGGAATAAATTGAAAAACGCTGAAAACCCTTTATTTATGCGGGCTTTCGGGATTTCAAAATCCTTGTTGATAAGATGTTGATAAGATTACACTTGAACACCTTTATCGGATATATCAAGTGGTTTGTGGGTAAAGAGTAATATCTTTTGGTTCACAAAAAACACCATATTAAACATTAAACCCCGTACTGACGGAATTTGTCAGTACGGGGTTTCTGTCGTTTGAAGGTTTAATTGTTTTCGAAAACCTTTAATGCAAGGAAATTATCTTTAGCAACTTTATATGAGGCAAGCTTTTTATCCCATTCGGTTCTATTTTTAGCTTTTTTGAGGACTTCATCTAATGAATAATCATCAAAGTATTCAATTTTATCATTGCTGTAAAACCGTTTGCAATACTCTACAAACAAATCCTTTATTATATCAGTTGTACGACCTTCTTCATCATATTCAAAAGGTCGATCTTCAATAATTTTGGAAAGGTCGTCTCGTAAATAAAGCAAATCTGACGGCACCTCATAATCAACGATTTCATCATCAATTTCAATAGGAACAGGTTTTGTGTTAATGCCGTTTTGCTCAAGCTTATAACAGAAATATGAAAATAGACTTTCGGCACAAACGGATGAATAGTTATATGAACATACATTTTTATAAGCCGACAGAAAAGCTGTTAATACAGTTCGCTCCTTTTTGGTAAGGTATTTTGCATCGTGTGCTTTTGAAGTATCTTCAAGAATTTTGTAATTTTTCCAAGAACGCTGTTCGGAGATTATTCGTCGCATCGGAAACAAGACATTTAATCTTAATGCGTTACGATTGCCTTTCTTGAAATAGGCTGCCGAAATCCACCACGAAATCAAACCGGATAAAAGTACGGTTGCCAAAGTGAATATATGCTCACAAGTAAATAACCAACCGAAGAATTTTTCCATTTATAATCCTCCTTGATTAGTCCTTGAGCTTATCCTTAAAGGCTTCTACGAGAGCATCGCTGAGTTCCTGTGACGGAACCTTTGCCCAATGCTGTGTGGTGTCTTGTTCGGGGTAAGTATAGCGCCACTCATCGTATTGTTCTTTAGAAATCTCGCCACTTCTGTATTTTTCAGCTTGTTCTGCCCAAGCGGCAAGCATTTGGAAAACAGAACGGTCAACACTCGGCTTATTACCGTCAAAGACGATATGTACTTCATTTTCATTCTTCTCTACTCTTACGCCGTACAAATCCTCAACGGCAAAAAGAGTGTGTATAAAGCCAAGCTCACTATCAATATCCGGAATTCTGAGCGCCAAAGGCGAAACCTCAAGCACTCCTGCAAGTGTCTTTACCAAGTCCTCTTTGGGCGTTCTTGAGCCTGACTCATACTGCGCCATACGAATGTCGGCAGTTTTTTGCGGAAAGCCCACAGCCTGACCCAACCACTTTTGGGTCATACCTCTTAAATTTCTAAAGAAACGGATTCTTTCACCAATAGCCATAATCATTGCTCCTTTATGTAAAGTTGAATTGATTATAACAGATATGCTTAGTGATTGTCAAGATAGATAAAACAAAAAAGTTTAATATTTTCTCAAAAACCTCTTGACATAACTGTATTTGCTTAGTATAATAGCAAATACAGACTTAAACAAATATGTTTTAGTCTAACAAGTGAATAACTGTCGCACATCACAGTAATGGTGTGTCCGCCCGGGCAAATCGGATGGCGGCCAGAAAGTATCCGACACTAAACAACCAAAACAATTATAAAGGAGGTATTTTTATGACAGAAAAATCTTTTATCAGAGCCGATGAGGTTGCAGAAGAATTGGATGTATCGAAATCTTATGCATATAAGGTTATAAAACAGCTCAATGATGAGTTGAGTGCAAAAGGATATATCACAGTTGCAGGACGCATCAGCCGACAGTATTTTAATGAAAGAGTTTACGGAACAGAAAGGAGAGAGATATAATGCCGGCCTACAAAAACAAAGATAACGGAACTTGGTATGTGATGACTCAATACACAAATTGGAAAGGCGAACGCAAGCCAAAGTGTAAGCGAGGATTTGATACCAAACGAGAGGCGCAGGAATGGGAGCATACTTTCCGACAACAAAATTCGGGAGATTTGGATATGCCCTTTTCTGCCTTTGTTGAAATCTACTGTCAAGAGCAAAAGCCACGATTAAAGGAAAGCACTTGGCAAACAAAAGAAAATATTATTCAGCAGAAAATTCTGCCATATTTTGAAAATTACAAAATTAATGAGATTACAACCAAAGATGTACGAGCGTGGCAAAATGAAATGCTTGCATATCGTAACGAGGAGAATAAGCCCTATTCATCATCCTATCTGAAAACGCTGCACAATCAACTTTCTGCCATATTTAATTATGCAGTAAGATTTTATGACTTGCGTAGCAATCCCGCCGCAAAAGCCGGAAATATGGGTAGTGAAGAACGCAAAGAAATGCTGTTTTGGACAAAGGAAGAATATCAAAAGTTCTCCGAAGTAATGATGGATAAACCGATTTCTTACTATGCATTCCAAATGCTTTATTGGACAGGTATCCGTGAGGGAGAATTGCTTGCTCTTACCCCTGCTGATTTTGATTTTGAAAAAGGAACAGTAAAAATCAGCAAAACATATCAAAGAATAAAAGGTGAAGATATGATTACTTCACCGAAAACAAAGAAAAGTAATCGAACAGTACAAATGCCGGATTTTCTTTGTACTGAAATGCAGGAGTTCTTTGATATGCAGTACGGGCTGAAAAGGAAAGACCGTATTTTCAACATAACGAAAAGCTATCTTCATCACGAAATGGACAGAGGCTCCAAAGCTGCAGGTGTAAAGCGTATTCGTATTCACGATTTAAGGCACAGTCATATCAGCCTTTTAATTGATATGGGATTTTCGGCAGTAGCCATTGCAGACCGAGTGGGACACGAGAGTATAGAAATTACTTATCGCTATGCGCATCTGTTCCCGTCAAAGCAAAAGGAAATGGCAGTTAAACTTGATTTTATGAATAAAGGAGTGTGATATTATGTCAGCCAAAAATGTTGATAAGTATAATCGTTTTCGCAGTATTACCGTAGCTTTCAGAGTATCTCCCGAAGAACAAAAGGAGCTAAACAGAGCCATTGCTCTTTCGGGATTGCCCAAGCAGGAATATTGTTATCGCAAATGTATGGAGCGTGAGGTGGTGGTTCAGCCAAATCCGAGAGTTTACAAGGCTCTTAAAACTCAAATGGAATTCATCCTTAATGAATTGCAACGAATTGATGTCGGCGGGAGCATTGAGCCGGAGCTTCTTGCTACTATTGACCTTATTACTACCACAATGAACGGATTGAAAGGAGATGGCAACAATGGAAAATAAAAAAATGACCACTCCGATTATATCTGTTAGCGCAGATACGGAGCAGTCACTAAATGTATGTAATGATAGTATAACCGATAGTGCCGAAAATTTCAAGGACTTAGAGAAAAGTCTTCGTGAAATGCAGAGAGAAATGTTAAGGCAAATGGATCCGTCCTATCTTAAAACGGTATCTCTTTCTGCACTATATGATACAGACTTTGAGCCAACGGAAGCATTGATTGACGGTCTGCTTTATCGGGGAGCCTACTTATTCATAGGCTCTCCAAAGGTCGGCAAAAGTTTTATGATGGCACAGCTTGCCTATCATATCAGCACGGGTACACCGCTATGGAATTACAAGGTGAAGAAAACTCCGGTGTTGTACTTCGCTTTGGAAGATAACTATCAACGCTTACAGCGAAGACTGTTTCAGATGTTCGGCGCAGATGGTACAGACGATTTGTATTTTGCGACGGAATGCAAAACCGTAAACGGCGGATTGGACGAACAAATCAAAGGATTTATGTGTGAACGCCCAGACACGGGACTCATTATTATTGATACGCTCAAGCGTGTGAGAGAAACGGGCGGGGCTGATTACAGTTACAGCAGCGACTACGATATTGTTGCAAGGCTGAAAGCATTAGCCGATAGCTACAAGGTCGCAATGCTAATTGTTCACCACACCAGAAAAGAAAAGGCTGAAGATATATTTGATATGATTTCCGGCACAAACGGATTGCTTGGTGCAGCGGACGGAGCGTTTGCGCTCACAAAAGAAAAACGCACTTCTAACAATGCCACGCTCGATATTGTAGGCAGGGATCAGCCGGATATGAAAATTAAACTCGTCAGAGATACAAAGCGTTTGGTTTGGAATTTTGAAGAAGCCGAAACGGAACTTTGGGAAGAACCGCCCGATCCGTTGCTTGAAAAAATTTCAGAGTTTGTTTCTTCGGGTGGTAACTGTTGGAATGGTACAGCTTCAGAGCTATGTGAAAAACTCGGTTCGGATATGAAACCGAATGTACTATCTCTCAAGTTGAGTATCAACTCTGGACGCTTGCTTCGAGATTATGGTATTCATTACAAAGCAAGCCGCACCCACGGTGGACGCAAGATTTCTCTTTGGAAAGATATGGACAGCGTGACAATGTGTGACGACCGTGACAAACTTTCTGAGAACGATGACGAGGTCGAAAACATCGTCACCACCGTCACGGTTTGACACGCATTAAAGTTTTTGCAGGGTGCAGGTGGCTTTTTTCAAAAAGCTACTCCTGCCTCTCAGGGAGCGCAAAACCTGCTTGCAGGTTGCATTTTTGATGGGCTTGCCTGTCAAAAGTGCTTTTGCGTTACTCTTGACAAGAGTAACAGAACCGAAGACGAGCAAGTTTATGAGATTGGAGGTATAACTTATGCAAAGAACGATAAGTGCAATGGTAGGTAAAGGCTCGGTCAATCACAACAGCCGCAAGTTCAAGGCTGAAAATGTTGACGGGATCAGAACGCATTTGAACATTGATTACTATAACGAGCCGATAAAGAAAATCTACCACGAATTGTTTGATGAAGCGCTAAAAAGATACAATGAAAAGCAGACAAGAGCCGACCGTAAGATAGAAAACTATTATGAAAAAATCAGAAATTCCAAGCAAGAAAAACCGTTTCACGAACTCATTTTGCAGATAGGCGATAAAGAAAATATGAGTGCCGAAAGCGAAAACGGACAGCTTGCAAGGCAAATTTTAGATGAGTATTATCGGGAATTTCAAGAGCGAAATCCCAACCTAAAAGTGTTTTCTGCTCATCTGCATATGGACGAGGCAACGCCTCATTTGCATATTGATTTTGTTCCGTTCACAACCGGCAGCAACCGTGGACTTGACACGAGAGTATCACTTAAACAAGCGTTAGCCGCACAAGGTTTCAAAGGCGGAACTCGTGGAGATACCGAGTGGAATCAATGGGTAAGCGCAGAAAAATCCGCTTTAGCTTTAGTAATGGAACGCTACGGAATTGAGTGGGAACATAAAGGCTCACACGAAAAACATTTGTCTGTTCTTGATTACAAAAAGCAAGAACGAGCGGCAGAGCTTGAACAATTAGGTGCTAAAATCGAGGAAAAGCAAGCCGAATTTAATGTGTTATCCGAGCGAGTGTTAAACTATGATGATGGTTTGGAAAACTTAAGAAATGTGGAAGAAATGCTTGATAATGCACCCGAATATCAGCTCTCCGAGCCGCAAAGTTTTATGTCCGCAAAAGCATATAAAGTAAAAATTGCAGAGCCGCTTATTCAAAAATTAAAAGCGTTAATCAAGACGGCATTGGCTCGTTGCTTTGAGGGTTGGGACAGTTACCATAGATTAAATATCACGAACGGCAACCTCTATCGTGAGAACGAAATGTTATCGAAAATAAACAGCAAGCTGAAAAGTGAAAACGAAAATTTGCGTTCGGAAGTTAAAGATTACAAACTTTTGCGCAAAGTTTTCGGGCATAAACAGATTGACGAGTTGCTTGAACAGGCAAGAAATATTAAAGGTCGTAAGCGTGAAAACCCACGCTCAAGATAAATAAATTTTTGGAGGTAAAACAAAATGGCAAACACAATTTTTGAACAAACAGGCGGTACTTATACGCAGGTCGGCGACTATATGTTGCCCGATTTATTACCGGCGGAAGAAGAAAAGAAAGCGAATATCGGCGCTTGGGCAATGAGGCATAAACGATATTTGAAGCAAAATCATAAAGTGCGTTATTACAATTTGCTGACAAGCGGTAAGCTAAATTCATATCTTGCAGATATTGAACAGCAGGCTCAAGACCTTTTTCTCTGGCTGGTAAAAGAACTTGCCGAAAAAGAAAATGTTAACGAAAAACTCAAAGCAGAAAACCAAATGCTTTGGGTACAGAAAATGAATAATATTCGAAACCGTGCAACAGAAATTGTAAATGCAGAATTGATTTACGCAAATAAAAAACACTATGTTTAACCAATGCGGAACATAGTTTTATAATTCTATCATTTGCAAATTATCGCAATAAGCTCATATCTCTAGGCAAGTACAACAATGTGCCGATGAGTTGGACTCATAATCAAACACACTAAATAACAACAGGCACGGGAGTTAGCCTCTCGTGCCTGCTTGTAGTGTTATTGAAGTGCTTTATTAACTTTTTCAATAAGTTTTTCTGCCTGTGCTATTTCGTCCGTTTGCAAATCAGTCATACTATGATCTCTTGACCAACGTATAAACGCTTTTGCTAATTTATACTTTGAAAAATCAGTTTTTGCCACACTCTTTATAACATCGACAACAGGGCGTTTAGGTTGAGCTTGAGCAACAGCAATTGCATCCCAACCACATTCATTCTTAGCGATATCTAAAAGTGTCTCATGAAGAATATCTTCAATTTCCGGATTCGGTACTTGACCAGAGTATGCATCTTTTGTTCTTAAAATTCTTTTAGCACCTACGGCGTTAACTAAAGTATCTTGTTTTGCCGCTGTATCGCCTTCGGCATCTGAATCTAAAAGTGCCGCAAGTTTAAGATTTTGAGCATGTAGTATTGTTGCGAAATAGACAACTTTACTTGCGCTATTAGCTGGAATCAAAGCAATCTGATCGTTGATACCTGCCTTTCCCTCGGCCTCTAATAAATCGGATAAGCTTTCTAAATACCACATATCTGTTAAGCCTTCTAGTACCAGATTCTTTTTGTGGAAGAATAGGCTTTGTGCCAAATCATAGCCTAATGCTTCTTGAAGTGGCAACATTGCGCCGCTGTCGCTGGCAGTCAGCGAAACATTGACTTTTGTACCAACGGTTCTATTAGGCATCTCTACAACACGAACCTTATCTAATTCGTTTGAACCAACAAGGAACGGAGAGTGTGTTGTATATAAAGTCTGATTGTTTTCACTTAATTTTGTTAAAGTTTCGATAAATTCAGCTTGTTTCAATGCATGCAAACTCTGACCGGGTTCATCCAGTAATAAAATTGCGTTTTTGTGTTTGTCGGAGGCTTCTGCAAAAAACACTGCATAAAAAGAAACCATCCACTGGAACCCTTCTGAACGTTGATCAAGCTCTACCTCAACTCCCAAGTCATCTTCAACAACAACCTTAAGATATTGACCATCAACTTTAATTCTCAATTTATTTGCATCATGGCTATTATTTTGGGGGTTCCATATTTCACAAATCGCATTTGTCAAACGTATAGTAGCGGCGTTCAATTGATAGTCTCTTTTATCGAGTTGAGCACGATATTGTTCATACTGTATAGGATCGTCCAAATTAAACCTTGATGTATCTCCAGCATCAGCAAGTTCTTGAGGTGTAAATCCCAAAAATTTAAGCAAGCAAATATTACCATAATCATACTGTTCATCATCCAGCATTTTTTTATCAACACGCTCAGCAAGTTTTCTTAAATGTAGCACAGGACGAATCCTAAAATAATTACTGAACAGTATGAATGTTGGTAATCTCTTGTTGCAAGTTTTAAGAACTTCATCTCTCTCAATGGGTTTTTCTAACAATTCAATAAGTTTGTCATATCGCTTTTCTTCTGTGGTGTTATCGTCAGCGAGGTATGACACATTGTTTTTTGCCCACTCTGTTATCTTTTTTGCTTTTTCAGCAGTAATAATACTTGTTCTTTGAAGTCCGGTTGTTGCCGAATCGTAACTGTTTTGTATAGCAGTCTGTTTTGCCTCTGGTTCTGACTTTGCTTGGCTAGTGTTTTTATAATGCTGGCATAACTTCAATAAATCTTTCTCTATATCAGAAAAAGATAGTTGTTCTGGCGCATTATCAAGTCTATGCCAGCATGTATTATCCAATCGACGACCGAAAATATATAAAATATTTTGATAATTTTCAGGGATATCTTTTTTATCGTCATCCTCTAATATAAAGTGCCCTTCAACAACAGTAAATTCGCTTGGATCGATCTTTCCATTTTTTATATCTTCATCGTATTTAGAACGAGGATAGTCTCTCAAAGAATCAAAAGGTGCTGTGCCTTCGGGCGCATTAAGTTTTTGTAACGCCTGCAAAATAGCTGTCTTACCCGCTTCATTGGGTCCGACAAATATTGTTTTGTCATTTTCTACATCAAAATATCCTGTATCAATTATGCTACGATAGCCTTGTACTCTCGCTTTAGTTAGTCGCATAGTTTAATCTCCTTTATTTCAATTGCTTAGACTTTTTAGACTTTGCCAGCATTATAAATTGCCTTTTTTAAGATTACAATCACGACAGAGCATTTGGCAATTTTCGGGTGTGGTTTTACCACCTTTAGACCAAGGTGTAATATGGTCGGCGTGCATTTGCTCGAACTCAAATTCTTCTCCACAGATTGCACATTTATGATGCTGCTTTTCATAAGCAGCAAGAGCATCACGGCGGTCAAAAGCACGAATAGAGAGTTTCTTTTCTTCTCCTGTCAGCAAATACTCGTAAATGCCGGATTTCTTCGTTACATCTTCATCCCCCATAAGACGTTGAATTTCTAATTCAAGTGCTTCAGGATCAAGGTCAGTACGCTTGCCGTGTTTATTGTAATACAGTCCCCAAGGCAAACCTTTCATTTCTTTGCGTTTTTTCGGGAATATTGCTTGTACCCAGTCTATAACCGAACGGAAATAATTCCAAAGAGTTACAGCACTTGGATCGTGCTGATGTTCCGACATATAACCCTCAATGGTCTTTCCTTCATCAGAAGCCGCCCATAAAATAGCCGTTTCAAGATATTCTTGGCGAATGCTTGAACCCTTCAAATAATCGCCTGCAAGCCTGTCCGCCGCACAACCTGATTTTGAAAAATATCGCTTTGCATCCGATGTCCAGCTTCCGGCATATACAGCATTTCTAAGCTCTTGATCGGTGAGTTGTTCGCCGGCGATATTGATAATACGAAACCAGTCAAGCTTTTCCAACTCCGTGCCGTTGCAAATATAAATAAATAACTCATAATCAAGAATTTCATCTTGTTTATCTTTCGGCAAATTAACAAAAAGCTTATCATCAACTGAAAAATTGCCATCTACATACTCGCAAAGCGAGATTGTACGTTGCTGCCCATCCATCACCTCATATCTCGGAGTGTCTGGGTCATCTTCAAACTCTTCACCACGGTCAACCCAATACATTACATTAAGCGGCAGACCTTTCATCACAGTGCGGATTACTTCATTTCGTTGCTCGTCTTTATAAACGAATTCACGTTGATATTTAGGGCGAATATCAAGTTGTTCATCATAACCAACAACGCCTTCTTCGGCATCGTTAAAATAGCCCTCTGTAACTTCTCTAACAGTTATTTTCTTTTCTTCAATATGCATTATTGCTTTCCCCCTTTTGGTTTCTCAGGATGCTTATTGCGGATCAGTATTCTGGCATACATCTTAATATAGAAATGACCATCAACAATGTAATATGTTTTATCTTTTGGTGCTTCAATGACCTCGATAGCCGGTCCGTCGTTAAGTTTCATAACTTTTGACTGTTTACTAGTTTTCGATACTTGTACTTGTTGCCCATATCGTTTCGAATGTAAATTGTCCCAACCTTGTGTTAATCCAATAATTTCAAATTGATCAGGATTGTATTTGTCCATAAAAGTAATAGGAACACCCATAACATCAGGATAATCACAAGGTATATCGGAAACGCTTCCCACTTCAATGGCATCATAATTGTCATATCGTGGATAGTCTTCGCTGTTATATCTTTTGAATGGTATGAGTTCTTCGTGACGTTGACTTATATCCAAATTTGTATACCAACGAACTCCTTTGACGCGGATATATTTTCTTCCGTCATCATCAATACCACATCCCGAAGCATCCAATGGATAATTATCCGGAACATAAAATGCTCTGTCACCGGAATGGATACTGGCACCTATCCACATTTTATTGTTCATAAGCAAAGGAAAAATTTCTTTATAAGAAATGGCATTAACATTTCCGATAACAACGAAATGTTTTTTGTGCTCAAACAGTACAGAAATATATTCTCTAAATAATGAAAACGGCGGATTTGTAACCACAATATCCGATTCATCAAGTAATTCCAAGCACTCTTTGCTTCGAAAATCACCGTCTCCTTCAAGCTCTGAAAGACTGTTTTCTCCCGACTTAAAAAGTTCAGCCACATCAAACATATCAATGCCGCCATCGCCAGTTTTGTCATATACCTTTGTCACAACAGCTTTATATGGTTTGTTCTCCTTGCTTTCCTCAGTTCCGATAACATCAAACAAAGAAAGCTTGGTATTCGCTATCGGAGAGGAAGCATAACAAGTAGCAATTAACTTTTTCAAACCAAGACGATTAAAATTAAGTACGAAATATTTGAAGAAATTGCTTTCAAAAGGATCATCGCAATTACAGAACACCGTTTTGTCTTTGAAATGCTTTCTGTAATATCGCATTTCCTTTTCTATATCCGAAAGTTGTGTGTAAAATTCGTCTTTTTTAGCTTTGTTCGCTAAAGCCAGTTCTGATTTACTTGGCAATTAAATTCACCTCCGGGTGCTTGTTGCGTATTAATATTCTAAAATAAGTTGCTTTTCCGTTGATGTTGCAAGCGTGAGAATGATTGTTTCTTATTTCTTTGTTAAGTTCTTCGTTCCCAACGAGAACATATCTGTTGAGAGCGTTCACTATTTCAAATTGGTCGGGACTATATTTGTACATAAATGTAATCGGAACGCCCATAACGCCGGTATAATCACAAGGAATATCGCCAACTTTATTTACATTAATTGCGTCGTAATTATCAAACTTTAAATATTCATCAGAGTTATATTTTTTAACTAAAATCAGTTCTTCGTGACGCTTTTTGATATCAAGGTTTGTAAACCAAGCAATATTTCCCATTGAACGCCATTTCTGCCCATTTTCATCAATCCAAAATCTTGTCTCTCTCGGCTCAAAATAATCTGGAACACGAAATGACATATCTCCGTTTCCGTAACCAAGCCAAATTTTGTTGTCCATTAGAAGGGGAAAGATTTCTTGATATGTAATAGCATTTTGACTTCCGATTATTACAAAGTATTTATGTCTTTCTAACAGAATAGAAACATACTCTCTAAATAATGAAAATGGTGGATTTGTTACAACAACATCTGATTCATCAAGTAGTTCTAAGCATTCTTCACTTCGAAAATCCCCATCGCCGGCAAGTTCTGTAAGTTCGTTTTCGCCGGACTTAAAAAGCTCTGCTACATCGAACATATCAATTCCGCCATCACCGGACTTATCATAGACTTTTGTTATAACGGCTTTATATGCTTTATTTTGCTTGTCTTCTTCTGTTCCTGTGATGTCAAATAACGAAAGTTGAGTGTTTGCTATTGGAGAAGAAACATAACAAGTGGCAATCAACTTTTTCAACCCAAGACGATTAAAATTCAGTACAAAATATTTGAAGAAATTGCTTTCAAATGGATCATCGCAATTACAAAATACTACTTTATCTTTAAAATGCTTTCTGTAGTATCGCATTTCTTTTTCAATATCTGAAAGTTGAGTATAAAATTCATCAACCTTTGCTTTTTCGGCACTTCTTAAACTTTTGTTTCCAGCCATTAGTTCTCCCTCCATATATTGTTTCTTCCAGACCACTTTTTAGCAAAGCCTTTTTCAGACATTACCGCCATAAACGGCTCTATCAAAAACTCTTTGATAGTTTTCAGCACTGTGTTAAAATCATCGGTTTTAGTATCTATTTTCCTGCAAAATGCTTTCCATTTCTTTTGCATTGCATCATTTTCGGCAAAAGCCATAACCTGCTCAAATTGTTCTATCGTAAAGGCGTGTCTACGATTTTCAAAAGTCTTTTTAAGCGCTTTTGTCAGCGTTGCACCGTAAAAATCGAACTTATTGGCAAGATAATAAATATCATAATAATCTTTCATTCGGCTTGAAAATTCCATTAAATCGAGAATTGCATCAAGTTTTTCGGCAATTGTCGTTTCCAACGAATATGTATTTACAGTCGGAGAAGCGAAATCGTCAAGCTGTGTAGGAATTTTTCGTTTTTCCTGCTTTGGGACAATTACATCACCAACACCGAAATCAATACTGAAAGGCGTTTTCGTATTCTTGATATGCGCAACGAGTGATGCACCGATACCGGCGTATTTCTTTGCAACAGCAATGGGAGCAACACCTTTTATCTCAAAAGTGATAAAATCGTTTTCGGTCGGTGTTGCAATAATTTCTTCAAGCACAACTCGCAGTTGCTCAGGAGTGTTCGGCATTTGTCGAAGCAAAAAATCAACATCGACTGTAACTCTGCTGTCAAATTCGGTAAGCGAATAGATAAACAATCCGCCTTTGAGAACAAAATTTTCTGCGTATTTTGATTTTTCAAGTCTGCGCAAAAATTCTTCCTGACAAAAGAGTTGTAAGCAAAGTTGATAACTTCTTCCACTTGTCTGCGCCTTATTCTTTAATCGAGTAAGCACAGACGCTGCAATATCAGCCATTCAGCAACACCTCCATCAGTTCGGTAACCTTTTTATACACACGCAATTTTTGGGAATAAGCAGAAAGATTATTCAGGTTCTTTTTGTCGTCTTTTACATAAGCGTTAATAGCTTTGTTAAAAATTTCGTTATCTAATCTTGAACGATATTTGAAACAATCACATATTGTTCGCTCACGGTCATATACAGGCAGCTCAACTCCGTTGAAGTTGTCGGTGATTTTTCCAAGTTCATACAACTCGAGCTGCATATAATAAGGTTGAATAGCAAGCGAATCGACTTTTAACTTTGTTCTTGACATTGAACGAGGTACAGCTATTGACCATTTTCGTGGTGCAAAGTCGCTGTAACCATAGTGAAACAACGCAGATTCAACACAAACTATTCCTTTTGGGATGAGTGTTGCAAGCAATTGCTCTTCTGAAGAAACACCTTGTTCGGCAAGCTGATAGTATCCGTGTCGTACACGATTAAGAAAGCCTGCGTTACACAGGTTTACGACATCAACAGCTCTGATTCCGGCAGCAACAAAGTCGGCAGATTTTGCAATGCCATTATTGTCTACAACCACTTCTTTTGCTCGCTCTTGAAGATTCACTCATTCACCCTCTTTCTAAAATAAAATTCACGCACAGAGAACACGTAATTGTGTGCTGATTTTATTATACCTGAGATAACTAAAAAAATCAATTAAATTTTAAGCACATTTTTTGAAATGTGTGCGTAAAATTAAAATACATCTTGCAAAACAAAAAGAAATCAAGTATAATATAAATTGTAAAACCAATCCGGTTGCGATTATTCTTTTCTTGCAACCATCGGTTTTATCGCACCTGATAAGAAAATGATAAATTCTCGTCATACAGGTATGATAATACGGATTATCAAAATACTGCGAAGACTACACGATACATTTTATAAACAAAATGCGTTAAGTTTAGCCTTTCGGCAACGAG